>Ga0326597_10013351_pt1 | contig 10803 bp, 13 predicted proteins | sample RVTome_12_FD_203789 | JGI IMG/M metagenome (GOLD analysis project Ga0326597, IMG submission 203789) | Soil microbial communities from uranium-contaminated site in the Upper Colorado River Basin, Wyoming, United States - RVT100D185 | ecosystem: Environmental > Terrestrial > Soil > Contaminated >... | reverse complement strand
CGACATCAATGACGAGAACTTTGCCGGATCGCGCGAGGTGAGCCGCAAGATGGAAGGCAAGAGTGGTCTTTCGACACCCCCTTGAAGTTAATTACGGATACTTTTACCGCCATCCGATGCGCCGCGAACTTTACGCCACGTTTTCCGAGGCCGCCGACTCTGTTTGAGAATCATACGCGCTTTTTGAGCCCAGATTTGTTGGGTTTCTTCCCGGAGGGGGAACAGAAGGCCGAGAAGTTTTTGCGGTTGTTTCTTCTCAGCGAAGCGGGCTGCCGATACTCAGACTCCTACGGTGAGTCCGGCTCCTGATCAGCCCAGATGCATCATTGATCCGGCCCCTGAGCACTCGGGCATACAAAGATATTTCTTGGACGACTCAGTCTTGCAGTGTTCTGGAACGTCTGGAATAGCCAGAACCATGAACTCTACTCTTTGGGCAGAGCTGCAGGGGGCTGGCTTCCATTCACAGGAGAACTCTGCTGCTCGGCGGCGGCGAGATATCCCAGGACCAAGGCAATGGCCAACGATATCCAGTCGAAAACCGCCCGATGCGCAACTTCGTCAACGGAAAAATAGAAAGAACGGGTCACTATGAAGAGAGTGACGGAAAGTGCCATCAAACTGATCTTCGTCTTTTCTTTCGATGCAAATACAACTGCAACCGTACTGGTGCCCACTAAGAAATGAGTAAAGTTGCTAAATCGAGCTCCGCCGGAAACAAATATCATCATTGCGATCGTGACAATCACGGCAACAGTCAGACCTGGCAACCATTTGTTCCGGGCATTGAGTGTCAGATTCCACTGTCTGAATCTGCCGAGAGCCTGTTTGTCTAAGCTAAGTTTATCCGCAATTGCGGCTTCAAAAACCAGCAGAAGGCTCACGCTGGCGACGCCGACCCAGAACCACGGATGCGGTTTCTCCACCCATCTTCCTTGTTGATAAGTCCACACTGCCCATATTGCCCATCCCAGCCAGACGAAGAACAGAATCCAAACGCAATTTGAGATCGTGGAGAAAGATTTGAATAAAAAAGTTTGACGGTCCTGGTCGGTCTTGTTGGTAATGGCGTCTGGCATATGTCGTGAACTTAGCGGTGCAGGAGGTTCTTTCCTTAGAATCTCTGCTATCTGATTTGGTCGGACGTTGGCCAAATTGAATACTGCAAAATCCCACTGGTTGCTAACATCACGAAAAGCATGACCAAGATAGGCGTAACAAAAACTCCTAGGCAAAACAGGATCATGTACGTCCCCATTAGCACGGTTGCCGCACGCGATAGGTTGTTTGGCCGCATGAGATCACCGTTGTGCAATAAGGCATAGCCGCAAATTCCGCTGACAATGAGTTCTTTTAACGTGAACAATACGTATATACTGGGTGGCAAACCGAACCAGACTAGCGCGGGCAGCAACGCTGATTGAATTACCAGTCGATCGAGAACGCTATCGCTTATCCGGCGATATGAGCTAAGACACCTATTTTTCGCCATGCTCGACCATCCGAAAACTTTTCCGTCGAAGATGTCAAGCGGGATAGAAACGAGTATCAACAGCGCGGTTAAGTCCAATCGTCCCGTTGCCATGCTGATAAAGATCAACATGGCCATCGGCATTTTTGCGAAAGTCAAAGCGAAGCCCGTGATTGCAGGTAAATCAAGACGTGAATAATGATCGGACAAGTTCCGACCATCAGCCTCTGCGGCAGGACATTCAAGTTGATTCCCAAAGGCAGTAGGCGCAAAAGATGACTCATGTGCTTTCATTGAAGTCTCCAGGAAGCTCGTTGGGATCTGTGCGACACGATCGGTGATTATCTGCCTCCCTTCTGCAAAGTCAAGAAACATTCAGGTAAACCCTTCAACCTGTGGCAGCCCATCTGCCATTTGACAGAATCAACACAGATGCTACGATTAAACTGCTTCCCCCCAACAAAGCAAACCAGTTTGATCACACTAGTAACTATATGGAGGAAAAAATGGGAGGATTTTTGATTTTTGATAGGGCACGTCGGACAGATTTTCCTAATAGGTCTGATCTCCGCGACGGCGACTTTTCTGCTACGACGATGGATGCGGAGATGCAACCTTGTAATGATGCTTGTTTCACTGCTCGTGCTTTTCTGCATCGCACTCGGTTTCATCGTCGCTCAACTTCGAGGTTTCTAAACAGCCTCGGACCACTGCCTTCGAATGAGGAAGTGGTTTTTTTTACGAAAACACTTCACACCACTCAGCTCGTTTGATCCGCCGACTTTTCTTGCTAGGCTTCTTCGGGTGACCCCTCTATCAGTAAAGAGATTCCTCGTGACTTTCGTCCTGTGGACCGGACTACTGATTCTCTACGTTCTGATACAGCGTTATCTCGAACACCTCGGTTTGTTTGAACTGGCGCTGGCGAAAATACAGGGTTCAGGCGTCGGGTTTATAATCGCACCCGCATATTGGATCATTGTCGTTTTTGCGCTCATGACACCACTCTCTTCTGGAACTCTTTTGGTGATTCTCGGGCTGCCCATCTTTGGCCCGCAGCTCACGTTCCTCCTCGCGTTCAGTGCTGGTCTCGTGGCATCGCTACTAAGCTACATCTTGGGGCGACATTTCATAACCGTGAGTAACACGAAGATGCACCAAAGGATTATTGAAGCGGAACAATTCCTTCGTTCGAGACCGAAGCAACTTTGGATCCTCGCATTCATCGTGAAGGCCATACCTAATCCTTTGTATGACATCTGGGGTTACGCATTCGGAATTGTCCGGGCGAATCTGTTCACTTATTTGTCTGCTTCAGCCGCTGGCGGAGCAATACCGCTTGCCCTGATTTGTTGGCTTTTCTATTGAGTATCAAATCTCAACCTCCCAATCGGCTATAACCCAGCGAGAGCCGACCAAGTTCCCGACATTCAGTTCCTCGTCCTTTGGCTTCTTCCCGCGATTGTTCTTTGGACTGTCTGACAGTCTGCATTCTGCCGACCTTTTGGGCCCTCATCTTTCGTGCCGACTGTCGTTACGACAGTCGGGGGTGGGTGGGGGCCCCCGCCTCATGTCCGAACAATGTGTTATGGGGCGGGCGATTGGTTTGCATCTCGCCCGCCTTGGCGATAAGCATCCGCGAGCACGAAAAAGAGGGCAGGAAAATTCCTGCCCTCTTTCGCTACTGCAGGCCCCGCGTCATTAGGCCGAGCACTGCTACGAGTGCAAACGCCAGCAGGATGACCAGCAAGTCGGCCAGTCGCTTTTTCAGAAAGCGCTTCATAACGAGGCCTCAATCGGCGCGTCAAGTTCGATGGCCTGATTGAGGAAATTCTGCAGGCTGGTGTAGCGGTGGCGGAAATACTGCTGTTCCTTGGCAGGCAACTGCGCTAGCTTCGCCTCAAAGACGCCCTCCCGCTCTTCGAGCCTTTCCAGCAGATTCTGGGCCTGCTCAACCGCCAACCGACCTTTCTTGTCCAGCATTGGGACGACGTCCTGCCACCAAGAGAGGCCGAACTTCCAGAGCAAGTCCGAGTCGTTGTACGGGTCGCGAAAGTACCCCTGCTCGAACATTTTTTCGTAGCACTTTTCCACCCGGGCCTGCGCCTTGCGGTATTCCTTGCTGCCTGCCTTGAGGCTGTCGCGCCAACGCGCCGCTGCCTCAAACTGCGGCTGCCATTCCGCCCGCTGCTTTTCGTACAGCGTGCTGATGTAGAGGTCTGCACCCATCGGTCATCGACCTCCTTTCTGCAGCGGATAAGACCGCGGCCCGGCTTTTTGGCCGTTGCGGTAGCTTTCGAGAACCTTCTCTCGAATGGCTTTCTTAACCTGCTGCTCTATCGCAGGCGGGCTCTCCGGGTCGGGCCCTGTTCCCAAGAGCGGCCGAAAGACATTGTCTTCGACCCAGGCATCGAGTTCCTGCATGAACCTCGATGTTTTTTGTTCGGACATGAATTTGTCCCTTTCGGCAAGCTTGAATGCTTTGGCGGTAGGCAGCTTGCCTTGCTCACCGCAAGGAAAGTCCAGCGGCCGCATGCCCGATCCTGTCATAGGCTCCGCAGCCCGCCCGGCCGTTTGACGGCCTCCCCTCGCGGGGCCTTGATAGGTCGGGACCGGCCGCTACAATGAGAGAAGGTGAGCAAGGCAAGTTTCGTTTGTGGGGCGCTCAGGGGGTGGAGGCCGAAAAGGGGAAAAGCCTCTAAAGGAGGCGAAGACATAGAAAACCCGCCAGCAGCGGGGTTACATTTGGGACAGTGCCGATTTTGTTTCGGACAAATCTCCCCTGTTGACTTCGTCGTTTTTTGGTCTTTTTTTTCGATAGCCCTCGCCTTCCGTTTTTTCAGACATTCGCTTTCCCTCACCATTCCCCCCTTTCAGAAGTCAAAGCGAGCCACCGGTAGGTGGCGAGCGATGAGTGTTGAACGTGAAGGTGGAGCGAGCCGCCGGTACTCCGGCGGCGAGCCTCGAAAGCAGTTAATAGCCTGCGGAAAAGTGCAGGCGTTTTGGGTGTGCAGTCAACAACGTGAAGGGACGCTGCGGTAGATACCGGTATCTAGGAGCGTATCTACTCCGGTAATCGGGTTGGCGGGCCGCAAAGCGGGTTTGTTTGGTGAATCTCGGTTGCGGACGTCGCCTACAAAATCGCCCACAGCAAGAAAATGCGCGTACCGAAGCACGCGCGTATCTGATTGAATCAAAATTGAATGGTTAAATCGGGGCGAGAGGATTTGAACCTCCGACCCCCTGGTCCCGAATCAGATTTCGGCGCTACCGCGCCTGGATAGAACAATTTTGAAAAATGGGCAAAGGCAAGTGGTTGGGGATGAAAAAAGACGAAAGTAGCTACCATGCTAGGTTGGAACCCCGGCTTATGACCGTCTGAAGGGGAGCTTATCGGAAATGAGAATCTCGATCTGTTACAAAGGAAACGACGACATATATGGCGGGTACGATATAGAGAATTGCCGCGTCCGTTTGGATCACCTGACAGCGGATCAGTTTACGATATCGATCGTATTTCCGAAGAATCCCTACACCAAACAGCGGGGCGGTGAGCTGATCATGCTCCCAAATACCGCGAAACAATTGGCGTACGCTCTTTTGGAAGCCGTCCACGCCGGTGTCGGAACCGTAATATCAATGAACGTTACTGAGAATCCTGAAACCGGTCGATCGCGCGTGGAAGCGGAACGACACAACCCCCAGAAATAGCTCCTAGAGTTGGTCTGGAACATTATGAATGTAACCTTCGGGTCCTGCGGCGCGGGCGGCCCACGATTGTTGGCACAAAATGCCATTGTTTAGTGTTCTCGTTCCAGCGCACGCGACCTAAGAGCCGGATTGAGACCATCCTCTCAGCAGAATCGATGGTAATTTCGGCAATCTTCTGCAACTCCACCGACAGGTGCTGTGAGCTGGAGAGTTTTTGGAAATCGACTTCGGCATTGGTGACCCGTTCGATGTCGAAATCAGGATATGGGTCGGGATCCTTTGGCAGTAGCCGGATCTTGTAGCGTCGCCGTTTCAGTTCTTTCAAGCGCTGACCCACGCAACCGAGCCGATGTTCACGAAGGTCCGCACTCGACATTTCTATGTCGCATCCAGGACAGCGACCTCCAGACGGACGGCCTGGTCCGGCGTGGGGCGTCTGGCGGCGGCCATGACGCCGGGCTGTTTCCGCGATCAGGACTTCATCAGGGAGAGCAGCCACGACTGTGGCGGCATTGGTCTCGACGCGGCAATGGGGACACTTGTATGAATAATATTCTTGATGCTCCATGAGCCATAAAATAAACTACAGTGGTTAAGCATGTCAATTAGAAACCAGTGTGGTTTACTTATAATTTTTGCTAAGCTCTGAAGATGTTTTTGTAGATGGTAAATTCCTCAGAGTTTTCTAACGCGGATCTCGTCGTGAAAGAACGGCTTGGGATTGTGCTTGCAAGGCCAGAAGGGCCAGGCATTCACGTTTCAATACGTCGAGCGCCCGGCCATACCAAAGCACACAACCAGTGCCCAGCAAGAAGAAAAGGGAGAAACGGATCTCGACCAGATGCATAAATAGGTTCAGGTTTACATTAGGCCTGAGGTTATCGAAAAGGTGAAATGTCATGCCAAGGCCAATTGTAATTACCAGCACCCACAAACCCAGCAGCGCCGAAAACCGCGGATAAATTGTCGCCGGCGGCGTGATGGCCCACCGCTCATTCATTAGTACGGCAAAAGCCATTCGATGCCGCCCGTTCTGGATTTCCCGCTGCATGACGATCACAAAATGAAAGGAAGGCAACCAAAACACAGTGAATAAGAAGAGAAAATAAAGGATGCTCTTAAGGTAGCCAGCTTGAACAGTGAACGTCTGAAAGTTTGCTTGAACCGTTGGAACAGAAGGCAGAAAAAGTGTTAGCGGTAGATACAGAAGAATCGCAGCTGCCCCGTGAACCGACAGATTCGTCCACAAACCCTTCCCCCGACCTTCTGCCGTGAGCTTCCAATCCAGGGCCAGCCCCACAACTGACGTTGCGAATATCCAAAGAAAGACGAGCGGCGCAAGGCTCATGGAAAGATTCCGGAATCGCTCGAATTCATAAGCGACCTCGACAAAAAGCGCGACGGTGTACAAGGCTGCATACGCCAAACAAATTGGCAGAACATACTTAACGTGTCCACCAAAGGCTTTGTTGAGCATGATGGAAAACACCGGTCGCGCAAAGACTGGATCATCAATGTGCTGTCCACTGCGCAAGACTTCAACCGCAGGATCAAGATCGTCGACCTGTTTCCAGCAAGAATCGCACTCCAATAGGTGAATTTCGAAATCCCGCTTCTGCGCCTGACCGAGGTCGCCAAAACAATATGGTCCGATGAAGGCACCCCATTTCGGAGCGATGCAAACCTCTCGCCTAGCAGGCAGGTCCTGGTTACTCATCTGCGCTTCCTTTATCTTTAGTCGCCGAATCGTCGCGTTTTCTTCTGAAGTATCTTTCGATAAACATTTGCTTGGCTTCAAATACTTTCCGGTTAATCGTTCCCTCCGGCAGGCCCAGCTCTATCGCGATCTCCTTGCTCGGTCGATTTTCGACAAAGCGCCATTCCAGCACAAGGCGGTGTATTTTGGGCAGGTCATCCAGTATTTCGCGAATAATGAAAAGCATCTCTTGATTGACCCGATGATCTGGCAATCCGTCCGGAAGAGAAGACTCGCTAATCAGAGCTGCGTGACGGTAATGTTGGCGGAAATAGTCTTGGATTTTGTGGTTGAGGATAGCGAATAACCAGGAACTAAGCCGGGCATCCCCCCGAAAGGCACGACTCTGAATCTGATTGATGGCAGCAACGACAGTCACCTGGCCGATATCTTGATAATCCGGCCAAGGCACGCCGTGCTTCCGAGCGAAAGTTATGAGCCGAGGCTTAAAGCGAGCCACGAACTCTTCGATTGCTTTCTGATCGCCGACCGAGATTCTGTCGAGTAACTCCCGATCGGGATCGCCAGGCAACATGGTCGGCGATTCTATCAGCCGAACTCCGCTCTTAAGCTCTGTAAAAAATATTTTTTCAACGGCGAAGAATGTGCTTCATCCCAACGACATAACAGGCAGCAGGAATCATGTCTGGGCCTGTTAAAGCTTGGCGCGGCGCAGGAGTTCAGATGCCCTGACTCTTAGAATAGTGGCAAGACTGTGGATTACTCCAATGGTCGGATTCCGCTGGCCTCGTTCAATACCGCCGACATATCCAATGTCGAGGCCGCAGCGGTCCGCAACCTCCTGCTGGGTCAGGTGCCGTTTTAGCCTAATTTGTCTGATGGCGCGTCCGAGTTCGCGGGCCACACGCTTGGGTGGGCGCATGGGCTTGAGATTAGGCTCTTTAAATGAATTGCCGTAGTGACTATAGTCACTACGGGATCTGGAAACAGCTTGACTTACATATAGACGTGGGGCAGACTAGGCCGTCGCATAACCTAGCATGGTCAATCCTTTTTTGAGGTAGGACACGACACTGGGCTTGCTACCGGGAGGTTAATTCCCGAAACAAAAGTGACTTGCAAAACTGGAGCAGCTTGACGGACGACTAATTTTCGCCTATGTTAAGAAAAAAGAAGCCCTCAGCATTCGAAGTAACATAGCCGTTTTCTGCCTTAAAAAAATTAACAATATCCGTATCCGATGGCGATTAGAATCAACAAAACAATTCCTCTGTCAGTGATTTTCGTCACGGTCATTATCCTTTCTGTCTCTCTGTATTCATTGCCGCAAACCGAAACTCTTAGGTACGTTACCTCAGTCACGCAAGACGAAAACGATGCAGCCACATACTGGATAGGTACAGCTACTGGGGTGCGACCGGTTCGACTCTTCGATGCTCGCCTGCGAGAAGGCGATCTTTTCCTGGCTGGGGAAAAAGTCAATGACCTACTGTCGCATGAGACCGACCTCTATGTTGCAACTGATACCGGACTCTACAGGAGAACCTCGTCCCGAGGAGAAATCACCGAACTCCAATCGCGCCTGCTCTACACAAAGGTCGTGGACGTTGAATGGCTGAACGACAGAGTCTATGCCGCCACCAACGCTGAGGTATTGTACAGCGATGACAAAGGTCGGACGTGGATCAGCATTCTAGTCGCGGGGAGTAACGCATCAACAATATTGGAAGGCCACAACACTGCACTAGCTATCGGACATGACAAATCAAATCGAGAGATTGTTTACCTTGGGACCGCAGGACGCGGTCTGCACCGATTCTCCCCAGCGCTTGGTTGGGTCTCTCTAAACTCAGACCTTCCACAGGCAATAGGAGCAGCACCAATTGCTCCGGTCCAAGCTGTCTCAGTGAATCCTAAAAATGCAAACAACGTATTCGTCGCTTTGGAAGGAAAGGGAATATACAAGTCATTTGATGGCGGAAATAGGTGGTTGCACCTCAACCTTGTACCGAGGGGTGCAATTTATAGCTTCATTCCGGCTGGCGTCCTCGTGGATAAGAAGAATCCCAGTATTGTGGTTTGTTATGTACACGTTTCATTCGCTTCTCACAATCAGGAAGCTTGGGTTTTTATATCCTCTGATGGTGGTGACTCATGGAAGACAGCTGCAAGATTTGCAGAGACTCACATTGTTGGAGTTCTTCCACGATACGCAACTGAATCATTGGAATACATTGTCATAACCCAAAAGGGCTCATTCTCAATTAAGGCAAGTAGCGTTTCCTCGGGTCTTTTCGAGATTAAAAATCTTTCAAACTGAGTCAGGCTGTTTCTCTATCGGCTTGATGGGAGTTAATTGAATGCTCCGGCGGGTCGCTTTCAATTTGCTGTTGCTAATGCTTCCGATCCACTCCCTGAACGCTGAGGGTACGGAAGTTAAGGTACTCAGAATCAGCGAGGAAACTGCTGGAAGTCTGAAGTCCGACGATCCAATAACTAGAAGGAACGCGTTGGCTTCGATTGCAAAGTTATTCTACGATCAAGCAAGTGACGTCTACGACTTTCTCACTGTTTTCACGAGCTTTAAAACTGATATATCCGACGCCACGGCGCAGTATTTTCAGATCCGAAATGATGTTCGAGGCATTGGACTAGATCCCTCAATCGATGATACCGATCTGTTTTTTGCAGATCAGCGAAAGGGCCACCGACTGCAGGGCATAGTTCCGATATATGATTTGAGCGGCTTGCCCGATGATCCGCACTCCCGAATAATCAATCAAAAGCTGGGCCCATTTGTCGAGAGAAACAATGACTCAACGATGTCATTGCTAGCGCAAGAAATCGGTCATAGGTGGGGAGCATACGTCCGTTTCAAAAAAGACGCCGAAACGCGAACGGATTTATTGGGGCGGGACGATGCGCACTGGAGCTTTTACGTTGATACCCAATCTGTCCCGCCACTAGTTACCGGACGTCAAGTTTCATCTTCATCACTAGAAGGAAATGTCTGGTTAGGCAAGAGCGATGGTTCCTTTTCGACAATAGGTGACGGAACCGACGGTTTCAGTCTCTTAGACCTATACTTAATGGGCTTGGCAAAGCCAGAGTCCTCTCATCAGCTTTCATACATAACGGACGTGACTTCGGCCTCGCTGTTTCCGTTCTTAGATCCACCGCCATCGAAAGCCCATTTTCCAGAGGTTGGTCTATCCGTAAAAGGCAAGCGGGAATATGTAACGTTGCAACAAATTATTGATCAGGAAGGGGCGCGCATACCAGCGTATGGAGCGAACAAGCTAAAGCAAGCGTTCATTATCGTGGAAACCACTGCGGAATCGGCCACAGCTGGGCAAATCGCGAAAGTTGACAATATCCGGAAGGAGTGGGAGCGCTATTTTGGGCAGGCCACAGGAGGGTTGGCTATAGTAGATACCAGCTTGAAACTTTCCGAGCCTCTCTTGACTCAATCTTTAGCCTTCAATCCTTCACTATCGTCTTATGTTACAGGCCAGACAATCGTGGCCAAGTTCAGCTTAACAAACAACAACTCGTTTCCAATTTCTCTCGATGTAGTTACGGTCGGTGGTCGGCTAAACGGGGTTCAAGACTGCTCAAATGTTACTCCCCGAGTGAGTCCGAACAGTAACTGCGCTGATTTTACATGGCGCGGCAATGTCATTCTACAACCCGGCGAAAGCTACAGCTACAGCGGTAACATCACTCTCAGACAAGTGGGACTATACGATTTCTTTGTAGCATATAAGCCGGTCGATGGAGAGTGGAATGTAACAATTCCGACCGCATCTAGTATCGTCGACCGAAAGCAAATCTGGGTACTTCAGGATCGCTCGTTAATCAAGTCAGACAACAACCCAACGGTCTACTGGTACCAGAATGGGAA
>Ga0326597_10013350_pt1 | contig 10803 bp, 7 predicted proteins | sample RVTome_12_FD_203789 | JGI IMG/M metagenome (GOLD analysis project Ga0326597, IMG submission 203789) | Soil microbial communities from uranium-contaminated site in the Upper Colorado River Basin, Wyoming, United States - RVT100D185 | ecosystem: Environmental > Terrestrial > Soil > Contaminated >... | reverse complement strand
ATCGTGTTCCTTGCACTGCCAGCCCGTTGTAGATGTCCAACAGCCGCTGAACTGTAGGCTCGGATGATAGGACAAGCGCGCCGGCACTATTGGAGCGTGGCGCGACTAGTACAGCTTCCACTGTCGAAACAAGATCGTCTAAGTCTCCAGGATGAAAGAGAATTGCGCCGGACGGGCGGTGTCCAACGTTACTCACCACGGCAGGAACTCCTAGCGAAAGAGCTTCGCGAACCGAAATCGAGTCGCCATCCTCTTGGGCTACCCGGATGAAGAGGTCCGATGCAGCGATCAACCCAAGACACCGCTCGTGCGACACGTCGCCCAGGAGGTCTACGCTCTCTTCCATTCCTTCCTTTCGAATAAGCTGCTCGGTTTGCTGTCGTTGCTCTCCACCGCCAATAATCAGGCATCGGAGGTCTGGATAACGATTCCGAATCCGGCTCAACGCATGAATAAGAAGATCGACGTTATATTCTGGTCGGTGGAAAAGGACGGTGCTGATCAGCGGTCTGGAGTGTTTTCCCAGATCTGACCCTGTTGCCGGGAGCGTTGAACGAGGGGAGATGGCGAAATAGGCTGGAATCACTTCCAAACAATCCGGAGCGACTCCCAGAGAAACAATCGAGCACCAGATTTGCCGGTTCACCACGATTACGCGGTCGTAGAGCCGGCAAGCAATGTAAGCTAGGAGGCGCCGCCAGATACTCCCGTTACGCAAGTAACCCGGAGCCATTCCAGAGTGCAATGTGAGGAGAGAGCCTGGAGCTAGCTGGCCAACCAGGCCACAGGCTGCCGCGATCATCCAACTCTTGTCGTTGTGGCCATTGATATGGAGATGAAGTGTCCAGCCTTGCCGCGCATGGGCAAGCAAGACGCGCAACAGCTCCAACCTGCTTGAACAGGAAACATATTCTTTGCTATCCGGAACGGCACGGTTTATGTTGAGAACTCGGCTTTCAATACCGGCTCGTTCCAGTTGCTCTTTCGCTTCGGCGACATGGACAGAAATCCCACCGTGCGGAGGAGGAAACGGACCGACAAGCAACAGTTTCATACAGGCACCTCTCCAACCTCGCGCGCCTCTGGCGTTGCTTCAGTCAGCAATCTCAAGTAATGCTGCTCTGTCTGATGGACCATATCGTCAAGATCGAATCGTTCGGAAATCCGCTGCTTTCCTGCTAGCCCATGGTGGCAAGCCAACTCAGGTTTTTCGAGAAATTCAGAGACAGCTTGGGCAAGCGCACCAGAGTCTCCCGGCGGGACTAGAATGCCGGTCACCCCATCCTCGACAACTTCGGAGTTGCCCCCGACCGTTGTTGCAACTACCGGCACTCCGGCTGCCATGGACTCGAGCAAGACATTTGATAACCCTTCGCTGAGCGAAGGAAGCACAGAGACGGTGAGGGCAGCTAGGATCCGGGGTATATCCAGTCGGAAGCCAGTGAAGTGGAGCCGGTTACGAAGCCCCAGCCGATTCGCCTGCTTCTCCAATTGTTCCTTGTAAGCCGAGTCCCCGGCTTGCGTATCGCCGACAACGAGAAAGCGAGCGTTGGGAAAACGCTCGGCCACCATCGCCGCAGCCTCCAAAAAGTACTCTCCCCCCTTGAGACGATTCAGGCGGGAAAGCATGGCTATCAACGGCGCATCGGAAGGGATCCCAAACTCCTGGCGGATTGTCGCGCCGTCTTCCTTTCCTGCAAATTGAACCGGCGAGATTCCATTGCGTATGACTTGGATTCGGTTCGCGTTGTAACCTTCTGCAATCAACCAATGGCGGACAGCATCTGCATTGACGAAGACCGAGTCAGCCAATTTGCACGCCAATCTCTGCGCGCGCTTCTGAATGGGTGTCAATAGTTCGCCAGTATCGCGAATGGAAGTCACAACCACTGGGATGCGCGCAAGCCTGGCAGCGGGCACGGCAAACACGGTGGAGTAGAATCCATAGGTGTGGACGATTTGAACTCGAGCTTGCTTTAACGATCGAGCGAATCGGAGTTGCTGGCGAAAGGTGTGGACATTGTAGAGGCAATTGATCCTGTATTCGGAGATGGGAACCGACAACGCCTCCATTTCCTTCAGAAACAGACCCCAGCGCTTAAAGCAGGCTACATGCAGCTCGAACTGAGTCCCGTCGAGCTCCCGCGCCAAATTGAGAACGTGCCTTTCCGTTCCGCCCACCGCAAAGAGTCCAACAAATTTCAACAGTCTAATCTTGCTTCTTTGCATACACTTATTGCTCCACAGCGACAATGGACATCGAGCAATCACTCATCTCCATTCTTACAACCACAGCAATCATGCTACTCCTCGCGCGTCAAGCGCATTGACTGACCGATCTATTAACCTGTTGCTGCGAAAGTGACTTGCGGGCCGTTTTCTCGTGGGCTGTCCTGTCCAAAAACATCCGGCACCACATTTCAAACGAAAGCAAAGTCCACAAGTGCATGTCGAGATCTCGCCCGAGGGCGTGAAGCTTCAAAAGGTGTTCGATGTATTCGGGCCTGAACAATCCCCTCTGCCGCGCTGTCTTGCATAACAGAACTTCCCTGACAATGCTTTCTAACCCTCCCCGAAACCATTTGCCGAGCGGAACCGCAAACCCCTGTTTCTGTCTGTCAATCACCTCACGCGGCAACACTCCCTCCATCGAGCGTTTGAAAATGTACTTTCGGGTTGTGCCATGAAATACCAACTCCGGTGGGATCGTAGCGGCGAATTCTACAAGTCGGTGGTCGAGGAGAGGAACACGCACCTCGAGCGAATGTGCCATGCTCATTCTGTCAACTTTGGTTAGAATGTCGAGCGGCAGGTAACTTTTCAGGTCCAGATATTGCAATGGCGAGAGCCAATGACCATTCTTGCGATCCAAACAGTCGCGCTTCGGCTGATATGGGTCGCATTCAGCCAGCATCTCCAATACTTCATTGCGAAATAGCTCCCGTTTCTCCTCGCGCCTAAACAATGTAGAAGCGTCCAAATATCGGTCGTTTCCTTTCAGCGACATATGATGCAGAAATCGTTTCCCGCTCAATCCCTCTGGGAGAGTACGCCCGACAGCGCCGATAAGTTGTCGCGCTGCGCGCGGAAGGCACTCGTAGCCTCGTTCTCGTCCCTCGACAGCATACTTGTCATAGCCTGCGAATAGTTCATCGCCGCCGTCGCCAGAGAGCACAACCTTTACGTGTTCGGAGGCGAGTTTCGAAACCATGAAGGTTGGAATCGCCGACGAGTCTCCAAATGGCTCGTCCAAATACCATGTAAGGTCCTCGAGAACATCGACCGCATCAGGCGACAGGATGAGTTCGTGGTGTTCCGTGTCAAATCGTTGTGCAATCATGCGGGCATATCGAAGTTCATTAAAGTCGTCCTCGACGAAGCCGATGGAGAATGTCCGAACGCGACCCGAAGTCCACTGCGCCATCCGAGCAACCACAGCACTCGAGTCAATGCCGCCGCTTAGGAATGCTCCCACAGGCACATCACTCACAAGGTGGCTTCTGACCGAGTCATCGAGCAGCTCCAGCAGGCGCTTCTTGCAATCCGGCTCGGTGAGTGTGGTGTCGGGTTCGAACTGAACATCCCAGTACTGTTGGATGCGGGCCTTCCCTCCGCGAGCTGCCAGCAGCAGATGCCCCGGTTTCAGCTTGTGAATTCCCTTCAGGATGCTTTCAGTATCCGGCGTCGAGAGGAACGTGAACAAGTGATTAAGCGAATTCCAGTCAATGCGGCAATCAACATCGGGAAGCTGCAGGATCGCTTTCAGTTCGGATGCAAACACAAGCCGCCGATCGCTCTCAGCGAAGTATAGCGGCTTGATTCCCAAACGATCACGGGCGATTAGCAATTCCTGCTTGCGCTCATCCCAAATCGCAAAAGCGAACATTCCCCTCAGGTCGTGAACGCACTCCTGCCCCCGCTCTTCATAGAGGTGAACGATGGTCTCGGTGTCTGTCGCTGTTGCGAACTGATGCCCAGCCGATTCAAGGCGTATGCGTAGCTCCTTGTAGTTATAGATCTCACCATTGAACACTGCCCAAATTGTGCCGTCTTCGTTCGAGATTGGCTGGCGGCCCGTTTTCAGGTCGATAATGCTGAGGCGCCGCATCCCAAGGCCCGTACCATTGTTTACATAGTACCCATCGTCATCCGGCCCTCGATGGGCAATGGCATGGGTCATCCACTGCAGTTCGTCCAGGAGGACGGGTTTGTCATCGACTTTCATTATTCCGACAATGCCACACATTGTTTTCCATCCCTTGCTTCGTTTTGTAATTGCCCGGGCCGGCGTCTGATCGCAAGCTCGCTGCGAACCCATCCTCGAAGGTATGTCCTCTCGTTAGAGGTCAATATGCCAAGTGAGAAGAGCAATGCACAATACACACTTAAGTAGACCGCTCCAATCACAAGCAACCGAGGCAAAACCGGCAGTCCCGGAATTGTATGCACGGCCGCGGCGCTCAGTAGGGCAATGAAGGCCGCAGCCGCCACATAGACGAGGCTCCGCCATGGCAACAGTTGGGCCATTCCGACGCCCATCACTGTTCGTAGTCTGATTATTGACAGCACCTTGTATGCACAGGTCGCCAGAAGCGTTAACAGGACCGCCCCAATTAATCCGAGGACTGACAGGAACGTATACATGAAAGCCACAATCAAGAGAAGCCGCACAACGTTCAAGGCAGCAAGATGGCGAGTTTGCGCGTAGACCCGTAGTGCGGAGTCCGTCTGGAACGTTGCCAGCAAAAGCGTGCCTGACCACACTGCGAAGATGGAGGCACTCGCGGAATATCTGGTGGTAAACAGCAGCACGATCACATCATGTGCGGATACAACAGCTAGTCCAAAGAGCGGGAACAGCAATAAGGACAGTTTGCGCGTTGTCTGGCGCCACACATCGATGGCTACATTGTTTTGCCCAGTTCCTATTTCTGCGCTCATTTGTACCATCATGACGTTGCCGGCAGGCGAGGCGAGCAGCTCAATAAGGGGAATTTGCATGCATCCAACGGCGTAGATCGCAAACGTAGCTGGATCGAAATAGTGAGATACCGCGTATTGGTGAAAGGTGGCTTGTACCGTTTCGATGACAATTGCACACTGGAATGGCAAGGCGTAGGATAGCTGCTGCTGCAACAAGGGGCCATCGGGTGTGAGACCGCTCCGGAATTCGTACTTCAGATAGACCATCATGATGATGAACCGGCACACAGCAAAGGCGACGGCACCCAGTAAAAGCCCTTGGACACTGCCCAAGAGAAGAGCTGGTGACAGGAATAGAACCGCTCGTAAGAGGTCTGAACCGGCGTACGAAAGGGCGGCGTGCTTATACCGCTGCCGAGAGATCATGATGATTTCTAAGGCGGCGGAGGCCGTCATCAGCACGAGATACATCCCAAGGAACGGAAAATACTGTGCCACTCGACTATTGCCCAACAGACTTGCGATCCGGGTCCCTTCCCACAGGAGGATCCCAGAGCTGAGCGATGCGGTAAGCAACAGTACCGATATCGCATTCCATACATACCGGCCCCCTTGCTGTTGAGTTCGAGGGAGAAAGTAAAAAAGGCTCTCAGCCATTCCGAACTGAGCGATTGCATAGAGCGTCATATAAACCAAGAAGACTTGCTTGTAGGTGCCAAACTCCTCCACCGTCAGGAGACGAGCCAGCACCACCGGGATGAGAAATGTGGCGCTCAGGGACAGCATTTTCCCGGACATCAGAACAAGTGTTGGTCTAAAGGTCGATCTCATTGAACCTCTATCCTCGTGCAGGAACCTCGCTCGCCATAGAGTGTTCCGCTCCCAGTTGTTTCAAAGACGACACCAGTCCGATCAGAATGTAGGGAAACCAGCTTAAGAGAAACCCACCCGATAGGCCGCACACGATAAAGGCCCAAAGGGATAATTCGAGACCTATCGCAAGAGGAGCGTAGTGCGGGGCCCCATGGGCCATCCTTCTGACATCGGAAAGTGAGGTGGCAAGGAGCAGGGTAAAAAGGACAAATCCAATGATTCCTGTCTCGCTCAAAGCCTGTACAAAGGTGTTGTGAATCATCAGCCATTTGCCGCCATACGCGTCGGAGGGAGCATAAAGCGGCCAAGCAACCACTGAAGAACCGAGACCTACTCCGGTAATCGGATGATCTGCAAACATCGCCAGCCCCGCCCGGATTGTTGTGAGCCGCTGGTGCATTGTGGTGTCCATGCCAAGCTGCCCGAATCCTTCCTGCCGAGACCATCCATACGCCATCCACGCCAGGGCGCCGACGAGCAGTAAGAGCGTCAGCATCTTTGTGGCTGCACTCCTCCATTTCAGGGCCGCGACCGCCAATACGACCAACAGTCCCAGCATCCCGCCGCGTGAAAATGAGACATAGACCGCCGCAATGTAAATCGCAACGAATGCCCAGAGCAAAGCAGCCATTCGAATCGACACTGTTGCCGCAAGAGATCCCGCTAGCGGAATCAGAATGACAAGGCTATAGGCCAATTCATTCGGATTCAGAAAGATCCCGACCCAGCTTGCACGCCCTTCGACGAGCTGCCCCTGGGCATAATTCCATAACGCACCAATCGCTGGGAAAAGGCCGCCGCCTACCATGACCCATATCAATGCCCGTAAGCGCCCCACCGTACTGATCGCATTGACGATGACAAAGTACAGAGCCGCAATCTTGATCAGGTCTACGGTGTTGTCGACGGCGTACCGCGTCCATAACGCATTGAAACAAGAGAGTCCAGCAGCAGCCACGAACCCAACGAGAAGATAGCTCTCCGGCCACACGAATCTGAAGTCGCGTCTCGAGAGCATGGTTTCGATCAGAACCGCGACCATTCCTGCTCCACCAACTACGTAGACGGGACGGGCCACTTCCAGAAACGGCAACAACATCGGCAACTGGGAATACAGCAGAATGACAAATACGACAAGCAGACTATAGGATAGGGCTGTGCCAACGGTCGCATACCGCGGCATAAAGTACACATCTGCGGTGGAATACCGTGCTTCTGTCATACACGACCTGGCGGATGGGTACATGGTTCTTTCTTCCTGACGGAACACCTGTTTCCCTTAATCGCTTCGGTTTCGCCCACTTGGACGCCGATGTTAGGATGGCAGCCAACAGCATTTAGGATCCTGAGCGGTTCCATTCGAATAACCCCATTGGTTGTCGGTTTGGCACGTAACGGGTTTCTTTAGCGGACAGAGAGTGTTCTTGATCGCAACCGGAAAAGAGGTCAAACAACCCGCTCAAGTTGCAGCTCATTACAGCACCTGAAAACGATCCCCGGCTGTCCACGCAGGAGTTCTCCCAGAGGACTGTGCGCGGAATAGTGTACAAGGGGTAATTTAGATCCCGGTGGCGGCATGTCGTGTATGCATAGCGGTAACCCGCAGAAGCCACAGCACGAATCGAATTCCCTGAAAATCTTCCGTCGGGGTAGGAAAAGTGATGGATGGGTATGTCGAGATGCTTCGCTAGCTCCACCCTGGACTGCTCCAATTCCCGTTGCACTGTTGAATGGTCTTCATTTGTCAGAAGGATATGGGACCGAGTGTGGGAGCCTATAGTGATCCCACGACTGTTCATTTCGGCAAGCATTTCCCATGTCAAGGTCCTAAACCCTTCGATCAAGGCTGGTGGAGGGCAGACCCTGTCCTCCAAGGCGTCCACAACTCTACTAATCTCCGATAGCGGTAGTCCAACAAGCAACTTCCGCGTTATCTCGAATGGACTTGACCCAATACGCCGTGCTTTTCGGATGGAACCTGTGATGATCTTAAGATCATGAAGTACCTCGCTTAGACTGCGGCATGGATTTCTCCACCGAGAGAAGGCTTGGGAGAGGAGTGCGTAGAGCTTGTCGTGGGTTGGCGCGTGCGAAGTGCCCACAAGCCCAGTTACCACGAAGACCGCTGCTGGAATCCCTCTTCGCTTAAGGATGGGGAAAGCATACCGGTACGTGTCCTGATAGCCGTCATCAAACGTGATCGCTGCTACAGGGTCCCGAAATGTTTTTCCCTGCTCAAGAGTTGAGCCGATTTCATCCAAGGATACGATCGAAAACCGTTGGCCTATCCACTCCAGATGGCGCTCGAACATTTGGGAACTAATCAACATTGGTGGAAGGGTGTGCGTAACGGCTGAAGCGAAGTCCGGTACCACTCTGTGGTACGCGAATACCACCGGGCATTGGGCCCGATTTCGAAGGACTCTATCCGCTCCTGTATCATGAAGGAGTTGGGAAATGGCTGCCTTGATGATTCTTCGAGACATACAACCTTTCAACTGCCTTTCTTCTTCTGGTCTCCTGAAGCAATGCGGCCATCCTCTCTGGAAGCATGTTGCGGACCATTTCTTTCATGCTATGGCGCGCCCCATTGGCCGCTCGCCATGCCATTCCCAACCCATCCGGAGGGTAGAGTTCTAACGAGGCCAGCTCGTGCTTATCTCGAGCCCAATGAAATTTATATTCCTCAGCTCCGTGCAGCAGGTCGTATTCCTGAGCACCCTCCTCCAATGCCTTTTGGATTGCTAAACCCATAGCGACAAGACCTACGCTATGGGATGCCCAGTCCGGGTCAAAACCTGATTGATAGAAGTAGAATGTGCGGTTGTACTGGAAACCGTACAGGGATGCGACCGGCTGTCCGTCGAGTCGCAAAGTAAAAAGTCTAAGCCATCCTCGATCGAGCGCTAGAGAACTAAGCTCCTCATGGAACGAAATAGCAGCGGAATTCAGAAATGCATCCGAGCCTCCACGGTTCTGCCACCGCAGCGAGTGCAGCGACAGGAGAATCGACAACGCCTCGCGGCGCTCTTCCTGAGTGCCTGCCATTTCAAATCGAACGTCAAAGCGATTCCTCAACTGCTTCAGTTTCCGCCGATAGTTGTACCGGTGCGCTGAACTGAGTGTGGAAAGATACGACTCCCAATCGTGCCCTGACAACTTGATGGTGGGACAAACGTTTGTGCTTTGCGTACGAAGCGGCCCGCCGAGCTCTTCCCAATGCCTAGCAAGAGCCCTAGCCAAGCTCCCTTGTTCACGAACCGGAGCCAGCTTCACGAGTGAACCTGCTTGGGTAAGGTATTGTGCCAGTGCTGGCAGGACGGTGTCCTCTCGATGTCGCCGAACAATAACGTCCAAGTAATCCGAGCCAACGCTTCCCGTACCGAGGAATTCGAGGGTGCCAAAAGGCCAAACGGAGGGATATCGCGGTGGCCTCCAGGCGAGGGGCACAAGAGCGACAAGGTCTGTTCCATGGCGGGCTGTTATCACAAACAGTCTGCGCTCGCCTGAGTGGTGTTTCCACCACGTAGAGAGCCATTCCCAGGTTAAGAAAAAGCAATTGGACCGGCTGGTCTCCAAGAGCCGGTTCCACTCTTGCCCAATCTGCTCAAACTGGGCAGTGGTATTGATTACTTCGATCATGGTCGCCCCGGAACTGAATATTTAGGCGCAAAAGGTGATTTGTCATATAGTCCATTTGCATCGGTGTGATATCTTGATGGATCGGCAACTCCAGGAGATGCCGTCGCAAGAAATGAGATTCCGGAAACTGATCCTCTGTTACCTCGGGATCCCCCTGATTCCAAAATTCCACGGCCCCGATACCTCGCTGCCACAAGGCCTGCGCCGTGGCCCGCTTTTCAGGTACAAGGATCGGCAAGAACAGGGGACAGACACCTTCTGGCAGTTCCGACCCCAGAACGGCAACCCTGTCTGCCAATTTGTCAACCATATAGCGGTAATTTGCTCTCCGCTGGAGGCGGATCTGCCGGTAGTCAAAGCGGCGAAGCAGTAGATTTGTTAGAGCAGAGGCGCCCACATTTGCATGCTCGACGTCGAATCCCGTATTCCCAATGGGGAGACGTTCTATTCCGAAGGCGCTTGAGATTTTCCCGAGAGTCCTCTTCAACAACGCCAGGGGTTTTCCGAATCCGTCGGACCGGCTTCGCAGCCATTCCAGGGTTAGGTCTACGCTTCTGCTCGCCACGGAGATGGTATTGCAAGGCCTTAGTTCCAACCCCGCCACTTTCGGAAGAATTTTGTTGTTTTGAACTAATAGTCCTCCATTTGGAACAGGCAGTGTCTTGTAAAGACAATAGATAGAGAAATCGCCAACTTTCCCAAGATGTTTTCCTTCACTTTCGCTCAACAGGGACAATGCACAGTCTTCGATGAGAAGCATTCCGCGCTTTCTGCATATGTCTTTCAACTGTTCAACTGGCTGAGGCCAGCCCAAATAATGAATTACGTAAACTGCTCGAACATTCGGTGTGCACAGCCGTTCAATTTGCTCGAGGTCCGGTTCCAGGCGTTGGTTGATCCTGTAAAAGCGGATGTTTACCCCGGCTGCGCGCATTGCCCGGATCTCATTTCCATGATGGTAATCCGGTACGAGAACTACTTCATCCTTCCGCAAGTGAAGAGCCCGGAACAACTGATAGATCCCGTAGCGGGCCGCAAAGAAATTCTTCCGGCAAGCAGCATCCAGCGGGAACGGCGGAGGTTCCTCAGTGTACTCGGACGAAAACAGATACGCTGGGTTCAGACAAGGCCAGGTAGGGACATACATCGTGCACTTCCTCCTTTAATCATCTACTTGGTGCTTGCCCATCCTCTTCGTACATCCGATCGCTCTTAGGAGAACCCCAAAGATCTGACTAGTGCGAAGATGTGGAAGGACGTGGAACTTTGTCAAGCAGATTAATGAGGGCACGAGTCTCTTGGAAAAGACGAACATCCAGTAATGGCCCCGAACAGTACTGGTCCATTGCAACTTCCAATCATCGG
>Ga0326597_10013349_pt1 | contig 10804 bp, 12 predicted proteins | sample RVTome_12_FD_203789 | JGI IMG/M metagenome (GOLD analysis project Ga0326597, IMG submission 203789) | Soil microbial communities from uranium-contaminated site in the Upper Colorado River Basin, Wyoming, United States - RVT100D185 | ecosystem: Environmental > Terrestrial > Soil > Contaminated >... | reverse complement strand
GCGCCTGACTCTCCGTCGGCTTCAGGTAATAGAAGATGTTCTCGAAGTCGATCCCAGACAGATCACCGCCCCAGCCCGGCAGCGGCCGCGCCCGGAAATACTCCAGCGAACGCAACCGATACCTGCGCATCCACTCCGGCTCGCCCTTGTGCGCCGAGATCTCCTCAACCGTCTCCGCCGACAGGCCACGCTTCGACTTGAAAACGTAGCTCTCGGGATCATGAAAACCGTACTTCTTGCCGTAATCGCTGCCGATACCGGCAACCACCTCGGTCTCGGACGCGGCCATCAGGAACCTCCTCCGACCGACTCGGGCGTGAACGCCTCGTAGCCCTCGGCGTCGAGCCTGTGGGCGAGCTCGGGACCGCCCTCCTCGACGATGCGGCCGTCGACGAACACGTGAACGTAGTCGGGCTCGATGTAGTCGAGGATCCGCTGGTAGTGCGTGATCACGAGCGCGCCCATGTCGGGGCCAACGAGCTTCTGGACACCCTCGGCGACAGTCTTCAGCGCGTCGATGTCGAGCCCGGAGTCGGTCTCGTCGAGCACGGCGATGCGCGGCCGAAGGAGCGCCATCTGCAGGATCTCGACGCGCTTCTTCTCCCCGCCCGAGAAGCCGTCGTTCAGGTAGCGGCTCGTCATCTCGCGCGGCACCTTGAGCTGCTCCATGGCCTCGGTGAGCGTCTTGCGGAACTCGGAGACCGGTACCGGGTCGTCGACGCCGCCCGCCCGCGCCTTGCGGACCGCGTTCACGGCCGTGCGCAGGAAGTTCGCGACGGTCACGCCCGGCACGGCGTGCGGGTACTGGAAGGCGAGGAAGAGGCCCCGCTGGGCTCGCTCGTCCGCCCCCAGCTCGACGAGGTTCTCGCCGTCGAGCAGGATCTCGCCCTCGGTGATCACGTAGGCCGGGTGGCCCATGAGCGCGTAGGCGAGCGTCGACTTGCCGGAGCCGTTCGGCCCCATGACGGCGTGCACCTCTCCGGTGTCGATCGAGAGGTCGACGCCCTTGACGATCTCGGTGCCGTCCTCGATCGCGACGTGGAGGTTCTTGATCTCTAGGAGTGCCAAGCTACGAGTCAGCCCCTTTCGGGTTCGTGAGAAGCGCTATTGTTTTTTACCATCAGGGATGGATAAAATCAAATCACACCCGGTTGTGAGAGACGAAGCCGAGATGAGAGTCCATCGCGCGCTCAGCGATCCGAGTCGCGTGCGCATCCTGGAGAAGCTCCGGGCCGCCGGCGGCTCCCTCGACGCGGCGGCGATCGCCGACCGGGTGGGCCTGCACGCGAACACCGTGCGCTCGCACCTCCGCGTCCTCGCGGAGGTGGCGCTCGTCTCGCACACGACGGAGGAGCGTCGCCGGCCGGGCCGCCCGCGGCTCGTCTACCAGGCGACCGCAGAGGCCGGCGCCGCGGTCGAGGAGGCCGCGGGCTACCGCCTCCTGGCCGAGATCCTCACCAGCTACCTCGCGGGCTCGGGCCAGGACTCGGCCGACACCGCCGAGGCTGCGGGCCGGGCGTGGGGACGCTACCTCGTCGATCGGCAGCCGCCGCCTGCGACGTCGTCGCCGGTCGAGGAGATCGAGGCGATGGTCAACGCGCTCCAGGAGTTCGGATTCGACTCGGCAGTCGAGTCGGCCGAGCGCGAGCACACCGTCCTCATGCAGCACTGCCCGTTCGGCGAGGTCGCGGAGTCCCACCGCAAGATCGTCTGCTCGGTCCACCTCGGCCTCATCCAGGGCGCGCTGGCCGAGCTCGGCTCCCACGTGGAGGCCGACGAGCTGCAGCCCTTCGTCAGGCCCGGCGTGTGCGCCGCGCACCTCGAAGAGACGACGGTCTGAGCCCCGGCGCGTCGCCGCCGGCCGTTGGGACGCTTAACCGCCGCTTAACGTCCGGCCCGCGGGGTACGGCTCACGTCTCGGTTTTCCCCTGCTATCCTCGGCCGCATGGGGAACATCAGCATCTGGGAGATCCTCCTCCTCCTCCTCGTCCTTCTCCTCGTCTTCGGCCCGAAGCGGCTGCCCGAGATGGGTCGCTCGCTGGGCCGGGGCATGCGCGAGTTCAAGGACTCGATCACCGGGAAGAGCAAGGACGAGGAAGACGAAGAGGAGCAGGCGACGCTCGCTGCCGCGACCGCGACGGCTGCCACCGCAACGGCCGCGACCGTGACGGCCGAGGCCGTGCCCGCTCCTGAGCCGAAGACCGAGAGCACGTCTCCGGCCAGCTAGGGGCGGCAATGCGCCTGCCGCGTCGCCTCACCTACGGCGACCGCGTTTCGCTCGTCGAGCACCTCGACGAGCTTCGCGCTCGCCTGATCGTCTCCCTTGCCGCGGTCGCGCTCGCGTTCGGGTTCGCGTACGGCTTCCGCAAGCCGATCCTCGACGCGCTGAACAAGCCGCTCGAGGGCAAGGACCCGACGACCTTCGGCGTCGCCGAGCCGTTCATGACCTCGTTCATGGTCAGCCTCTACGCGGCCCTCGCGGTCGCGCTGCCGCTGGTCGTGTACCAGCTCTGGGCGTTCCTCGCTCCCGCCTTCGAGGACCGAGACCAGAAGCTCGTCTCCCGCCTCGTCGTGTTCGCGACCTTTCTCTTCGCCGGCGGGATCCTCTTCTCGTACTTCGTCGTCCTGCCGGCGGCGACGCCGTTCCTGCTCGGCTTCGACTCGGATCAGTACGACATCCAGATCCGGGCGCGTGACTACTACTCGTTCGTGGCGATCACGTCGCTCGCGATCGGGTTCCTCTTCGAGCTGCCGGTCATCATCCTCGGCCTCGTCAGGCTCGGCGTCCTCACCGCGGCGAGGCTCCGGCGAAACCGCCGGGTCGGCATCGTGGTCTGCTTCGCCGTCGCCGTCGCTCTCCCGGGCATCGACCCCGTCACGACGACGCTCCAGGCGCTGCCGTTGCTCGTCCTGTTCGAGTCGTCGATCTGGCTCGCCTCCTTCTTCGAGAAGCGCTGGGCGGCGCAGGCCGCAGCCGCCGAGGCGGCCGAGCTCGAGGCGGAAGGCGCCACCGGCACCAGCCAGCCGTGAGAGAGGTCTACTCGGCCGACTGGGTCCTGCCGGTGGACGGGGCCCCGATCGAGCGTGGCGGCGTGGCTGTCGAGGACGGCCGGATCGTCGCCGTCGGCCCCGCCGCCGACCTCGCGGGCCGCGTCGACCACGTCGACGAGGCCGTGATCGTTCCCGGCCTCGTCAACGCCCACACGCACCTCGAGTACGCCGTCTACGCGGGGTTCGGCGACGGCCTCCCGTTCGAGAGGTGGCTCGCCCTCCACATGAGCCGCAAGCGCCGCCTCGACTGGGAGGACACGCTCGCCGTCGCCCGGCTCGGCGCCGCCGAGAGCCTCGCCTCGGGCGTGACCACCGTCGCGGACGCGAGCTTCAGCGGCGCGGCGGTGATCGCGGCGGACGAGCTCGGCCTGCGCGCGATCGTCCACCTCGAGGTCTTCGGACAGGGCACCGAGGAGATCGACGAGCGCTTCGCCGTCAACCGTGAGAGGGTCGCGCACGCGCTCTCCGATCGGGTCCGCCTCGGGATCTCTCCGCACGCTCCCTACACGGCTTCGCCCGCGCTCTACCGCGCGTGCCTCGAGCTCGGGCTCCCGCTTGCAACCCACCTCGCGGAGAGCGACGCCGAGAACGAGTGGCTCCTCGACGCAGGCGGCCCCTGGGCCGAGCTCGCCGGCCTGCTGCTGCCGCCGCTCGGTGAGACGGGGATCCGGGCCCTCGCCCGCGAGGGCCTCCTCACGGACGCAATCGTCGCGGCCCACTGCGTGCGCGTCGACGCGGAGGAGATCGCACTTCTCGCGCGCCACGACGTCGCGGTCGCTCACTGCCCGCGCTCGAACGCGCTGCTCGGCTGCGGGATCGCCCCCGTCGCCGAGCTGCGGCGGGCCGGCGTCCGCGTCGGCCTCGGAACGGACAGCCCGGCCTCGACGCCGTCGTTCGACATGTTCGACGAGATGCGGGCGGCGATCGCGCTCGCTCGGGCCGGCGCCTCGCGGAGCGCCGCCCTGTCCGCGCGGGAAGCTCTCCGTCTCGCGACGCTCGGCTCGGCCGAGGCCCTTCGGCTCGACGACGAGGTCGGCTCCCTCACGCCGGGCAAGCGCGCCGACCTCGCGATCGTCTCGCTGGCCGGCTCGCCGTACCTGCCGTGGGAGGACCCGGAGGTGGCGGTCGTCTTCGGTGGCACACCCGAGCGCGTGTGCCGTACCATCGTGGATGGCGTTACCCGTTCCAGGAGAGGAGGTTCCGAATGGCACGAGCTTCGGCTAGCCGCGGCAAGCGCCCGCGGCCGAATGCTCGCGCAAAGCAGGCAGAGCAGCGGGTAACCGCCAAGCCCGAGAAGAAGAAGGCGAGCTACGAGGACCAGCTCTTCTTCTCGCGGCTCCGCCGCCGGAGCAAGTGGGTATTCGCCTTCCTCGCGGGGGTTTTCGCGCTCAGCTTCGTCGCGCTCGGCGTCGGCACCGGCGTCAGCGGGACGAGTGTCGGCGACATCCTCGCCGACGTCTTCGGCCGGGGCGACTCGGGGCCGTCCGTCGCGGACGCGCAGAAGAAGGTCGACGAGAGCCCGAACGACCCGGAGGCGCTCTCCGAGCTCGCCACGGCGCTCCAGAACGCCGGCCGCAACGATGAGGCGATCGACGTCCTCAAGAGCTACACGAAGGTGCGCCCCGAGGACGCGAGCGCCCTGCGCCAGCTCGCCGCGCTGTACGACATCAAGGCGGCGAACGCCCGCCGGCTCGCGCAGGACCTCCTCGTGCAGATCTCGAGCGGGAACATCGCGGCCACGGCGTTCACCTTCCCCGGTACGAGCGGCTTCTTCGGGGCGCTCGGCGACGACCCGATCGTGCAGGCACTCCAGACCTCGTCCGGGGCCAGGGCGAACGCGGCTCGGCAAGAGGCGACGACTGCCTACGAGGAGCAGGTGCCCGTCTTCGAGCGGCTGGTCGAGCTGATTCCCGACGAGCCGACCCTCTACATCCAGCTCGCGCAGGCCGCGGACGGGGCCGGCGAGGGGGAGAAGGCGATCAGCGCGTACGAGAAGTTCCTCGAGGTCGCGCCGGACCATCCGCTCGCGCCCGACGTACAGCAGCAGCTACGACAGCTCGGAGTCACGCCGGACGAGCTCACGGGTTAGGGTTACCCTGTGCGCTTTCTCCCCGTGCTCATGGGAGCCCTCATGCTCGTGCTCGCGGCCTGCGGTGGCACCGGTCCCGGCGTGAGCAAGGGCGAGGATCTCGCCAACGGGAAGAAGCTCTTCATCGAGGGCAAGGACGGGCAGGCGAGCTGCGGCTCGTGCCACACGCTCGCGGACGCCGGCACGCAGGGCAAGGTCGGCCCGAACCTCGACGACGCCTTCCGCGGCTCGCGCGAGCAGGGGTTCGAGGAGAGCACCTTCGAGCAGGTCGTGCGCGAGCAGATGGCGTTCCCCGGAATCGGGCTCGGCATGCCGCCGGACCTCGTGACCGGCAAGGACGCCGACGACGTCGCCGCGTACATCGCCCGGTGCGCCGGGAACCCCGACGCAGCCGAGGAGTGCCCGCCAGCGCCGTCCGGTGGCGGCGGAGGATAGGGCGACCCTCGGGTCGCCCGGGGGCGCGGTGACCTGTAGCGGCGAGGCATGCCTCGCCGCTACGAGGAGCGGAGAAACGCCTCCTCGTGCTCGAGGTCGACGACGACGTGCGTGATCGGGAGGTCGTAGAGCTCCCGGGCGCGCTCGACGACGTTCCGCTCGAGCCAGTTGGAGCGGCCGGGCGGGTGGGTGGAGACGATGATCTCGTCGGCGCCGAACGTTCGCAGGCCGTCCTCGATCGCCTGGAGCGGGTCGGCGTCGCCCACCTCGCCGCGCACCCGTACGCCGGCAGCCGCCAGCGCGGCGAGCGACGCGTCGACCCGCGCCTGGGCCGCGGCCCGGGCGCCGTCGACGTCCGACGCCCAGTAGCGAACCGGTGAGCTGAGCGCCGGCGCGATCACGAGCACGTCGGCGTCGCAGCCGCGCGCGCGGTAGCGGATCTCGTCGCACAGCGCCCTGCCCGCACACGTCTCGTTCGCGATCACGAGGATGTGGCGCCTCGCGTCGGCGGGGGAGCTGCGCTCCCAGATCGCGGGCTCCCCCGCCCTCGGCTCGCTCCGGAGGAAGATCCCCGCCACGACTCCCGCGCCGAGCCCGATGAACGTCCCGAGCCCGACCCAGAAGCCGCCGAGCCACCCCGCGACGCCGACGGCGAGCGCAGACAGGCCGACGACGATCACGAAGCTGAAGGCCTCTGCTTCGCTGCGGATGGGGTTCCTCAACCTTTCTCCCGTCCGGAGTAGCGTCGCGGCAAAGCCGCGACGCTAGATGATGTAGACCGTCGTGTAGACCACGATCCACATGACGTCGACGAAGTGCCAGTAGATCCCCGGCAGCTCGACGCCGAAGTGGGACTTCGCCGAGTAGTGCCCTCGCACGGAGCGGATGAAGGCGTACGCCAGCAGGTTCAGACCGACGAAGACGTGGAGGCCGTGCAGGCCGGTCAGGCCGTAGAAGGTCGAGCCGAACGCGAGGTCACGCGGGCTGAAGCCGAGCCGCGTGTACTCGCGCGCCTGGATGAGGAGAAACGTCAGCCCGAGCAGGAACGTGAGGCCGAGGCCCGCGATCAGGCCGGCACGGTTCTCGCGCTTGATCGACTGGAGCGCCCAGTGGACCGTGAAGCTCGACGTGACGAGGATGATCGTGTTCAGGAGCGCGAGGTAGACGGGGAGGTGGAACTGCTCCTCGGTCCCCGGGCGAAACGGCGGCCAGACATCCGGCCCCGCCGAGACGCGCGCGAAGAAGTAGGCGGCGAAGAAGGAGCCGAACAACATCGCCTCCGAGGCGATGAAGAGGTACATCCCGAGCAGGACCGGCGGGACCCGGGAGCTCGCGTGCGCGGCGGGCGGGTGGTCGCCGTGGGCGTGGGCTTCGGCGACCGCGCTCATACGAGCAGCTCCACGTCGGCCCGCTCGGTGACGACGTGCCGGACGGGCAGGCCCGTCGCACCCTTGAGGCGCTCGATCAGGTCGCGCCGCAGCCAGCCCGAGCTCGTCTTCGGAAAGGTCGAGATCATGATCTCGTCGATCGGCTCGTCGTGCATGGCATTGAGGGCGGCGGCGAAGGGGTCGGGATGGCCGATGTGACCCGAGGCGTCGATGCACCCTTCGGCGAGGCGGGCGAGAGCGGCCTTCAGCCGCCGCTCCGCGCCGGGCTCGTCGGCCGGGGCCACGAGCGTGAAGTGGGCCGGCCCCTGCTCGCTCCGCTCCTGGATGGTGGCCAGCAGGCTCTCGCCGAGGATCGTCTGGTTGGCGATCACGAGCACGTGCGCCCGCTCGCGGGCCGATTCCAGGTTGACGACGACGTGCTCGACGGGGACGTTCGCGATCTTCCGCGCGCGCTCGACGAGGTTCCGGCTGAGCCAGCCCGAGCGGGCGCGCGGATGCGTCGAGATGATCACCTCGTCGGGGCGGTACTGGTGGAGGGCGTCGCGAAGCGCCTGCAGCGGGTTCGGGTCGACGATCACGCCGCGCGCCGCGATCCCCGCCTCGTGCAGGAGGTCGAGGGTTCGCCGGAGGCGGCGCTCGGCTACCGAGGCACGGCTGCCCTCGTACACCACGAAGCCGACCCGCGGCTCGTTCCGCGGGCAGACGACCGTGACGCGGATCGGCCCGTGCGCCGCCCGCTCCGTGAGGGAGCCGAGGAGCGCCCGGCCCGCCACGGTCTCGTTCGCGAGCACGAGGATGTGCCGGGGCTCGGTCAGTGGGTTCCCACCTTCTCCGGTTCGCCCACGGGGGTCCGGGCTCCGTCGAAGACGGCGTGGCGGGCGCCGGGCACGCCGTACTCGTACGGCCCGCCGACGACCTGCGGAATCTCGTCGAAATTGAACTTCGGCGGCGGCGAGGACACCTGCCACTCGATCGTGAGCGCCCGCCACGGGTTCGAGGGCGCACGCTCGCCGTGCCGCCAGCTGACGATCATGTTGTAGAAGAAGATCAGGGTCGCCGCGCCGAGCCCGAACGCCCCGATCGAGCTGACCATGTTCCAGTCGGAGAACTCCGGCGCGTAGTCCGCGACACGCCGCGGCATGCCGCGCAGGCCGACGTAGTGCTGCGGGAAGAACGTGACGTTGAAGGCCACGAAGGTGAGCCAGAAATGCAGCTTGCCGAGGCGCTCGTCGTACATCCGGCCGGTCATCTTCGGGAACCAGTAGTAGGCCGCCGCGAAGATCGTGAACACGGAGCCGCCGAAGAGGACGTAGTGGATGTGCGCGACGACGAAGTACGTGTCTGACGCGTGCTGGTCGATCGGCACCGACCCGAGGTAGATGCCCGAGAGCCCGCCGATGACGAACATCGTCACGAAGCCGAGGGCCCACAGCATCGGCGTCTTGAAGTGGATGCGCCCCTCCCAGAGCGTGGCGAGCCAGCTGAAGACCTTGATCCCGGTCGGCACCGCGATCAGGAGCGTCGTCACCATCATCGGGATTCGCAGCCACGGAGCCATGCCGGCAACGAACATGTGGTGCGCCCAGACCGAGAAGCCGAGGATGAGGATCCCGACGAGCGAGATCGCCATCAGCCGGTAGCCGAAGATCGGCTTGCGCGCGAACACCGAGATGATCTCCGAGATGATCCCGAAGCCGGGCAGGATCATGATGTAGACGGCCGGATGTGAGTAGAACCAGAAGATGTGCTGGTAGCCGATCGCGAACCCGCCGTCCGGCGCGACGAAGAAGTTCGTGTGCAGCACCCGGTCGAGCAGGAGCAGGAACTGGGAGCCCGCGATGAAGGGCGTCGCCAAAACGACGAGGAGCGAGGTCACGAAGTTGGACCAGACGAGCAGCGGCATGCGCCAGAAGGTCATGCCCGGCGCGCGCATGGTGATGATCGTGACGAGGAAGTTGAGCGCGGTGAGGATCGAGGACGCCCCCGCCCACTGCACGCCCATCTGGAACATGAGGTTGCCGACAGGGTTCACCTCGGCGAGCGGCGGGTAGTTCGTCCAGCCGGCCGCGAACTGGCCGCCCGGCAGGAGGAAGCCCGCCAGCATGATCCCCCCGCCGATCGGCAGCAGCCAGAAGGAGACGGCGTTCAGGCGCGGGAACGCCATGTCCGGCGCGCCGATCATCAGCGGGATGACGTAGTTGCCGAAGCCCGCGAAGACCGGCACGATGAACAGGAAGATCATGATCCCGGCGTGCGCCGAGACCAGGCCGTTGAACCCCTGGGTGTCGACGAACTGGGCGCCGGGGTTCGCGAGCTCCGCCCGCACGAAGAGGGCCAGGAGGCCCGCGACGGCGTAGAAGCTGAACGTCGTGCAGAGGTACTGGACGCCGATCACCTTGTGGTCGGTGTTGACCCGGAAGTAGTCCTTCCACGAGTCGGCGCCATGGCCCGAGTGGTCCTCGGGCCTCGCCGGGCGGCCCGAGATCCAGTAGGCCCAGTAGTCGAAGGCGCCGAGGCCGGCAAGGAAGCCGAGCGGGGTGACGATCGTCCACACGGTCAGGAGCACCTGGAGGTCCCAGACGGGGTCCCAGTGCGCGGCGGCGCGGGCGCCCGTGACGAGGGCGGTGGCGAGGCCGAAGGCGAGCGGCGTCGTCCAGAGCGCGCGCAGCCAGCCGCCGCGGGTGAGCCTGCGCAGGCCCCTCGGCGCCGCGGGCGGTGCCGAGGGATGCGCCCCGTGACCGTGCTCGAGTACGTCGACCGCCATCGTCCCCCTAGCCCTTCGTCGCTTCCACGAGGTAGTCCACGAGCGCGTCGAGCTGCTCCGTGCTCAGCTGGTCGCCGTACGTCTCGGGCATCACGCCCGGCTGGTAGCCCGCCGCGACATCCGCATTCGGATCGACGATCGAGGCGCGGATGAACTCGGCGTCCAAGCTCGGAAGTACCTTATCGAGGTCCGGCCCGACCTGGCCCGTGCCGCCCGCGTCGGCCAGGACGTGACAGCCGCCGCAGCCCGCGTTCACGAACGCCTGCTTGCCCTCGGCGGCTCCGCCGGCCTGCGCGGCCTGCTGCTGCTCGGCGACCCACGTGTCGAAGTCCTCGCGGCTGAGAACGATCGCCGTAGTGCGCATCGTCGCGTGCCCCAGCCCGCAGAGCTCGGTGCAGATGAGCGGGAAGGACCCCGTCCTCGTCGGCGTGATGATCAGCCGCTGGACGGTGCCGGGCACGACGTCCTGCTTGAGCCGCCACTCGGGCACCCAGAAGGAGTGGATGACGTCCTCGGACTCCATCCTGAGCTCGATCTGCTCGCCCTCGACGACCCGCAGGATCCCGGTCGTGATGTCGAGGTCCGGGTACGTGAAGCTCCATGCGAACTGGGCCGCCTTGACCTCGATCAGGCGGTGGTCCGCCTTCAGGTCCTCGTTCTTGACGAGCGCGACGCCGCTGAAGATCGCGATCACGGTGACGAGGGCGGCCGGGATGATCGTCCACACGATCTCGAGGCCGGTGTGGCCGTGGATCGGCTTCCCGTCCTCCTCGTCGTCGGGCCTGGCCCGGAACTTGATGACCGCGTAGATCGACACCGAGGCGACGATGGCGAAGATGACGAGACAGATGATCGACGCCAGGAGGTAGAGGTCGTCGATCCGCCCGCCCTCCTTCGAGCCGATGTCGGGGAGCCACGGGATGTAGAGAGCGGCCGCCATCGAGGCGGCGCCGATGACGACGCCCATGACGGCGAGCTGGATGATCATGCTCTTTCGCACGGCAGCGCACTCTCCTCGGCCCACGCGGGTCGACCGTGCCTAGCGTAATGGGCGGGACGGCCCCCCGGCAATGGAGA
>Ga0326597_10013348_pt1 | contig 10804 bp, 7 predicted proteins | sample RVTome_12_FD_203789 | JGI IMG/M metagenome (GOLD analysis project Ga0326597, IMG submission 203789) | Soil microbial communities from uranium-contaminated site in the Upper Colorado River Basin, Wyoming, United States - RVT100D185 | ecosystem: Environmental > Terrestrial > Soil > Contaminated >... | reverse complement strand
GCCGACATGACCACGTCGAACCACTCGGGGAGCCGAGGAAGGACCGCCCCCATGGCGATGAGGAGGGCGTGCTCCGCTCTCTGCCCGAGGCGTGACCTGCGCTTGGGGACGGGTCGCGTCACCGCGCCGCAGCGGCCGTTCGGGCCTGCGCACCGTTGGATTTGAACTGGAGATCGTGCAGGTATCCGTAGAGCCCCCGCTCGGCCAGGAGCTGCTCGTGTGTCCCCCGCTGCACGATCCGCCCGCTGTCGATGACGAGGATCTGATGGGCGCGGAGAACCGTCGAGAGACGGTGCGCGATCACGAACGTGGTGCGGCCCGTGAGCAAGTGCTCGATCGCCTCCTGAACGAGGCGCTCGGACTCCGAGTCGAGAGCCGAAGTCGCTTCGTCGAGGATCAGCACGGGTGGGTCCCGGAGGATCGCGCGGGCGATCGCGATCCGTTGTCGCTGGCCCCCTGAAAGCCTGGTCCCGCGCTCCCCCACTACGGTGTCGTAGCCCTGCGGCAGCCGTCTGATGAACTCATCCGCGTGCGCCGCTTCGGCCGCCCGCTCGATCTCCGACAGGTCCCTCTCGATCCCATACGCGATGTTCGCGCGCACCGTGTCGTGGAAGAGCACCGTGTCCTGTGAAACCACACCCAACCGCTCCCTGAGCGACCGGATCGAGAAGTCGCGGAGGTCGACGCCATCCACGAGGATGCGGCCATCGCTCACATCGTAGAAACGGGCAAGGAGATCGACGAGCGTGGTCTTCCCCGCGCCAGAAGGTCCGACGAGCGCGATGACCGTTCCTGCCTCGGCACGGAACGAGACGTCCAAAAGGACCGGCTCGCCGGGATGGTAGGCGAAGGACACGCTTTCGTACACGACTTCGCGCTGCACACCGGGGAAGACCTTCGCGTTCGGGCGGTCGAGCACTTCCACCGGAGCATCGAGAAACTGGAACGCCCGCTCGGCCGCGACGATGCCCGGCTGGATGATCGCCGGCAGCTTGCCTAGATACTTCACGGGTGCGTAGAGCTTCATCGACAGCGCGAGAAAGCCGATGAAGTCTTCGGGGGTGAGGCCGTCGCCCGCGAAGACCAGGCGTGCCCCGTACCAAAGGATCAGCACGGTCCCGATCGCCCCCGCCATCTCGGTCACGGGATTCGCCAGCGCGCGAAAGCGCTCCGTTCGGACGAAGGTCTTGAAGTACGCGAAGGTCAGGCCGTGGAAGCGGTCCCGTTCATGCTTCTCGGCCGCGGATGCTTTCACGACCCGAATGCCGCCGAGGGTCTCCTGTAGGTGGCTGTTCACGTCGCCAGCCAGCTCCAGGATCTTGCGGTCTCCCCGTCGGACTCGTCGGAGCAGCGGCCCCCACAAGGCGAACACTGCGGGCAGAACCACGATGGAGGCGAGCGTGAGCCTCCACGAAATGATGGCCATCACCGCGAGCGCGGCGATCAACTCGAAGACCGACGACAGGACCTTGGCGAGCTCCTTCGTCACCAGCGTGCGAAGCTGCTCGATGTCGTGGGTGAGTCGGGAGACGATCTGCCCCACGCGGGTTCGACCGAAGAAGACGAGATCCAAGTCGAGCACGTGGTCGTAGACTTCGTTGCGCAGGTCCCGGGTCACCGACTGTTCGATCCAGGCGACGAGGTAGATCCGGGCGAAGTCGAAGAGGTTCTTGAGCGCGAACACCGCGAGCACGAATACGATGATCCCTTGGATCGCCTCCTCGCGGGGCGCCGAGAGGTCGACGAAACGTCCGATCGAGCCGTCGAGCAGACGGTCGAGGAGCGCGCCGTCCGTGGCGGGTGGCGGCGGCGCCTGGGCTACGCCGTCACCGGCGGCGAAGAGGGTGCGGAGGAACGGGATCAGGAGCGCGAGGGAGAACGCGTCCAGGGCCGCGAAGATGGACGTCGCCAGGACCGCCAGGGCGAACGGACCCAGATACGGCTTCAGGTACGACAGGATGCGGAGGTAGAGGCTCACCTGGCGCGTGGGGTCAGTGTGGCGACCGACACGATCATCTCCTCGGGTGAGACGCCCCCGTGGAGGAAGGCCCCCCGGTAACGATTCTGGTACTCCCGGAGCTTCGTCGGATACACCAGGAAGTAATCCTCGAGCGCAAGCACGCATCCGACGCTAGAGCCGCCCCCAGGCAGGTGGAGATCCTTGGATTCCATGCTCGTGAGCACCGTCCTCGGATCCTCCGCCCGGATCTTGTGCCCGAACTTGTAGCGAAGGTTCGACGTCGCGTCCCGCCGGGCAAAAACCGTGGTCGGGCGGTGACAGCGGATGGAGCCATGGTCCGTTGTCAACACGACCTTGAACCCGTCGGCGGCGATCTCTTTGAGCAGTTGGAAGAGCATCGACCGCTCGAACCAGGAGCGCGTCAGCGCACGGAGAGCCACTTCGTCCCGCGCCATCTCCATGAAGATCGCGGAGTCGCTGCGCGCGTGGATGAGGAGGTCCATGAAGCTGAAGACCAGCGCGACCACCCCTGGCCCTTGGGCCGCGGAGTTCACCTTCGCGCGCACCTTCTCGGAGTCACGATCGGAGAAAACCTTCTCGTAGTGTACGGGCACGTTCCGGCCCGTGAGGCGCCGTAGGTGGTCCCTGAGGAGGGTGTCTTCGAAGTCGTTCATGCTCCCCTCCTTCTCGGCTCCGGCCCACCACTCGGGCCGTTCGGCCGCGATCTGATCCGGGAACTGGCCAGAGAAGATCGCGTTCCGGGAGTACGGGGTGGCCGTGGGGAGGATCGAGTAGTAGAGGTCCTCTTGCACTTCGAAGAAGGGCGTGAGGAGGGGAACCATCACCTTCCACTGGTCCAGCCGCATGCAGTCCAGCACGAACAGGAAGACCGGTTGCTCGCCCAGGTGGGGGCGCACGTATTTGTCCACGACGTCCGTGGAGAGCGTCGGCGGGTCGCCCCTTCCCACCATCCAGCCCGGATAGACCTTCCGCACCCAAGCGCCGAAGTCCTTTCGGAGGGCGTCGAGGAGGGCGTTCACGGAGTCGAGGAGGCCCGGCTCGCCCGCCGCCTCCAGTCGGACGTGCCAATCCACGAGCTCGCGGAACAGCTCCGCGAACTCGCGGTGGGAGCGCGCCTCTTCGCGCAGGAGGCCTAGGGTCCGGAAACGGGCGGCGAAGTCCCGCGCGATCTGCTGCTGCCGGATCGACGATCCCTCGAGAACCCGGGTTACGACCGATAGGACCTGTCGGGGGCTCGCGGGCTTCACGAGGTAGTCGTCTACTCGGCGACCGATCGCCTCGGTCATCGTCCGGTCCTCTTCGGACTTGCTGATCATGACGACCCGCGCGTGGGGCTCCTCGCGCCGGAGGATCTCGAGGACCTCGAGGCCCCTCCGACCCGGCATCTGCTCATCGAGGAGGACCAGGTCGTACGGCTCCTTCCTGAGGAGGGCAAGAGCGTCGTCCCCGTTCGTGATGGCGTCGACGTGGTAGCCGCGGTGCTGCAGAAACAGGCAGTGCGGACGCAGAAGATCGATCTCGTCGTCGACCCAAAGAATGCGTTTGGGCCCCCTCGGCATGGTCATGACGACGAACCTATCTACGCCACGCCGATCGGACTACTTCCCGCCGCGACGCTCCGCGAGCCGCCGGCGCCCCACATGTCCATTCCCGCGGGGTTTCGCCGGAGGGTCGCGCCTTGCGCCGTCGAGGTGGTGAAAGACAACTTCGACCCCAACTTCCGGCCTCCTCCACTCAGATCTCTCCTGTGGCCAGCCAGCCAGGATCACCGTCTTCATCCGAGCCGCGGGCCGCGGCTCCCGCAACTTCGCGCGCTCGCGCGTTCTACGAGCTGACGAAGCCGGGGATCGCCTTCTTCGCGATGATCACGGCGGGAGCGTCCTACTACGTAGCCGCGCGGGGGAACGCCGCCTTCGTGCCCGCTTTCCACACGCTCCTGGGAACCGTGCTCGCGACCGCCGGCGCCCTCGCCTTGAACCAATACCTCGAGCGGGATGTGGACGCCCTCATGCTCAGGACGAAGACGAGGCCGCTCCCATCCGGTCGTCTCCAGCCCCGCGATGCCCTCCTCTTCGGGCTCCTCCTGGTGGTGGGCGGGGTGGCCCACCTCTGGGCCACCGTGGGGGCCCTTCCGGCGCTCCTCACCCTGGGGTCGGCGGCCGCCTACAACCTCGTATACACGCCGCTCAAGCCCCGCACCCACATCGCCCTATTCGCCGGCGCCGTGCCCGGGGCGATGCCCGCGCTCATCGGCTGGAGCGCGGCGTCGGTCACGCTCGGCGTCGACGCGCTTGCGCTCTTCGCGATCGCCTTCGTGTGGCAGATGCCGCACGTCTTGTCCCTCGCGTGGCTTCTTCGCGAGGACTACGCCCGCGCGGGCTTCCGTCTCTCGCCACCTACGGACGTGGATGGTGCGGTGATCGGACGACGACTGGTCGGCTACACGCTCGCGCTCCTCGGAGTGAGCGTGGTCCCGACCCTCCTCGGGCTCACGGGCTGGATCTACTTGGGCGGGGCGATACTACTCGGGCTGGGCTTCCTCGCCCGGAGCGTTGCGGCCTGGCGGGAGCTGAACGTCCAGACGGCTCGAGGCGTGTTCTTCGCCTCTCTCGTCTACCAACCACTCCTGCTCGGTCTGATGGTGGTCGACGCTGTCAGCGGATAGCGCGGGTGTCGGGGTCTCCCTCTCCGCTCCCTGCGGGCTCCCGCCAGGCGTCCAGCCACCGATCGTACCGGACCGCGACCACACCTCCACGCCCCAAGATTTCGAGGCCCGCGGAGTCTCGGTAGGGTGCGCGATAATACAGGTGACTGATCCGGGCTTGGATCATCAGCTTCGCACACATCACGCAGGGCGAGGCGGTCACGAAGGCCACTTTTCCCTCGAGCGCGCCCGGTGCCTTCACGAGGGCGTTCATCTCCGAATGGATGCACCCACAGGCGCCGGGCGTCGGCGAGTCGCAGTCGTTTGGAAAGCCGCGCACGTTCCCGTTGTACCCGATCGCGACGACGTTCTGTAGCATCGGATCCGTGATGACCGTGCCCACCGACAAGCGGCGGCAAGTGCTCCGCTTGGCCAGCTCTTCCGCCATCCGCATGTAGACCTCGAAAAGCGGTGGGCGCGTCGGACGATAGTCCCGCGCCTCCGCGTCGCTGTCTAAACGGAGGAGGTTCAGGGGGTGCGTGTTCTCGGGAACGAGGTCTTTTGGAACGACGTACATGGCGCCGGCCACACCCCTTTCTTCGGCGACCCGTTCAGGATTCCCGGGAGGCGAGCGCCCGCTGCGACTTCTTCCGGGTGTTCGGATCGAGCTCCCGCTTTCGGAGGCGGAGCGACTCGGGAGTGACCTCGAGAAGCTCGTCTTCCTCGATGAACTCGAGCGCGAGCTCGAGCGTGAGCTCGCGCGGAGTCTCGAGGCGCACGTTTTCGTCCGAGCCCGATGCACGCATGTTCGTGAGCTTCTTCCCCTTGCAGACGTTCACGTCCAGGTCGCCTGGCCTCACGTGTTCGCCCACGATCATCCCGGCGTAGACGGGGTCGCCCGGGCGCACGAACATCGTCGCCCGCTCCTGCAGGTTGAAGAGCGAGTAGGCCACGGTTTCGCCTTCGCGGTCCGCCACGAGCACGCCCCGCCTCCGACCGGGAATGGGCCCCGCCCACGCTCCGTAGTCCAGAAAGCGGTGGTTGAGCGTGCCTTCGCCCCGCGTATCGGTCAGAAACTCGGACCTGTATCCGAAGAGCCCCCTAGCGGGGATCCGGAACCGGAGGCGAGTCGCTCCCACCCCACTGGACCGCATGTCGAGCATCTCCGCCCGCCTGGGCCCGAGCTTCTCCATGACGATCCCCACCGTCTCCTGCGGGATGTCGACGATGACTTCCTCGTACGGCTCGAGCCGGCTCCCATCCTCGTCCACCTTGGTGATCACGCGCGGCCGCGACACTTGGAACTCGTAGCCCTCGCGCCGCATGGTCTCCATGAGGATGGTAAGGTGCAGCTCGCCCCGGCCCGACACCTGGAAGGTGTCGGTCTCATCGGTATCCACGACGCGTAGGGCGACGTTCTTTTCGAGCTCCCGCATAAGACGCTCTCGGACCTGCCTGGTCGTGACGAACCGGCCCGTTCGGCCGCAGAATGGGGAGTCATTCACCGAGAAGTCCACGGCGAGCGTGGGCTCCTCGACCTTGATTCCGCGCAGGCGCTCCGGATGCTCCGGATCGGCCGCGGTCTTCCCGATCTCCACCCCTTCGATTCCGGCGAGCGCTACGATGTCCCCCGCCTCGGCCTCCTGGACTTCGATTCGGTCCAGGCCCCAGAACGAGAAGAGCTTCGCAACGCGCTCCCGTTCGACCAACTCTTCGGCCACGGGTCCCGGCTCACCATACGGGAGCAGCGCGACGAGCTCGCCGACGCGCACCCGCCCGCGCTCGATACGTCCGATCGCGATGCGGCCCATGTAGGGCGAGTAGTCCAGCGTGGAGACGAGCATCTGGAAAGGGCCGGCGGCGTTACCGGTCGGCGGGGGCACATGGCTGAGGATGGCCTCGAAGAGGGGCACCAGGTCCCCCCCGGTCGCGTCCGGCCCGGTCGCAGCCCAGCCATGCAAGGCCGACGCGTAGAGGAACGGCGCGTCGAGCTGCCGGTCGGTGGCTTCGAGCTCGATGAAGAGATCGAGGACCTCGTCGTGCACTTCGGCCGGGCGTGCGGCGTCCCGGTCCACCTTGTTGATCACCACCACGGGCATGAGCCCGAGCTCGAGCGCTTTCCGAGTCACGAAGCGGGTCTGGGGCATCGGCCCTTCGACCGCGTCCACCAGAATGAGGACTCCGTCGACCATGCGGAGAATGCGCTCGACCTCACCTCCGAAGTCGGCGTGACCTGGCGTATCTACGATGTTGATCTTGACCCCTCGCCATACGACGGCCGTGTTCTTCGCGAGGATCGTAATCCCCCGCTCGCGTTCGAGCGGGTTCGAGTCCATCACCCGCTCCTGAACCTGCTCGTTGTCGCGGAAGATCCCTGCCTGGCGGAGCATCTTGTCCACCAGCGTGGTCTTGCCGTGATCGACGTGGGCGATGATCGCGATGTTTCGAAGCTGCATATGGGGCGATTCGCGCGGCTCGCGCGGAGTCTTGTCGCTGGGATCGGCCGGAAACGGACGGCGGCTCGGTGACGAGGAAAGTAGCGGCGGGGCGACCTGGAGGGCAGGCCGTAACGCGCATGGAAGGCGCGAAGAGGGGGGGCGGCCGAAGCCGCAACCCCTCTGTGTTGGTTCCCAACAAGGCGCCGCCGAGCTCAGGGCGCCGATTGGAAGCTTTAGTCGCCAGCTCCGAACGCCGCCCGGAGGCCCACCTGGAACGACTGGGACGGGCCGGGCTCGTAGAACCGGGTTCCAAACGCGTTCACAGCCACGGAGGAGATGTAGTCCTCGTCCGCTACGTTCGTGATGGCTACCCATGGCGACAGCGTGAAGCCGCCAATCGCCACCTGATCGAGGCCAAGCCTTACGTCGATGGTGGTATAGTCGGGGGCCGAGGCGGTGTTTCTGTCGTTTACCGGGACGTCGTCCGACATCGTCGCAATCGCCTCGACAAAAGCCGCACCGAACGAAAATTCGGGGCTCACTCGTAGCAGGGCCTGAATTCGCCGCGGCGACACGCCCGGCACCCGACAGCCATCCGTGTCAGTCGGGTCGCCGGAAGGACAATCGCCCAGATCCGTTCCACCAACCACGTATTCCTCGAACCGAGCGTCGGTCCATGTCCCGGTCACGTCTGCGCGGATGAGCCCCGAGGGATCGCCCGCCGCAAGCGTGGCCTCTAAACCCTGGTGTTTCGACTCGCCCGCGTTCCTGAAGAAGGTCACACCCGGACTCCCTTCGACCTCGAAGGGAACCAGCTCGTTCTCAAGGTTCGTCTGGTATGTAGTCACCTCGACGGACGCGATCGAGCCCAAGTCTCCACGAACTCCGACCTCGAACGACCTGCCCTCCATTGGATCGAGATCTGGGTTGAAGCCGCCGGGGGCGTCCGGCTGGTTCGCGAGCTCTGTGGTAGTCGGCGTCTCGAAGAGGGTGCTGGCCGACCCGAAGATGTCGAGCCCGCCCGGTAGCGGGACGTTGAGGCCGATGGATGGACTGAACGCTGTCATCGTCCGACTTCCCGAGTTGTCCGGGTTCGCCGGCGTGACCGGGAACCGGTCCTCCGCCTCGAAGCGGTGGCTGTCGTACCTGAGCCCCGCCAGCGCGTCGATCCCGCTCGGCAGTTCCAGGTTGCCCTGGAAGAAGAAGCCCATGCCCCGAACCTTTTCCTGCTGGTCGAGGATCGGGTCCCCTGGGGCTCCAGCTACGTTCACGAACTCCTTCCGATCGTCATCCTGCAGGTCCAGGTCGAAACCCGCGTGCCAGTCGAAGTCGCCGATCCCGAGCGCGTACTGCCGGCTCAACGCCGCTCGGACTCCACCGCCGTTTCTCTCGAGGTCGACCAGGTCGGCAGGGATCGGATTGAAGACGGTCCGATGCGCTCCATAGACCGCGAAGTCTCCCTGGAAGCCGCCCAAGCCGCCGACCCAGCGGAGCCCTGCCTGCTGTTGCGTGATGTCTTTCCTCGTCTGGAAGTTCAAATAGGTGTTCGCGATGGTGCCGAACGGAATCGAGTCCTGCAGCCGCCGGGAGCCTGGGTTCTCCGCCGCGAGGTCCAACACGTTGGCGGTGAGAGAGAGCTCACCGCCCGCTACCGCACGCGTCACTTTGGCGTTCGCCCCGAGCCGCTCAAACTCTCCGTAGGTGTCGACGCAGCGATCGCCAAAATTGCAGCTTCCATCGTTCAAAAAGCCCGAGCTGTCCGGCACGATGCGGAATCCGTCGGCCGACGAGCGATACGCCGAAACGAGGTAGCCAGTCTCTTCAACCGTTCCGGATGCCGTGACTTGGCCGCGCATCAGCGCGTCGCTCCCTCCCACCGCCGCCACCTCGACCTCGAACGGTCGGGCCGAAGGCGCTCTGGTCGTGAACGAGATCACCCCCCCGCCCGCATTGCCGAAGAGAGCCGACGACGGCCCCCTGAGCACTTCGACGCGGCCAAGCGATCCGATGTCGAGGTGGTCTAGCGACGCTTGGCCGTCCGGGAGCGTCGCGGGGATCCCGTCCACGATGACCCGGAATCCGCGAAGCCCGAATTGGGCGCGGGCGCCGAAGCCCCGGATCATGATACGCTCACCCACGGCGGGGTTGTACCGGTTCTGCACCTGCACCCCCGGCATCCGCTGGAGCACCTCCTCGATGTAGACGCCACTCCTCGCGCGTTGAAGGTCTTGCCCCGTGAGTACCGAGACGGCGAACGGCGCGTCGTCGTTCGTGAACGGCGTCCGGAGCACCGACACCTCGATCGGCGCGATGGCGATGGTATCCTGCGCCTGCTGCTGAACAGGAGCCGCCTGCAGCCCGCCGGAATAAGACGCGGCGAGCGCGAAGAGCGCCGCCACCAGAACCCCACGTCCACCCGCCGCCGAGGCCAGTATCGCTCGGCGCGTCCCCGCTTGGTCCATGATCATACGTTTCGCTCTCCCTCATTCGAGGTCCATTGGCGATCGGACGACCATGCTCCGGACGCCACGATCTTGCCGCCCTGCCGGTAAAGAACCTTTACAAGAGAGCGCTCCGCTCTTTCCCTGTCCAGCACTTCTTGTCGGCCCCCGCCCCATCGATTACCCGTCCGGACCATGTCCAAAGAACGCGGCTCATCGCTCGACCTCGAGGGGACCGCCGTGCCGTCCATCGTCATCGGCCTGAACGCGGTCATCGTCGCAGTGACCAGGGAACGCCCGCGCATCCTCACCATCTCGGAGGCGGGAGGCGGTGTCTCCGGCCAGGAAATCCTTCCCCACGGGCCCCTCGATCCGAATGCGGACCGAACGCTCGAGCTATCGCTCCGTGGATGGGTCCGGGAGAGGACAGGCATCGAGTTGGGCTACGTGGAGCAGCTCTACACATTCGGGGATCGGGACCGTGCGTCGGGACCCGGTGGGTCCCGCCCCCGTCTCCTCTCCGTCGCCTACCTCGCGCTCGTCAGAGAGGTGGAGCTCGGGGGGTCGTCGAGGGCCCGATGGCGGGACTGGTATGCGTTTTTCCCTTGGGAGGACTGGCGGGCGGGGCAGCCAGCCGTGATTCGAGAGACGGTCGAGCCCGCGCTCAGAGCTTGGATTGCCGCGGGCTCGTCGAAGGCCGTGCGCGGCGAACGAGCGGAACGCGCCGGTATCGCCTTCGGCCTCGCCGGTTCCGAGTGGGACGGCGAGCGCGTCCTCGAGCGCTACGAGCTTCTTTACCAGATCGGCCTCGTCTCGGAGTCGTGGCGGGCGCGCACGGCGCCCGCCCGAGTCCGCGAGGGGCCTGACCTCGGCGCCCCGATGGGCATGGACCATCGACGCATCCTAGCGACGGCCATGGGGCGCATCCGCGGGAAGCTGCGCTACCGCCCCGTGGTCTTCGAGCTCCTCCCGAGCGCCTTCACCCTCACGCAGCTGCAACGCGAAGTCGAGGCCCTCGCGGGGGTCCGCCTCCACAAGCAGAACTTCCGACGCCTCGCCGAACGAGGCGGCCTCGTCGAGGGCACGGGGAAGTTCGATGCGCGGACGGGGGGGCGGCCGGCCGAGCTGTTTCGATTCCGACGCGAGGTCCTCAGGGAGCGGCGCGCGCCGGGCGTGGGGCTACCGGCCGCGCGCTGACCTCGGGGGGGGGGTGGACGACCGCCGGCAGGCTTCATTGACGTTTTCGCGCGGTCCGGTGTATAGATGTTACGTGCTAGTTATCGTCGCCCTGATATACTCA
>Ga0326597_10013347_pt1 | contig 10804 bp, 5 predicted proteins | sample RVTome_12_FD_203789 | JGI IMG/M metagenome (GOLD analysis project Ga0326597, IMG submission 203789) | Soil microbial communities from uranium-contaminated site in the Upper Colorado River Basin, Wyoming, United States - RVT100D185 | ecosystem: Environmental > Terrestrial > Soil > Contaminated >... | reverse complement strand
AAAGGTTCTTGCCGAACTTGTCCAGTATATAACGCACCGAAAATTTCTGGCCCAAGAGCTGGGAGGTCGGCCCGGCGGGCACCGCGAGCGTGCGCGCCTGGGAGTCCCAGATGCCGGCGGCGACGTCATGGAGCTGGGCCATCAAATAATTTTGCGCCGTGCGGTCGAGCACATGGCGCATCTCGCGGCAGGTGCTCTGGAAGGTGTGCCAGATCGTTGAGAGCGTGATCGCGTCCGTCGTACCTTTAGTCATTGCCCTTCTCCACGCGGAGACTGTGTTGCAAGTCCGTTCATGGTTCGACTAGCTCACCACGAACGGACGGCGACGCACGAATATTCAATTAATAGCCGTTCGTCCTGAGCTTTGTCGAAGGACGCACGGCTCATTACGACACATTCTCCCGGGTCAGGAGGTAATTTTTCCACTGGTCCACGGCACAGTCGAAGCGCGCCGGGACCACAACCGTGGTCGTCGTTTCTTCGATGATCGCCGGTCCGGAAAAACGCGCGCCCGCCAGCAAGCGAGCGCTGTCGTAGACGGGCGTGTCGATTTCTTGTCCGTCGAACCAGCAATACCGCCGCCGCTTGATGGCGCCGACGGCGTCCAGGCCGCCCGCGCCGATCTGACGCAAGTGAAACGGCGCTCGGGGCGCGGTCGCGCGCAGCCTGAAGGTCAAAAACTCGGCGGCCTTCCACGGCATCCGGAAGGTGTAGAGCTTCTCATGCTGACGGTGAAATTCATCCACCATGGCCGCGAGCCGCTCGGCGGTGAATTCGCCGCCGCCCTGTGGTGAGCTTGTCGAACCCATCCATTCCACCTCGACTTCATGGAACTGGCCCGCGTAGCGCATCTCCGCACTGCGGCGAAAGACGACTTGCTCGGGGGCGATATCGTTGGCGCGAAATCCTGCCACCGCCTCCGCTTCCATCTCGCCGTAAAGCCGGTTTACTTTTTCGATGTCGATATTCTTCGCGCTGCAGATGTAGGAGCGGGCGTAGTTCCGCCCCACGTCCATGGCGAACATGCCGAACGCGGAATAGGCGGCGGCCACCGACGGAACGAGCACCGCCGGAATGCTCAGCAGCTCGGCGATGGCCGCGCCATGCACCGGGCCGGCGCCGCCGCCCACCACGAGGGCGAAATCGCGCACGTCGTAGCCAAGCTTGGTGGAGACCTCGGTGATCTGATCGGCCATAAAGGAATTGACTGTGGTGAAAATCGCCTGGGCGGCTTGCGCGACGGTCATGCCGAGCAGTTGAGCCACTTTTTTTGCCGCCTCTTCGGCTTGTTCCCGCGCCAATTGAATCTCGCCGCCGAGGAAAAAATCCGCCGGCACATAGCCGAGCAATAGATCGGCGTCGGTGACCGTCGGCTCCTTGCCGCCCCGGCCGTAGCAGGCCGGCCCAGGTTCCGCGCCGGCGGAGTGAGGCCCGACGCGCAAGAGCCCGAGCGAATCGACCCAAGCAATGGAGCCGCCGCCCGCCCCGGCGGAGTGAATATCGACCATTTTGATCGCCACCCGCTCTTCGCCGACCCAACTCTCGGTGGTGGTGGGGATCTCGCCGTCGCGGATCACGCAAACGTCCAGTGACGTGCCGCCCATGTCGATGGAGATGAGGCTTCGCCGGCCCGTGGACTCGCCGATGTAAGCCGCACCAGCGGGGGCGGCGGCGGGACCCGAGCCGATCAATAAGACGGCGCGTGCCACGCAGTGGGCGACGGTTTCCACCAGACCACTGGAAAGCATCAGCAGAAGATTTTTCTTAAAGCCGGATTCCTCCAGCCGTTTGACCAGCGCCTTCAGATAGCGCTCCACCACCGGACCGACATAGGCCGAGACTACAGTCGTGGAGAAGCGCTCGAACTCTCGCCAGACCGGCAGGATATCATGGGATGCGGTGACATAGCCGCCGTGGTTCGACGGGCTCACCACGCCCAGAGCCTGTCGAGGGGCGTTGAAAACCTCGCAGGCGATTTCGGCGGCGCGCTGTTCATGCTGCGGATTCGCATATGAATGAAGAAAGCAGACCGCCAGAGACTCCAGGCCTGCTTCCTTGAGCTTGGCGACTGCCGTTCGCGTCTCTTCCTCATTTAGCGGCGTCAGGACCTCCCCCGAATCCAAGACGCGCTCCTCGACTTCGAGCCGGTGGCGCCGGGGCACCAGCGGCTTATAGGGTGGAACGAAGACGTTGTACATCGAGGCGCGGATGTTTTTATATCCCCGGCGGATCTCGATCACGTCCTGGAATCCCTGGGTCGTGATCAGCCCGGTCTTGGCGCCGTTTTCATTGATCAAGGTGTTGGTCGCCAGAGTCGTGCCGTGAATCAGCAGGTCGACGTCGGCGAGAAAGGCCGCGAGCGGCCGGCGAAAATCTTTCGCCGCTTTTTCCAGGCAGGCCAAAAATCCCAGCGAAGGATCATGCGGTGTGGTGGGCGACTTGAACTGCTTGAGTTCCCCTTCTTCGCCGAGCACGAGGCAATCGGTGAAGGTGCCACCGACATCGACGGATACTCTATACATGCTGCATCATCCTTATGAACGCCGGGTAAGGATGTAATTTTTTATTTTGTCCACCGCGCAGACGTAATTGGGCGGGATGACCACGGTGGTGGCGGCCTCTTCGACGATCGCCGGGCCGTCGATGCGGTGCCCTGCCGCCAAGCGGTCGCCATCGTAGACCGCGGTCTCTTCGTAACCCTTGGACAGGTTCCACAGAACCGCCCGGCGCCGCTTGATCGCCTTGTCCGCGCCGCCGGTCGCCGCCGCGATCTCGGCCAATTTGAGCGGCTCGTGGCGCATCGTGGCCTTGAGCAGGACGTTCAAGAACTCGACCTCGCGCTTCGGCATATCGAAAGTGAAGAGTTCCTTATGGCGGCGATGGAACGACTCGGTGATTTGCTCGATTTCATGAACGCCGAGTTTTCCCGTTGGGATGTCGGAGATCTCGACCTCGTGGAACTGACCCAGGTAGCGCATATCGATGGAGCGGCGCAGCACAGCGTCTTCCGGCGCGATGCCGATCTCTCCCAAAACCTCCCGCGCTTCCACCTCCATCTCCTCAAAGAGCCGGTTAACGCGTTCCAATTCGAGAAAGCTTTTGCGCATAAGGAGCGAACGCGCGCAATTTCTCCCCACCTCCATGTTGAGCATGCCGAAGGCGCTGTAGGTGGCGGCGTAGCGCGGGATGATGACCGTGGGGATCTCGAGCAGGTCGGCTAAATAAGCGCCGTGAACCGGGCCCGCGCCGCCGCCGACGACAAGAGCGAAGTCGCGGACATCGGTACCGCGTTTGGTGGAAATCTCGGTCATCTTGTCCGCCATCAGCGAGTTAACTGTGGTAAAGATGGTCATCGCCGCCGTGGGCAAATCGATGCCCAGCGGCTCCGCCACCGTGCGAATCGCTTTTTCGGCGAGGTCTCGATCGAGCGCGATCTCGCCGCCGAGAAAATAATCCGCCGGCACATATCCCAACACGAGATCGGCGTCTGTGACAGCGGGTTGCGTGCCGCCTCTGCCGTAACAGGCCGGCCCCGGATCGGCGCCCGCGCTTTGCGGCCCGACGCGCAAGAGACCGAGAGTGTCGATCCAGGCGAGGCTGCCGCCACCGGCGCCGACGCTCGGCACATCGACCATTTTCATCGCTACGCGCTCATCGCCCACCCAATTGTAATCGGTGGTCGGGATTTCAGCGTTGCGAATCAGGCATACGTCGTAGCTCGTGCCTCCCATATCCACGGAGAAAAGATTCTTCCAGTTGACCATCTGACCCAGCCGGATCGCCCCGGAAGGCGCCGCCGCGGGGCCCGAATTAATCAACGAAGCCGCGCGCCGCGCGGACTCATCGACCGACTGCACCAACCCACCACCAGAGACCATGTAAAGAGTGCCCTTGAAGCCGATCTCGCGCAGTTTCGCTTGCAGCGCGCTCAAGTAATGCGCCGTGATGGGGCCGACGGCAGCGCTGACCGCCGTGGTGCTGAAGCGCTCGTATTCGCGGTAGACCGGCAGCACTTCGTGGGACGCGGTTATGTAGACGCCGTTCAGTTCGCGCCGGCAGATCTCCAGCGCGCGCTTCTCATTGGTCGGATTGATGTAACTGTGCAGAAAGCAGATCGCCACCGCTTCGACCTTTTCCTCCTTGAATTTGCCGATGGCGGCGTGGACGTCTTCCTCGTTGAGCGGCGTAAGAATCTCGCCGGTATGGATGGTTCTTTCGTCGATCGGCAGGCGCAGGGTGCGCGGCACCAGCGGCTTATAAGGCGGTACAAAAACATTGAAGCGCGAGGTGCGGATGTTTTTAAAGCCGCGGCGCATCTCCAGGGTATCGCGAAAGCCCTTGGTGGTGAGCAGGCCGATCTTGGCGATCTTACCGGTGAGCAGCGCGTTGGTCGAAAGCGTCGTACCGTGGGCGATCAGCAGCCGCACGTTGGACATGAACTCCGGCAGCTCCATGCGGAAGTGGCGCGCCGCTTTCTGCAACACGTTGGTCATGCCCACCGTCGGGTCCGCCGGCGTCGTCGGCGACTTAAAAGCGTGCACCTGCCCGTCGTCGTCGAGCACCAGACAATCGGTAAAAGTTCCGCCTACGTCAGTACAGCATTTCATACAACTCCTAAAAACTCCGAGGATCGAGGATTGAGAATCGAGGATGGCAATTCTTTAGGATTTTCCATCCTCTATCTTCCATCCTCATCCTTTCTATTTGAAACCATATCCTTCCCACTCTTTTCGCACCCGTTCCAGGTGTTCCTGCGGCGGCACGGCGACCGCCGGATAGGCGTGCTTGCGCGTGGCGTCGATGCCGATCTTCGAAGAGATCCGGCGCGTCGGGTCTTGCTGCAAGACATCTTCGCGCGCCTGCGACGGATCGAGCTGCACCGCCGCGGTCCCCGGCATGATGAACGCGTCCTTTTCCGGTTGCATCCGAAAAGCAAGGGCCCAGTTCACCAGATTGGGATCGCGAATGTCGATATCATCGTCCACCACCACCGTCAACTTGCCAAACTGGGGAGCGAAACTCCAGGCGCCGAACATCGCCGTGCGCGGCTGCGCCGGGTGGGATTTCTTGATCGAGATGACCAGGTAGGCCGCCGCGCCGCCGGCCTCGAACAGGTGAACGTCCCGCACCGGCAGGCCGAGGTCCTCAATCAGATGTTTTTGCAGCGCCGACTCCCGGCCGATGGAGCGGATGCAGCTCGACTCGCTGGGCGGCATCTGGCTGCTGACCTCCTGGAAGATCGGCTTGTCGCGGTGCGTCACGCATTGGATATCGACTTTGTAGGACATCGACTTCGGCCCCATGTAGCCGGTATATTCGCCGAACGGCCCTTCTTCTTCCAGTTCGCTGGCGATCATTCCTTCGATGACGATTTCCGCCGCCGCAGGCGCTTCGAGCTCCGAAGTCACGCAGCGCACCAGCTCCACCGGCGCGCCGCGCAGGGCACCGGCTACGGCGAATTCATCCAGGTCCTGCGGCAGACGCGTCACCGAGACCAGACCGATTACCGGCTCGGCACCGATGACGATGGCGACCGGCGTTGGCCGGCCGCGCTTGATATTTTTTTCCACATGCTCGCGGCCGCCCTGAAGGTAGTTGATAAAGAGCCCGAGCTTGTTGGCGCCTTTCAACTGAATTCGATAAACGCCGACGTTTCTCATCCCTGTGTCGGGATCGTTGGTGATGACGTAGCCGGAGGTGACGTAGGGCGATGGGTCCTGTCCGACGGTCCAGGTCGGGATTGGCAGCTTGAGCAAATTTACTTCGCTACCGCGAAAAATTTTGTCCTGCACCGGTCCCTTGGTGACACGCACCGGAGTGACCGGGTGGCGCTCGGCGTCGCCCCATTTCTGATGCAGGTCTTTAAGCTCGCATTCCAGGGCGAGACAATAGATGGCGCGGGAGCCGCCGAGGACGCCGAGGACCAGCGGCATGTCGAAGCCTTTCACCTGCTCGAACATGAGCGCGGGACGGCGCGGTTCGGGAATAGATTCAAAAGCGACCTTGGCCACCGCAGCGATCTCCCAGTCCTTGTCCACCGGCTTGGCGATGCGGTGGAGCTTGCCGCAGGATTCCAGTTTTTTTAAAAACTCGCGTAAATCGGCGTAGGGCATGGATACCTCGAAATAGTTATCAGTTTCCAGTTGTCAGTTGAGCGGAAACCAGAAACTAGAAACCAGGAACTAGAGACTCTTATCGTACTTTCCGTTTCATTTTCGTGCTGACTCAAAGATCGATCCTCGATGTTTTGCAACTTTCCGAATCGTGACGAGGGCGCACTGGTCAAAGTCACCGGAGAGCATTTCCATCCCGCTCACGTCGAGGGGAACGAAGGCGTTGAAGTTGACGCCTTGGGTAGCGCCGGGCGGCTGATCATGGGACCAGTGGCCGAAGCAGGAAGCGATGGCGGCGACCTCCGGGTGCACGCACTCCGAAACCCGCGCCACTCCCCGCGCCGTATATCCGTTGGTTCCCACCAGCTCGATCTCGTCGCCGTTGGCAATGCCATGTTCGCCGGCGGTCTTACGGTTCAGGGTGACATTGAGCGCCAGCCTGTGTCGCTGCGATAATTCGGCGAGCCAGGGATTGTATTGTGTCGTCGTCGAAGTCTGAAACGGCAATTTGTAATTGACCAGAAAAAGCTGATCGCTTTGACGCGTCTTGTGGCTCCAGCAGCCCGACCAGAGCGGAATCGCCGCGTAGCTTGATAGATCCCAATGGACGCCCAGCGGGTCGAGGACTTTCTTCAGCTCCCGTCCCCGCTCGACGATTTCAGGAAAGTAAACCGGGACGCGCGGCAGCTTGAGCACGCCCCGCGGATAGCGCTCGGAAACATGCCGCTCCCAGGCCACCAGTCCGTTTTTTTCGAACCAGTCGAGGCCATGGTCTTCACCGAACATCGATCGCATGCGGCGCTCGACGATCTCGCGATTGGTATAACGGCCGTCGGCCGCCAGTAACTGGCTTTCGGTGAGCCCCAGCTGGGTGTTGAGGCTTTGGTTCAGCTCCGAGCGCAAACCGAGCCGGTCGGCCCATTCTATGAAAACGTCCACGGTGTGGCGCACATCCGGCGGCGGCTCGACGACGGGTAACCGCGCGGTGAAATACCAGTGGCGGCCGGTGACCCAGCCCTCCAGCCTGTTCACCGGGAAGTCGAGCCGCTCCAATCCCTGGGCGGTGGGAATGATCAAATCGGCGCACTCGAGCGTCTCATCCAAGCGGTCGCCTAGAGCGACGACGAACGGTATTTTCTCAAGGGCCGCGACGACGCGCCGGGGATCGGCGCCGCTCATGACGACGTTGCTTCCGAGGATAATCAACAGCTCCAGTCGGTAGGGAATCAGCTCGGGGTAATCGAGTAATGCCAGGCTGAGCATGGGACGGGGTTGCTTGCCGACGGGAAAAAGCTCCTGCAACTGCACCGTCTCCGGTGCGCGCGCCCGCTGGTCGGGATACTGCGACTCGCCGCCCGGCCGTTGACCGCCGAAGAGAATAATTCCGTCCGAACTCTCTCTCACCCGCAGCCGCTCGCCGGGGCCGACGATGCTCGTGCTGATGGCGCCGCCGGGCACATCAACGGCTCCGACCATGACGTTCAACAATTGAATGGCGGTGCCCGTCCAGACTCCCTGGGTATGGCAGGTGGAACCGCGGCTGTCGGCGAAGGAACAGACGGGGCGGATTGGCATCTCGACGCCGTCGATCGTGACGGTGCCGCCGATTTGCGCGGTGGCGCCGAATTCCCGCGCGATTTGACGCAGGGTTTCGGCTGGAACGGTGGAGATCGTTTCTGCGCGCTCCGGCGGAAATTGCGCGACATGCGCGCGCAGTAGATCCAGGGCGGGGCGGCAGCACTCGCCGTTCACTTCAAATTCGCCACTCAGCGCCGGTTTGATCAGACCGGGAGCGTTGTAAGCCTTGGCCGATTTGTCTGCGCCGTCCCACACCAGGGGCTTGCCCGATTGCGCATCGCGGAGATAACCGCCGGAGGCGCCGACCAGATAAGGGGCATTGCTCTGGCGCGCCAAGAACGTTTCATCCATGATGCCGAGCTCGTTGAGCAGCACGTGGAGCAGGGCGAGCGCGACGGCGCCGTCGGTGCCGGGTCTGAGTGGAATCCACCGGTCCGCCTTGGAAGCGGTGGGCGAGCAGATCGGATCGAAGGCGACCACCTTCATGCCGCGCTCGCGCGCGTTGGCCATCGCCAGGGCGCTCTTCATGGTGTCGTGGCCGCTGAGGGAGCCTTTTTGCGAGCCGAAGAGAATCAGCAAGCGGCAGTGGTCGAAATCCGGCTCGCTGTGCATCGAGCCGGTGTTTAGAAATGAGACCCGAGTATGTGTGCCGAAAGTGACGCCGGTGGTATAGTTCGGAGTTTGGAAGGCTTCCCCGAACGCCACCCCGACCTGCCGGGACATCTCGATCTCGGTAATGCCGTTGACGAACATGACCTTGCGCGGATCGTCGGCCTTGATCTTGCGCAGGCGGGCGACGACTTCTTCCATCGCTTCGTCCCAGCCGATCTCTTGCCAGCCGGGATCTTCGCCCTGCCCTTTTTTCGGATTGGTGCGGCGCAAACAGCGGCGCGGACGATGAGGATCATAGAGCGCCATGATCGCGGCGGGCCCCTTGGCGCAGAGCTTGCCGAAGTTGTGCGGGTTGTCGGGATTGCCTGCGATCTTGACGACGACGCCGTCGACGCGGTGGATCAGGGTGCCGCAGCCGTTGCCGCACATTTTGCAGACGCTGGGAATCCAGACATCGTCGCGGGCCGTTGCTTGATCAGGCGCGGGCGTGGCGGCTAGGGATGACCTACGGTCAGAGGGATTCACCTGTAGCAACAGCGCCTCCCTGAGGAGCACTGTGCCGCGGGCAGTGAAACGTCAGGCCGGCCCGAGAAGCCGCGTGGATTTCGCAGAAGCATCAGGGATACCTCTTGGCCATCTCGGTAAAGAACCCTTCCTTCTCCAGCTCTTGCAGCAGGCTCAAATCGACGAACTGTTCCGGCTTGGCCTTCTTAGCCTGGGGAAGTTTGTTTGCCATCTCATCGAGCAGAAACTGGATGCCCTTTAACGTGGGATAGGGTTTTTTGGCTACCAGCTTGACGAAGCCCTGGTGAGCGGCGCCCAAGACCTCCTGGTCGGTGCTGCGCAGGTATTTGCCGACGATCGTCTTGGTGCCCTCGGCGTTGTTATGGATATAGTGAATCGCCTCGACGTAGCCTTTGAGCGCGGCTTTTACGGTGGCGCGGTTGGCTTTGATATAGGCCCGGGTCGTAGCAAAGCCGTTGCCCTGGACCTCGATGCCCATGTCGAGCAGATCGTAGATCTCGCCATAGCCGCGTTTTTTCGCCAAGACCGCCTCCGTCGGAGTGAGCAGCGTTGCATCGATGGAGCCGGCGCTCATGGCGGTCAATCGGTCGGTGGTGGGACCGGCGACCAGGATCGACACGTCTTTGTTCGGTTCGAGATTGAGTTTTCGCAATAAGATCAGCGCCGCGTTATGCGACGCCGAGCCGAAGCCGCTCACGCCGAATCTTTTCCCTTTGAGCTGCTCGACCTTGGTGATCGAAGGCACGGCCACCACCGAGTAGGCGTAGGCGCTTTCGGAAGAGGCGATCAAAGCCACGTCGTGGCCTTGGAGACCGGCCTGTACCAGGGTGCCGATGTTGACGATGGGCGGATCGCCGGCGACCAGCGCCTGGGTGGCCAATTGGCCGCCGCGGAAAAAAATCAATTCGACATCCAAACCGTACTTGCGGAAAAAGCCGGCGTCTTTGGCCACCCAGATATGGATCTGGTTGTACGATACGGCGGGATAGCCGATCTTGATCTTTTTGAGCTCCTGCGCGTCCGCCGTCAAGTGCGGAAACAGTAGCAGCCACGGGAGCAGAAAAATCTTGAGGAAATTGCGTGCTCGATTCGTCATTTGTGATGCGCTCCTTTTGTTAAATTGCTGCGGCGCCCGCCGGTTGCGCCCCTTGCGCGCCACCCGCGGGTGCCAATATCAGCTCGCGCCAGATCTTTTCGTATTCGCTCTCCTTTTTCAAGAACGCCTTGCTGTCGAGCAGGAGGGTTTCGAATCCCTGGCTCATGTAGGGCGGATCGGCCGCCACCGCCGGATGGCAGGGGACTCTCTTCCACTGCCGATAAATTTTCTGCCCTTCGAGGGAGAGGATGTAATCGATCAACAGCAGCGCGGCGTGCGGGTGCGGCGCCACCGCCGCCAAGGCCGCGCCGACGCATTCGACCTCTACCGGCTCCAAGGGACGCCAGTCGATGGGCAGGCCGCGCCGCTTGAGCCACTCGGAGTTGTTGCTGTGGATATGGGGCGACAAGAGCACGCTGCCGGCGGCGATCTGCTCGGCGATTATCTGGTGGCCGACGCGGCTATTGATTACTTGCCGTCCGAAATCGCGGAAAAATTCGAGCGCCTTTTTCTCTCCCCAGCGGCCCATCAACGCCGCCATCCAGCTCGCATCATGGGCCTCCACAGTAATCTTGCCTTTGAGCGTCGGGTCGAGCAGACCCTGATAATCACGGGGCACGACGGCATCGCCGCTCAGGCGCGGATTCCACGCCAGCACGAGAAAGTTTTTCTGCTCGGCGACCCAGAAGCCATCGCTCTCGTGCAGCTCGCGCGGATAAGCATCCGCTTCTGGAGAGTAGTAGGGGCAGAGGAGTCCTTGTTCCTTGAGCTTGCCGAGATTGATGTCGTTGACCTCGACGACATCCGCCGGCGAGCCGCCGCCGCGGCACTCTTGCGTAAAGCGCTCCCGGATAGCGACGCCTTTGTCGCGCACCATTTC
>Ga0326597_10013345_pt1 | contig 10805 bp, 12 predicted proteins | sample RVTome_12_FD_203789 | JGI IMG/M metagenome (GOLD analysis project Ga0326597, IMG submission 203789) | Soil microbial communities from uranium-contaminated site in the Upper Colorado River Basin, Wyoming, United States - RVT100D185 | ecosystem: Environmental > Terrestrial > Soil > Contaminated >... | reverse complement strand
GAGCCCGACATCTCGGTCGAGGAACGAAACGCGCGCGTAAAGGCGTTCGATACCGAGGTCTGGTTTCCCTACCTTTTCGCCGATCGCGAAGCGGGAAGACGGAAGCTCACCGAAGTGTTTCGCGATGCCCGGTTCAGCTGGGCCCATGCCGAGTACACCAACAAACAGTGGGCGTCCCTGGACCTCCGCGATCGGCTCCCCTTGATCCGGGCGCGAAGCCTGGTCATCGCCGGGCGCCACGACATGCTGCCACCTTCGAGGGTGCAGGAGATCGCGGACGGCATCGAGGGCGCCGAGTTTCTCGTCTTCGAGGAGAGCGGCCACTTCGCGCCGGTGGAGGAGACGGAAAAGTTCGTTCGAACCGCGGTCGATTTTCTTCGACTCCCGACGGGAGAGGCTCGCCGATGATCCGACGCTGGAATCTCATTGGGGTGCTCCTGATTTCCGGTTGTTCACCGGGTCCATCGGTGGTTCGCCTGGTCGACGTCTTCGACGAGACGATGGTCGAAGGCGGGGCGCCGCCGCCGACAATGCCGGCCCGCACCGAGTGGCGTTTCGATGAAAACGGAAGCGCCTTCACCGCCGTCGAGGGGGTCGAGGGGCTCTCCGTCGCGGAGGGTGTCCTTCGGGGACGGGCGACCACCGACCGGCCAGTGCTTCACGTCGAGCGGACGACCGACATCGACGACCGCGACCAGCTCCACGCCGTCGAGATAAGAATCCGCGTATCCGACGGAGCCAACCTCCGGGCCGAGGTCTCGGAAGCGGAGGAGATCGACCCGAAACGACCGCTCCAGGACCTCCCCCCTTTCGATTGGGCCATGACCACTCCTCTGATCGCGGGGGAGGAGATGCGCACCTATACCCTGAAGTACCCGCGACCGGTGCGCGCCTCCCAAATCCGGCGTCTCTACCTCCGACCGACGGACGCCGCGGGCGCCACGTTCGAGATCGAGTCCGTCCGCGTCGTTTTTCGCAAGGAGCACCTGGCGAGCATTCCAAGCGGGATCGGGTTCCAGGGCATGTCGGAGATCTACCGGGAATCCATCGTCTCCCGCGCGCCCGAGACGATAGAGCTTCCGCTTTCGCTTCCCTCCCGGCCGGTGCTCCAGCTCGCGTTCGGAATCGTGGACGACGCTCCGGTAACGTTTCGTGTGGCTGCCGGGGAGCGAACCCTCGTCGAGCAGACGCTCTCGACTCCCTATCGTTGGGAAGACCGGGACATCGATCTATCCGCTCTCGGCCGGAAAGCCTCGCTCTCGCTCTCACTCGTGTCGGAGCACCAGGGCGCTATCGGAGTCTGGGGGAGCCCCGTGGTGCGGCAGCGCAACCCGGCTCGCGCCACGGGCACGCCGAAGGGGGTCATCCTCCTGTGGGCGGACACGCTCCGTCGGGATCACCTGGATGCCTACGGATACGGGCGTGAGACTGCTCCTTTTCTGACGCGCATCGCTTCCGAGGGAGTCCTGTTCGAGAACAACTTCTCCCAGGCCACCTGGACCAAAGTCTCGAGTCCGTCCGTTCTGACGTCGCTCTATCCCTCGACCCACGGGGTGAAGAACTTCTCCGACTTCCTTCCTTCCTCGGCGACGACGCTCGCGGAGGTGTATCGAGGCGCGGGCTACGCGACGGTTTCTTTCGCATCGAACCTCTTCACCGGTCAGTTCACGAACCTCCATCAGGGCTTCGAAGAGCTGCATGAGGACGGTTCGCTTCCCGAAGTCGGATCGAGCAAGACCTCGCGCGAGTACGTGGACCGGTTCGCGCGCTGGCTCGAGCGCCATCGCGACGTGCCGTTTTTCGCCTTCGTCCATCTCTACGACCCGCACGACCCCTTCGAGCCGCGGCCGCCCTACAACGGCCTTTGGGCCGATGCCGGGAAGAAAGAACAGCATGAGAAGGACCTGGAAAAAGTGCGCGCTGTCATCCAGGAGCCGCTCGCCAAAATCTTCGGCATGCCTTCGCAGGAAGAGCTCGCGAAAGCGGGGGTGGATCCGGAAGCCTACGTCGACTTCGACCAAGACTGGTACGACGGCTCGATCCGCGGGATGGATGCCGAGATCGGACGAGTCTTCGAGCGGCTGCGAGAGCTGGGTATCGACCAGGACACCCTCGTCATCTTCGTGGGCGACCATGGGGAAGAGTTCCTCGAGCACGGCCGGACGTTCCACGGCCAGTCGGTCTATGGAGAGCTGACCCGCGTTCCCCTCATCTTCCGATGGCCGGGAGGCATCGCGCAGGGCGCGAGGCTCGACCGGGTGACCGAGACCATCGACGTCATGCCGACCCTACTGACGCTCAGTGGAATCCCGCTCCCGGAGGCGATACAGGGGCAGAGCCTCGCGCCGCTCCTGACCGGGGACGGAAGCAGATTCCGAGACCGGCCCGCGATTTCCGAGAAGGCGGTGACCAAGGGCGGCGAAGGGGCGCCGTGGCCCGAGGACACCGAGTCCTACTCCATCGTCGACTCCGGCTTCAAGCTCATCCACCACCGGACGAGGAAGGAAGGCACGCCCGAGTACGAGCTGTTCGACGCGGTGAAGGATCCTCTCGACCGGATCGATCTGGCCTCACAGCGTCCCGAGGAAGTGAAGCGTCTCGGCGAAATCCTCGACTCCTGGTACAAGATGGCGAACGAGGCGCGCCTTACCCCCGACTCGGAGACGATGGACGGCCTGAGCCAGCAGCAGCTCGAGAGACTACGAAGCCTTGGATATATAAGGTAGGTGGTGGGGCCGACGGTTTGCGCCGTGGAGATCTGACGTATATACTTTCTGTAGATACATTCACGAGAGGGAGGATCTCCATGCCCGGGCGCGCAAAACTCTTCAAGAGCGGTGGCAGCCAGGCCGTGCGGCTTCCGAAGGGGTATCGCTTCGAAGGTCAGGATGAGGTTCTGATCTATCGAAACGGGCATAAGGTCATCCTCGAGCCGAAACGACGTGAGTGGAGTCAGGAGTTTCTCGAGATCGCGGGCTCGGCATCGGATTTCCCGTACCCGCCCGAGCCTCCAGAAGTGGAGCCGGTCCCGGGCTTGGATCGATGAAATACCTCCTCGATACGAACGTCTGCGTGGACTATCTGACCGGCCGATTTCCACAGGTCGCTCGCCGAATCCAACGTTCGACGCCGGAGAATCTGTGCCTCAGCTCCATCGTTATCGCCGAGCTTCGCTACGGCGCCGACAAGAGTGGGAAGCCGAGCCGCAATCACGAGCTATTGGACGTACTGACCAACGAAATGCCGGGTCGCGACTTCGACTCCGCCGCGGCGTCGATTTATGGGAAGGTCCGAGCGACATTGGAAAAGAAGGGGCAGCCTATCGGGCCGAACGACATGCTGATCGCGGCTCACGCGCTTTCGCTCGGGCTCGTTCTCGTTAGCGACAACTTGGGCGAGTTCAAACGAATACGAGGCCTGAAGCTCGAGAACTGGCGAGAGGCTTAATGGCGGGGCCGACGAGACTCGAACTCGCGACCTCCGGCGTGACAGGCCGGCGTTCTAACCAACTGAACTACGACCCCGCGAGGGCGTTTGTAAGCAGTCGAGTATAGCGACGCCTAATTCGGCTTGTCAATGGCGATGAACTCGCCGCCGTCGATGACTCGGTCCTTCACGCGATAGAGCGTGACTCCGGAGACGAGATTCAAGCCGTAGCCTTCCCCTCCCGGACCCACTACCGCGCCCGTCTGATGGAAGCGAGTGGGAACCTTCGGGTCGCCGAGCACCATTTCTTCCCGTCCGTGGAGATGGCCCCCGAGAGCGAGGGGGTAGCTCCTTCCGTCGAGCTTCTTGAGTACGTCGGCGAAGTTCGAGACCACGTGGCGGTACTGCGGCTCCCCCCCGACGACGATGACGCTTCCCGGCGCATCGGACTCGGGCTCGTAGCCCATGGAGCTCACGAGCGCGGAGAAGAACGGAATGTGGTTGAAGGTGACGACGGGCGTTTCCGCGGAAACGTGGGCCAGGTCCTTCTCGAGCCAGGAGAGCTGCGTCTCGTCGACGTGGCCGTAGTACCAGCGGTCGTCGATGTCCGCAGTGTCGAGCCCGGTGAAGTGAACGCCTCCGTAGTTGAACGAGTAATACGTCGGACCGAGGTAGCGCTCGTACATCGCCTTCCCGTAGAGGGGGTGGTCTTCGGCGACCCCGGACTTGTGGCGCTCGATTCCGAAGTTCTCGTGGTTCCCCGGAACCACCCAGACCGGAACGGGGAACGCCTCCTTCTCCTTCCGGAAGAGCTCGAAGCGCTCGCGCGCGGTTGCTTCCGGCACACGGAGGGCGTCACGGATCAGGTCCCCGGTGATGAGGACGAAATCCACGCCCCGCGCGGTGGCGATCTCCCGAAGCCGCTGCATCCGCGGCAGGCTTTCGGCGTCGACGTGGGTGTCCGAGGCATGGAGGAAACTGAAGCTCGAGACCGTTTCGGCTCGCTCCAGGGGGAAATTCACGAGCCACTCGAAGGGATCCTCGGGAATGCGTCGAAAGAAACCCCGTTTCGCCCGGTACCCGTCCGGCTGACTGACCCAGACGACCTGGTAGCCGGGCTGGACTGCTACTTCGTAGAGGCCCTCGGCGTCGGCAAGAGCGCAGTCCGACCGGGTGCAGACCAAAACCCCCGGGATTCCGGGCTCTCCGGGATCCCGGCTTCCATCCTGGTTCCGGTCCTCGTACACGAGACCGGCGAGATGGCCCTCGACCCCCGACTGGGGGGAGGCGGGGGGGGCGGAGACCGCCAAAGCGAGGAGTATCAGGGCCGATGGCACAAAAACCTCCAGTTCTCCTTGAGGTTTCGTCAAGCCGTATGGTAGGCTTTTCTGTTCAAATATGCGCCTGACGAAGAACCAGATCGAATACATCTCTTACCGAATCACCAAGGAGTTACAAGATAAAGGATTTGTCGAAATCGACGAACCCAAGCGAATGGTCCAGGCGCTCGTTTCCATCGTCAGCGGGGAGCTCTCGGTCGAAGACCGGCTGAACGACGAGGTTCGCGAGATCCTGACCCAGCACTCGGAAGAGATGCGCCGCACCAACGTCGAGTATCGCGAGATGTTCAAGATGATCAAGAAGAAGCTCGCTCGAGAGCGGAAGATTATACTGTAGTTACTTCCCATGAGGCTTTCGAATGCGAAGATCAACCATCTGGCGAACCTGGTGATGGACTACTTGCGGACCGAGCAGGGGGTCGAGTTCTTCCAGGAAGACGGCGACATCCGGCTCGAGATCGCCCGGGTCATCCAGGACGAGCTCAAGGACGACGAGGTCATCGACACCGCGGTGCGCTACAAGATCGAAAGCCAGACGCGGGACATTCCCGAGGGGAGCGAGGAGTGGGACATCCTGTACCGGCGGTACTACGACGAGGAGATGGGCAAGAGACGCAAAGTCATCCCCGCCGCCTTCGCGCCTCATTCCGCGTGAATCACGGGCTCGCGAGCTTCCACTTCGCCCACAGAATCACGACCACCAGCAGGAGCCCGAGAACGGTTACGGGCTCGCGGTTGACCCACACCTGACTCCAGGAAAAGCTCGCTCCGCTGGCCGAGTCCTCCTGCGGGACTCGCGGGACGAGGAGCGGGACCCGGGATGCGTAGAGTGAATAGTCCCCCGGGAATGCCGCTTCGAGACGCGCCGCTTCGCGCTTCATCACCGGGACGTAGACAGCGGCAAAGAGCCCCACCAGCACGAGTAACAGGAACATCCGTCCGGTCGCCAGCGTGAACCCCATACCCACGAGGAGGCTTCCCAGATAGAGCGGATTTCGCGTCCAGGCGTACGGACCTCCCGTGGCGAGTCGCCGGTCTTTCTCCAGATACCCCGAAGCCCAGAGGCGCAGAGCTTCCCCAATTGCCGCAACCAAAACTCCAGCAAGGAGATAGTCACGGGTAGGCTCGGCAAGCCATAGCGCGAGAAGTCCGAGGATCCAGCCCAACGGCACCCGCCACCGGGCAATCGCTTCGGAACTCATCGTCGCCCGTAAGTCTATCACGACAGCTATTTGCTAGTATATTAGTCAGAACAACTAATAAAATATTAGCCATAGTTATATAAATTTATGTTGACTAATATGCGAGGATGCTTTATAGTCTCTCCCAGACGCGGGAAACGCGGGTCATCCGCGGCATCCCAATCAAGGAGAAAAACGCAATGAATCTCATGGTCCGAGAACCTTTCTGGAAAGAGTTCAGCCTCGTCTCCAATCGCCTCAACCGACTCCTGGACACTCCGCGCGAGGATAACAATGACTTCCTCGGAAGCTGGAGCCCGGCGGTCGACATCTTCGACAAGGGCGGTGAAGTGGTCATACACGCCGAGCTTCCCGGGATCAAGAAAGAGGACATCGACGTCAGAGTCGAGAACAACGTCCTCACCCTCAGCGGAAAGAAGGAGCGCAAGGAAGAGGTCAAGGAAGAGGGCTACTTCCGGACCGAGCGCACCTACGGCTCGTTCAGCCGCTCGTTCAGCCTCCCGAGCACGGTCAACCTCTCCAAGATCGCGGCCGAGTACAAGGACGGCGTCCTGACGCTCCGCCTCCCCAAGGCCGAAGACGCGAAGCCGCGCCAGATCGAGGTCAAGATCTCCTGACGCCGGAGCTAAAGATCAAGGGCTATCCTTCGGGGTAGCCCTTTTCTTTTTTCCGAACCGCTCGAGGACCGATGCGATCAAATCGCGCGTCGAGTGGTCTTTGGGATCGCCCACGATCCGGGTGTCGACGCCGAGCCGCCGCGAGACCTCACGCTCGGGTACGTTCTCCCGGCTATAGTCGGTCCCCTTGCAGTGGACGTCGGGCCGAAGCCGCTCGAGAAGCTCAGCCACGTCGTCGCTCTCGAAGACAACCACCAGGTCGACCCCTTCGAGCGCGGCCACGATCTCGGCGCGCTCGCGTGCGGGAAGGATCGGCCGGCCCACTCCTTTTCTTCGCGCGGTCGAGGCGTCGCCGTTCACTCCCACCACGAGGAAATTTCCCTCCGCGCGCGCCCCCTCGAGGTACCGCACGTGACCCACGTGAAGAAGATCGAAGTGCCCGTTCGCGAGAACGACCCGCTTCCCCTCCTCTCGGGCACTCCGGACCAGGCTTTCGGCCCGTTCGAGCGAGACGAACTCCCCCATCGACGACCTCAGGCGGTCCGGTCCGACTCGACCGCCCGCTGAAGCTCTTCCCGGGAGACCGTCGCCGTTCCCCGTTTCATCACCACGATCCCCCCGGCGTAGTTCGCGAGAAGCGCCGCCTCGTAGAACGACGCTCCCGCGCCAAGCGCGAGAGTGTAGGCGCTGATGACCGCATCCCCCGCTCCGGTCACATCCGTGACCTGGTCGCTTCCGTAGATGGGAAGAACGCGCGTGGGCCGGCGGTGCTCGAAGAGCGCCATGCCGTCGCTTCCGCGAGTCACGAGGAGAGAGCGCAGCCGGAGCTTGTGGAGGAGCTTCCGGCCCGACTTTTCGAGCGTCGTCTGGTCGTGCCCGATGCGGACGCCAAGAGCCGCCTCGACCTCCGGCTCGTTCGGCGTGGCCGAGGTAAAGCCGCTGAAATCGCAGACCGATCGACGCGAGTCGAGGACCGCGGTCTTCCGGAGCGACGCCGCGCGCCGCGCGAGAGAGTTCCCGAGCTCCTTGGTGACGAGGCCGTAGTCGTAGTCCGAGACCATGACCGCACCCGCTTCCGGAAGTAGATCCTTGATGGCCGCGTTCAGACGAAGGTCGAGCTCCCGTTTCGCGGGAACGCGTGTCTTTCGGTCGATGCGAACCACCTGCTGCTTCGCCGAGTGCGGCCCTCCGGCGAGAATCCGGGTCTTCCTCGGGGTCGTGAAGCCGCGCACCGACTGGACACCGGAGAGGTCGACCTTCGCCTTCCCGAGCTGCGAACGAAGCTCCCTTCCCGCGGAATCCTCACCCACGATCCCGACGGCGAAGACGCGCCCGCCGAGAGCGGCGATGTTGTTCACGGCGTTCGCCCCCCCGCCGGGCACGATGTGGCTTTCGTCGTAGTCGAGGATCAGAACCGGAGCCTCGCGGCTCACTCGGGAGATCTGCCCGACGATGTACTCGTCGGCGACGAGGTCGACGACGGCAAGGACCTTCACCCGGGGGAAGGACTCGATGAGCGAGAGGAGACGATCTGCGGAGGGCTCGGAGCTCAATCGAGGGCTTCCTTCAATGCCGCGGGGCCCACCCCCGCGGCTCTCGCTGCGCGACTCGCTCGATGTTTCACGGCTGACTCGCTCGCGCTGCGCTCGGGCTGAGGGCTCCCCATAAAATGTCGCAGACGGCGCGGTGGAGGTTCGCGGCGATGAGGTCCGGTTGGCGCGGCCAGCTCTGCGCCTCGTAGGCCAGGTTCCCCTCTCCATCCCCGCTCCGAACCAGCGCCGCTCGCGCGCCGACGCTCCAGGCCGTCTCCAGATCGCTCCGGTTGTCGCCGACCATCCACGATCGCGAAAGGTCGCAGCCGAGCTCCTTTTCCGCGCGCAGCAGCATCCCCGGCTTCGGCTTCCGGCACTCGCAACTCTCGTCGGGCCGGTGGGGGCAGTAGTAGATCCCGTCGAGGGCGGTTCCCGCCGCCTCGAGAAGCCGCTGAAAATCTCCGTGGACGCCCCGCAACATCTCTTCCGAGAAATACCCCCGACCGACCCCGGATTGGTTGGTGATCATGACCGCGAGGAACCCTTCATCCCGAATCGCGCGGATCGCCTCGGCTGTCCACGGGAAGAGCCGGAACCGGCTCGGATGGTTCACGTAACCGACTCCCTCGTTGAGGGTGCCGTCGCGATCGAGAAATATCGCGGGCTTGCCCGTCACGAGAGCCGTGCCTCCACCGGAGCGAGGCCCATCGCCTCTTCGTAGACCCGCGAAACCCCGACTCTTTCCATGCAGCGATGGTCGATCGGGCAGTCGCGGTAGAGGCAGGGGCTGCACTCGACGGGCTCGCGCACGAACTTCGCCCTGGGCCCGAGGGGTCCGGTCTCACGGGGGTCGGTCGGCCCGAAGACCGCGAGCGTCGGAACCCCGAGGGCGGCCGCGAGGTGCATCGGCCCGGAGTCGTTGGCGAGGAAGAGCGAAAGCTCGGAGAGGACGCCGATGAGCTCGCCGAGCGAGGTCTTTCCCTGGAGCATGAGGGGAGGCGCTTTGAGTGCGGCCTCGACTTCGCGCGCGAAAGCGCTCTCGGACGCGCCTCCGAGGATCACGACGCGCGCGCCCATCGAGGCCGCGAGCTTTTCCATTACCTCGCCGAAGCGGGCAGCGCTCCAGATCTTCGCGCGGCTTCCGGTGGCGCCGGGGTGGACTCCGATAAGACTCGCTCGTCCGTCCCATCCTTCGCGCTCGAGGAGCGCTCGCGCGCGCTCCCTCTCCCCGTCATTCGCTTTCACGCTCACGTCCGGAGTCGACGCGCGAAACCCGAGGCCGCTCATGAGCTCGAGGTAGTAGTACGCCTGATGCCGGCCGAAGGGACGCGGAGCCGGTGGCACTTTTCGTGTGAGAAGAAACCCTCGGCCCTCCGTGGCATACCCCCAGCGCTCGGGGATTCCAGCGAGACGCGCGAGAGCGGCGGCACGGAAGGCATTTGGAAGAAGAAGGCCGGCGTCGAATCCCTCGGAGCGGATCCGCCGCGCGGCGGTTCGAAGGCCCGAGAGTCCGCGGTCGGACCCGCGAGGATCGTAGGCTAGAGTGGCGTCGACTTCGCCGACGCCTTCGTAGAGCTCGGCGAGCGACGGCCGCGTGAGGGCGACGATGCGCGCCTCGGGGCGCTCCCGTCTCAACACCCGCACCGCGCCGAGAGACATCACGGCGTCGCCGATCCAGCTCGGAGCAAAGACCAGAATCGACTCGTGCCGTTCCGACTCGTTGGGCTGAATCTCAGGCGCCAGGTTTACCAACGAGCTCGAGTTCTTCCGATGCATTTGTTAGCACCTAACAGTTGGAACGGCACTCGCGGCTCACGTGAGAGCCGCCTCCCCGACACTTTTTGACTTGGCCGGCTCGGCCTCCCGTGAACGAAGTGAAGTTTCTTTCTCCGGAGGCCTCGTGCGCCACCTCCGATGCATCCAGAGCCAGCAGTCGGGCGCCTTCCGGATGTGGGTCTCCTGGATGCTCGCGAGCTTCTGCGTGATGGCGGCTACGGCGGCGTCGCGATCGAGATCTCGATAGGGCTCGAAGTCGATGGGGCTCTCGTAGACTGCGCGATAGCGTCCTCCGGGAAGGGGATAGCAGAACGCGGGAAGGAGCGCCGCCCCGGTCTTCAGCGCGAACCAGGTCGCGATCGGGGTCGTGGCCGCTTTCTGCCCGAAGAAGTCGACGAAGACCGCGTCCTGGAGATGGACGTTCTGGTCGGTGACGATGGCGACGGTCTCGCCGTCCCGCATCAGCTCCCGCATCTGGCCCAGGGCGCGATTCTTGTAGACGACCTCGTTGCCCGAGATTCTCCGGATCTCCTCGAGCCACCGGTTGAGGTAGGGATTGTCCTGCTCCCGCGCCACGACGTGGAGTTTTCCCAGACGGTAGCCATGGGCCACCCCGTGGAGCTCCCAGTTTCCGAAGTGGGCCGCGACCAGGATGACGCCCTTGCCGCGGCGCCGGGCCTCTTCGAGGCGCTCGACCCCCTCGAACTCGAACCGGGGCTCGAGATCCGCCCAGGTGGGACGGCCGAGGGTGATCATCTCGAAGAGCATGGCCCCGAAATGCCGGAACGCGCCCTCGGCGATCGCCTTCTTCTCCGCGGCGCTCTTTTCGTCGCCGAACGCCATATCCACGTTCGCGAGCGTGATCTTCCGGTGGCGGGCGTCGAGCGCGTAGACGAGACTTCCCAGGGAGCG
>Ga0326597_10013344_pt1 | contig 10806 bp, 9 predicted proteins | sample RVTome_12_FD_203789 | JGI IMG/M metagenome (GOLD analysis project Ga0326597, IMG submission 203789) | Soil microbial communities from uranium-contaminated site in the Upper Colorado River Basin, Wyoming, United States - RVT100D185 | ecosystem: Environmental > Terrestrial > Soil > Contaminated >... | reverse complement strand
GCAGAAGTGCGCGAAAATGTACACTGCATGGTACCCCATTGAATACAAACAGTGGGACACCAAGTATACGGTTGAAGAAAAATAGAAGAACCTACTTTCCCACCCCGGCAGTCAGCCTCGCCCTCATCGTGTAGAAATGCCTGAAGGTCAAAGCCACGACCCCAACCGCCAGCACCAGCAATACCGCATCGGTGACCACAAGCGACCAGTTCTTGAAGTCGATGTAACGGCCCAGCAGGATTACCAGTGACGTAAGCGTGGTGAGCACCATGAACCCGGCAGGTATTGCAGTGAACCAGAACTTCTTCGACTTCTGAGCAAGCCATGCCGTGACAGCGATGAGGGTGAGCGCAGCAAGGAGTTGGTTCGCCGCTCCAAAGATCGGCCAGATCTTGAGATAGGCATTCGTGAATGTCAGCGTGAGGAATCCAATCACAACCAGAAGGCTGTTGAACGCACGACTCCTGAGGATTGGGGGTGGATTGTCTATGATGGTCGCCCAAAGTTCTTCAAAGAGATACCGGGAGAGACGAACGAGTGCGTCGATGGTTGTGACCAGAAAGCCTTCGAGCAGCAGTATCCCCCAGATCGTCCCAAATACTACAGGCAGACCAAGTCCCTGATGCAGGATGTTGCCGAGGCCGAGTGCGAAAGCAAGCGGGGCGTTGCTGCCGCCCGTTGCCGGGTACACGATGCTCTTGTATTTCTCAAAGTCCATTCCGCCAGAGATCATCAGGATTACGCAGAGGGCGAGCAGGCCTTCAAGCAACATGCCGCCGTAGCCGATGAGACGCGCGTGCTTTTCGTTCGAGAGCTGCTTGCATGAGGTCCCGCCACACACCAACCCGTGTGCGCCCGATGCTGCACCACACGCGATCGTGATAAACAGGAACGGCCAGATGAGACCGAGGTTCGGCGCCGACATCGCCTCCTTAACGTTGAACGACGGGATGTTGATCACCGTGCCGCCAATGCCTGCTGCGAGCACACCAACAACCATGGACGCCAATCCGAGATAAAGGATCTGTGCGTTCACGAAGTCACGAGGCTGAAGAATAATCCACACCGGTATCCACGAAGCGAAGAACACGTAGAAAGTGATGATGACGATCCAGGAGGTCGGCTGCAGAGTAATCGGATAGTAGTAGCCGACAACGATGGAGCCGAAGGATACGACCATTGCGATCGCAGTCACCAGCCAGATCTTAGCGTGTCTTTTGTAGATCAGGTAACCAATGAAAGGTGCCAGTAGCGTCATGACGATGACCGACATGGATGCGACCCCGCCGATCTGGACGCGGAGCACTCCATCCTGTTCAATCATGTGCAGCCCGCCGGTCGAAGCGGTGAGGTTTACATCGTCGGGTGGCAGTGTCGAAGTAAGCGCAATCGCTGTGAGCTGTAGAAACGCCGCAATCACCAGTAAGCATAGGAGGATCGCAAACAGGATATAGAACACAAACCCGCTCTTTCCCAGCGTCTTCCGTGCGACTTCCGCAACGGACTTCCCTCCTTCACGAACTGCGACGAACAATGCCGTGAAGTCGTGGACCGCTCCGATCATAATCACGCCAATCACGATCCAGAGCCACGCAGGCACGAACCCGAAATAGAGCGCGAGCGTCGGGCCAACTATGGGTCCGGCCGCAGCGATTGCAGCAAAATGGTGACCAAACAACACAAGCGGTTTTGTCGGGACATAATCGACACCATCGTTCACGGTCGTGGCGGGTGTAGGACGGTTCTCGTCAACTCCAACCACACCGGCAATGTAGCGGCTGTAGATACGGTACCCCAGGATCAACAGAAACGAGGATGCAACCATCACAACAGCAATGTTCATCGTTGGGCTCTCCAGGTGTGGGAATCTGAACCTGCTAGAAGGCATTCCTGTAGTATTCGACCTGCGCTGCGCCATTCTTGAATTGAATGGTCACAACGTCGAACCTGCAGAGGTGCTCTTTGATCTCGTGCTCGTACAGGTAACCCTGAGCAATCTTCCGGATCTGCTGCTGTTTCCTTGGAGTGATAGCGTACGCCGGGTCTCCGTACTCGTCGGTCTTGCGCGTTTTTACCTCACAGAATACAAGGACATCCCCATCCCGCGCAATGATATCGATCTCTCCATGGCCGAACCGGAAATTCATCTCAATGATCTGAAACCCCATCCGCTGGAGATGCCGGCTGGCCAGCTCTTCGCCTTCGTTGCCCGACTGTTTTGAGGTGGCTTTCAACATCGTGATGAGATACCTGTCCGTTCTTGCTCAGAATTCCAGTTCCATCTGCATATTGATGGAGAACGATCTCCGGTGGATCTCGCAGTACCCCAGTCTGTAGATTGCTTCGCGATGTTCTCTTGTTGCGTACCCTTTGTTATGTGCAAAACCGTATCCCGGAAACACCCGGTCAAACTCCAACATAATCTGGTCTCGCGTGACCTTCGCGATAATCGATGCAGCAGCCACGCAGAAGCTGATCGCATCCCCATCGATTATGGTGGTGAAAGGAATATCAGCACCATCAAAGCGGTTACCGTCGATAAGGAGATGGTCAGGGGTAATCCCGAGGTGGCTCACCGCGTCATGCATCGCTTTGTATGTTGCGTTGAGGATGTTGATTCGGTCGATCGTCTCATGATCCACCGTTCCCACGGCGGACGCAAGGGCGCTTTCCACGATCCGCGGGTACAATTCCTCGCGCTCGGCGCTGGTGAGTAGCTTTGAATCATTGACTTCGGGGATGAAGAAATCCGCTGGGAAGATGACCGCTGCGGCCACTACAGGTCCGGCCAACGGTCCCCGTCCGGCTTCGTCAATCCCGGCGATGTGCTGGATTCCTCTGCTCCACAGCTTCCGTTCATGCCGGAGCATGTAGCGTCTCGGCCGCATGATGGACGAAGGTTCAGAATTCATTAATGAGACCGAAATGGACTTTCCCCTGGGTGAATGCATCACCCTGCCCAAGAGCAAAGCTGACACCCAGTAACCCGAGACCGGTCTGGAGCTGGACACCGATCCCGTACCCATATTTGAATGCATCCACCTTTGGAATGCCCCGAAGCTCGTCGGCTGGGCGCAGGTAATATCCACCATCGACAAACCCGTACATGAACGAACGGCGTGCAACAAGGAAACGATACTCTGTGTTCACCCACGCCATCCGCGATCCAAGAAACTGGCTTTCGCGGTACCCCCGGAGCGTGTGCATGCCACCGAACCGGAACATCTCGCTCTCTTCCATCTGGCCACTCCGGAGTTCACGGCCATGCAATCCTACTGCGACCACCTGGCGTGCAAATGTGGAGAGATAGAATTCAAGATCAAGCGTAAACCGTTGGACGATCACATTTCCCTTCACGCGGGATGCATATGCCACCGGGACGTTGCTGAATGTCTTTGTCCCGTATTGATAATCGGTCCGGTAGCGGGCGCCCGTTGTTGGACTGTACAGATCATCCCGCGTATCGTACAGAATCTCCCCGCCAAACGAGATCGTGGAACTCCTGAAGACGCGACTGACCGTAGTATCCGCAGACGGAATAACACTCTCCGATCCAAAAAGCAGCGAGATGGAGAGATCTTCCGAGAGCATGAGCTCGCCCTTCAGTTCGAACACACGCCTGACGTACGATGTATCCTGCTTCCGTTGGATGAACCCGCCGCCGACGTTGGCCGGGAAACCAAATATCCATGGTTCCAGATAGCGGAGGCCGAGTTCCTGTGAAAACCGGTCGTCCCGTTGCCATCGGAAGCTCAGTTTTCGCCCTGTGCCGAACAGGTTTCTCATCGAAATGGACGCCAGGCCGCTAAGATAGCCGGGCTCGTCAGAAACGGTCGCGGGAATGTATCCGAGGACTCCATCGAACGTATTCGTATTCCCCTCCTGGACTCTAATCAACAGTCCCCCCTTCTCGTTACGGATATAGAGTTCCGGCTCTGAAACGTCGGAGAAAATGTTGAGGCGTCTGAGCCTCTGCCTGATGGCATCAACTTTTCCGGGATTGAACAGCTCACCCACAGTGAGGCGGGTCTCACGCACGATCACTTCAGGGCGAGTGTCCTTGTTTCCCTCCACACGTATTTCGCTGATCGTGACGCGCTGGCCCTCGTCTATCTGGAGCGTGATTTCCAAAAGTTCCCTGTCTTCACCGGGTCGCCGTTCCAGACCTTCTACACGACAGTGTGCAAACGGGTAACCGATCTGTTCGTACCTCCTCAGCAGTGCGTCGATGTCCCGCTCGAACACTGATTCCTCAAGCGGCCTGCCCGGCTTCGTATCAAACATACCAAGTATTTCTCCCTCGGAGAGCTCCTTCTGACCTCGACAGATGATCGACCCAATAACTGTCTGTCGGCCTTCCTGGATGGTCAGAGCGACGTCAACGTACGTACTGTCAGGAGCATATTGGAGATCGACCTGTCCGACCTGAACGTCAATGTATCCGGCACGTCTGAAGTGTTCAGCAATGGCTCTGGTATCTCTAGCGCGGACTTCCTCAGAAAACGCGAGTCCGACGCGCGATGAAATCCAACCAAGGATCTCGCGCTCGGTGAAGACTGTGTTCCCTTTGATGACAATAGATCGGATGGTGGAAGAGCTACCAAACGCGGTAGCAGCGAAGAGGATGGCAATCGCAAGAACGGTGGAATTCGCCAGGTACGCTCGCATGCCGTAGTATAGGTATTACAGAAAGCAAGGGCAACAGCAGGTCTCTAGAGGAGGAGCCTTCAGGTCCGGTTCAAGGTAGTTCAATTCCGTGGCCTTCTCCATACCTCCCAGATGGGAGTGATCAAACGGTAGTCACCAAAGCCGCTTTCATCGACAAACACAAACTGGTGGTTCAGCTCGTAGTACGACCAGACTTCATACGGTTTGGAATCGATGTCGAACGGGTGGCGGTCTACGTTACTTGGAGATCCGAAGATGATAAAGACCATCCCCATGTCCGTCCGCCAGCCGTCGATGTAATGTTTGAAATTCTGATTTGCAAACTCGACGCGCTGATAGTACTCCTCCATCTTCTCGTTTCGTGGCGTGTTGGGGTTCGGATCCTTCTTCTTCCAGAACTCGAGGAACCGCTTCTGTTTCTCCTCAGGAGTTGTTGCCGCATTGATATGGTCCATATCCTTGGGTTCAGCGATGTACTGGATCTGTGAGATCGCGAGATCAAGATCCTTTATACCGGCTGGCACCCCCGTCCAGCGGACATCGAACTTCCGACTTGTCGTGGCAAGCGAAGCTTCATCGCCAACGCCGGAATAGTCGGCAGGGAACGCCTGCACGAATATCGTGTAATCCCCCACCGGAAACGTCAAGTGATCGATACGCAAGAAGACCTGGCTTCGCACTGGATCAATGGTTTGCAGTGTGTCAAACTGCAGCTTCTTGTTTTTCGCCTCATCAAAAACAGTGACAACAAATTTCACCGTATCCTGGTCCTTCTGAATGTTGTATGCTTCAAGGAAGATATGGAAGGGCTCGCCCAAGCTGCCGACATTTGGAGAGACGCTGGGTATCATTGTACGCTTCTCACCGACAATGGTCAGACGGCGCACCAGCATGATATCGCTCAGCGAAAAATCTCTGGTAGAATAGTCGGGAACGTCTATCTGTTTCGTCAGCCGCTTTGCGTTCTTTGTTTCGTTATCGCGAAGGATGGTTGCAATGTAGTACCTGCCTGGAGGGACTTCGAACACACGTTGGACAAGGCTGTAAAGCTGTTGCGAAACTGATTGGTCGAACGTAACTCCCTTTATTTCCTCTGTCCAGAGTTTTTCATTCACGAGCCTACTCTGTGAATCCAGGACGGTGATCGTCATTTCATAGGATGCATAGTACAGGTCGTCCCGCTTGACGAAACTGAGCTTATCGTAACCGATCTGCACGAACACGTCGAGCCGGCTCTGTCGCGAATCTCTCACGGCAAAGCTCATCGCGTCTATGAAGTAGGGATTCTGTTCTTCCTTTTTGGTCGATTGTGCAAGCTCCACTTGCGCAAGCGAGCTGCCGGCAGCAACAATTGCAGATACAACGGATACTCCAAAAAACCGCCCCACAGTATTCATAACGCCTCCATGCGGGATGGGAACCTACAGGCTTCCATATAAATCATACTCACTACTCCCCACAATGTCAACATCGTAGAACCCGCCAATTGTCAGCCGTCTGTCTGTGTTGACGAATACCTCGTTGTCGATCTCCGGAGCATCGCGCTCGGTGCGCCCGATATATTGTCCGCCTTCACGCCTGTCGATCAGTACACGTTGCCTGGTCCCAACGAACAACTCATTCTTCGATTCGGATATGCGCTGTTGAAGTTCCATCACCCGGGCTAAACGTCGCTCCTTTTCTTCAGGTGACAGTGGATCTCCCAATGGATACGCTGACGTACCTTCTTCAAGCGAATACGTGAACACTCCAAGCCTGTCGAACTTCGTCTTGTTGACAAACTCAAGCAACTCCTCAAATTCCCGCTCGGTTTCGCTCGGGTATCCCACGATCACGGTTGTGCGTAAAGTGATGTTGGGAATTTTTTCGCGGGCCGTCTCAATAAGCTGAGTAAGAGTCCGTCGTGAGATTCCCCGGCGCATGGATTTCAGGACACTATCAGAGATGTGCTGCACGGGCATGTCCATATACTTGCAGATATTCGGATGTCGTGCAATTGCATCGAGCACGTCTTGCGGGAACTTTGCCGGATATGCGTACATGAGTCGAACCCATTCAATGCCTTCCACATCGGCAACCCGTTCGAGGAGTTCCCCGAGCCGGCGGGCGCCATACAGGTCAAGCCCGAAGTACGTCGTATCCTGACCGATGACCACAATTTCTTTTACGCCTTTTTGGGCGAGAAGTTTGGTCTCAGCAACAATCTCTTCAATCGGTCGACTTCTGTGATTTCCCCGCATAATCGGGATAGCGCAGAACGAACACGGATTATCACATCCCTCGGAGATCTTCAGGTATGCAAAGTGCTTTGGCGTGGTCAACATCCGTTCGCCCAGAAGCTCGTACTTGTAGTCGGCGCCTAGCTCCAGCAGAACATCCTTCACCTGGTTTGAACTGAAGAACCTGTCAACTTCCGGTATTTCTTTGCCGAGCTCAACCATGTAACGTTCAGTCAGGCAGCCCATGGCGTAGACTTTCTTGAGCGAGCCATTTCCTTTCCGCTTCACATTCTCCAAGATCATGTCGATGGATTCCTGCTTTGCAGACTCGATAAACCCGCACGTGTTGATCACTGCAATATCGGCATCCTCAATGCTGGGCGTCAGCTCAATATCGTTGAGCTTCAATTGCGCCATCAGTTTTTCCGAATCGACGACGTTCTTCGAACACCCCATCGTGATAACGTGAACCCTCGGTCTCACCCGTTTACTCACATTGCTCCTTCTTGTTCTGACATCTGCTCAGAAAACTATGAAATCCAGATACAGGAACAGTACCGGCGACACAAAAATCAGGCTGTCGAACCGGTCCAGCACACCACCATGACCAGGAATGAGAGCGGACGAGTCCTTCACCCCTGCATCGCGCTTCATCATTGATTCAACCATGTCGCCGAGCTGCCCAAAAACACCAACAATTGCTCCGCACGCTACTGCATGGCCAAACGAAAGATACGGCACCACCAATTCCCTTGCAGCTATGAACGTACCCACTGCGAATACAAATCCTGCTATTGCACCTTCCCATGTCTTCCTTGGACTGATCCGCTCGAACAGCTTATGCTTTCCAAATATTGTCCCGGCAAAATACGCCGCCGAGTCACACAGCCAGATGGCTGCAAAGATTGTCACAACAGTATAGCCCCCCCAGGTGTAGGCCTGCTCAATAACCTCCGCGGGCATTGCCAGTCCCCGGACATCGAAGTACCGGTAGACAGGAAAATCGGCAGGAACAAACAGCTCGCGGAGCCCAACGAGCGAGCCCATAAACAACGAGACGTAGACAACGCCGAGGATCGTGGTGGCGGCATTCAAGAGCGACGAACCCTTGGTTCTTAAGAGCTCGACGAGGAACACGAACAGCACGAATACAAGCAGCACGATCAACAGTGCCTGTGTCATCGTCGGGAGTGGGATGGAAACGCCGGACTGATCCAGGGTCGAAAGCAACGCGTACTGCAACTTGTTGTACAGAAACACAACCGTCACGCAGCCCCCAAATACCAACCCTGTCCCCACCTGAGGGCTCGCACCCTTTGTCCTCGACAAGGCGTAGAACTCACTCAGAGCAACTGACGAGAGAACGATGACCAACCCGAAGAAATAAAAACCTCCGGCCAATGTGAGCAGGAGGATACATGGAATGCCGACGAGTGCGACGAGAACCCTTGCAGTGAGGTTACTCAATGAAGCATTTCATGTGGTGGTGATCAGGAAAACTCGGGAACCCGCCTCAAACCGTCGCTTCATCCCGGGGGTTAGTTACACGCACAAAGTAGTAAGTTGCCAGAACAAAAACCACTCCGAATACCACGTAGTTGAAAAACAACTCCACACCGGATGGGCTTCCCTGTGGAGCCAACGCCACAAAGTCGTCATCCAGCCGCATGTATGCCGCCGTGCATGCAATAAAATTGTTGAAGAAGTGAGCAGAAACAGCAACGCTGATGTTCTGCGACCTGTACACGAGAAACCCGAAGTATACACCGAGAGCAACCAGCGGCAGCAGCGAAAAGGGATTCAGATGATATGCACCGAAGAGAGCTCCGGCAATAACAGCGGCACGCACACCATTGGTGCGTTCCTCAAAACTGCGCTGCACAAGTCCGCGGAACAGCAACTCTTCCGAAATGGCAGGCGTAAGAGCAATTACAATGACCACAAAGATGAATTCCCCCGGCGTGTAGGCAACCACAAGCTGTTTGTATGTTTCTTCGATGAGGTTCCTGAAGAAGTCAACATAGTGGCGAATCTCCGGGGGGAGCGGGATCGAGTCTTGCAACTGCATGTATCCCTGCAGCAACTGTTGGAGGGCAAACACAGCTACTACAGAAAGAAGCGTTTCTCTCACTCCGGGAACCCTTATCCGAAAAAAATCCTTCCATCCGGGATATCGCAGCCGGACCAGAACAAGTGTTGGGACAAGGATGAACATCATCTGCGCGACCATCGTCATCCATCGAACAAGCCAGACATTGTCCGGGGCAACCTCTCCGCGGAACAGGACGAACGCAATTACTCCCCCGACCACCTGGTACAGAAAAAAGATGATACAGAGGGAAACGATCGCGAACACAGGTCCCGAGATGTGTTGAAGAAATGGTGCCTGCGGTTGCAAAGGGATGTCGGGCTGAGGGGGGGGCTCGTTCGGGAGGGGAGATGTTTCCATGCTATTTCATCCGGACCTTGACCATCGCGGCCAACAACGGGATCATGATTTCATGATGCCCTGTGAAGTAGTAACCCCTGCCGCCGTCTTGCGTTGGACGGAGTTGCACATTCATTGTGGGACGGTAGTGAATGTTCATGTCAAAGACGGCCGTAGTGAAGCCTTTGGCCTTTGAACCAAGGTTTCGAGCAACCGTCAGAGCCTTGAGGAACACCTCCGGCATGATCACTGCAGAGCCTACATTGAGTACAACCCCACCCCCCACAAGTCCCTTGCAGACCTCACCGAGAGTCTTGAAGTCGCGGAACGACAACTCGCCTGTCGCCGCGCCATCCATGGTCGGCTGCTGGTTGATCGTATCAGTTCCAATGGCTGCGTGAACGGTTAATGGTACGTTGAGGGCATAGCATGTTGCAAGCAGACTCATGTCCGCGTTGGGTGCCTCAATGTCCAGAAGCTTCTTTCCGAGCGCTTCCCCATAACCCATGTCTGATTCGTGGAAGGCATGGCCGAGTGTCTTATTCATCAGCTCTGCCGTTTCCCGTGCCATGCCGAACTTCCCGTCAAGCATGTTGACTGCAACATCCTCCGACGTCTGTCCCCACATGGCGGTTTCCACATCGTGTATGGCAGCTGCGCTGTTCATCGCCACTGCGGTGACAATCCTGTGCTTTAGAAGGTCAACAAGTATGGGACTGAGGCCGACCTTTATTACATGGGCACCCATCATCAGAATAACGGGCTTGTTCTTCCTGCGCGCCCGGGTAATATCGTCAACAAGGGATCGCAGGTCGGCGGCGACAAGAATGTTTGGCAGGTTTTCGATGAATTCCGCGAAGCTTCCACCTCGGGCATCAAATGGCTTTCCGAAATCTGAAAGGCGCACTTTGCTCTTTCGGTTCTTGATGGAAATCGTCTTGATACTCGAGAGGTCCGCGCGCTTGAACTTTGCCATATGCCTTCCTACTTAATTCGCGCTTTCAATGGACCGTTCAGCCCGGAATATTCCCGAAGCTCCGAATCGATGGAGCCAATGATCACTTTGGTGTTGACTCGCACGGGAACCTTCCGTTCATCGTCCGTCAGCCATATCACGATGCGCCCCTCGCTCTTGAACAGTCCTCCCTCCTTTACCAACGGCTCGACCACAATAGTGTTGAATCTACCTGCTGCAACCTCCAGTTCCTGCCTGCCGAGAAACTTCACCTTCAATTCGTGGCTCGTGTCCTTATAGAAGTTGTGAAGAACTGTACCATCGCCTGGCTTTGCATTGGTGAAATCCATTGTGCGGGCAAAGTAGAATGAGGACATAATGTCGTGAACGTACTCCGGGACTGAGTAGACACCCTCGGTGGTTATCGCGAGGCGGTTCACCTGATCGAACTCGGCAATGAAGTCGCGTCGGTATGTTCCTTCGCGGATATGCTGCTCGAACTTCCAGGGCACCATCATCTCGACATCGATATAGGT
>Ga0326597_10013343_pt1 | contig 10806 bp, 11 predicted proteins | sample RVTome_12_FD_203789 | JGI IMG/M metagenome (GOLD analysis project Ga0326597, IMG submission 203789) | Soil microbial communities from uranium-contaminated site in the Upper Colorado River Basin, Wyoming, United States - RVT100D185 | ecosystem: Environmental > Terrestrial > Soil > Contaminated >... | reverse complement strand
CCAGGAGGGCACATCCCAACGCGCTCAAGGGGTTCATCCGCCGCCACATGAGCTGGCTGGAGGAACTCAACGCCGCATCCGGTCCCCTGTTGGAGGAGCACGGCCTCGATCCCGGCACCTTCCTGAGCTTTGTGGGCACGCACGTGCACGGACTCATGGTACTGGCCTCCAGCGGTCGACCCGTTGAAAGCCTGCTGAACGATTCGCTTGCAGCTTTGAAAACCATCTTAAGCAAGAAAACCTAAGGAGGAATGCATGTTGCGCAAAATCGCTCTGGTCGGTCTGGCCGCGCTTGTCAGCGTCGGTCTCACTTTGTCCGCTGCTTCCACGGCCGTCAGGCCTGACGAGGTGATCTACCGCTATCCGGCCGGTTTCACCAAACTGGTGGTGGCCGACATGGCGAAGCTGCTGGGCGACCCCGTGCTTGCCGAAGGGGTTATGACGCCGTTGCAGGCGGCGCGCCATGCGCTCCACGGCATTCGCCAGATCATCCAGGATACCCTGCGCGTGCCGCCGACCTTGGTTGAATACGTCGCGCACGGCACGGGCCCGGGCCTGACAGGCATGTCCTTGTTGCAGGGCGTGCCCCAAGGTGCGGCCTTCGGACCCTTGTTCGGCTTGCAGTTTGCGGTCGGAGCCCCCGGGTCGCCCTACGCCAACTGGGAGCTGACCTCAAGCAACGGCTTGCCCCTCATCCGCACGGGCGGCAATTTCGGCCCCGTGCAGATCCAGTGGGGTTACGCGTTTGAAGCAAACGCCTTGTGGGTGGGCACGGAAGTGTCCTTTGGCCCCCCGCCCAATGCGGCGCGCCTGGAAACCACCATGGCCGCGGTCACGGCGCGAGCCACGGGCCAAGGCGCCTATTTCGACGAACTTGGCATCGCCGCCGGCGTGCGCGGCGGGGACGTTGCCTTCGTGCGCCGGACAGAGCCGACGACGGACCGACCGGCCGTCGTCGGAGAGCAGGCGCTGGGTTTTCCATGCGCTTCGTGCCGGGAGGCGCTCTGGTGGACTTCGAAGTGCGCTTCTCCAGCGACGCCATAGCAGCTTCCGCGCTCGCAAACCTGAGGGACGGCACCAGCCCGTACCTGGCGCAGGACCTTTACCAAGGGACCCTAGTGAACGCGCACCAGCAAGGGAAGGAACTCCTGTTCACGGTCCAGTCCACGCTGGCAGGCGCAGTCGGGCTGCTTCTCGTAGCCTTACCTAACTAACGCGATGACCAGTATCCCCTATTGGACTGCAGGGTAACGGTAGGGGCAGGCCTTTGTGCCTGCCCCTACCAAGGATCATGTGCTACAGCAACTGCCGAACTTGCACACAAGGTCAACTAACGGGTCAGGCGTTCGGAGGGTAACTTGAAAGCGTATGCCGCCTGGGTGAAACGCCGCTCCAGCTGGGTGCTTGCCGGACTGGTGATCGTTAGCTTTGTGCTGGCTGCGCAGATACCGCGACTCCAGATCAACAATGACCTGCAGACGTTTTATCCAGATGACCCGCTGACGCAGGTGTATCGCGCCGTGCTGTCGTTGTTTGGGGAAGACCAGTTCACGCGCACGGTCTACGTGCGCTTCAGCGCTCAAGAGGGGCAAAGCGTTACTTCCCCGCAAGCGCTGCTTGAAATGGAACAAGTGTTAGAGGTCTTGCGGGCAGTTCCGCAGGTGGTCAGCGCCAAGGGTTTGCCTGACCTGGTAAAACTGATTTCAAGCGGCTTGCATGGGGGCGATCCTGCCTTCGCCGCGCTGCCAGTGGCTGGGGATCCGCTCGGCTACAGCTTCGCTCAAGTGATTCAGCTGACGCTGCAGCGTCTCAGCACCGTCCACGATTTCTTATCGCCGCAAGGCACGGCGCTTGTGCTGGCATACCTGGACCAAAACGCCAACCTGCTCCAGGTTTCCCAGGATGTTGCCGCTGCACTAGCTCCGGTGATCGACGCTGCACAGGCCACTTCCATCGAGTTAATGAGCTACGGCACGGCCATCCATTCATTCAACCAAACGACATTTCAAGACATGCGCCTGTTGTTGCCGCTGGCAGCGGTGCTGATGGCCTTGATTCTGTCGTGGACCTTTCGTCTGCCCAGGACCACTTGGCTGAGTCTCGCCGCGCTGATCGCCGTGGTTTCAATGGAGGTGTTGTACGCCAAGTCGCCTGCCGACGCGCACTGGAGCATCGTCATGATGGCCATCGTGCTATGTCTGGGCGCGATGTGGATTGAGTTGACCACCCGAGGGTATGCGCCCGCCACGCGCCTGAAGGCGATGGTGGCAGCTTCGCTGAGCGCGGCAGCCGTCACCGTTGCATCGTCGTGGATCATCGCCCTGCTCCTGCTTGGCCTGACTTTAATACTCCTTACGTTCCGCTCGCTGCAGGAGGTCTACCTGCCTCTGGCCGTGGTGGGGCTGGCCACGCTATGGACGTTTGGCATCATGGCCGTAGTGGGCATCTCCTTGAATTTCCTGATGATCGCGGTGTTCCCCCTGCTCATCGGCGTGGGATTGGACAACGCGATCCACCTGCTGCTTCGCACGCGACAAGAAGCAGCGCAGGATCAAGGCCAGGCATTCGAGAAGGCCCTGCTGCACACGGGACAAACCCTTTGGTACACGACACTGACCACGCTGGCAGGTTTTGCGGCGCTGCTTTTGACCAGCAGCCCGCCGGTGCGCGCATTCGGTGCGCTTTCGACCGTCGCCATGATCAGCGCGTTCATCGTGTTGATGACGTTGATTCCTTCCCTGCAACGCTGGATTCGAGCAGATACGGCGGCGCCGTGGACCGCGGGCCGCTATGTGCCGTGGCTGCGCCGCTTGACGCAACCTCGCGTTGCGGGGGTGTGGATTGCCGTCGTCAGCGCATTGGGCGCCTTTGCCTTCGTCGATGGCCAACAGCTGCAGGTGTTTCCCTACGATCTGCGCTGGCTCCTGCCCCCCCAGGACAGCCAGGTTCGCCTGTACGAGCAACTCAACGAGGAGTTCAAGAACTACGACCAAGTGAACGTGCTGCTGCAGGGCGATGTGGCTCAACTTGAGGTCATGCGGGCGCTCAACCAGGTCCTGACCCCCGCCCTGTCAGCCTCTCCCCACGCGCGCCAGGTTCGACATATCGGCCGTCTGCTCGACGACGTTCGCTTTGCCGACCCACAAGCCGAGTCCCGCTTTCTTGAGGACTTTCAAGCGGAGCCGAGTCAGGCTTTCCTTCATCTGCTGGATCGTTCCTGGCAGCGGCCTGCCGTGCAGAGCCGGCTGCGCGGCTTGATCCATCGCACCGACGGCAGCCGCTACGACGCCACGGTGGTGCGCGTGGACGTGTTGCGCGCCCACAGTCCAGAAGGGGTTTCCGACATCGCCGACGACCTGCAGCGCCGGCTCCAAGCCGTGCAGCCCGCGCTGGAGTCGTTGGGGTTACGGGTGTCCATCAGCGGCTCTCCTTTTCTGGAGAGGCTCAGCCTGACGGCGCTCAAGGACAGCTTCTTTCAATCCATGCTCTGGGGCTTTGTGTGGGTGGGTATCGTTTTGATCTTCCTGTTCCGTTCCTTCTTGTGGGGCATGATCTGTCTGACCCCGATGGTGCTGGTCATGGCCCTGGAACTGGGCACGATCCATTGGCTTGGGCTGCACATCAGCGCCTCCACGGCCCTGGTGGCCGCGCTGGGCATCGGCCTTGGTGTGGACTACACGATTCACATGGCCCGCCGCGTCAAAGAACATGCAAACATTGAAACCGCAATTGCCGCCACCGCTCCGGCGCTGTGGGGCGCTGCCGGAACCACGTTGGCCGCCTTCTTGACCCTGCTGCTGGGACAAATCCCGTGGAATCGGGATTTTGGCATATTGGTCTCGACGGCGATCGCCTACGCTTTTGCCGTGACCCTGTGGGTATTCCCTTCCCTGTTGGCCGTGATGAAACCCTGGCTGCTGCGCTCGCCCGAAACGGGCCCAGCCACCACATCTTCCAGGAGGACCCTATGAGAGCGATCTTGTTCTTGGTTATTCTATGCAGCTTATCGCTGTTGGGCACTGCTCAAGGCCTTGATCAGGATGGCGATACCTTGACCAGCGAGCAGGAAGCGTTGCTGGGGACCAACCCTGCGCTTGCCGATACGGATGGAGATGGGCTGGACGACGCCACCGAGTATTGGCAGCGTTGGACCGACCCCACCAAGGCCGACACCGACGAAGACGGCGTGCCCGATGCTGTGGACCCTTTTCCCACCTGGCTCACCTACAACGACCTCAGCGGGGTCACCACGTCCACGGATCGGGTGCTGGACGGCGACGCCGGCCGAACGCTGCACCAACTGGTCCAGGTGGCAGTGGGAAACGTGATTACCATCGACTGGTACAACCACCTCTCCCCCCAGTTCGCGCTGGAATCGGCGGAGTTCACCATTTCCTACGACTTTATCGATCCCAACGCCCGCGACTTTCAGGACGAAGGCTTCTATCACGTCGCCCCGGACGGCCAGAGCGTCGGCGTGCGCCTGCCCGGCTCGCGGGAGCTGGTGGAGACCACCAACGCGTGGCGCCCGAACACCATGACGATCTCCGACTGGCCCTACCACCTTTACAGCAAGCCCATGGAAGTGGGCCAAACGTGGGATTTCAACGTGTTCTATCACGAGTTCCTACCGCAGGGCGAAGACCCGTATTTCACGGGTCGCGCCGAGGTGAAACGCAAGGAGATATTTCCGCTGCAGACCAAGCTTGGGCGGCGCGAAGTGGAGGTGTTCGTGGTGGAGGGCACCTTGTCGCACAGCACGTTCAACGACCCGTTCTTCAAGGCATTCCTGGGGCCAGATCCGGTGCTTCGCGCGTTGGTGTACTTCACGGTTGAACAGCGGGTGATGGTGCGCTTCACCACGCCCTATTTCCGCATCACGCCCTCCAAGCAGGTGGGCTTTTCAGACTTCATCGTCGATAGATAGGAGAAACTTCATGCTCAGCAATCCCTTTTACTTCAGCACGTTCTCGGCCATCTCGGAGCTCGTCGTCACCGCCCTGGTCCTGTTCGTCATCTTCGACAATGCGCGGGGCAACCCGCTGCGCTGGAAGCTGCTGTTTGGCACCTTGACCTTTGAGGTGTTGGTGAACGTCGCCTACATGGTCAACCGATCGCTGGTGATCGTTGAAAACCACCCCGGCCCGCCAACGCATTGGGTGACGTGGCTGGGAGCGTTTCATGGGATCATTTCCCTAATCATGTTGATCGGATTGATCGTGCTTGCGGTGCTGGCCTATCGCTCCGCCAAGCGGGGCTCAGCTTACTTCCAGCAGCGGCCCACCCTGACGGGGGTGTTCGTTGCGCTCTGGTTGATCAGCGTGGCATCCGGAGAAGTGCTGTACGTGGCGGTGTGGCAACCGTTTCGTTTTTGAGGGTCGGACCACCAGAATCAAGCAGCGTCAAGGGCTTGTCCGAGGTCCTCAATGAGATCCTCGGCGCTTTCCACGCCCACCGACAGGCGCAGCAGGTTGTCCTTGAGCCCGTTCTTGAGGCGCACGTCCGCGGGAATGGAAGCATGCGTCATGATCGCCGGGTGGTTGATGAGCGACTCCACCGCGCCCAGGCTCTCGGCCAGGGTGAACAGCTTCAGGCGCTGCACGAAGGCGTTCAGGTTTCCCTTGAGCTCAAAGCTCACCATCCCGCCAAAGCGGCGCATCTGCTGCTTGGCGATTGCATGCCCAGGATGCTCCTTGAGGCCGGGGTAGTAGACCCGCTCTACCTTGGGATGAGTTTTGAGGAAATCCGCCACCTTCTCCCCGTTGCTGGAGTGGGCTTCCATGCGCAGGTGAAGGGTCTTCAAGCTGCGGTGCAACAGCCAGCAATCGAACGGGGAGGGCACCGCACCCACCGCATTTTGCAGGAACTTGAGACGCTCGTATACTTCCTGGTTCGAAGTCACAACCGCCCCGCCCACGATGTCGCTGTGTCCGCCCAAGTATTTCGTGCTGCTGTAGACCACGGCGTCCGCGCCCAGCTTCAGCGGCTGCTGCAGGTAGGAAGAAGCAAAGGTGTTGTCCACCACCAGCAAGGCGTTGCCCTTTTGCCGGGCAACTGCGGCGATGTCCGTGATCTGCATCAGGGGGTTGGTGGGGGTTTCCACCCAGATCATGCGCGTGTTCTTCTGGGGCTTGAAGGCGGCTGTGTCGGCAGGATTCACGTAGGTGAACTCCAGGCCGTATGGGCGCCACACGCGTTCGAACAGCCGGTAGGTCCCGCCGTAGAGATCGCTGCCGGCAATTACGTGGTCGCCGGGCGCAAGCAGCTTGAGCAGCGTGTCGGCGGCGGCGTTGCCTGAGGCAAAGGCCAGGGCATGCTTGCCCTCGTCCAGCGCCGCAAGCGCGGATTCCAGGCGACGACGGGTGGGGTTGTCGGTGCGCGAATACTCGAATCCCTTGTGGACGCCTGGGGTTTCCTGCGCAAACGTGGAAGTAAGGTAAACCGGCGGCGTGACCGCTCCGGTGGAGGGGTCAGGCTCCTGCCCGGCGTGGACGGCGTGGGTGGGATACTTCACTTCTTCGCTTTCCCAGCTTTCCCATAACGGCGCTCGAAGCGCTGCACGCGCCCTTCCGTGTCCAGCATCCGTTCCTCACCCGTGAAGAAGGGGTGGCAGTTGGAGCAAATATCCACCCGGATCTCGTCGGCGGTGGACAGCGTTTGAAATTCGTGGCCGCAGCCGCAGTGGGCTTTGATGACCTTTAGTTCGGGATGAATGCCCGGCTTCATTTCAGGATCTCCTTATTCGCTTAGCGCTTGGAGTACTGCTCGCTGCGGCGGGCCTTCTTGAGGCCGACCTTCTTGCGCTCCACCATGCGCGAATCGCGCGTCAACAGCCCTTCCTTGCGCAGCACCGGGCGGAACTCAGGGTCAACCAGCAGGAGCGCACGCGCAATGCCCATGCGCAACGCATCCATCTGCCCCGTGACGCCGCCGCCGCTCAGGTTGGCGTGGACGTCGAAGCGGTTCATCGTGCCCGTCACCTGGAAGGGCTTGAACACTTTTTCGTTCATGCGCTCCTTGAAAAAGGGGTCAGCCGTGAAGAACTGCTCCAGGGGCTTGCCGTTGGCCGTCACCTTGCCGTCGCCGGCTTTCAAGAACACCCGGGCCACCGAGGTCTTGCGTCGCCCCACTCCGTGGAGCACTTGTGCTTTCTTGCTGGATTTGCTACCGGTCGCCATGCATCTGCCTCCGTCTCTGGTATAGGGATCGTCTTAACGCTTGTTTCGATGGCTAAATAGAGAACTCCTGTTGTACCCGATTTAGCGCCAGGTTTCAAGATAGCGCCGCTGCTGGCGGGTCAGCGCGTCAATGGAAACCCCGAGTGCGGCGAGCTTCATCCACGCGATGGACTCGTCGATGTCATCGGGAACCGCGTACAAGCCGGGCTTGAGTTTGCCTTTCTGCTTGCAGACGTGCTCCGCGGCAAGCGCCTGCACCGCGAAGCTCGTGTCCATGATTTCCACCGGATGGCCGTCGGCCCCGGCGATGTTCACCAGCCGCCCCTCGCACAGCAAGTACAGACGCCGCCCGTCCTTGCAGAGGTACTCGTCCACGTTGGACCGCACGCGCGTGACCTTCTCGCTCAGAAACCGCAGGTCCGGCTTGGAGACCTCGACGTCGAAGTGGCCTGCGTTGGCCAGGATCGCCCCATCCTTCATGCGTCGCATCGCCTTTCGCGTGATCACGTCGATGTTGCCCGTGGAGGTCACGAAAAAGTCGCCGTGCGCGGCCGCCTCCTCGATGGGCATGACGGCGAAGCCATCCATGACCGCCTCGATGGCCTTGACCGGGTCCACCTCGGTGACGATGACCCTGCCCCCCAGCCCCTGGGCGCAACGGGCGATGCCGCGGCTGCACCAGCCATACCCGCACACGACCACCGTGCTGCCCGCCACCGTGAGGTTGGTGTTGCGCATGATGCCGTCCCAGGTGGCCTGGCCGGTGCCATATCGGTTGTCGAACAGGTGCTTCATCCTGGCGTCGTTGACGGCGAACATAGGAAATTTGAGCGCGCCCGACTTGGCCAGCGCACGCAGGCGCACGATGCCGGTGGTCGTTTCTTCTGCACCGCCCCACACGCCGCGCGCGACGTCCGTGCGACTGGTGTGCAGCAGCTTCACCAGGTCGGCTCCGTCATCCACCAGGACCTGAGGCCTTGCGTCCAGAACCAGGTGATAGAACCGCTCCATCTCCGTTTCGCTGGCCCCGTGCCAGGAGTACACGCGGATGTCCTTCTCGGCTGCCAGGGCAGCGGCCACCTCGTCCTGGGTGCTCAGCGGGTTGGACCCGCTGACGGCCACCTTGGCCCCGCCGTCGCGCAGCACCATCGCCAGGTAGGCCGTCTTGGCTTCCAAGTGCACGCAGACGCCCAGGGTCAGTCCCTTGAACGGCTTTTCTTTGCTGAAGCGCTTGCGGATTTCGTTCAGCACCTGCATGCGCGGCTGCACCCAGTTGATCTTCTGGCGACCTTTGGCTGCCAGCTTTGCGTCTCTAATCACTGAAGCTTTCATCGAGCCTCCCGCGGGAAGATTTGAAGTTGGCAAGCTTAAAAGATACCGGCCCCGATCCTCCCCCACAAGAGCGACCGGCAGCAAGCGAGCGCCCTGCGCCGCCCGAAGGCCAAACGCGCTTGCGCATCGAAATCGGCTATCCTACAATGGCTTGATGCAGGTGAAAGAGCCCATTGCATCCTCGCACCGTAAGGAGCCTTCATGCTCGCCGAGCTTCAAGCCCTGCTAACCTTGCAGCACAAGGACACGGAGATCCTCGAAGCCGAGCGCAAACTCACCCACCACCACCAACGAAGCGAGCAAGTGCAGCAACAACTCGAGCAAGCGGCAAACCATCATCAGCAACTCCACGACGCCTTTGACGTCAAGAAGCTGGAGGGCAAGCGCCTGTCTCAAGAGGTGGATCACCTCGACGAGCATCTGAGGGAACAAGAGCGCAAGCTGGCCCATGACATCGTCAGTTTCAAGGAAATCGAGCTGATCAAGCAAAGCTTGGAAAACGGCCACCGGCACATCGAGCGGCTCGAGGAGGAAGCCATCGCCGTGCTCAATGAGATCGAGGCGCTGACCGCCGAGCTCAAACAAAAGGATGAGGTCCATGCCAAACGAAAAACGCAGATGGAAGGCGAACTGGGCCTCATCGCCCAAGCCGCCGGCGCTCAGCAGCAGGCCTTGAGCCAAGCGCAGGCCGAACGAGCCTCCTTGTGGTGCAACCTGCCCGATTACCTGCAAAGCGCCTATGAGCGCCTGCGGGCGCGCTTCCGCGATCCGGTGGTGCCCATGAAAGGGCAGAACTGCGGAGGCTGTCAATTACATTTGAGCGGCCAATTGATCGCCGAGCTGCGCCAGGGCACTTCGCTGGTGCACTGCGAACATTGCCAGCGCATTCTCTATCTGCCTTGAAGGAAAGCGTGCGCCGCATGCTGCCATCACACCCCAGCCCTCGCAAGCGAACTTCCGCGTGTCGGACTGCCCTAGTGGCATTGGCACTGCTGATCGCCGGTCATTGCAGCGGCGCAGCCCAGGAGCTGCCGCAGCAAATGGGAGCCATCAACGACTACGCCGTCGCCTTGGGAGGGAAGGCGCAGCGTGAGCCGCTGGAGGCCTTGGTCAACCAGTTGAGTCAAGAACATCAGGTCTCTCTGATCATCCTGCTCTCCGAGAGAGACCCTTACTCCGATTTGGAGCGCTACGGCATCGAGGTTCAGCGGGCCTGGAACCTGCCACAGCAGCGCCAGGTCTTTGGCTTGTTCTTCAAGGGCGAACGACGCTGGTACTTTCAGCCGTGGGTCAGCGCGGATCTCGAGTCAAGGCTTGGCTCCGAAACGCTCGGGCGGCTGCGCGAGCAGGTGGAGCAACTGACGCAGCGCAATCACATTCAAGAAGCCACGGAAAGGCTGGCCGCGGGCTTGCTCCAACTGCTGACCCAAGCCGACGCTCCCTTGGCGCAGGCGTCCCAGGGCAACCCCTGGGTGTTCGTCGCAACCATCTTCCTGCCGTGCTTGCTGGTGATGTGGTTGTTCGTGCGCTGGGCGCGCTCGTTTTGTCCACGTTGCGTCAAGCCGTTGCACCGCAGCAGAACCGGCGGGAAAACGTTGCTGTACTGTCCGAACTGCGGATATAATCGTTGACGGAGAGGGTCCGAGGATCGCAACAGGTTCATCCCTGTTGAGGAAAGTCCGGACTCCACAGGGCAGGCTGCTGAGGCCAGACCTCAGACGGAGCGATCCGTGCGCTGCACAACAGAAAGTAAACCGCCTGCCCCTTGTGGGCGGGTAAGGGTGAAACGGTGCGGTAAGAGCGCACCGCTTCGGCCGCAAGGTTCGAAGGCACGGTGCAACCAGCCGGAGCAAGGCCAAATAGGCAGGCGTTTGAAGGCGGCTCGCCTGAGCGCCCCCGGGCCGCGCCTGCGGGTAGGCCGCCCAGATGGATGATCCTCACTCGGCCCTTGGGCTGAGCACAGAATCCGGCTTATGACCCTCTCCATTTTTCTTGTCCCTTCTCGGATCGCAACCAAGATCCATGGAGCCTTAAGGCTTCACGCCAACTGAGCGGCGCGCCGCTGCCAGGGAGGAACGATGTCGCAACGAACGCACGCTGACTTGCTCTCAGGGCTTCGGGCGCTGCTGCAGGGGGGCAACCGAGCGTTGAGCTCGCAGTTTCTGAACGAGCTTGACCCAGGCGAGCTCCTCTACCTGCTCGATCAATTGGACGACCCAACCTTCTTGCTCCTGCTCCAGGTCGCGGGCCGTCAGCAGGTGGCCGATCTCCTGGCGCAGCTGGACCCGCAAGATGC
>Ga0326597_10013342_pt1 | contig 10806 bp, 8 predicted proteins | sample RVTome_12_FD_203789 | JGI IMG/M metagenome (GOLD analysis project Ga0326597, IMG submission 203789) | Soil microbial communities from uranium-contaminated site in the Upper Colorado River Basin, Wyoming, United States - RVT100D185 | ecosystem: Environmental > Terrestrial > Soil > Contaminated >... | reverse complement strand
GCTGGAAGGTCACGAGGAGAGGTTAGCCTTCGGGCGAAGCTTTGAATCCAAGCCCCAGTAAACGGCGGCGGTAACTATAACCGTCCTAAGGTAACGTGGCCGAAAAGGACAGTACGCCGTCCTTTGAGGCATTAATCGCTGCCCCCCGTGCCGGTAACGGCACGGTGTGCATTTGGCTATATGCTGGAAAACCCGTGTATCCCGCACTACCTCGTATCGTCCGAAGTGACGTTTACCATGGTGACAACGTGTCGGGTGCGGAAAATCAGCAGGAAAGACTGATCGAGTTTCGTGGCTGGGTGATCGGTTTTGTAGACGGAGAAGGATGCTTCTCAATCGGCTTCGTGCGGCAAACAGACCGCGCGGGGCGAAAAGGCTACAGGACCGGCTTTCAGGTCTCTCACGAGTTCGCGGTGACGCAAGGCGCTTCTGGCGTTGCGTGTCTCGAGACACTTCGTGAGTTCTTCGGTGTTGGACAGGTGATTCCGAACAGGCGGTACGACAACCATCGGGAGCACATGCTTCGATACGCAGTACGACGACGTGAAGATCTGCTGGAGACGATCATCCCGTTCTTCCAGCGGTATCCCATGAAGAGCCCGAAGCAGCAGAACTTCGAGAAGTTCGCCCGCTGCGTCGAGCTCGTCTCCGTAGGCCGGCACAAGTCGGCGGACGGTCTGATCGAGATCGCGGAGATCGTTGAGACCATGAATAGGAAGAAACCCAGACACGAGCTGATGAGAATCCTCAGAGGCCATACGCCAGACATCCAGGGCACTGGATGATGAGATGGTCCCGTCTGCATGGCGACATGCAGGAATGACGATCAAAGGAAGTCGTCGTTCGCCGGATTGACGCGCTATGCACATTCAATCCGGTAAGAGCTCTAGCGAAATTCCTTGTCGGGTAAGTTCCGACCTGCACGAATGGCGTAACGACTTGGGCGCTGTCTCAACGAGGGATCCGGTGAAATTGTAGTCTCGGTGAAGATGCCGAGTACCCGTGGCTGGACGGAAAGACCCCGTGAACCTTTACTGCAGCTTTGCGTTGAAGTTTGGTATTCGTTGTCCAGGATAGGTGGGAGACTGTGAACCGGGAACGCTAGTTTCCGCGGAGTCACCCTTGGGATACCACCCTTCGTGTTCTGGGCTTCTAACCCGATTCCGTCATCCGGGTCGGGGACAGCGTGAGGTGGGCAGTTTGACTGGGGCGGTCGCCTCCTAAAATGTAACGGAGGCGCGCAAAGGTTCCCTCAGCACGGTTGGAAATCGTGCGTAGAGCGTAAAGGCATAAGGGAGCTTGACTGCGAGACTGACAAGTCGAGCAGGGACGAAAGTCGGCCTTAGTGATCCGGCGGTGGAGAGTGGAATCGCCGTCGCTCAACGGATAAAAGGTACTCCGGGGATAACAGGCTCATCCTTCCCAAGAGTCCACATCGACGGAAGGGTTTGGCACCTCAATATCTGGGGTGGGTCGGCAGAGATGCCGGCCACGTATCGGCTAATAACGGTGGAGCCCACGCCTGGGAGCGTCGTTCAGACGTATCCGTAAGTTGGGTAATGCCGTGGGAAGTCCGCGGAAGCGAAGACCAATGCAGTACGAGAGCTTCCGATCAGTGACCCCGTAACGACTGAGGCCTTCGGGCCGAGGTGGCGTCTCGCCTCTGACATGGAGGCACTCTATGAGCGCCACAACACGCCGACCCCTCGCCTTTGGTCAGGCAGGGTGAAGACATAGTCTGCGCCGTCGGTAACGACGGATATACGCGCGATGTCGGCTCGTCGCATCCTGGGGCTGAAGCAGGTCCCAAGGGTTGGGCTGTCCGCCCATTAAAGCGGCACGCGAGCTGGGTTCAGAACGTCGTGAGACAGTTCGGTCCCTATCCGCCATGGGCGCTGGAGGTTTGAGAGGAGTCGTCTCTAGTACGAGAGGACCGAGATGAACGGGCCTCTGGTGTATCAGTTGTCCTGCCAAGGGCATCGCTGATTAGCCACGCCTGGATGGGATAACCGCTGAAAGCATCTAAGCGGGAAGCCCACCTCAAGATGAGACCTCCCATCCCCTAGAGGGAGTAAGGGCCGTGGTAGACCACCACGTTGATAGGCGGCACGTGCACGCGCAGCAATGCGTTTAGCGGAGCCGTACTAATTGCCCGAGGTCTTGATTTGAACACGTCGAATGCTGCTATGGAGTTTTGAAGGTGACGCGCGCGGCTGCGGCCGTGATGCCGGCGCCTTTGACACCTTGGGCGGTCATAGCGGCGGGGATACACCTCTTCCCATTCCGAACAGAGAAGTTAAGCCCGCCAGCGCCGATGGTACTCGGGGCGCAAGCCCCCGGGAGAGTAGGACGCCGCCCAGTCTTGTTAGCGCAGATCGAGATCCGCGAGCGCGGATCTCGATCGCGCGAAGATCCTAAAGGCGCCCGCTTCGCGGGCGCTGTCGGGCTATTGGGTCGGGTCGGGCCGCCGAGAGGCGGCCTTCGCTGTTCTAGGATCTCGCTATGGAGCTTCGTGGCGGCGGGATCGAGCTTCGCCAGTGGCGAATGGCCGATGCGGAGGCGGTCGTCACCGCTTGCCAGGACCCAGAGCTCTCCCGCTGGATCCCGTTCATTCCACGTCCGTACGAGCCCGACGACGCCGAGATGTACCTCCGTGGGTGTCTCGAGAGCCCCGACGATCGCCACCCCTTCGCGATCGTGGATCCGGCGACGAATGCACTGATCGGATCGATCGACCTGAGCCTCAACGGACACTCCTACCGCGGGCACACCGGCTATTGGGTGGCGGCCGAGGCCCGGGGTCGCGGCGTCTGCACGCATGCGCTTCGGTTACTGAGCCGTTGGGCACTCGACGAGCTGGAGCTCCAGCGCCTCGAGCTGATCACCGATCCCGAGAACCTCGCCTCGCAGCGCGTGGCCGAGAAGGTCGGCTTCCAGCGGGAAGGCGTCCTTCGCGCGCATCTCCGCCATCCGGACGGCCGTATTCGAGACTCTGTGATGTTCTCGCTCTTACCCGGCGAGCTCCGCGACTGAAACATCCTCGCGCCCGTTCGAGCTCGACCCCAGCTCGCGAAGCCGGCGGACGCGAAGCTCGAGGGGCGGGTGGGTCTTGAACATGCGGGCGATGCCCTCGCTCTCGAAGGGGTCGACCGGATACAGGGGCTCCGTCGCCGGCGATGCCGCGAACTCGACGAGCTCCGACGCGCGGTCGAGCCGCATCAATGCGTCGGCGAGATCGTGCGCACCGCCCGTCGCGCGAGCAGCAAGAGCGTCCGACTCCAGCTCGCGCTTCTGCGAAAGGAGGAGATGGACGAAGGCCGCGCCGACCGGCGCGAGTACGTAGAGGAGGAAACGCGAGAACCAGCCTCCGATTCGGCTTGCCTCGACGAGTGTTGCTGCGAAGAGGACGACGAACGTCTGGACGAGAACGTCGCGGCGGCGAACGTGGGCCAGCTCGTGCGCGATTGCTGCCTCGAGCTCCTCGCGCCGCAGCGAGCGCAGCGCCCCGGTGGAGACGGCCAGCGTCGAGCTCGACGGGCCGCGACCGACTGCGAAGAGACGAGGAAAGCCGTCCGGGATGAGATAGAGAGAAGGCGGCCGAACGGCGAGCTTGGCCGCGACGGTGTCGGCCATCGGGCGGAGTGTCGGGTGCTCCGCGAGAGCGAACGGCCGAGCGCCGAGCATGCCGAGCAGCGCCCTGTCTCCATACCGGTACACGCCGGTAGCAGCGAGCAGCGAGCAGAACGCGAAGAGGAAGGCGGTCGTGAGCCCCCCGATCAACCAGCCGAGGCCGCCCATCACTCCAGCGAGCACGACGACGAGGAGCGTCGCCTTCGTCAGATTGAGCGCGACCGCTCGCGCCACGGCCTACGTCTCTCCGGCGTCGTCCTCGGCGAAGCCGCGCGGAGGCCAGTCGGGCTCGGGTGCGTCGCAGCGGCTCGAGCAGTGCAACGACGCGACATTCTGAAGCGGGATGAGGATGTGGCCGTTGAGCTCGACGTGCGGCACGTCCTCGATCGAGCAGTACGCGGTCAGGGTGCCCTCCTGATACTCGCCGCCGAAGAGGGCGACTTCGATCTGTTCGCCCTTGTACTTGTTCGTGTAGTCCTCCACGAAGCGGTCAGTCTACTCGCTCGAGTTTCCCATCCCGAACGGCGAGTCGAACGACGGCGCAGTTGCCGACGACATGAATCGAGCGACGTGCCTCGTCGAACGGCACGCCGTGGGCTACGGCGAGCGCGGACCTGATTGGCCCCCCATGGGTCACCGCGAGAACTGTTCCGTGCTGGTGTGCTTCGGCGATTCGGAGGAGCCCTGCGACGACCCGCGCGCCGAGCTCCTCGTAGCTCTCCCCATCGTCCCAGCCGTGGCCGTACTCGAGCCAGCGGCGGAAGCCGTCCGGGAAACGGGCTTCGACCTCTTCGCGTGTGAGGCCGGACCACGAGCCGACGTCTACCTCCATGAGTGCCGCTGCGTGCTCGACAGCGAGGGTGCATCGCTCGGCCAGAATCATCGCGGTCTCGTACGCGCGGAGCAGTGGACTCGAAAAGACGGCGCGGAAACTCTCGTCCGCGAGCTCGAGCGCCAAGGCACGCGTCTGCGCACGCCCCGCTTCGTTCAGCTCTGTGTCCGCATGGCCTTGAAAGCGGTTCTCGCGGTTCCAGTCGGTCTCGCCGTGCCTGATCATCACGATCGTCGTCGGCACGCGGGATAACCTAGCCGCGGCTGTGGATCTCGGGCTCGAAAGCAAGAGATGTCTCGTCACCGGCTCGACCGGAGGGATCGGGCTGGAGACAGTCCGGCTCCTCGTCGCCGACGGCGCCCGCGTCGTCACCTGCGGACGACGGGGTGCGCCCGGGGTCGGCGAGATCGCCCATGTTGCCGCGGATCTCTCGCAGGTCGGCGAGCCGGAGCGCGCTGTGAGTGTGGCCGTAGAAGCGCTTTCAGGGCTCGATGTCCTCGTGAACAACGTGGGGATCGCGCGCCACGCTCGATTCGAGGACGTGGCCGACGACGAATGGGATGCCTACTGGCAGCTGAACGTCATGAGCTACGTGCGCGCGATCCGTGCCGCGCTCCCTCTGCTTCGGGACGGCGGAGGCGCGGTCGTCAACGTGTCGTCGACCGCGGGAAAGCGCCCCTCGACAGGGATGCCGCACTACTCGGTGACGAAGGCAGCCGTGCTCTCACTCTCGCGGCTCGTCGCGGACCTGTACGCAAAGGATGGGATCCGCTGCAATGCGGTGACGCCTGGGCCGACCGCAACGGATGCGTGGCTCGGCGAGGGTGGCCTCGCCGATCAGCAGGGCGACCGGGAAGACGTGCTCGCGAAGGTGGGCGCCGGCCGCCCACTCGGCCGGCTTGCCCGTCCAGAGGAGATCGCTGCAGTCATCGTCTTCTTGTGCTCCGATCGGGCTTCCTACGTAACCGGCGCGGCCTGGAGCGCGGACGGCGGCACCGTCCCGATCATCATCTGATGACGTCGTTCGAGGAGCGGACCCGGGCGCTCGAGGAGAGCCTCTCGCCGTTCGCCATGCGTTCTTTCGACACCCGCGGCCGCGAGTTGCCGGAGGAGGCGTGTGTAGTCCGCACGCCGTTCCAGCGCGACCGCGACCGGATTGTCCACTCGAAGCCGTTCCGACGCCTCAAGGGAAAGACGCAGGTCTTCATCGACCCGCAGGGAGATCACTACCGCACACGGATGACTCACACGCTCGAGACGACCGCGATCTCTCGCGTCGTCGCGCGCGCGCTGCGGCTGAACGAGGACCTCACCGAGGCGATCGGGCTAGGGCACGACATGGGGCACACGCCGTTCGGGCACGCGGGAGAGGACGCGCTCGACGCAGCGTTACAGGAGCGTTTCGATCGGCGGTTTCGTCACAACGAGCAGTCGCTCCGGATCGCGCGATCGCTGAACCTCACGCACGAGGTCTGCGACGGCATCCTCACGCACACGGGCGAGCGCGAGCCCGAGACGCTCGAGGGGAAGATCGTGCGCCTCGTCGATCGCGTTGCGTACATCAACCACGACATCGACGATGCGGTGAGGTACGGGCTCCTGGCGGAGGAGGATCTCCCGGGCGAGGAGATCGCGATTCTCGGCCCCACGGGCTCGGCCCGGATCGACACTCTCGTCCACGACATCGTGGAGGCGTCTGAAGGTGTCGACGACGTCCGGCAGTCGGCGGAGGTGGGCGAGGCGATGCTCTCGCTGCGCGCGTTCATGTTCGAGCGCGTGTACCTCGGGCCGCAGGCTGCGCCCGAGCACGAGCGGGCGCACGAGGTCGTCCGCGCGATCTTCGACCACCTCGTCGCAAGGGGGGACGAGGTCGACGAGATCGTCGACTACATCGCCGGGATGACCGACCGCTTCGCGCTCACCTACGCCGACTCGCTCTGAGCCGGGGCGAGGAGTGCCTCGCTCCGGTTGATGTAGAAGGTCGCGCCCACCGTGCGGTAGAACGCGAGCGCCTTCGCGAGCTCGGCTTCGCCCTCCACTCGGTGGCCGGTCTCGATCAGCTCCTCGGCGGCCCGTAGCCGGAGCCGCGCCTCCCAGGTCGGGCTCCCGGCCTCCGTCCACATCTCGGCAGCGCGGACGAAGTCACGGTCAAGGCAGGCGAACGCGAGATCCTTCCACGGCCACGGCGGCGCGTCCGCGAGGGCTTCGCGCAGCTCCGACTCGAACTCGAGGGCGACCCGCGAGAAGAGAAACTCCAACGGCAGGCTCCAGACAGCGTCGTGCGGGTAGGCGCGCGCGAGCTCGACCACCTCCCGGGCGAGCCCGCCCGCTTCGTTGAGCAGCCCATGTGTCTCGAACGCCGTCGCCGCTGCTCCGAACTCCGGCAGGAGCTGCTGCGGATCGTTCGCGTCGCGCGCGAGCGCGACGGCTCGCCGGTAGTCCGCAAGGGCTCCCTCGTCATCGCCCCGTCCCTCTCGAATCCGCCCGCGTTCACGCCGCATTCCGGCTTCCATGTAGCTCGGTGAACCCGCCTCGCACTCGGCGATGAACCCCTCGATTTCTCGGAGTGCGTCGTCCCATCGGCCGAGGATGACAGCGGACGACGCCTGTTGGGCTCGCAGCCAGCGCACGCCCGAGGCGTCCCCGAAGCGCTCGGCGATCCGGTGGCCTTCGTCGAAGAGGTCGCTTGCCCGCCGCATGTCGAACGCCAAGAAGGCATGGACCGCGACGTTGTTCGCAATCGACCCGGCGATCGGTGAGTTCGCGGCCACGGCGAGGTCGAGCGCCCGCTCTTCGTCGCGCCCGCCAGTTGGGTCGCCGAGGTACATCTTGGACAACCCGATCGTGGCGAGTGCATGCGCCCGGAGCTCGTCGATGGCGAACGTCTCCGCCATCGCCAGCGCGTCCGTCGCCAGCCGGAGCCCTTGCGACGGGTCGCCTCCGATCGCCCGCGTACGAGCAATGGTCGCGAGGACGCGGCCCGTCGCCGGAGACGATGCGTCTCCGGCGAGCTCTTCGGCACGCGCTTCATGGGCCGTGGCCTTGTCGCTCTGGCCTCGGTGCCACCAGATCCGCGACAGCAAGACCTCAGCCTCCGCGGTCGTCTCGCGGTCGCCTGCGGCGAGCAGGGCGTCGCGTGCCGCCTGTATGGCGTCGAGCGCTCTCTCATCGTCACCGACATAGAGCGCTTGGGCGTAGCGGTGGAGGAGCTGCGGCCGCTCCCCGTCCTCGTCCGGCCAGAGCGCGAGCGCGTCGCCGTAGTAGCCGGCTGCAGCGGGGTAGGCGTTGACCGAGAACGAGCGGTCGCCGGCGGCGCGGAGCGCGAGGCGCGCCGGCGTATCGAGCTCCGCAGCTTCCTGGCCTGCGGCGCGGGAGAGCTCGCGCGCCGAGCTCCAGTGAAAGGCGAGGAGCTCGGCGTGGTCGTCGGGGCGGCCGAGACTATCGATCCACTCCGCTGTCTCGCGGTGCTTGTGAGCGCGGTCGGCGCGGGGGATCTGCCCGTAGGCGACGTCGCGCAAGAGCATGTGGGCGAAGGCCCACTCCCCCTCGCTCTCGACCGAGGAGCGGCGCTGCCGGGTCAGGAAGCCCTTGCGCTCGAGGGCGTGCAACAGTGGAGTCGCCTCGCGCTCGTCCCTCCGCAGCGCACCGGTCCAGAAGACCTTTCCGACAACGGACGCGTCCTGGAGAACTGCCTTCTCGGCGGCTGAGAGGCCGTCGAGGCGTGCGGCGACGATCCCTTGCAGCGTCTCCGGAAGAGGTAGGTCTTCCGCTGAACCCCGTTCGAGGTACAGCTGCGCGAACTGCTCGGCGTAGAGCGGGTTGCCCTCCGAGCGCTCCAAGAGCGCTTGCTGGATCTCGGCCGGGAGCAGCGAGCGCTCGAGGACGTGCGAGATCAGGAGAGCGGTCTGCTCGGAGGAGAGCGGCGAGAGCCCGATGGTCGATGCGTTGAGCTTGCCGCCGCCCCAGCCGGGCCTGCGCTCGAGGAGCTCGGGGCGCGCGCTGCAGACGACGAGGAGTGGCACCCCGCTCAGCCAGTCGACGAGCTCGTCGACGAAGTCGAGCAGGCCCTCGTCCGCCCAGTGCAGGTCCTCGAGGACGAGCACGAGCGGCCGTTGCTCGGCGAGCGCTTCGAGGAAGCGCCGCCACGCCGCGAAGGCTTCGCCGCGGCGATCGCCGCCGAGGCCGGTGTCCGTCTCGAGGCCGATCAAGGGGCGGAGGTGCGACTCGACCCAGCGGGCGTCGCTCGCGTCGGCGAGGGCGTCCTCGACCGCCGCTCGAAGCTTCTCCGCCGCTTCCGTCTCGGCGTCTCGCTCGGAGATACCTGCCTGCGCCTTGACAACCTCCGCGAGCGCCCAGAAGGCGACCCCGTCTCCGTAGGCGAGGCAGCGACCCTGGCGCCAGGTGATGAGCTCGGGGTCGGCGTCGACGATCTGCGAGAGCTCGTACACGAGTCGGGTCTTGCCCATCCCTGGGACGGCGACGAGAGTGACGAGCTGCGGGATCCGCTCGTGGCGGGCGCGATCGAGCGCGTCGCGCAGGACGTCGAGCTCGCGCTCGCGGCCGACGAGCTCGGCGCGCGCGTAGTGCGTGACGTCGACGCCGAAGCGCGATCGGGCTCCGGTTACCTCCCACGCGGAGATCGGCTCGGCCTTGCCCTTCGCCTCGATGGCCGGCGCCTCGCCGTACTCGATCGTCTGGCGGGTCGACCGGTAGGTCGTCTCGTCCACGAAGATCCCGTTGACGGGTGCGGCGCTCTGCAGACGTGCGGCGGTGTTGACGACGTCGCCGGATGCCATGCCCTCGCCCTCGGACGGGCTCGCGTCGAGGGAGACGAGCGCTTCGCCGGTCGTGATCCCGACCCGAAGCTCGAGCCCTTCCTCGACCGCGAAGTCGCGGATTGCGAGCGCGGCGCGAACCGCGCGCTCGGGATCGTCCTCGTGAGCGACCGGAGCACCGAAAAGCGCCATCACCGCGTCGCCGATGAACTTCTCCACCGTGCCCCCGTGCCGTTCGAGCTCGCTTCGGAGGCGCGTGTGGTAGGGGCCGAGGACGGCACGGACGTCCTCGGGGTCGAGCTGCTCTGCCTTCGCGGTGAAGCCGACGAGGTCGCAGAAGAGCACGGTGACGACCTTGCGCTCCTCGCGGGCGACCGCCTCGGGGGCGAGCGACGCGCCGCACATCCCGCAGAGACGGAAGCCCTCGGGGTTCTCCTGGCCGCAGCTCGGACAGCTGATCACGCGCAGAGAGTACGGCGTGAGCGCCGAGTAGTCTCAACCTGTGGCGCGGATCAAGGACTCGTCGGTGCGCGATGTCGTCGCGGCCGCCGACATGGTCGAGGTCGTCTCGGGGAAGATGCAGCTGCGTCGCGCGTCCGGCACGCGGTTCACGGGCCGTTGCCCGTTCCACGAGGAGAAGACGCCGTCGTTCTCGGTGAACCCCGTCGACAAGCTCTACTACTGCTTCGGCTGTGGCAAGGGTGGGGACGTGATCTCGTTCGTGCGCGAGACCGAGAACCTCGACTTCGTCGGCGCGGTCGAGTGGCTCGCCGAGCGCTTTCGGGTGCCGATCGAGGTCGAGGAGGCCTCTCCGCGCGTCGAGGCCGAGCGCCGCAAGCGCGAACGGCTATACGCGCTGCTCGAGCAGACGACGATCTTCTTCGAGCGGCTGCTATGGGAAGGGGACGCCGGCGCTTCCGTTCGCGCGTATCTGGAGGAACGCGGGCTGGGGGAGGCTGTGACGCGCGAGTTCCGGCTCGGCCTGTCGCCCGGGCGCGGGCTTGCGGAGAAAGCCGCCGAGAAGGGATTCACCACCGACGAGCTCCGAGGTGCCGGCCTTGCGACCGTTCGCGGTGGTGACTATTTCCCGCAGCGGCTCATGTTTCCGCTGGCCGACGCGCGCGGCCGGGTAATTGGCTTCCAGGCGCGCAAGTTGCGCGAGGACGACCCGCTGCACGGCAAGTACGTGAACTCGCCCGAAGGGGACCTCTTCCACAAAGGGTCGGTCCTGTACGGCCTGCATCTCGCGAAAGCGGCGATAGGCAAGGTTGACCACGCGGCGGTCGTCGAGGGAAACACCGACGTGATCGCGCTTCGGCAGGCTGGGTTCGAGCCGGTGGTCGCGTCGATGGGTACGGCGCTCACTGAGCGACAGCTGCGTGAGCTCGGGCGCCTGACACGAAAGATCTACCTCTGCTTCGACGCCGACGCCGCGGGGCAGGAGGCGACGCTGCGCGGAATGGAGCTCGCTGTCGGGCAAGGCTTCGACGTCAAGATCGTCACCCTTCCGAAGGGCCAGGATCCGGCGGATGCGCCCGACGGGTTCGCAGACCGCCTCGCGGGCGCGGA
>Ga0326597_10013341_pt1 | contig 10806 bp, 11 predicted proteins | sample RVTome_12_FD_203789 | JGI IMG/M metagenome (GOLD analysis project Ga0326597, IMG submission 203789) | Soil microbial communities from uranium-contaminated site in the Upper Colorado River Basin, Wyoming, United States - RVT100D185 | ecosystem: Environmental > Terrestrial > Soil > Contaminated >... | reverse complement strand
CCGCCTGAATCTATCTTGAAAGCGATGCAGGCGCAGATCACCGCCGAGCGCGAGAAGCGCGCATTGATCGCCCAGTCTGAAGGTCAGCGTCAGCAGGAGATCAACCTGGCTGATGGTGAAAAGCAGGCGGCGGTACTGAAGTCCGAAGGTGAAAAACAGGCGGCGATCAACAATGCCCAGGGTAATGCTACGGCGATCACGCTGATTGCAGATGCAACCGCGGCCGGTGTCCGTGCCGTGGCCGCGGCGATAGAAGACAAGGGTGGTATGGAAGCCGCCAACCTGAAGGTCGCACAACAGTATATTGATGCCTTCGCGCAACTCGCCAAGACCAGCAACACGCTAATTATTCCCACGAATACCAGCGACATCGCTGGCTTTATCGCCACGGCCATGAGCGTATTAGAGAGGATGCGGCAGGATCCTAAAAAGGCTCTGACCTGACGTGCATGGATGCACTAATGTCGCGAACGCATGGAGCGTAAGACGACTGCATGGATGCAGGAGGTAGAGCAACGCCGGGAGCAGTTGCCGAGCGACCCTTAAATTTGCTCTGGCCATGTAAACTGGACATTTAGGTTCACTGCTTATAGTTAGGTGTATAGGAACTAGCTGTGCTGCAAAATGATAACGACATAGTGAGAGGACTTGGATTTGTCGCTCTATATTCGGCTTACCTTGAGGAACAAATCGATAATTTGCTTTTCATGCTAAGCGAAGTAGATGATCTGCTTGCAAACTTGGATGTTGCCAAAGAGGTTTTCGAGGAACGAAACAAAATAGTTCACGGTCGCAATTACGCCAACTTCGACAGGCCTGACACATTGAAATCAAGTAGGCCAAATACACCCGATAGAGTTGTTGAGCCCGCGGAACTTTACGAACTAGCAAATCACTTTAATGATCTTCAGGGAGAGATATACCGACCTATGATCTTCAAAATACCGAGAGCCTTAACGAATCATGGAAAACCTAATGCCGCCTCAGAGCCGGAGTGAATTCCCTTACGCATCTCGATAGCGCGGTCGATATGCGGGGTGTCAAATCGCCAATTATGAAGGCCTAAGACATACAGATGGCGATAATTACTGATTCATCGAAACTTCCACCTTTACCAGTAACAGCTTCTCCGGATCTCGACTTCGAATTCCGAGTCGGGGAAAGCATGCTTGCCGATTTCGCAGGCAGGCATACGCCAACCGATGTACTAGAGAACTCGTACAAGCCAATTTAAGGGGTCAGAGCCCTTTTCGAAGGTGGTTTTCGCGTACGGTAGTGTTGCCTGCAATGGTTTTGAATTCTGAAAAGGGCTCTGACCCCTTAAATTCCTTAAATTTATAAGTATGGTCGCTCTTTGATATCCATATCATTGCGACATTCATGCATCCTTGCATATTATCCGTATACAAAACCACGGTTACGAATGTAGCGGTAATTTAATGATGTTGTCTTAGCGCCCATTCCACATGTTCCCTGACCAAAGTCGAAGAATGTTCGCGACGGGCGGAGAGTGCGTGTTTTACAGTATCGCTCGTTGGCGCATTGCCGAGTGCCACGGCAATATTTCTTAACCAGCACTCGTAACCGATACGCCTGATCGCCGATCCTTCGGTACGTTGATTGAATTCTTCTTCCGTCCAGTTAAACAGTTCCAGGAGTGTCGGTGCATCAAGTCCCCTGCGCGCCCTGAAATCTTTCTCTTCTGTATTTGTAGCAAACCTGTTCCAGGGACAGACCAGCTGGCAATCGTCGCAGCCGAAGATACGGTTACCGATCAGCGGACGGAATTCCTCCGGGATAGAGCCGCGCAGTTCGATGGTGAGATAGGAAATACAGCGACGCGCATCCACCTGATACGGACCGATAATGGCTTTTGTTAGTTCGGGGTCAAAGTAAAAACTCTCGGGGATAGCTTAGGTTTTGTGTAATAGTTTTTACTCTGACCCCAAACTTGACGCAGAGCTAACCGGTTCGGCGTTGTGCGTTGCGCCCGGTTTTGCGCTTGGAAAAACGGGCAGTGGCTTCAGCAACTTTAACAAGACCCCGCAGGGCCTCATTTACTGCCTTATCATTCGGGAACGCCTCAGCTATTTCAGGCTCCAGCACTACCACGTTCGTTTTGGCAGTCAGACGTGCGGCATATTTGCCGTGCACAAGTTTGCCGAAATCCGAACGTTTGTACCCAGCCCGAAGTTCATCAACAGCCTTTCGTTTAACCTTCTTCATAGATCTTTCGTTCCTGTCTCGTTGCAAGACGAGCACTTATGATGCGAATCATATCACCTTCTTCGGTGTGCGACACTGTCAGGAGGCGTCCCTGTTCTGATACGCCAAAAGTAACGAAGCGATGCTCTCCAACAGAATGATCTGGATCGGAACCTGTGGCAGAAAGCGTGTCACAGAAAGACTGTCGTAGCCTCCTCAAAGGACACACTATGCCTCCGCAGATTGGCGGCAGCTTTCTTCTTATCCCATGTGAATTTCATGATGATGTTATTGTAGTCAGAGATCGGCCTGTTTCATAACCACTCACATCCCAAAAAAGCCTGATTCCAATTAATAATGTTGCCTCAGAGCCCATTCCACATGTTCCCTGACTAATTCTGATGGATGATCGCGGCGGGCGGAGAGTGCGTATTTCACGGCATCGCTCGTTGGCGCATTGCCGAGTGCCACGGCGATATTTCTTAGCCAGCACTCGTAACCGATACGCTTGATCGCCGATCCTTCGGTACGTTGATTGAATTCTTCTTCGGTCCAGTTAAATAATTCCAGTAGTGTTGGCGCATCAAGACCATTACGCGCCCTGAAATCTGTTTCTTCCGTATTTTGCGCAAACTTGTTCCAGGGGCAGACCAATTGGCAATCATCACAGCCAAAAATACGGTTACCGATCAGTGGACGGAATTCTTCCGGAATGGAACCACGCAGTTCGATGGTGAGATAGGAAATACAGCGGCGCGCATCCACTTGGTAAGGACCGATGATGGCTTGTGTTGGACAGATATCAATGCACGCCTGGCAGGTGCCACAGTGATTGGCAGTGAATGGCTCATCCATGGGTAAAGGCAGATCCGTATATAACTCCCCAATAAAAAACCATGAACCTGCTTTGGGATTGATCAGGTTGCTGTGTTTGCCAATCCATCCGAGGCCTGCATTACGCGCCAATGCCTTTTCCAGTACTGGCGCACTATCAACAAATGCGCGATAACCGAATGTCCCGGTATGCGACTCAATTTTATATGCGAGTTTTTGCAGGCGCGCACGGATGACTTTGTGATAATCACGGCCCACGGCATAACGTGAGATATAAGCGAGACTGGAATCATTTAATACCTTCTTTGGGTGTTCTGCGTCCGGCGGCAGGTAATCCATACGCACCGAGATGACACGTATGGTACCGGGCAGGAGATCAGCAGGGCGGCTGCGTTTCGTTCCATGCCGTTGCATATAGGCCATCTCTCCATGCATGCCTGAATGCAGCCAGTTCAACAAATGCAGTTCATCTTCTGAAATGTCAGTTCCGGAGATGCCCGTTTGTTGAAAGCCCAACGCCTCACCCCATGTCTTGATTTGCCGGGCCAATGTTTGAAAATCGATCTCTGCCAAGGCGTGATCCATGTCAGCTGTACATTTATCTATGTTGGGATATCGAGGAATTTTGCACCTTTTGAGTGCTTGTTTATTCAATGTAAGTGCACCGGGCATGTGAGTCAATCCTGCCGGGTTTGACTATGTTTTTGAATTTTAACGCAATAAGAAGTTGGCATGATTGATGCGATATCTATATCTGAACCTCCTCCAATCAAGTTTATCCTGCTCAGCATCGGAGCTTACCTTCGGGGCGCATCTCCTGCGCCCCATTTTTTTATACTCTTTGTGGACAGGAAATCAGCAAGGGCGTTTAACAATTTTTTACGGCATCTAGTACTTCCGCAACATGACCATCCACATTAACTTTACGCCACTCTTTTATAAGTATGCCCTTTTCATCGATCAGGAACGTACTGCGTTCGATACCCGTGACTTTTTTCCCGTATATATTTTTTTTCTTGATGACGTCGAATTGTTTGCATAATATTTCATCTGTGTCTGACAAAAGCTCGAACGGGAAGCACTCCTTGCGTTTGAAATTTTCATGAGAACTCAGATTGTCACGTGACACGCCAAAAATAACGGTGTTTCCTGACTTGAATTTTTTTATGCTGTCACGAAAATCCTGTCCTTCACGCGTGCAACCCGGGGTATTGTCTTTGGGATAGAAATACAGGACAATCTTCCTGCCTTTCAGATCGGATAATCTAATCGTCTGATCGCCGGTCGCCTGCAAACTAAAATCGGTTACTTTCTTGCCTATGCTGACTTTGCTCATCGTTTATAAATTGCAGTTTATCATTTAAAAATAAATTATATTTTAATCACCAATCACCCGCCGCTCGAAAACGTGTTCCTGACGTTTTCTACCGCTTACTTCCATGTAAGCGTCCTGCGCCTGCAGCTACGACCGCCAGGGACGGCGGAAGTGTCGAAAATGCATGGAACAATTTTCGACCCGTACATCTCACCCGCCGCTCGAAAACGTGTTCCTGACGTATTCTACCGCTTACTTCCATGTAAGCGTCCTGCGCCCGCGGCTACGACCGCCAGGGACGGCGGAAGTGTCGAAAATGCATGGAACAATTTTCGACCCGTACATCTCACCCGCCGCTCCTGCGCATCCTGCGCCCGCAGCTACGACCGCCAGGGACGGCGGAAGTGTCGAAAATGCATGGAACAATTTTCGACCCGTACATCTCACCCGCCGCTCCTGCGCATCCTGCGCCCGCGGCATACCGTACGTCCTGTACATAATTATTTAACAGGTTCCATAATTGCGTCCAGATTTAATTTATCGCAAAAATCCATGAATTCACCGCGAATGGATGAAATTGAAACGTCTACGGGTATGTTAATAGCCATATGCAGGGAAAACATCTGTGTGCCGGTGTTACTCGCCTTATAGGTATTGGTATACATGTCCTGGATTCCGATATTATTTTCTGCAATGAATTTTATAATATCATGCACAATGCCGATATGATCAAATGATACGACATCGATCGCGTAAGGCATCAGGTTACTAACGTCTTTCGTAATCACCGTGCGTTTTGTCATGATCGACATCTCAATCTTGTTTCCCAGCTTTGGCAACATGTCTTCGATCTTTGCGATCGCGTCCCATGTCCCGGAAAGCATCATCAGAACGCAGAATTCACTGCCGAGGACCGTCATGCGGCTTTCAACAATGCTGCATCCGTATTCTTTGATTGCGCGGGTGAATTGTTCAACAAGGGCCGGGTTGTGTTTCCCCAGTGCCGTGATAACAAGATAATTTTCCATTAATCCTGATTTTTATAGTTTTACATGATGCAACGATTTTATCGTTATTCGACAGCTGTAGTATACTGGTTCATATATCAGGCCCTTGATACCGGACAGAAGATTTTTGTCCAGCACAGTGTCTTTTTGCCAGGGGCAACCACCAGGTACGTTTAAAATAAGGTTTAGATAATGTTCCAGGGAAGCATGGTAGCGATTGCTACGCCAATGCATACCGGCGTTGCGCCGGACACCGCACTCGACCTTGAAGGTCTGGAGCGGTTGATTGAATACCAGATTGAACATGGTACTGACGCCATTGTTGCGGTGGGGACGACCGGGGAATCTGCCACATTAAATGAAAAAGAGCATTGCGAAGTCATCCGTCTGATGATTGAAATAGTGAAGGGCCGGATCCCGGTGATTGCAGGGACAGGCGCCAATTCCACTACAGAGGCCATTCACCTGACCCAATGCGCGAAAGAAGCGGGGGCAGATGCCTGTCTTCTGGTGACGCCATATTACAACAAGCCAACCCAGGAAGGTCTCTATCTGCATCACAAGGCGGTTGCAGATGCTGTTGCCATCCCGCAAATTCTTTATAATGTGCCCGGCCGCACTGCCTGTGATATGTTACCCGAAACAGTGGGCCGTTTGTCCAAAGTAGATAACATCATCGGTATTAAAGAGGCCACGGCAGATCTGGGCAGGGTTGATAAGATACGTGAGCTATGCGGCGCTGCTTTCATGCTGGTCAGTGGTGATGATGCAACTACCAGGGAATTTATCCTGCGCGGCGGAGATGGTGTAATTTCGGTAACGGCCAATGTTGCACCCCGGGCCATGCATGAAATGTGTATGCTGGCAATAAAGGGGGATGCACAGGCAGCGGCAGCGATTGATAATACGCTGTCCGGATTACACAAGAACTTATTTATTGAATCGAATCCAATCCCTGTAAAGTGGGCATTAAACAGAATGGGCCTGATTGAAAAAGGCATACGTTTGCCTTTGACCTGGTTATCCAGGGCATCAGAAGGACCTGTATTGGATGCCATGAAGCAGGCCAACCTTATCTAAAGAGTAATCATGATGGTGAAACGGTTTATTTTTATTATTGCATCCTTGTTGTTCATTAATGCCTGTGAATACGTTCCCAAGCTTGATGAAGTTATTCCTGACAGGCGTACGGAGTACAAGAAAAGTGAATCCCTGCCGGATCTGGAAGTCCCGCCTGATTTGACCACTGATGCGCAAAATGATCCATTGGTCATCCCGGATGAAGAAGCCACTACATTGTCTGAATTCGAGCGCCAGAAAACCCTGCGACGAGGTGGTGGCGTGCCGGGCGCAGGTGTTGATGCCCTGGCTGATGAGCAATGGTTGTCGGTACCGGGTAGTTCTGTCGAGATCTGGCCCAAGCTGCGGGAATTCTGGACTGCCAAAGGTTATGCCCTGGAGCTGGATGATGCGGATCTTGGCGTCCTGGAGACAGGCTGGCTGGAATCGGACAGTGAAGGTATAACTGCGTTTCGCGACAGGTTCAAGATCATTTCCGAGCCCGGTGAAGCTTCGGGAAGCAGCGTATTGTTTATAACGAATGAGAGACAGGAAAAAATTGCCGGTGCAGATGAAAACACCGAATGGGTAGATGTGGGGAAAAACAGTGATCTGGAAAAGCAAATCGTCGGGGATTTAAACCTGCATTTCTATGGCAGCACTCCACCATCTGATACATCCAGAGTTTCACCTGCCACAAGTTCCACAAGCACCGCTTCCACGCCTGTGAAGAAGGCAGAGATGCTGAGCCTTGGTGATAACAAGGTATACCTGTCTTTACCGGAGGAATTTACCCAGGCCTGGAGTTTGACGGAAGATGCGCTGCTTAAGGCAGGTTTCTTCATAGAAAACCAGGACCGCAGCAAGGGGCTTTACCATGTTCTTTTTTATGAGAACACTGAAGAGAAAAAGGGATTGCTCTCTAAACTCAAATTTTGGAAAGATGATGAATCCGAAGGCAGGGAATTTCAGATCAACCTGACCGGTGTGGGAGATAAAACGGAACTGGTTGTTCTCGACGAAAAAGGGGAATGGGCTGCAAGTCAGGACGCGACAAAAATCCTGACTTTGTTACAGGCCCAATACAATAGCATTGCTGCAAGATGAGCGAACTCATCGTTGGCTATTTGACGCTGTCTCTAACGTGTCGTACTGATCGTCTGCGTTTTTGCGTTTCACCCCTTGCTGGATTATTTCGCTTGCCTTGATAGGGGCCGTCTTTATATGGATTTGCACCCTGTTTGAATCCAATAAGTACGGGTGTGCCTGTCAGTCTTAACAGTTTACGAAAGTTATTGGAAAGATAGCGGCGATAAGTATCCGGCACATGTCCAGTCTGGTTGCCATGGATAATGATTCGTAACGGGTTATGTCCCCCGAGGTGCGCATAGCGGAGTTTTATACGGCGCCCGCGTATCATTGGTGGCTGGTGGCTTTCCACAGACTGATGTAAAAAACCGGTAAGCACAGAAGTAGAAGGTGTAATGGCTATCGATTTGCCGATCTTGTCGATGGATTCAAACATCTTGCCCACTCCACTCCCATGCAGGGCCGAGATGTAATGCACACAGGCATAATCAATAAACCCCAGTTTGCGATCAAACTGCGCACGGATCAAAGTACGCTGTGATGATTCAAGGCCATCCCATTTGTTGATGGCAATAATCAGGGACTTGCCGCTTTCCACAACCAGACCCAACAGAGTCGCATCCTGTTCGGTAACACTGTCCTGTGCATCAGTTATCAGAACAACAATATCAGTATTATCTATGGCCTGAAGTGTTTTGATTACACTGATTTTTTCGATCGTGCCAGTAACCCGCGCGTGGCGGCGCACACCTGCAGTGTCTATTAAAACATATGATTTGCCATTACGTTCAAAAGGGATTGCAATACTGTCGCGTGTAGTGCCAGGTTGATCAAATGTCAGCATCCGTTCTTCTCCAAGAATCCGGTTGACCAATGTCGATTTGCCGACATTCGGACGGCCGAGCACGGTAATCCTGAGCCCTTGATCAGTTTCATTACTCATGTCAGTTGGCTGAGGCAGTGCAGAGATAATGTCCGCAATCAAAACCGCAATACCGCTACCTCTTTGTGCCGATATGGCATATGGTTTGCCGACTCCCAGTGCATGGAATTCAGCAGTTACAATATCGGCATCAAGGCCTTCAGTTTTATTAACAGCCAGATAGAGATGTGTGCACAACGGCCGCAGTTGCATGGCCAGGGTTTCATCTGCTGCTGTCAGGCCATCGCGGCCATCGACCAGCCAGATCACGGCATCCGCTTCACGTACAGCCTGTAATGATTGTTCTATAATCAGATTTTCAATGCTGTTTGTAGCAGTCCCGGCTTCGATCAATCCGCCAGTATCGACAAGGATGAAGGTGTGCTCACCATATTGAGCGATGCCGTATTGACGATCGCGGGTGACGCCCGGCTGATCAGCGACCAGTGCATTACGGCTCCGGGTAAGCCGGTTGAATAATGTTGATTTACCTACGTTGGGGCGTCCAACGATGGCAATGACGGATTTCATAATTCAGACAGGGTGGTGAGAATAATGTAGGTAGTTTACAGGTAACTATTATTTTAATTGCTCTTTTTCTTTTTTGTTCTCATCCTCGTCCGAGGTGAAGAAGTCCAACAAACGTTCAAGCGGACCACTTTCATCTTTTGCATTATCATTTTTTTCATCTAAATCTTGTTGTGCTGCATCTTCAGTTTTCTGTTCATCTTCAATTGAAGGTGTGTCAATTTCAATATCGGCAGCGTCGTTGATATAAGTGTAAGCACCCAGCGTACCGTCACTGGCATAGGTATACACTACGTCATTGACTGAAATCGGAGGCGCAATAATCCTGGTGTCTGAGACTTGTGTGCGTGAAACAAATTCGCCGGTGGTTTTATCCATCCAGTGCAGATAACCTTCCACATCACCTACAACAACCAAATCACCCAGGCTTGCTGGTGCGGTAACTGCCCGGGCCTGCAATTTTTCCTGTTTCCAGATGGAATTGCCTGTATACCGGTCCAGCGCCCAGATATGACTGTTATCGTCAGTAATATAGATGTTGTTTTTATCAGCGCATATTCCTGCAAATGAAGATATATCGCGTGTCCAGAGTATGCGTCCGCCATCCAGCGTCACTGCCGCAATGCGTCCCTGAAAGGTCGCGACATAAATAATATCATTCATGACCAGAGGTTCGGAATCGATATCCACCATACGCTCCAGTTCAGAACGTCCGGAGCCGATGGCAATCCTTGTTTCCCAGACCAATTTACCTGTGCGCAATTCGATCGCAGTCAGACGTCCCTCATCGAAACCGGAGATCACAAATTCACCTGCGATAACAGGTGCACTTGTCCCACGCAATGTTAATGCAGGTACGGTTTGATCATATGTCCAGAGACGTTTGCCTTCAGCGGCGTCAAGACCATAGATCTTGCCGTCAATTGTCCGTCCGACCACAATATTATCCGCTACCTGGGGTGCCGCCAGAACTTCACTCGATACTCTACTACGCCACAATGATTTCCCCGTGTCACCCGAGAAGGCCAGGATTTCACCTTCGCTTGTGCCTATCATCACCAGTGAATCACCAGCGCCGGGCCCTCCCGTGATCCTGGTCTCTGTATCCTGGTCCCAGATAACGCTGCCATTCCGGGAATTGACCGCCTTGAGTTCCCCTTCATTATCGGCAACATAAATTTTATCTTCTGCAAAGACAGGGACCAGTTTGAGATATTGTTCGTCAGAACCCCCTCCCATATCTTTCTCCCAGAGTTTGGTAATCTCTACCCTGGTATCGATATTAACGAGTGGTGAAGGTGGTTCAGCATTATCTTCGCCGACCACATAGCTGGTAACTTTATCACCGATGCCGCTACACCCGGGGAGAAGGACAAAAACAACAAGAACACACAGATAACGCAATATCATTGCGGATGCTGACGTCCTATGTCATCAAGCTTCATTTGCAGGAATGAATCATCATTTGCAGGATTATAACTATTAGCCAGGGCTTGCTGATAAGCAATCTGGGCATCTTCAATCTTGCCTTGCTGAATAAATATATCTCCCTTCAATTCTTCGTAACTGGCCTTAAATTGGCCTGGATCGATCACGTTCAATAACGACAGGGCCTGTTCCGGCTTATTATCATCCAACAGTATTCGTGCCATGCGCAGGCGGGCCAGATGTTTGAGTTCATCCTGATCAGTATTATCCAGTATCCACTGCAGATGGCCGACAGCAGAGTCTAACTGATTGGCCTCTACATCCTGTTTTGCAAGAACGAAGGCGGCAAATGTTGCATATGTTGTCGATGAATAATCATTCAGCAGTTTATCGGCAAATTCCCGGGACTTATCGTTTTT
>Ga0326597_10013339_pt1 | contig 10807 bp, 4 predicted proteins | sample RVTome_12_FD_203789 | JGI IMG/M metagenome (GOLD analysis project Ga0326597, IMG submission 203789) | Soil microbial communities from uranium-contaminated site in the Upper Colorado River Basin, Wyoming, United States - RVT100D185 | ecosystem: Environmental > Terrestrial > Soil > Contaminated >... | reverse complement strand
TTCGTACGGGCCAATGCGGGTGCCTGAGGCGAACGTCATGGCTGGAGGAGCGCGGGCCAGTTGACGACGAGAGTAATCGGGTTCCGGCCCGCGGCGTTAGGTCCGGCGCGAGCTGTAATGTCGCCTTCTTCAACGAGCGTGTTCACGAGAAATCGTTGTCCGTCCGCCGAAACGTCATAGGGGTAGCCCGCAATCCTTGGGTGGATCTCGAAGAGTGGGCGTAGTTCGCCGACTTTGAAGGTAGAGCCGCGACCGTCGACAGACACCGCCACCAGCGTGTTGTTGTCGTCATTCAGGTAAAACAGCTCAGCGCCGTCGCGCCGCCAACGCGGGTACACCCCGCCGCTTGGCGACACACGCTCCTTCGGCCCAGGGCCCGGGAATGGGATGACGTACACCTCATTGCGACCGGATTCGTTCGAGTGAAAGGCGATCCATCGGCCATCACTCGAGAACTGGCCGAAATTTTCGGCAAAGGGCGTCTCCATCAATGGCACCGGCGTTTCGCCGGTTCCGACAGGCAGAAGCCACAAATCGTTACGTACCGTTGCAATGAGGTAACGGCCATTCGGTGACCAGCTCCTCGGATTACCCTGTCCCAACAGCTCCGCCGGGCCGGATCCTGTCGCGTCCTTCGCTCGCACCTCGCTAAGGGCTGCGCCTGTATTTGACAGGAATGCGATCCGTGTAGCGTCGGGCGACCAGACGGGCGCCTGTTCGCTCGGCGCGTCAAACGTGACTCGCGTGGTTCTGAGCCCGCGCACCACATCGAAAACCCACACATCACGCGTCCGGCGGGCAGGGTCCAGCGCGCCCACCGCAGCACGTGTCCGATCGGGCGAGAGCTCGAGATCGATATAGTCGCCAATATCGCTGACGGCTCTCGCCAGACGGCCGGAGCGATCGAACCAGATGAGCCGGGAGAGCAGTTCAGCGGAGCCGGTTCGATAGGCCAGAAGACCGCTCGGCGACACAGCGAAAGCGCCCCCCTCAATTTCGCCTCCGCCGACTGCGCTTCCGAGTGAGACGTCTTGAGCGATTGACATGGGATCTCCGGCCACTCGCAGCGTAGCCGGATCGAATGCCTGCGCGAGGAGTGTCCTGTCCCGCACGAACAACAGATGACCGCGGCTGAAGTGAACATTCCCAGCCCCTTGCATGACGAACGTGCGATCTGCGGCGTCAAGGGCCCCGACGTACGTCATCGCCCGTCCACCACCAACCGCGGAGTACAGAAAGCGCCGTCCATCGGGCAAGAACGAGGGGAACGCGTGCGTCGTCTCAGCGGCTGAAGCGTCCAGCGTCGTCACCGGCGCGATCGTGCCGCCGGAGGCCGATACACGATGCAAGGGGCCGTTGGCGCGAGGACGGAAGATGATCACGCCGTCGGCATTCCAACTACAGCCGCCCTGTCCGGCCTCGTCGCTCAGGACGGTCGGTGGTCCGCCGGAAATGTCCACCTTCTTCAACTGACCCTGTGCGCGGAACGCAACAGAGCGACCATCAGGCGACCAACAAAGATAACCAGGAGTCCCAGTGGTGCCCGGCCGTGGGCGTGCGACGGTGCTGTCGAGATCGCGGATCCAGAGCATGGAGGCAGCTGTCGCCGACCCGGCGGCAGACGGCAAGGTCCCGGCGGCGCTGAATACGATTCGTCGCCCGTCCGGCGACAGCGCCATGAATGCCGCGGGCGAACCCGGATAGGTGAATGTCGCATCCACAGGCGCATCGATTGACGCCACGTACGCGGGTGTTTCCCCGAGAGCGGAGCCAAAGTACGAACGGCCAGTCATGCCTACGAGGGCGATGATCGCCACCGAGGCAGCGATCCAAGCAACCTTCTCTCGACCGTGCGCGACATCACCAGAGGTTATGCCTGCCGGATCTGCCGCACCTGTGAGTGTGTCCTCAATATCGAGACGAGCATCGCCGATGTCCCGCAGCCGCCGCCGGAGATCTTTTTCGAGGCACCGTTTCACCGTGGCTCGAATGCGCACAGGCGTGTTGTGTGGCAAACGCGCCCATTCGGGTTCGCCGCGGACGATGGCTGCAAGCGTGTCCGTGACATCGTCACCGCCGAAGGCCCGCTGGCCCGCCAGCATCTCGTACAGGACGCACCCGAACGCCCAGAGGTCGGAACGTTTGTCGACGGGCTTGCCGCGCGCCTGCTCGGGCGACATGTAGGCCGCGGTACCGAGAATTACTCCGATACGTGTCGCCGCCGGGCTCGTGATGGTCGGCGACATCGACAGCGCTGTTCCCGCAGTCGCCGGCGCGCCCTCGAAGACCTTCGCCAAACCGAAATCGAGCACCTTCACCGTGCCGTCCGGCCGCACTTTGATGTTGGCGGGTTTCAGATCTCTATGGACGATGCCCTGCTCGTGAGCGGCTTCGAGGGCTTCGGCGATCTGCCGCGCGATCGGCAGCGCTTCGTCGATCGGCAGCGGGCCGTCCGCAATCCGGTCCGCGAGCGTCGGCCCGTTGACAAATTCCAGCACCAGCGCCTGCACGGGCCGGCTAAAGCCGGCCCCCACGCCCTCCGGTACGTAGGGGCCGGCTTCAGCCGGCCCATCTTCAAATCCGTAGATCGCCGCGATGTTCGGATGATTCAGGGACGCGAGCACCTGCGCCTCGCGCTTGAATCGGGCCAGCCGGTCGGGATCGGCGGCGAAGAGATCCGGCAGGATCTTCAGCGCGACGTCGCGATTGAGCCGTGTGTCGCGCGCGCGATACACCTCGCCCATGCCTCCGGCGCCGATCAAGCCGGTGACTTCATACGGTCCAATCCGACTCCCAGTGAGCAGTGGCATCAGTTCACCGCCACCAGACGTTTCAATTCTTCGAACCAGTTCTGCACCACGACGATATTCTGCGGGGCGTTGTCGCCGCCGCCCTGTTTGATGACCAGAAAACGTTGCCCGTCAGGAGCGATGTCGTAGGTCCGTCCGGCTGCCGCACCCGAATCATAAAAACGTGCCGGAAGGATTCTTGTCGGAGGAGCCGCCCGCCAGGTATCGCGCACCTGCAGGCGTACGCCCATCAATAGTCCATCGGCGCCCACATAAAAGAATTCTCGACCATCACGCGACCATAGTGGCATCCGTCCGCCTTCGCTCGATACCTGCCAGCGGCCGCCGGTGATCGCGGGAAATGGACGTACATGAATCTCGGTACGGCCTGATTCGTCGGATTCATAAGCCAGCCAACGGCCGTCCGGCGACACTTCGCCGTTTCGTTCGCCCGATTGCGACTCGAGAATCGGCCGCGGAGCGCCCGGGGGCTGAAGCGGAATCGCCAGCAAATCGTGGCTCTGACGTGCATCGCGAAAAATTAAATAACGTCCGTCTGGCGTCACCGAGTTAGGCGCCGGAAACGACGCATCCGCCAACGCTTCAACTCCGCCGGCCCCGTCCGCCTGCTGCCAGGCAAGCCGGTTCGTCGACGCGAACAGGAGGCGCCGGCCGTCCGGCGTCCAGACAGGATACTGATCATCGCCCCGATTCAACGTGAGGCGCGTAAGCGTCCGCTCAGCAAAATGCCACAGCCAAATATCATTTTCCTGGTCGCGAATATCGAGCGCTACACGCGTCCCATCCGGCGATATACGCGGATACTGATACGCACGCAGCGGTGATGGAATGCGCTCCTCCCGTCCGGCGCGGTCGATCCAGACGAGGGATCTCGTGGCACCGACGGCGTTGCCACGTGCCACGTAGGCAAGCGTTCCGGTCGAAGAGAACGCGACATCGAATGCGCCGGCCGGCGATACCAGCACGTCCTCGAGCACGGTCACAGGTTCTCCCGTGACTTCGAGTCGCCGCAGATCGAATGGGACCGCCCGTAATACTCCGCCGGCGCCGTAGACAAGGTGGCCGGTGGGAATCCAGTGTCCAAACGTCCCACCCTCCATGACGACCCTGTAGGTCCCCGTATCGAGATCAAGGACCGCGACATCGGCGTCATCGATACCACCCTCGCTCGGAAGAATGGTAAACAACACTGCAGTCCCACCAGGGAGGAACTCGGGCCACACGTGATCGGCCTCGCCTCGCTCGCGATCCGGCGTCGTCAACACCTCATGATCGCCGCCGCCGCTGGACACGCGCTGTAACCCGGTGACAGTGGCGTTGGTTGCGAACACGATACTCCCGTCGGCCCCCCAGGTTGCGCCCCGTGCGCCCGCACCGTCAACAGGAGTAATCGTGGATATGGGTCCACCAGTGATTGCAACCCGCTTCAGCGGTGTATTGCCGTCGAAAAACCCGATCGAGCGCCCATCCGGGGAAACAAACACGCTCCGCGGGGCGACGTTGTCGGCCAAAACGCGTGGCGCGAGCTCATCCAATGCGCGCACGAGCAGTTGTCCGTCTCCCCGGTACGCGATGTAGGTCCCATCAGCTGTAACGGCGAAATCGCGATCTATTCCGCTGACGCTGAGCACCGACGTTCCCTGCGTAACAACGTGGGACCGTACCACGCGCAGCGGATCGGGCCGCGCCATCCACCATACGAAGGATGCTGTCACCGCAATTGCGAACAGAACAATGGCGGCCATCATCACGACGCGGTGTCGCCGCGCGGCCCAGGTCTCGGGCATTGGAGCCGCCAAGTTACCAACGTGATCGAGAACAAAGAGCGCGGCGATTGCATCGATGCGCCGTTTTCTGTGGTCTTTGATCAGGCAGGTTCGCAACAGAGCGTCGACGCCGGGTGGGAGGTCGTGTGGCAAGGCGCGCCAGTCGGGATCCAATCGGACCACGCCGCCCATGATCTCGGTCAGATCGTTGCTGTCGAACGCTCGGCTGCCGGTGAGCATTTCGTACAGGACGCATCCGAACGCCCACATATCCGATCGCTGGTCGGCGGGATGTCCCTTCGTCTGCTCTGGCGCCATGTACGGCGCTGTTCCGAGAATGACTCCGGCATGTGTTGCCGCAACCGACACGGTCGGCGAATGCGTCAGCGCAGTCTGAACGTCGGGTTCGCCCCTCTGCGCATGCGGCGCGGGCTTCGCCAGACCGAAATCGAGCACTTTGACCGTGCCATCCGGCCGGAGCTTGATGTTTGCCGGTTTGAGATCGCGATGGATGATGCAGCGCTCGTGTGCCGCTTCGAGCGCTTCAGCAATCTGTCGTGCGATTTGGAGCGCCTCTTCGACCGGAATCCGTCCGCGGTTTATGCGATCCGCGAGCGTTTCACCCTCAACGAGTTCGAGCACGAGCGCGCTGATGGGCCGGCTGAAGCCGGCCCCTACGTCGGGGGCGTGGAGGCCGGCTGCACCCGGCTGTTCTTCGAGACCGTAGATCGCCGCGATGCTTGGATGATTCAACGACGCGAGGACTTCGGCTTCGCGCTGGAACCGCGCGAGGCGGTCGGGATCTGTTGCAAACGACTCCGGCAGGATCTTCAGCGCCACGTCGCGCTTCAGCCGCGTATCGCGCGCGCGATACACCTCTCCCATTCCGCCGACGCCCAGTGTACCGGTGACTTCGTACGGCCCAAGGCGAGTGCCCAATGCGAGCGTCATTGCTGCAGCAGCGCAGGCCAGTTGACGAGAAGCGTGATCGGCGCCGCGCCCGGGTCGTCGCGCAAGGCGTTAATCAGGAACCGCTGGCCATCGGCTGAAACGTCGTACGGGAAGAACTGTCGCTTCGCCGGCGTTCTAAAGAGAGCACGCGGGACCCCAACCTGAATGCCACCGCCACGCCGGGTGATTGAGACGGCCATAAGCGTGTAATCAGGTGACATGTAGTAGAGCTCGCTGCCGTCCTGCGACCATCGGCCCCAGGTCCCGCCGTTCTGCGAGACCCGGAGTTTGCCTCCGCCATCCGGAAAGCGCACGACGTACATTTCCATCTGGCCGGACTCTGTCGACTCGTACTTGACCAGCGTGCCGTCGGGCGAGAACTTCGGCCGAAGTTCGTTCAGAGGGGACGCGAGAAAAGGAAACGGCTTCCGGTCCTCGAACAGCGGCAACAGCCAGATATCTCCCCAACCTCGTTGCGGCGTTTCAGTTGATCCTGACTCGTAGATGACGTATCGACCGTCTGCCGAGATGTCGTTGGGACGCTCATGGACTACTGTGCCGACGAGCAGCTCCTCGGCCGCCGCGCCGCCGATCTCTTTACGGTAGATGTCGAAGGAACCGCGCCGAGCTGAGTCGAAGACGATCCATTCTCCGTCCGGAGACCACACCGTCGACGCTTCATCGCCATCCCCAAACGTCAGGCGTGTGGGCACACCCCGCGATAGATCATCGTAGAGCCACACGGCGCGCGCCCGCGTTTCGGAATCAATAATGCCGACAACGGCCGCGGTTCCGTCTGGTGATAATTCGAGTGTGGCGATTTCGGCCGGGTCGCCGACGGTGCCGAGGGGCACGCCGTTGCGATCGAACCATGTCAGCTGCGAGAGGACAGCGCCGGACTTATACGCAATGACACCCGTTTGCGAGACGGTGAACGCTCCCGACTGGTCCCCGCCAGTGAGAACTTGATCGGCCAGCTGTGTGGGATTTCCGCTCAGTTGCAGGCGATCCTCGTCGAACGGCTGCGCCATCAGCGCCGAGCCTCTGACGAAGAAAAGGTAGCCGGCGGCGAACTGGACGTTCACCCCCTCGTCCATGATTCGCGAGCGGTCGGGTGAACTGAGTGCGGACACGAATACGCCGCCCGTCTCCGCAGAGGCGACCGGCGCGGTCGAGCCGGTGGAGGCAGAAAACACGAAGCGCTCGCCGTCGGACAGGAACACCGGAAAACTATGCGCTGTCTCTCCTACGGTGGGATCAAGCTGAGTCACCGCAGTACTCGCCCCGCCCGCCGCCGGCACTCGGTGAATCGTATTCGACCGCGCCTCCCGAAACAGAATGCTGCCATCGCGATTCCATGCTCCACCCGCTGTTGCAATCGCGGAAGGGGCGACGGTGACAACGGGGCCGCCGGCGGCGTCAATTCGCCGCAGTGTTCCTCCCGCGAAGAATGCCAGCGAGCGGCCGTCCGGAGACCAGAACGGATAGATTGCTCCTTCGGTTCCTTCCAGGGGTCGCGCACCGAGGCCGTCGAGCGAACGAATCCATAGGCGAGTTGTTCCGTCGCCGAACGCCGCGAACACCAGCCGTGTGCCGTCGGGCGATAACGCCATGAAACCACCAGGTTGCAATATGGGGTAGAGCAAGCCCGGCGGTGGTAGAAGCGACGAACGGAACACGCCTTCATCCCCCCCACGGTTCGGAAGATAGAGGATGCCTGCGGTCGCAACAATGGCAGCTGTGGCAAGACTCGCGACCGTCGCTCTGAGCCACCCCTTGCCGGTGGGGCCAGTCTCGGCAGTGGCATTCACCGGTGGCGCAGACGCGTCGTCCAACTCCATGCGCGCAACCGCAATATCCGGGAGACGATGCTTACGATCCTTGACGAAGCACCGGCGCAGCAACCGCCGTACTGAGTCCGGGGTGCCGCTTGGCAGCACGCTGAAGTCGACTTCGCGTTCGAGAACACGAGCGAGCACGTCCTGGATTTCTGTCCCGTCGAAGGGACGCTGTGCCGTGAGCATCTCGTAGAGCACGCAGCCGAAGGCCCAGATGTCAGCGCGCTTGTCTACGACTCTGCCGCGCGCCTGCTCGGGCGCCATATACGCCGCCGTGCCGAGCAGCACACCGACGCCGGTCATCATGGCGGGCGAGGTGATCGTGGGCGATGCCGTCGCCTCCGTCAGGCCGGCCTGACGCTCGAGCGCTTTCGCGAGTCCGAAGTCGAGCACCTTCACCACGCCATCGGCCGTGAGCTTGACGTTGGCTGGTTTCAGGTCGCGGTGAATGATCCCCTGCTCGTGAGCGGCTTCGAGGGCCTCGGCGATCTGCCGCGCGATCGGCAGGGCCTCGGCAATCGGAATCGGTCCGCGCGCGATGCGATCGGCCAGCGTGTCGCCCTCGACGAGTTCCATGACGAGCGCCGACGTGCCGTTCGACTCTTCGAGGCCATAGATGGCCGCGATGTTCGGGTGATTAAGGGAGGCGAGCACTTCCGCTTCACGCTGGAAGCGCGCAAGGCGGTCGGCATCATGCGCGAACGATTCGGGAAGAATTTTCAGCGCGACCTCGCGTTTCAACCGCGTGTCGCGCGCGCGATAAACCTCGCCCATTCCGCCGGCGCCAAGCGCGGAATGGACTTCATACGGACCGAGGCGAGCACCCGCGCTCAGGACCATTTGTTCTGAAAACCGAGGCGCGCAGATTCTGCCATATCGCGCCAGGCCGCGTCAGGGCATTTGCGGCGTACTGCCGCACCGGATACACAGATTCGCGCCCAATTTGTCGCGATCGTCCCCGGCACGCCGCTGGCGAGGGACGACGATAGAATGAGCGACATGGCCGGGACGGACCGCATCGGAGGCACTTCCCCCGCCGTGAAGCTCACCTATGACGACTTCGTCCACTTCCCCGACGACGGGAAGCGGCACGAGTTGATCAACGGGGAGCATTACGTGACGCCGTCGCCAAACACCAGACATCAACGAATATTGGGGAATATTCACTTCCTGATCCGTGCGTGGCTCGAGGCGCATCCAACGGGCCAGCTCTTTTTCGCGCCATTGGACGTCGTCCTTTCCGACATCGACGTCGTCGAGCCGGATCTGCTGTATCTCTCGAATGAGCGCGCCGCGCAGGTGCTCACACCGCTGCACGCCAAAGGCGTCCCGGAGCTCGTGGTGGAAATCGCGTCGAAGGGCACGCGCAAGCGCGACGAGACGATCAAGCGGCGGCTGTACGAGCGCGCGGGCGTATCGGAGTATTGGATCGTCGATCCAGAGATCGACGTGATCCGCGTGTACCGCCGTGAGGGTGAGGGTTTCGGACGCCCGCTGGAGCTGTCGCGGGAAGCCAGCGACGTGCTCGTCACGCCGCTGCTGCCTGGCCTCGAGCTGCCGCTCGCGCGCGTCTTCAGGGATTAAGTACCTTCGGCGCGCTGGTCATTGTTCGAGTAAGGCCGGCCAGTTGACAAGCACTGTCAGCGGCTCAGGGACGACCTCATCGGTCAGTGCGTTGACGAGGAACCGCTCGCCGTCGGCAGCCACGTCGTACTGGTATCCCAGAGTCCCCGCGACGCCAGTACGAACGACGAACAGACGCTGCGCGGGACCAACCTGCACTGCGCCCCCAGAGCCATTTACGCTGACCGCCGTCAGATGCCCGTCGGGTGCGATGTAGAAGATTTCCCGTCCGTCATGCCGCCAGCGCGGCCACGAGCCGCCCGTAGCCGACACCTGCCATTTGCCGTCCGCGTTGGGAAACCGGGTCACGTACACCTCGTCGCGTCCCGACTCATTGGACACGTACGCGACCCAGCGTCCATCTGGCGAGAATCTGCCGTGATGTTCCCGGAACTCGCTCTGAAGCAGCGGGAACGGTTTCCGATCCCCACTCAACGGCAACACCCAGACATCAACCGCGGTGCCAAGGGGATTCTGCGCCGCTGTTGCGCCGTACAGGATGAAGCGGCCGTCGGGCGACCAATCGTAAATTCGCTGTCCCCCTTCGGCTTGCAGAAGCGGGACCTCGCTTCCAGTCCCACCGGCCGACTTCTGAAAGAGGTCGAACGTGCCGGTTCGATTCGACTCGAACACGATGCGGCTCCCATCCGGCGACCAGACGGACGCGAAGTCATTCGCCGCATCGAAAGTGAAGCGCGTCGGGAGACGCCGCGACAGGTCATAAATCCAGACATCGCGGGGGCTGCCGCGCGCGATGCTGACAGCCGCCCGCCCCCCGTCCGGAGACAATTCGATATCGAACAACACGCCTGCACTTTCATCACTGACCGTGCCGAGCTGCCGGCCGGAGCGGTCCTGCCAGACCAGTCGTGACAATCCGGCGGCTGATACGGTGTGGTACGCGAGCACGCCCGTCTGGGAGACGGTAAACGCGCCGGTACCAGGTCCCTGCGGGCCTGTGAGTACCTGCTCGGCGAGGGGAATCGGCTGTCCGGTCAATTGCAGGTTGGCCAAGTCGAGCGGCTGCGCCACGAGCGTCGGACCCTGCATGAAGATAACGTGCTCCGCCGCGTAGGCGGCATTCGAGTTGCCGAGGAGGCGTGTCCGCTCGTTCGAATCGAGCGACCCAACGTAGACAACCCGCTGGTTCGTCTTCTCGTTAACCCGATAGAGAAATCGTTGGCCGTCAGGCAGGAACCACGGCCAGAGATATCCGACTTCACCGCTGTCCGGGTCAGGTCTGCGGACGACTGCCGCGGTGCCTCCCGCGGCCCCGATGCGATGAAGGACCTGCCCGTCCGAGAACAGAATCACGTCGTCGCTATTCCAGCTCCCGCTGCCATTGCTGGCGCACGTGCACAACGTGAGCGGGGCGCCGCCGCGCGCCGCAATCTTCTTGAGTTCTGTAGACGTGAAGAACCCAATCCACTGGCTGTCCGGCGACCAGAAGGGCGCCTGGGCCGCTTCGGTGCCGGCCAGAGGCTGCACTTCCAGGCCGTCGAGCGAGCGTACCCACAGCATCCTCACTCCGTCCGGCCCCATCGCAATAAACGCGAGCCGTCGCCCGTCGGGCGACAGCGCGAAGTGCCTGTCCGGCGGTAGACCTGGAACCGGGATCGTCGTGCCAGGCGGCGGCAGAAGGCTCAGGCGATACGCAGGGGAATCCTCACTCGAAACGGTGCCCGGCGCCAGGGCTGCCGAGCCGAGGAACGCCACACCCGCGACGACGGAGAGAACCACGAGAGCCGCTGCCAGGGGTCGAATCCTCGCCGAGCGCGGACCGCCAGCCGCACCGCGCGCGTCCGCGGTCGTTCGGTCG
>Ga0326597_10013338_pt1 | contig 10808 bp, 11 predicted proteins | sample RVTome_12_FD_203789 | JGI IMG/M metagenome (GOLD analysis project Ga0326597, IMG submission 203789) | Soil microbial communities from uranium-contaminated site in the Upper Colorado River Basin, Wyoming, United States - RVT100D185 | ecosystem: Environmental > Terrestrial > Soil > Contaminated >... | reverse complement strand
AGGTGGTCCTGCACAAGGACGTCCGCTTCACGATCAGAAGCGACGGTGCCAAGCTCGGCGAACTCCACATCAGCAAGGGGAGCATCGACTGGCTGCCTGCCAACAAACAATCGGCGATCAGCTTGAGCTGGGAAAAGTTCGCCGAACTCGTCGGGTCAGTCCGCTAATGGCCTTGGTACCGGCTCCCAAGCTCCGGTCTGAAGATACTCATCGATTGAGGCGGCCGCACGGCGACCGGCTCCCATCGCCAGGATGACGGTGGCGCCGCCGGTGACGATGTCGCCCCCGGCGAAGACGCCCCTCATCGAAGTCCGTCCCGTTCGAGGATCGGCTTCGATCGTTCCCCGGGATCCGTGTCGAAGCGATGGAGTGTTCTTTCGCAGCAGGGGGTTGGGTGCATTGCCGGCGGCGACGATGACCACGTCGACCGGAACCTCGACCTCACTTCCCGCAACGGGCACGGGACGGGGTCGCCCCTCGCCGTCGGGCGGGCCCAGCTCCATGCGGACCACTCGCATTGATTGGAGGCGCCCATCGGCACCCACAAACTCAATCGGTGAGGTGAGGAACTCGAACCTGACGCCTTCCTCGCGGGCGTGGCGTATTTCCTCGCTTCGTGCCGGCATCTCGGATTCCGTTCGCCGGTAGACGATGGCAGCATCTGCGGCGCCTAGCCGGAGCGCGGTCCGCACCGCATCGAGGGCGGTATTGCCACCACCGATGACCGCAACGCGCTTGCCGCTTACAGGGTGGATGGGTGTTGCTGCACCGTCGAGATACGCTCGCATGAGGTTCACCCGGGTAAGGAACTCGTTGGCCGAGTACACCCCGACCAGGTGTTCGCCTTCGATCTCCAAGAACATGGGAAGACCGGCGCCCACGCCCACGAAGATCGCATCAAACCGTTCCATGAGCTCGTCCAATGTCTCTGCCAGACCTATCGGCGCGTTAGTAACGAACGTGACTCCGAGCTCGGACAGCCGCCCGATTTCGGCAGCAACAACCGCCTTGGGAAGGCGGTACTCGGGAATCCCGTAGACCAGAACGCCACCGAGTTCATGAAGCGCCTCGAAGACCGTCACATCGTGGCCAGCCCGTATGAGATCGAATGCGCAGGCGAGGCCGGCAGGACCACTTCCCACAACGGCCACCTTCTTGCCCGTCTTTTTAGGGGCTGGCGGCTCGGCCTCGAGGCGGTGAGTCCGGCTGAAATCGGCAACAAACCGCTCGAGATGGCCGATTGCGATGGGCCGACCCTTGCGGACTAGGACACAAGCACCTTCACACTGGTTCTCCTGCGGACAGACCCGTCCGCAAATCGCAGGTAGCGAGTTATCTGCCGAGATGGTGGCCGCGGCGGCTCCGAAGTCGCCCGCCGCCACGTGTCGCACGAACTCGTCAATACGGACACCCACCGGACATCCCTCGACGCACTTTGGTCGGGGGCACAACAGGCACCTTTGGGCTTCGAGCACCGCCAGTTTGCTCGTGAAGCCCAGATTCACCTCTTCGAAGCTGTGGGCGCGTTCGTTCGGGACCCGCTCCGGCATCTCCGTTCGAGGCAGCTCTCGACGGTCTCTTCTGGTGAGCGGGCTCATGAATTGGGCCATTCGGCTGGAGCTGCCCGGCTCAGCTCAAAGCCCCGATATGCACGGTTGCGAGCCTCGAGGACGTCAAAGTTGACCTGATGAGCGTCGAACTCGGGACCGTCGACACAGGCGAACTTGGTGGCGCCGTTCACCAGAACCCGGCATCCACCGCACATCCCGGTTCCGTCCACCATGATCGGGTTGAGGCTCACGATTGTCTCGATGTGGTGTTGGAGCGTGAGGCTGGCGACCGCTCGCATCATGGGGATAGGCCCCACCGCAAAGACGCGATCGATGGCCTCTCCTTGGTCGAGAAGTTCTGCCAGCACATCGGTGACAAGTCCGTGGCGGCCATATGACCCGTCGTCAGTCGTAGGAAACACGGCCTCGGCCACTTCCGACAGGTCCTCTTCCAGGATCACGTACTCACGGGACCGTCCGCCGATGATGGCGAGGACCCTGTTGCCGGCTTCGGAGAGGGCCCGGGCCACTGGGTACGCAATGGCCGTACCGACCCCTCCCCCTACCACGACCACTGTTCCATAAGCCTCGATTCGTGATGGCTCTCCCAGCGGGCCGGCTACGTCTGCAAATCCATCTCCAGTTTCAAGTCGATTGATCGCCGTCGTGGTCGCACCCACTGCCTGCACGATCAGGCAGATGGTCCCTGCCTCCCGATCGCCATCGGCGATCGTTAGCGGTATCCGTTCGCCATCCGCGGACACCCGCACGATCACGAACTGCCCCGGGTGCCAGTGGCGGGCAACGCGGGGGGCTTCGATCCAGAAACGCTTCACCGTGGGAGCCACCGTCCGGGCATCGCGAATCGGGAACACGAATACATTGTGCGATCCCTTTCCCGACTGGGGAAGGGACTGATGTCACATGGGCCCGGGACTTATCCTCCGGGGGGTTATGTTTGGCAGGTGCTTCGGCCAGCAGCGCCTGACGATTTCGATTCCATAGCCATGATTTGGCATCAGGGGTGGAGTGACAGGCATCTTGGACGTGTCCCGGAAGCACTTCATAAACATCGGCAATTGGTCAACTTTCGGGCCCGTGTCCCAGAACGGGTGGCTGAAGGGAGACCGGCGTTAGCGGCGCTGGTCGCCGATGGGTCACTGAGCGAGGTGGCGGTGGAAGGATGGCCTCGACCCGGCTTCGTCTATGCAGGATCAACGATTCTCCGCTCGGTTCGGACCCGTGCAGCCTTGTGCCCGGGCCCGTCGTAGACGATCGCCTTCACTTCGTGCGCCTTTGGTTGATGTGTGCTAGTGCTTGACCTCGAGGCCGCCGAATATCACCGTGGCATTGACGTCCAGGATGGGCGCCCCTTCTACGACGAGTTCGGTCGTGGTGACATTCTCGAATCCTCCAAAGATGGGCATGCCATGTGTGACAACCTGCCATCCCTCTGGCACCTTGATCTCGGCCCCGCCGAAAGCGACGAAGACATCGAGCTCGGCGCCAGGGGCGGGCTTGGCGTGCCGCAAGTCGATTTCGGTGCCTCCGAACAAAGCACCGATCGAGCCTCCTTCGAAGTGATCGGACCTCGATGAGAGCTCAGAACCCGAGAACAGATTGAAGTTGCTCAGCCGATCCGGCGATCCCCCTACACGGTTGGTGAATCCGCGTCCGAGGATGACGAGCAGTCCAATCAGGACCAAGAACAGCGGCCCCGCTAACTCGAAGGTGTCCACCGTCTCGGTGGTCCGCAACAGCAGCAAGCTCCCGAATCCCATGATTGCCACCGGCATGACCCAGTGAGTGGAGTTCGCAGTCAGGGACAGCGCCCCTGCCGCGATTAGCACCACCGGCCACCACATTCCGATAGCTCGCCCTGCATCGAGGACGTCGAGATAGTCCAGGAAGAGCAGGGCTCCCAGTGTTAATACAACCGAACCGAACAACAGTCGTGCTCTATTCACGGTTGCCTCCTTTCGCCTCCCCATTCTGAAACCCGGATGGCGGGGCCAACAGAGTCTTTGGTCCGCAACAAAGAGCTCCCCGCGATGGCGGGGAGCTCTTAGGTGAACGGCTCTGATCGGAGGAGCTGTCAGCTGACCGATTGATCCCGACGGGTCAGGGTCGTCACGATCACGCTCAGCCCGATGACGAGGAGCGCCAGCGGGCCAATGACTCGCAGGTCGGCGACACGCAGGTTCCAGTATCCCAGAGCCTCGAAGAGGAACGCGATTCCGATGCCTGTGTACACGATTCCTGCCATCAGCGTCCCAGCGTGAAGTTTCATCTCGTCACCTCGATTTGCCCCGCGCCGACACTCATGTCGAGCGTAAGGGTGATGTTTGCCGTCTCGAATCCCTCGCTCTGATAGTGGCGGGTCACTGATAGGCCGTCCCCTGTCTCTCCCAGGATGTCGACTTCCCCGGCCCCAACGGTGCCGTTGATGTCAACCGGGATCGACGGAGGCAGTATCACCGTCAAGTTCCCCGCGCCAGCGGAGACCTGCACCGTGGCTGACTCGACCATTCGCAGGTCGCTCAGATCAAGGGTCAGGTCGCCAACCCCTACTTCGTAGCTTGAAGCGAGGCCGGTCTGCTGGGTAACTCGGAACTGACGATTACCCAGTCCCCCGTCGAAGGACGAGAGCGGGAATGCGGCCAATGCCACTACGGCGATGGACAGAAAGAGACCGGCCACGACCGGTCCGCTATGGGCTCCGTTCCACGCTCCGATGATCAGTGCCAAACCGATCATCGTCAGCAGCGAGGGCCACACGATTGCCCATTTGAGCTCGATGGCGCCTGCCACATCCAGGGTCCATAATCCTCCGAGCAGAACCAGTATCGCCCCGCCGAGAATGGCCACGAATGAGGTCCGGGACCGGGCCTGGATAGATGTGGGAAGCGGCCGTTCGAGCGTGTTACTTGTTTGCACGCCGACCTCCTGTGTAGATGAGGGCCAGACCTGCAGCCACCAGAACGGCTGGCCACATGAACTGGTTGAACCAAGGAGCAATCACATTGATCAGGAAGACCAAACCGACGACCACCAGAGTGATGCCGGCAATCATCGGGCCCTTGTTGCCGATGTCCACTGCGGCACCAGCCCCTGCCTCCGAGTCCGAGTTTGGGATCACGAGCCAGGCGATGAGGTAGAGCAGTACTCCTGCTCCTCCACCAATGGCGAGGACGACGAACGCCAAACGAAACCAGAGAGGGTCGACACCGAAGTAGGTGCCAAGCCCGCCGCAAACGCCGGCAATTACGCGGTCCGCTTTGCTACGGCGAATCCGCGCAACTGAAGCTTGGGCGGAACGCGTTTCCAGCTGAGTCATACAAACTCCTTTCTTCAGCAGCATCACAAAGGAGCGGGTGGTGCCGCCATTGCCGAAAGTCCCGATCTACGGGATCACCGGGTGAATTCGCCTCACAAGTCAGCGCCGTCTGGAGCGACGCCACTCGGACGGCGGATACTGTCGCCTGTAGGCCGACTGGATTCGTACCAGGTGCGCAGCGGCGCCCGCTCGATGGCGCATGTCCATCTTCATGAGAAGGTTGGAGACGTAGTTCTTGACGGTCTTCTCCGCCAGGTAGAGCTCATCGGCGATTTCCCGGTTGGTCTTCCCCTCGGCGATGAGTTCCAGGATCGCCCTCTCCCGGGCCGTTAGACGAGCCAGCAGTCGATCATCGGAATAACCCGCCAGGTCATCCTCAGGAGCGTCATCAAAGGCAGTGCCGCCATGAGCCACTCTCCTGACGCGGTTCAAGAGGTCGGAGCCGTTTACTCGCTTGAGTATGAACCCCGAGGCACCGGCCTTGCGAGCTGCCGCGAGCGCTGCCTCGTCGGCGAAACCGGTCAAGATGATGACTCGGGTAGTTGGAGAGACGGCTTGAGCACGGTTGCACACGTCGATCCCCGAGCCGTCAGGCAGGTTGAGGTCCAGCAACACGACGTCTGGTTCATCGAAACCGATCCTCCGAATCGCCTCGGTGACGTTGCCGGCCTCGGCCACCACAGCCAGATCGGACTCTGCATCGATCAGGTCGCGAATCGCGCTCCTCACCAACGGGTGATCATCGACGAGCAGAACTCGGATGGGATCAGAAGTGAGTTCGCTCGTGCCTACTGACGGAGAATCAAGTTCGACCGACATGATCTGATCCTTCGTACGAACTCCGGTCATCGCCGGTGAGCGCCCACATGATGTCTTTGATGCTCAACATGCCGATCACCTGTTCGTCGGTCACGACCGGGAGGTGCCGGTACCCGGCGGCCAGCATCCAGAGAGCTGCATCCGCAACTTCCACATCGGGTTCCAACGAGTCGGGTTCCGGGGTCATGAACTCGCCAACAGTGGTTGTCTCGGCGTCGCGACGATCGGCCATGGCCCGGACCATGTCACGCTCCGTGATGATTCCGATCAAGCGATCGTGCAACGTCACCGGCAGCGCACCGTGTCCTTCGACCGCCATCCGTCTGGCGGCCTCAGCCAATGTCGATTCTGCGGTACAGGTATCGATGGGACCACCCATGGCTTCGCTTACCAACATATGAAGACTCCTTTGTCCTTGCCGAACCTTGCCTCAGGGGAGCCATCTCCGCCAGAAGGCAAGGTCCCATCGACCCGGGCCATTCGACCCTTACCCGGGCAGCTGGTCGGGGCCGGCGGCCTGACTAAAGCGGCTCACAGCCAGCAGCGCCACAGGCACGATTCCGGCAAGTAGCGCCACTAGCCACGACCGGCCATCGACCGGGACGACCCCAAAGGTGTCTCCAAGTGGCCCGACCACAATGGCCACCTGCAGAAGAATGCCGAGGGCAACAGCCGCGGCGAGCCTCGGGTTTGGATAGTTAGACCTCAATGGAAGCCGAACCACGTACGCGTACAGAAGATGGGCAATCACCAGGGCGGTGAACATCACTGTCCGGGCCTCCTCCCAGGGGCCGCCCATAACGCGAATGCTGATGAGCGCGGCGATCGCTCCGCCCGCGAGAGCGATAGCTCTTACGCCCAGCACAACCAATCGGCGGGGTGACAGCAACTGCGCCGTTGGTGAACTAGGGGATCGGAGGAGCAGATCCTGGCGATGACGATCGAACCCGAGAGCAAGAGCCGGCAAGCCATCCGTCAGGAGGTTGATCCAAAGCAACTGGAGCGGAAGCAGGGGAAGACCCATGTCTGGAAAGAAGGCGAGGCCAGACAACACCACGGTCACCTCGGATAGGTTGCCCGCCACGAGGTAATCGACCACCTTGCGGATATTGTCGTAAATGCCTCGTCCCTCTCGTACTGCCTTGGTCACAATGTCAAGGTCGTCGTCGGTGATAACCAGATCCGCCGCTTCCCGCGCGACCTGGCTTCCGCTCTTGCCCATCGCCACTCCTATGTCGGCGCGGCGAAGTGCGGGTGCGTCATTAACCCCATCACCCGTCACCGCCACCACATGACCTGCTTCCTGAAAAGCTTCCACTAGCAAGAGCTTCTGTTCCGGGTCCACCCTGGCGTACACACGGACCGAGTCGAGGGAGGCGGGGAGCCCCTGGCTTCGCAGGTCGGTGCCGCTTAGCACTTCCTGCTGACTGTGAGTGAGACCGGCGGCGCGAGCAACAGCCGACGCGGTCCCGGCATGATCGCCGGTAACCATCACCAGGCGGATGTCGGCTTCAGCCATTCGGGCAATGGTCGACGCCGCTTCCGGTCTTAGCGGATCGTGTAGGACGGCAAGCCCGATGAGCTCGAGTTCATTCTCCACACTGACTAGGTCAGAGGGGCTGTTGGCGAGCCTACGGTGAGCCAAAGCGAGAACCCGCGCTCCGGTCGATGCCAGCTCGTTCACATGGCCGAGAAGAGCACTCCGGTCCTCTGAGGTGAACACGCGTCGACCGGACTCGGCTGTCATCACGCTCTCCGTCATTGCCAGTACCTCTTCGGGTGCGCCTTTGGTCAGCAGCTCGAATCCATCCTCGGTTTTGTGGAGGGTGCTCATCATCTTGCGCTTCGAATCGAAAGGCGCGTTGGCCACTCGCGGATGATCAGCGCGAATTCGGGCGATATCCGTGGGCTCAAATGGCTCGAGCAAAGCAATCTCGACGGGGTCTCCCTGCGGGGGAGCGACGGTGGCATCGTTGCACAAAGTGGCAACGCGGCGGATGGCATAGCCAATCGGCCCCGACAGATCGCGGGGTGACACTGGCTCTCCGTCACTTGGGATCACCGACGCCAGGAGCATCCGGTTTTGGGTCAGGGTGCCGGTCTTGTCGGTGAGAAGGATGGTGGTGGAGCCAAGGGTTTCAACCGCTGGCAGGTTGCGAACAATGGCACCGAGTCGAGCCATCCTCTTCACGCCGAGAGCGAGGCTGAGCGTCACCACGGTAGGCAGGCCCTCTGGCACGGCGGCAACAGCCATCGCTACAGCCGCGAGGAAGGCTTGTTCGACGGCTCCCGGCGCGTCACCAAACCGAATCAGGATCAGTACGAACACGGCCAGCGCGATTCCGAGAGCGGCCTTGCCGAGCCGTCCCGACAGCTTCGCGAGATGCTTCTGAAGGGGGGTCGGTGGCGACTCCCGACTGAGGTGCCCGGCCAGCCTTCCGACCTCGGTCATGGGACCGGTCGCCATCACCAGCCCCTTTCCCGAGCCAGCGGCTACAAGCGTCCCCGCATAGACCAGCCAGGTTCGATCCGCCAACGGAAGGCTCATATCGCCTTCGTCGGCGGTGGACTTCGTCACCGCCAGGGACTCGCCGGTCAGCATGGATTCGTTGGTCTCCAAGGACCAGCTCTTGATGAGCCAGAGGTCGGCAGCAACTCGATCGCCGGATGCCAAAAGCAAGACATCCCCAGGCACGACTTCGGCCGCCGGGATTACCAGAGGCTGTCCGGAGCGAATGACTGAGGCCATGGGGGCAGCAGCTGCCCGAAGTGCCTCGAGGGCATCGGCGGCTCGTTCCTCTTGGATGATGGCAATCACAATGTTGATGACGACTATCGCCCCGATAGCGATGGCATCCCCAAGTTCTCGAAGCGCGACGAGACTTACCACCGCGGCAGCCAGCAGCAACAAGCTCATCGGCTCGCGCACCTGGCGCCAGATCCGTTGGATTACCGACACTCTTGGAGCATCGGGCAGTTCGTTACGACCTGTGGTCAGCCTCTTGGCTGCCTCGGTACTGGAAAGTCCCGCGTCCAGGTCCGTCTCCAGACGTTCGGCGATATTGGTGAGCTTCACGGTATCCGAGGCAGTGCGAGTCATGGTGGGATGGCCTAAGCCACGAGGCTCGTCGTGATTGCGAAGTAGATCAGAATCGAAAGCAGGTCCTGAATTACCGTCCCCAGCGGCCCGCTGCCAAACGCCGGGTCCTTGCCGAGCCTCGTGAAAATATAGGGGAGCAACATCGCCACCAGAGTCGCAATGCTGCAGGCAGCCAAAAGAGACAGGGCGGCAGCGAGGGCAACCAGCTCATCACCCCACACCCACAGCGCCAAAGGGTAAAACGTGGCCGCAATTGTGGCGCCAACCAAGGCTCCGGTAGCCAGCTCACGTCCGACGACTTGGCGAATTGGAACCCCCACGGAGAGGCCCCGGATGAGAAGCGTCTCGGTCTGGGTACCCACCGCATCGGCCATATAGACAATTCCAGGCAAGAAGAAGGCGAGAAGAACGTTCGCCTGTAGAGACGCCTCGAACGACCCCACCAGGCCGGCCGCGGCCAGAGCCCCCATCAACCCCAAAACGAGCCAAGGCATGCGCTTGCGAAAACGGAGCAGCAATGGATCGGTGCTGGCCTGACGGGCTGCAACGGTGTCGTGCCGGAAACCTCCAAGTCGGGCCAGGTCCTCGTCGTGCTCCCACAACAAGACCGAAAGCATCCGGGCGGGGGGAATCAGGCCTTGAAGTACGCCCGTCTCGTCCACGACGGCCAGCGTTGCCTCACCATGGCTCACCGCCTTCCAAGCAGCTGTCTCTTGATCAACTCCCGGCCCCACGGTGGGTGCGTCCCGATCCATGACGTCAATGGCCTTCTGATCGCCTTCTGCAACTATCAGATCCTCGATCCTGATCAACCCGAGAAATCGACGCTGCTCGCACACGGCCACCGCAACTGCCGTATCGAAGCGTCTGCCCCACAGCCCCGCTCGGATGTCCGCCACGGAGTCGCCTGGTGCGGCAATAGGAACCCGGGTTGCGGCGTGTTCAGCCGCCGTTTCGAAGGCTATCTCGGTGGGCTGGTCGAACGCGTTGATCGAAACCTCCTCGACTCTACAGACGCAAGTATCGATGACAGTCGGGTCTCTGTGAGGGTCCTTCGACCCTGGCCGGCGCCACGACGAGCCGTCAGGTTCGCGAGTAGCAGTACCGGAGGTTCTGGGTATGAAGGTCTTGGTGACAGCATCGTCGAAACATGGATCTACCGACGAGATAGCCGCCTCGATCGGTGAATGTCTTTCCGAACGGGGACATCAGTTGCAGGTGTCGGCGGTGGAACAGGTGGACTCGATCCGCACCTTCGACGCGGTCGTTGTTGGCAGTGCCGTCTATTCAGGTCACTGGCTGAAGCCGGCGATCGACCTGGTCACCAACAATGTCGCAGCACTGTCGTCCCATCCCGTCTGGCTCTTCTCAAGCGGCCCGGTTGGCGACCCCCCCAAGCCGGCCACGGATCCCGTCGACGTCGGAGAACTCATGACAATGATTGGTGCCCGCGGTCATCGACTCTTTGCCGGCAAGATCGACAAGTCGAAACTCGGACTCGCCGAGAAGGCGATCGTCGCCGCCCTCCGGATTCCTTATGGTGACTTCCGAGACTGGACCCAGATCAATCAGTGGGCTCTTGAAATTGCCGACGAGCTCGCGCATATATCTCCCAGCCCGCGTTGAAGTCCGTCGGATCTTGCTTGGGCACGGTTCGCTGTCAAGATGCACCTTCATCGAGAAGGAAGTTGTGATGGACCGGGCGGGTGCTCAGCGATGGCTCGATCGATATGTTGAGGCGTGGCGGTCGAGTGATCGCGGTCTGATCGCTGACCTGTTTAGCGGGGATGTCTCTTATCGCTATCACCCGTACGACGATCCGGTGGTTGGTCGTGACAAGCTGGTTGATTCGTGGCTCGAGCATCCGGACGACCCCGACACCTGGGAGGCGAGCTACACCCCCTACGTCGTGCAGGGCGAGCGGATGGTGGCAATCGGCAAGAGCCGATATAAGGCGACGGATGAGCACGCCGCCCGCACTTATCACAACGCTTTTCTGATC
>Ga0326597_10013337_pt1 | contig 10808 bp, 7 predicted proteins | sample RVTome_12_FD_203789 | JGI IMG/M metagenome (GOLD analysis project Ga0326597, IMG submission 203789) | Soil microbial communities from uranium-contaminated site in the Upper Colorado River Basin, Wyoming, United States - RVT100D185 | ecosystem: Environmental > Terrestrial > Soil > Contaminated >... | reverse complement strand
GCGCCGCCAGGCTGTCGAACTCGCCGAGGTCCTTCGCGAACTCGTCGTCACGCTCGGGGACCACCTTCTTCTTGATCGCCTTGAGCGTGACCGTGTAGCGCACGGTCTTGCCCGCGACCTTTGGCGCCGCGTCCGCGCCCCAGGCGACCTCGATGTCCTTCGTCACGCCGAGGCGGAGACCCTCGAGGCCGGCGTTCATGTCTTTGTGATTGCCCTCGTTGCCGATCTCGATCAGCGCGTTCTCGTCGCGTCCGCCCTTGCCGCCGTCTGTCGGCTGCCAGACGAGGTCGAGCAGAACGAAATCGCCGGCGCGCGTCTCGCGATCCTCCTCCACGGCGTCGTAGCGCGCCGCCTCCTCGCGCAGGCGGTCGATCTCCTTCTCCACGTCCGCGTCAGTCACCGTCGGTCCGCGCGCGGTCAGGCGCAGGCCCTTCCAGTCGGGCAGCTCGACGAGCGGCAGCGTCTCGAAGACGGCCCTGAAGCTCATCGGCTGGCCCTCTTCGAGCTTGACCTCCTCGACCTTGGGGGGCGCGAGCGGCTTCAGGCCCCGGCCGTCGAGCTCGTCGAAGACGACCTTGTTGACGATCGCTTCCGCGGCCTCGCCCAGGATTTCGTCCTTGAAGCGCTTCTTGACGACCTGGAGCGGCACCTTGCCCGGGCGGAAACCGGGCAGCTTCACCCGGCGGGCCAGCTGCTTCGCGCGCGCGTCGATCTCCTGCTGGACCTGCTCGCTGTCGACCTCGAAGGCGAGCGCTTTCCGGACTGACGACTCCTCGACGTAGTCGACTTTCAAAGGGGATTCCTCTCGCTAACGGGGCGCCGCAGAAGCTACGAGCCAGCGGGCGGAAGCTAGAGTACCACGGCCCCGAGGCCGTGAGCCCCGTTCCCCCGGATGTCCCAGAAGGGACTGATTACCCGTTCCCCCCGCGTGCCCAGGAGGACGGGATCGCGAAGCTCTGCGCTACACTGGCACCGCCAGCGCGGAAGTGGCGGAATGGCAGACGCGCACGCCTTAGGAGCGTGTGCCCGAAAGGGCGTGGGGGTTCGAGTCCCTCCTTCCGCAGGATCCCTGGCTTTCCGGGAGGTTCGATGGGGGCGATGGTCGTGGCGATCCAGGGTGAGCGCGGGGCGTTCAGCCACCAGGCGGCGCTCGCGGCGCTCGGGGCGGAAATCGAAGTCCTGTCCCGCGCCACGTTCGACGAGCTGTTCGACTCCGTGGTCGAGGAGAAGGCCGACCGCGCGCTCGTCCCGATCGAGAACTCGCTCCACGGCTCGATCCACGAAAACTACGACCGGCTCAAGAGCCGCCCGCTCCACATCGTGGGCGAAACGCAGCTTCGGATCCGGCAGTGTTTGATCGCGCGCCCGGGCTCGTCGGTCGCGATGATCCGCCGCGTCGCCTCGCACCCGGTTGCGCTCGCGCAGTGCCGGCGCTTCTTCGCCGAGCGGCCGCAGCTCGAGGCCGTGTCGGCTTACGACACGGCGGGCGCGGTGAAGGACCTGATGCAGGGCGGGCTCGCGACGCAGGCAGCCATCGCCTCGCGCCTCGCGGCCGAGCTCTACGGTGCTTCGGTCCTGCTCGACGGCATCGAGGACGACCCCGAGAACTACACGCGCTTCCTGCTGCTCGCGCGCGAGGCCGGCACGCAGGAGGCGGCGAACAAGACCTCGATCGTATTCGTGCTCGACAACAAGCCCGGGTCGCTCCACCGGGCGCTCGGGGTGTTCGCCTCGCGCGAGCTCGATTTGTGCAAGCTCGAATCGCGGCCCCTGCGCGGCCACCCGTGGGAGCATTCGTTCTACCTCGATGTGCTGGGCGACCCGCGCGGTGCCGCCGGCCAGGCGATCGAGGAGCTGGGCCGGAGCTGCCGCGAGCTGCGCGTGCTCGGCTCGTATCCGGAGGGGCTGAGCCGGACCAGTTCGTAAGTGCGGATTCAGGAACCTATCGTTTCGAGCGCGCCCCCGTGTCGGTCCGCGTGGTGCGTTGGCTGGAGGCGCTCCTAAGAAACCAGGCGGCCGGGCCCACGCCCACCAGGTTACCCGGCCGGAGCGTCACGGTTCCGGTGATGCGGCGGCCGTCCAGGTACGTGCCGTTCTTGCTGCCCAGGTCCTCGAGCGTCGCGCTTGTAGCCTCCACGACGATGCGCGCGTGACGGCGCGACACGCGGTCGGAATCGACCCGGACCCTGCACTCCGGGCCGCGCCCCAGGAAGTTCTCGCCCTCGCTCAGCGGGATCTCCTCGCTCCCGCGCACGAGCAGGAAGACGCTCGCAGCGCCGCTCGGCGCGTCGCCAGCCGCTGCGACGAAAGCATAGCCAAAGCGGTGGACGGTGCGGATGAGCTTCGGGTCACGAGCGTCGCCTATCGCCTTGCGCAGCTCGCTCACCACACGCGCCAGGCTCGTGTAGGCGACGTGCGTAGAAGGCCACAGCCGGTCTCGCAGCTCGGCATGTGACAGCGCTTTCGGCCGCGCCTGGATCAGGGCGTCGAGCAGCTCGAATGCCTTCGGGGCGAGCTCCACCCTCTTGCCGGCGCAGGTGAGCGTCCGGGCCTCCCGGTCGAACGTGCAATTGCCGAAGCGGACGGGCACCGCGGCGTGATTATTTCAACAATCCCGAAACTGCCGCAAAACACTCCGCCGCGCCGCCGCCGATCTTGCGGGCGAGGTCTCACGAGGAAGCGCCTGGCCAGGCGGCTCCGAAAGGAGCCGCGATATGGGCGGATGGGGATGGTGGTTGGTCGCGGTGTCGTTGGCCGGCCGCTCGGAGCTCAGCTGCGAGCCCGACGGGGAACGAGGCACCAATCGGCCGAAGTTTCGCGTGCGGATCGCGCATGAAGCGACCGCCGACACGGTGCGGCGGGCGCTGGAAGCGGCGGCGGAGCGGCTTGAATCGGATCGCTGCCGCAGCGTGTTCCTCGATTTCAGGGACCTTGCGGGCCACCCGCTGCAGGAGGCGCTCGAGCGCACGGGCCACTCGCCCGCAAGCTACCTGAGCGAGATCCTGTTCTACGACGGCTCCAGACACCGGCTGTGCCAGAAGGGTCGAGTGTTGGCGGTCGCCAATCCCGGAAGCCGGGTCGTCCAGGTCTGTCCCGAGGCCATCCGCGAGCGCTACCGCCGCGAGCCGCGCTATGTGGAGGCGATCCTGATTCACGAGGCCCTCCACACGCTGGGTCTCGGCGAGAACCCGCCCACGAGCTTCGAGATCACGACGCGGGTGCTCGGCCGCTGCACGCGGTGACGAACAAGAGGTCAATGAGCCGAACGGTTCATTGCGCCCGGCCCGGAGGCGCGGATCATCGGGCTCAGCCCCACAGGGCCACCCATGCCCGTTGCGGCGGGAACCCGTCTCGGGCCGTACGAGGTCGTCGACTTCCTGGGAGCCGGCGGCATGGGTGAGGTCTACCGCGCGCGTGACCCTCGCCTCGGCCGCGACGTCGCCCTCAAGGTACTCCACGACGACGTCGCCACCGACCCCACACGCCTCAAGCGCTTCGAGCTCGAGGCCCGCGCCGTAGCCGCCCTCAACCATCCCCACATCCTCACCGTCCACGACGTCGGAACCCACGCGGGCACGCCATACGTCGTCTGCGAACTCCTCGAAGGCCAGAGCCTGCGCGAGGTCCTCACCCGGAGCTCCGCCACCCAGCGGCAGGTCCTCGCCTGGGCCGTACAGGTCGCCCAGGGCCTCGCGGCCGCTCACCGCAAGGGCATCGTCCACCGGGACCTCAAGCCCGAGAACCTCTTCCTCACCACCGATGGACGCATCAAGATCCTCGACTTTGGCCTCGCCAAGCAGAGCACGACGGCGATCGACCGCGAGGGGCTCACGGCATCGAACGCGACGAAGCCGGGCGCGATGATCGGAACCGTGGCGTACATGTCCCCAGAGCAGGTGCAGGCGCTGCCGGTGGACGCGCGATCGGACCTCTTCTCGTTCGGCGTGGTGCTGTACGAGCTGCTGTCGGGCGTTCATCCGTTCCGGCGCGAGACGGAGGCAGCGACGCTCGCGGCGATCCTGAAGCAGACCCCGCTGCCGCTCGTGAGCGTCGATCCGGCGATCCCGCGTGCGGTGGACGGGATCGTGGGGAGATGCCTGGAGAAACGACCCGAGGAGCGCTTCCAGGGGGCGCACGACTTGGGGCTGGCGCTCGAGGCGGTGCTTCAGGCGCCGGCGGGGTCCGCCGCGCTGGAGGAGCTGGAGGAACGCAGCCCATACCCGGGGCTTGCGGCCTACACGGAGAAGGACGCGCCGGTCTTCTTCGGTCGCGAGGCCGAGGTGAGGGCTCTCTGGGAGCGGATCCGCTCCCGGCGGCTGCTCGCCGTGATCGGAGCGTCAGGGGTCGGCAAGACTTCCTTCCTGCGCGCCGGGGTCATGGCCGCGCGGCCGGAGGGATGGGGCGCGGTGCACGCCACACCCGGCTCGAATCCCGGGCTGGGTCTCGCCCGCGCGCTGACGCCCGACCTCGCCACCGACGCGGAAGCGATCGGCGCGCTGCTGATGGGCATCGCCGAGCTCTCGCAGACCGGAGATGCGGAACGCGTGGTCGGCGCCGCCCGGCGCTGGCGTTCCCGACGCGCCGAGGCTCTCCTGGTGATGGACCAGTTCGAGGAGCTGTTCGCGCTCAACACAACGCAGACCCAGGCCCGGTTCGCGTCGCTGCTGCGGCGGCTCACGACCGACGCCGACGTCCACGTCGTGCTCTCGATGCGCGACGACTTCCTGATCCGCTGCTCGGACCACGAGCCGCTCGCCTCCGTCTTCTCCGAGATCACCCCGCTCACGGCGCTCAACCGGGAGGGCCTCCGACGCGCGGTCACGGAGCCCGCGAAGAAGCGGGGTTACCGTTTCGAGGACGACGCGCTCGTGGACGAGGTGGTCTCGAGCGTCGAGGGCGTGCGCGGCGCGCTGCCGCTCCTCGCCTTCGCCGTGGCGCGCCTCTGGGAGAGGCGCGACCGTGAGCGCAAGGTCCTGACTCGCGATGCCTCCCGGGAGATTGGAGGCGTCGAGGGTGCTCTCGCTAGGCACGCCGAAGCCACGATGGACCGGCTCGGTCCGGAGCGTCAGTCCGTCGTCCGTGAGCTCTTCCGCAACCTCATCAGCGGGCAGGGCACTCGCGCTGTCATCGATCGCGAGGAGCTGCTGTCGGCGTTTCCCGACCGCCCGACGGCCGAGGGGGTGCTGCGCGAGCTCGTCGACGCGCGCCTGCTGACGACGTACGAAGTCGAGGGCCGGGACGGCGAGCCCGCTCACCATCGCGTCGAAGTGGCGCACGAGTCCTTGCTGAAAGCGTGGCCGCGGCTCGTGCGCTGGCAGGCGCAGGACGAGGAGGGGACCGTCCTGAGGGACCAGCTCAGACAGGCCGCGCACCTGTGGGACGAGAAGGGGCGCACGAGCGACCTGCTGTGGACGGGGACGGCCTACCGCGAGTACGTGCTCTGGCGGGAGCGCTACCCCGGGGCGCTCACGGCGATCGAGGAGGACTTCGCGCGGTCGATGGCGGACAAGGCACGGCGGAAGAAGCGCCTGGTGCGCCTGGCCGCGGCCGCGGTATTCGTGGCCATCACGGCGGTCGCCCTGGCCATCGGCATCTCCCGACAGAAAGCCGTCGATGCCGCGCTCCGCTCCGAGGCGAGCCGCGTGCTGGCGCTGGGCGAGCTGCGCCTCGCGGAGGACCCGACCGAGGCGCTCGCCTTGGCGACGGCCAGCCTCGAGCTTGCGGACTCGCGTGAGGCGCGGGTGTTCGCCATGAGGACGCTGAGCGAGGCGCCACCGGCCATGGAGCTCGTCGCAGGCGCTTCGGTGCGCGCCCCCGCTTTCAGCCCCGACGGCAGGCAGCTCGCGGCGATCGGCCACAGCCCAGACGGCCGAGTCTGGCGCGAGGACGGACGCGGCCCGGTGGTCCTTTCCGGCCACGAGCCGAGCCAGCGGGGAAGCCTCTTGCCGCGGTGGGTGTCGAACGATCGCCTGATCACGGGGCTCTGCTGCACTCTGGCCGTGCGGGCTCACGTGTGGGCGGTGCCCGAGGGACGGCCGGCCGGGGTTCTGGACTTCGGCGCCCCGAGCGACTGGGTTGTGAGAGGCAACAGCGTGTTGACCGACACGCCGAGTGGGGGTCCGCCGGAAGCGCCCGCCGAGGTTCGGCTGCGGCGCTGGCCGTTGCCCGGGGAGTCGGCGACGGAGCTCGGCACGGTCGACTGGAAGCCCCTCGGCGCTTCCGCACGTTACTTCTCGCCGGACGGTGCGAGCTGGCTGTATGCCAAGGCCTCGACTCTCTACGCTCGGGCGCTGCCCCTCGCGGCAGGGGCCGCCGACCGGCCAGTGGGTAGCCAATCCACGCGAATCGTTGAGATCAGCCCAGATCGAGCTCGGGCGGACGCACTGCTGACGAGCGACGCCGCGGCTGAGCTGCGACTCGCGGGCGCGCTGCGACGTTGGACGCTCGTCGCCGGGGAGAAGGCGCGGGTGGAGGACGTCCCACGGCCGACGACGGCCGCCCACCCCGTCGAACCGGACGCCTCCGACCGCTGGCTCGTCGACGGCACCATGACGGACAACCGGGTGCTGGTCTGGAAGCGCGGCGCGTGGCCCGCGGCACGGCCTCTCGAGCTGCGGCGCAGCGGGACCTGGACCGTCACGGCTTGGACGACACACCCGTCCGGCGACCGGCTCGTGGCTTCCACGGCGGGCGCCACCAACCTCACCTTCTGGCCGCTGGGCAAACCCTATCCCACCATCGTCGACGGCTACGCGCACAGCGTCCGGCCGTTGGCCTTCAGCCCCGACAGCCGGTGGCTGGCGACCTCGTGGGAGGGTCGGTTGCTTCGCCTGTGGCCGATCGCACCCGACGCCACGACACCGCCCTTGCCACTCGGCGTTTCCGAGGCCAACCAGTGGTGGGGGTTCGCCTTCGATCCCGGAGGGCGTCACCTCTTCGCGGTCGGAAACTGGGGCCGGACCTGGATCGTCCCCCTGAGCGGGGAACCGGCTCGGAGGCTCCACGGCTTCCCCGAGGACACCGTGTTGCAGGCGGCCGGCATCTCGCCGAGTGGACGCTACGTCGCGACGGCCGTTGGCTGGGGTCGTGCAGAGAAGATGTTGCGCGTCTTCGACCTCGAGACCGGCGACGTCCGAGTCTTCGACCTGCCGCAGCCGAAGGCTCCAGGCGGGTCCTCGAAACCGGCCTGGGCCGGCTTCGAGGGCGGGATCCTCAGCCTCGGCTTTGCCGGCGAGTCCACACTCTACACGAGCGGCCACGGCGGCGTTCGCCGCTGGGATCTCACGAGCGGCAAGCAGGAGACAGTGATCGAGATTCCACCGGACCAGACGGCCGACATGAGGATCCAGCCCGAGAAGGGGCTGGCCGTCACCCTCCAGGGGCACCTCGGCCGCCCGGACGAGTGCGCGCCCGTCGTCGCGCACGACCTCGCCACGCGCTCGTCGTGGCCGCTACCCGCCTTCGGAAGCTGCGTCCAGTGGTTCGACCTCGACGCCTCCGGCGGCGTCCTCGCCACCGGAGACAAAGACGGCATCGTCCGCGTCGGCCGGCTCTCAGCCTCGGAGCCGCATCTCCTCGTCGGCCACAAAGGGGTGATCGACCGCGTGGCCATCTCCCCGGACCTTCGCCTGGTCGCCTCGACCGGCGGGGACAACACGCTGCGCGTCTGGCCGATGCCCGATCTCGACAAGCCGCCGCTCCACACGCTGCCGCGCGCCGAGCTCGTCGCGAAGCTGAAGTCGCTGACGAACCTCCGCGCGGTCCGAGACCCGAAGTCCGCCACCGACTGGACGATCGAGACCGGCCCCTTCCCCGGGTGGAAGAACGTGCCGACCTGGTGAGGACGGAACGACCGGCAGACGGCGGACGAACAAGCCAGACAACGGACATCGGACAACGGAAACAGGCTAACGGCATAGCTAGAAAATCCCGCGTCGCGCGCCAGCGGAACCGCGCGACGCGGGATTAGCGGATATGCAGCTTGTCCTTCACCATGCGGCCGTCGCGGAAGCGGCAGCGGAACCAGGACGAGACGTCGTTCATCGACACGAAGCGGCGCTCCTCCTTGCGGTAGTGCCAGTCCTTCTCCACCTGGTAGAAGACCTGCGCGCCCCGGCCCTCGAGGATGTTGGTGATCTCGTTGTCGTGGTGGTTCTCTTCGTCGTAGTCGGTGATCGCGCGCTGGCCCATCTCCGAGTAGAGCAGGTTCAGCTCCTGCAGCAGCCGGTCGAGGTCCTGCGGGATGTCCTGAACCCTGAGGCCGAGGCGGCGCGCCTCGCGGCTCGTGATCGGGTACTGGTGGGCGGGGTAGGAGGAGTTGAGGCGGCGGGCGATCCGCTCGGCCTTGCGGCCGTCCTGCATGTGATAGCCGAGGATCTCGCGGCACAGCATCAGCGACAGGCTGCTCGCGCGGTCGAGCGCGCCGATCACGAGCGGGTGAAGGTACTTGTAGAGCTCCTGGTACGGGTTGACGGCGTCGCCGCGCCGGGAGGCGCTGTCCTTCCAGAGCCGGATCACGCGGTCGACCTCGTCGTTGCTCACGGGCACGAGCTGGTTGGTGTGGTCGAGCGGCGAGAGGTCGTGCTCCAGCGAGGTGTCGACCGCGGTCAGGTAGGAGAGCGGCCCCATCTGGATCGTGTCCGCCCCGAGCGCCAGCATCGTAGCGGCCGAGGCGCAGTTGAGCGGGGCGATCACCGTGAGCCGCCGGGAGTAGCGTCGCAGCAGGTGGACGAGGCGCAGCGCCGCCATGCCGCTGCCTCCATCCGACTTGACGAGGAGGGCGATGCGTTGCTGCGGCCCGTGCGCCTCGAGGATCACCTGCAGCGCCATCACGTCGTTGTCGCAGACCGAGCCGCTGGTCGAGGTCCAGTAGGAAAGGAACTTGCCGTCGACCTTGCGCTGAATGCGCTCGCACAGCGCCTGCGTCTTCTCGAAGAGCAAAGGCGGCGTCTTGGTCTTCACGCGCGCGCGGCTTCGTGAGCGGTTGGTCCTGGGGGGCATGGCTCGCAGATTACCTCAGGCGGGTGCGAGGCACGCGGGGTCGTCGAAGGCCGCGTTGTTGACGCGAGTGCTGACCGGGTAAGCCGTCATGGCTGCGGCGGGGAAGGGCCGCAGCAGCGGGCGGACTTCGGCGGCGAGCTCCACCGCCGGATCGAGCCAGAGCGCGTAGTCAGCAGGGTCGAGGATCACCGGCATGCGGTCGTGGACCCTGCGGGCGACCTCGTTCGGCTCGGTGGTGAGGATCGTGCACGTCGGTGTCGCGCCGGGCACGGCGGCCGCCGGCTCCCAGAGCCCCGCGAAGGCGAACGGGCCGGGCGCCGCGAGCCGGATCAGCCAGGGCTGGCGGCGGCGAGCGTCGAGCTTCTGCCACTCGTAGAAGCCGGTGGCGGGAATCAGGCAGCGGCGGCGCGCGAAGGCCTCCCGAAACGCCGGCTTCTCGAAGGCCGTCTCCGAGCGCGCGTTGATGAAGCCGCGCTCCCGGCCCAGGGCGTCGCGCGGAACCAGGCCCCAGGTGAGCTCGGCGAGCCCGCGGCGCGCGGTCTTCGGCTGGACGGCGATCACGGCGACGGGCTGCGTCGGCGCGATGTTGTAGCGCGGAGCGAGCTCGGGCGCTTCGTCGAGACCGAAGGCAAAGGCGACTTCCTCACCCGACGCCGTCTGGTTGAAGCGGCCGCACACGGGTTTTGGCTGAGAGGCGCTAGCCGGCGACGGCGCCGGCGCTAGCGCTTCGAGAGCGACTGCGCGTAGCGGATTGCGGCGCGGACGCCCTTCTTCAGCCGCAAGGCTTTCACGCGAGCCTGCTGCCGCGCGGGGAGCATCCGCATGTGGCCGATGTACTGGCCTTGCAGCTTGAGCGCGGCCATGCGCTGGGGCGTGAGCCGCAGCTTGCGCCGGGGCGGCTCCTGGCCTCGCGGCGCGCGGGCGACGGCGTCGAGCGCGCCGCCAAGGCGGCCCAGCGAGCGCACGACGGATGCGAGTGAGCGGCGGATCGTCTGGATCTCCATGCTGATCGATCTCTGGCGGGGTGTCGGCAAGTGAGCCTCCTGGAAAGTGTCGATGGATGCAAGGCGTGTGAAAGCGGGACTCCATTATAAGCGAATCACACTGTGCGGGGAGAGGGCTCTTTTCGCCGGTCGGCGGGCGAAGGCGCGGATCACTGCGGCTCCCGCATTGGACCCCTCTGAGAACCTGGGTCAGGCGCAGGGGCTCGCTTAGGGGGCGGTGAAGAGTGCGTCCGGGAGCGAGCCCGGCACGTCCAGGACCGGGAAGTAGATGCGCGTGCCGTCGGCGGGGTTCCGGCGATCGTCGGCGAGCATCACGTTCCCGTACTTCTGCCAGTTCTGCCAGGTGAACGTGGTGGGCGGCTTGCTCTCGCCCTTGAGCACGTAGTCCCAACGGTCCACCAGGCCGGTCTTGCGGTTGACGTAGGCCCAGTACTTGTCCCTGGGTGTCAGCCCCACGTCGTCGAACGTGAGGCGCAGCTTGTCCCAGGCCTCGGCGCCCTGCTTTTCCTCGCCGACCAGTGCCAGGGACACGCCCGGATCTTTCATCTTGTACGGCATCAGCAGCCAGTAGGTGTCGTTGACCCAGGCCGCATAGCCCTGCTCCAGGTACTTCCTGGCCTCGTCGCCCAGGAGCTCGGTGCCTTTGAGCCAGGCGCGGCCGTCCCTGGTGTTGATGTTCAGGAGCACGACGTACGGCTCGCCTTCGCGAGTGGTCGCCTCGAGGCGGTGTCGGCCCGTCCACTTGTCCCAGGTGTGAGACCGGCGCATCACGTTCTTGCCTCCGCGTTCGACCGCGAAGTCGAA
>Ga0326597_10013336_pt1 | contig 10808 bp, 14 predicted proteins | sample RVTome_12_FD_203789 | JGI IMG/M metagenome (GOLD analysis project Ga0326597, IMG submission 203789) | Soil microbial communities from uranium-contaminated site in the Upper Colorado River Basin, Wyoming, United States - RVT100D185 | ecosystem: Environmental > Terrestrial > Soil > Contaminated >... | reverse complement strand
TAAGTGAATGTGGCGCGGTTGATTCAAAGCAAGACGCGAGGGGGTACTGGGAGGATACTTTTCCCGGGTTAATCGTGAGCCAAGCAGAAATCTAGCCACGTTGGTTCTGGCCACCCAATACCGAGCGCCGAGAAGGAGATTACATTGGAAGAACTGGCGGCGGCACTGCGCGATTTGCACCGCGCCCTGACTGAACGCGTGCGCCGCGATTACGAACATGAGCAGCACTGTCTCTTGAGTCCCGGGGAGTTTTTGCACCTCTTGATAAGTGATCCCCGGCTCGCATGGATCCGCCCCTTATCCGAGCTCATGGTCGATCTCGATGTCTTCTTGCAGGCCGATCCATCCCCAACCGAGGACGAAGCTGCAGCAGTGCGTACCGAGGTCGGGCGGTTCATTGCGCCTGAACCGCGCGAAGCCTCAGAAAGCTATGCCACATTTGCCCGGCAATATTGGCCATATATCAGTAACGATGCGCAAATTGCCATGGCGCATGCAAGAACCATACAAGCTACTCAGGGTCTGCCCGAAGCAGCTTCAGTCAACGAGGCGGAGGTATTACACGAGAGGCACCGCTGGGCCGAGCTACGGCGCCATCGGCGGTAAGGTTTTCCCGATGACGCGATCCGAGACGTGGACGGGTTTCGCCCAACCCGTATGCTTTGATGACCGTTGATCCAAATCGAGCTCGCTGGTGGCGCGTAGTCTGCTAATTTCAAACCGCCATCCGGCAGCTTCTTTTCAGGATGAGCGTCACAAGCTCAACCGTCACGATCTCGCGACATTTGGTGTCAAGTTTGCCGCCGCCGGCGCTAACCGCGCACCAAAGTTCTGCGAGAGCAATGATACCTCGCCTCGCCCCCGACGCGGCATCCGCCCTCTGAGCTTTCGCGAGCGCTCCAGTTGATTTGGATCAAAGGCGGAGATTGCGGTGATTGATCTTTTATGCTTTAATAGTTCAACTATATTTGAATTATGAAAGTATGCGAAAGACCAGCGCCGTAACCATCTTCGAGTCGCTCGCCTCTGGTGTCCGGCTCGACGTGTACCGGTTGCTCGTTCGAAAAGGCCTGGAAGGCATGGTGGCCGGCGATATCGCTGCGGCCTTGGATCTGCCGCCGACAAATCTCTCTTTCCACCTCAAAGCCATGACGCAAGCCGGTCTGCTCACTGTCGAGCAGGAAGGACGCTATCAGCGTTACCGAGCCAATCTCCGGCTAATGTTGGACCTGATCACCTACCTGACTGCGGAATGCTGCGCGGGCCATCCCGACCAGTGCGCGGTTCCTGGCCGGGTGAAAGCCGCCGTGTCCCGGAGAAGTTCGACCGCAAAGAGGCACTGAACGATGAATGTGCTGTTCCTGTGTACCGGCAACTCCTGTCGCTCGATACTGGCCGAAGCCACTTTCAACCATCTCGCGCGCGCCGGTTGGAAGGCCATGAGCGCCGGCAGCCAGCCCACCGGCCAGGTGCATCCGCGCTCGCTTGCGTTACTTGCACGCGAGGGTATTGCGACCGCGGGCTATCACAGCAAATCCTGGGACAACCTGCCGCTGACACCCGACATCGTGATCACCGTCTGTTCGAGCGCCGCGGGGGAGACCTGCCCTGCCTACCTGGGACCGGTGTTGCGCACGCATTGGGATGTGAAAGATCCGGCACAGGTGTCTGGCACGGATGCAGAAATCGATGCCGCTTTCGAGAAGGCTTATCGCCTCCTGCGCGCACGGATCGAGGCGTTCCTCGCGCTGCCGCTGGAAAGCATCCAAGACGACCGTGTGCGCCTGAAGGCGGAACTCGACCGCATCGGCGAGCAGGTGTCATGAACCGCCTCGCAATATTTCAAGGAGTCTGCAAATGAAAACGATCCAGATATTCGATCCGGCCCTTTGCTGCAGCACCGGCGTGTGCGGCGTGGATGTCGACCAGCAGCTTGTGACTTTCGCCGCCGATGTCGACTGGGCGAAGCAGAACGGCGCAAAGATCGCGCGCTTCAACCTCGCACAGCAACCGTCGGCTTTTGCCGAGCGTGCAGTCGTAAAGGGTTATTTGGAGCGCTCGGGCCAGGAAGGCTTGCCTCTGACTCTGGTGGATGGCGAGATCGCGCTGACGGGCCGCTACCCGAACCGCAACGAGTTGGCTCGCTGGGCCGGAATTAAGCAGCGCGCAATCGAGATCAAGCCCGCCGGCAGTTGCTGCAGCGGCAGTCGTTGCTGCTGATGCGGGAAGTTGCACGCATGCGATTCCTCGACAACCCGCCACGATTCCTGTTCTTCACCGGCAAGGGCGGCGTGGGCAAGACCTCGATTGCCTGCGCCACTGCCGTTCAGCTCGCCGATGGCGGAAAGCGGGTTCTGCTCGTCAGCACCGACCCAGCATCCAACGTCGGGCAGGTGTTTGGCATCGTGATCGGTAACCGCATCACACCGCTTGACGATGTTCCGGGCTTGTCCGCGTTGGAGATCGATCCGCAAGCCGCTGCGCAAGCGTACCGCGATCGCATCGTGGGGCCGGTGCGGGGGGTGTTGCCCCACGATGTGGTGAAGCACATCGAAGAGCAATTGTCAGGAGCATGCACCACCGAGATCGCGGCCTTCGATGAATTCACGTCACTGCTGACCGATTCTTCGCTGGTGGCTGACTATGATCACATCGTCTTCGACACCGCACCGACTGGTCACACGATCCGCTTGTTGCAACTGCCTGGCGCCTGGACTGGTTTCCTTGAGACCGGCAAGGGCGATGCATCGTGCCTTGGCCCCCTTGCCGGGCCGGAGAAACAGCGGGCGCAGTACAGGGCGGCAGTTGATGCTCTGGCCGACGCGCGGCGCACCCGTCTGATTCTGGTGGCCCGAGCGCAGCAGGCGACATTGCGCGAAGCAGCGCGCACGCAGGAGGAGCTCGCCGCCATCGGACTGACTCAGCAATATCTCGTCATCAATGGCATTTTGCCGCCGGATGAAACGGATCGCGATCCGCTTGCCACCGCGATTTTCCGCCGCGAGCACGCTGCGCTCGCCGCAATTCCTGAAGCACTCGAGGTCCTGCCTCGCGACGAGGTCGCGCTCAAGCCTTTCAATCTGATCGGATTGTCGGCACTGCGGCGGCTACTCGTCGATTCAGAAAAGTTACACGCTATTTCCACTGCCGGTTCGCAAGCGGCGCTCAATGCACCCGCGCTTGGCACGCTCATCGATGACATTGCGGTCCATCACGCCAAACGCTACGTTGTCGTCCCATTGTTGAGAGAAGAGCCGGTTGGCGTTGAGCGTTTGCTGGAACTGGCTGCCCGACACAGCCATGTTACCGAAGCAGCCTGACAGGGCTGAACAAAATAACCGGAAGGATGCGCCTCATGTCTGCTCATTGTGAAGTCATGACAAAACAAGCCGCTGGCGTGCCGCTGAATTTTTTCGAACGCTACCTGACGCTGTGGGTGGCGCTGTGCATCGTTGCCGGTATCGTGCTCGGCCAGCTGTTCCCGGGACCGGTGCAGGCTATTGGCGGCATGGAGATCGCCAAGGTCAATCTGCCGGTGGGCGTATTGATCTGGGTGATGATCATCCCGATGCTGCTGAAGATCGACTTCGGCGCGCTGCACCAGGTCAAGGACCACCTGAAAGGCATCGGTGTGACGCTGGTGATCAACTGGCTCGTGAAGCCGTTTTCGATGGCGTTCCTTGCCTGGTTTTTCGTCCGCGGCGCGTTCGCGCCAATGCTGCCCGCGGCGCAGATCGACAGCTACATTGCCGGCCTCATCCTTCTCGCCGCCGCGCCGTGCACCGCGATGGTGTTCGTGTGGAGCCGGCTGACCAACGGCGACCCGTATTTCACGCTGTCGCAGGTTGCATTGAACGACACCATTATGATTTTCGCTTTCGCGCCTGTCGTGGGACTGCTGCTGGGCATCTCCTCGATCACCGTGCCCTGGGCGACGTTGTTCACCTCCGTCGTCCTCTACATCGTTATCCCGGTGATCCTCGCGCAGATAATGCGCAAGCGATTGCTCGCGCGGGGCCAGGCGGCATTCGACGCTGCGATGGCGCGGATTCAGCCCTGGTCGGTTGCCGCCTTGCTGCTGACGCTGGTATTGTTGTTCGCTTTCCAGGGCGACGCCATTCTCAAGCAGCCCCTGGTCATCGCGCTGCTGGCGGTGCCGATCCTGATTCAGGTTTTTTTCAACTCTTCGCTCGCCTACCTTCTGAACCGGGCTTTGGGCGAGAAGCACAGCGTGGCCTGCCCTTCGGCTCTGATCGGCGCCTCGAACTTCTTCGAGCTGGCAGTCGCCGCAGCGATCAGCCTGTTCGGCTTCGAGTCCGGGGCGGCCTTGGCCACCGTGGTCGGCGTGTTGATCGAGGTGCCGGTGATGCTGCTGGTGGTACGCGTGGTCAATGCGAGCAAGGGCTGGTATGAAAGGACGGGAAGGGCGTCTGTCCAGCACCCATGATTTATCGATGTTAAATGATGCCCATGGAAGTGCCCCACTTGCTGTTCAAAGCCCTCGCCGATCCAACCCGCGTGCGCATCGTGATGCTACTGGCCCGGCCGGACGCGCTCTGTTGCTCCGCCGCCGACCAGGTTTGCGCCTGTAATCTGGAACAGCTTCTTGGCTTGGCGCAGCCGACGATCAGTTATCACATGAGGACTCTGGTGCAGGCCGGTCTTGTCGAGGCCCGAAAATCTGGCCGCTGGGTCTACTACCGGCTCAACCGGAATCGGTTCAGGGCGGTTGCCAGGCACCTCGCCGAACTGGCGGGGGACGCTGATGATTCTCCTGGCCTTCTTCTGCCCGTCATCCACCCCCTGGACACCGACGGAGGCCGCCATCGACAACTGTGACACCATGGACGTCGCCCGCTCCAGCCACGGTAGCATCGCCGCCGCCGGTGCCGAAAGCTGCGAACCCGCCAGGGAAGAACGCTGCACCGGTGCGCAATCGCGCGCCAAGAGAATAGGCTATTCCGGGGCCGATCCGGCGGTGATCCCGGAGGGCGCCCATCGCCGCTTCGGCGACGGCTTCAGTTGTATTTCTGAAAAGTAGGAGCGGAGCATGACGGCAAAATCGGAGCATAGAATGATCGTGCTTGCACCCGTACCACGCATCTCGCGGATGGTCCTGGGCATGGACCGGGTCGTGCTGGCCACGATCGCGGTGCTCGCCGCGCTGGCGCTGACCGTTCCGGAACAAGCAGTGGCGAGCGCTTTTGCCACGCTGCGCTCGATCGTGTCGATACTGCCCTTTACGGTTCTTGCCGTGGCGCTCGCGGCAGGAGCCAGGGCGACCGGTTGCGACCGGCAGATCGCGCGCGCCTTCGCCGCCAGAGAGGCGGCTGCCATTGTCGCGGCCGCGCTGATCGGCGCCTTGTCTTTTTTTTGCGGGATGAGCGTCGTGCCGCTGGTAGCGGCGGCGCTGGTCGCCGGCGTTCCTCTGTCCGCGGTGATGGCCTTCTGGATCTCGTCCCCGTTGATGAATCCAGCGATCTACATACTCACCGCGGCCGAGTTCGATGTCTTCTTCGCCACCGCGCGGCTGGTATCGGCGATCGGCCTCGGCCTCGTGGCCGGCTTTGCGACCCGCTGGCTGGTGGCGCACAACTGCTTCTCCGACGCACTTCGTCCCGAAGTATCGACGTATGGTGCCGCCTGCGGCGCAAAAAACGCGACTGTCAGCGCTCCGATCGTCTGGCGCTTCTGGAACGATCCCGCGCGTCGCACTGCCTTCGTGGCCGAGAGCCGCACCACTGGCCTGACGCTTCTCAAATGGATGACGCTGGCCTTTCTGTTGGAGAGCCTGCTGGTTGCCTATGTGCCAACGGAGCTGGTGACAAGCTGGGTGGGCGGCGAGGGCTGGTGGGCAATCCCGCTGAGCGTCGCGGTGGGCATCCCGGCCTACCTCAACGGCTACGCCGCAATTCCGACCGTTGCTCGACTAGTAGAGATGGGGATGAGCCCCGGTGCCGCCCTGGCCTTCATGACTGCTGGCGCGGCCACCAGTTTTTCCGCGATGGCGGCCGTGTTCGCCTTAGTCCGCCCCTCTCTGTTCGGATGGTATATCAGCCTCAGCGTGATGGGCGCTTTGGCGGTAGGGTACGCCTATCAGGGCTTGGTCGGATAGCAGAACACCGGCTTTGTCGCGGCCGTTGGATTGCGGTCCGCGGGTATCGAGTTCCCGCAGCGTCTAACGCCCGACCGCCTTCGCTTTCTGGTGCGATCGGTTTCAATACCAGAGGGTACGCAGAACCACGGCCATGGCGAACCGCGGCAAGCCACGCGCGCGCCATGCCGATGCGCGGTTGCTACTGATTCCTGCGGCCCATCACTGAACCGCTGGCAACGTCGGCCGAACAAATGCGCGTTCAGCATAGCATCGATGACGAACCGGCGTCGTTTCATGACCGTTATGCCGCGGGCGTGCGGCGCAAGCGCTTGATGCATGTCAGGACGCGCGAAACCCGCGGCGCAGTTGATTCACGTCAAGACGCGGTGGGGTACTGAGACGATACTTTTCTCGGCTTCTTCATGGCCGACTTGGTGCGCGAGATTCAACCCTTGGGCCTGTTCCTGAATGGATATGACTTTTCTGGGAATCATGGCGCTCATAGCTGCAGGCGGGCGCAGGCGAGTCCTTGCCTTGTGGCGAGTATTCATTTTCGCGCTGCTGCTGTTCGCGGCCTTTGGGGCGATTGCCGGCGAAGGCACTGAACCGGGCGCAAGGGATGGATCGCCCGCCGTGACGATTTACTACTTCCGCGCCGAAGGCTGTCCGCATTGCGCGCACGCGGGTGCGTTTCTCAAGCGTTACGCCGCCGATGCGCGAATCACAATACGCGATTACGAGGTCCAGTACGACCCGGTCGGCCGCGAGCATTTCATCAAAGTGGCGGACACTCTGCGCGTGCGGGACGCCGGCGTCCCGTTCATTCTCATCGGCGACTGGGCCGTGATCGGTTACCTCAGCGACGAGTGGACCGGCGCGGCTATCGAGGCACAGGTCGCGCGCTGTCTGGTTCGAAGCTGCCCGGATAACGTGGCCGCGATTCTCGCCGGAAAGCCGGTTGCGACGCCTATGCGGCTGACCGAAGCCGGGCCATTGCTGCCGGAGACCATCAAGCTACCGCTGATCGGCGAGGTCGCCACGGCCACGCTCTCGCTGCCTGCCCTCACTGTCGTCCTCGGCGCCATCGACGGATTCAATCCCTGTGCCATGTGGGCGCTGGTGTTCCTGCCCGGATTGCTGATGGGCACGAAGGACCGCAAGCGCATGTGGGTTCTCGGCCTCACCTTCCTGTTCGGCTCGGCCCTGGTGTATTTCCTCATCATGGCGGCGTGGCTCAACGTGCTGCTGGCGATCGGATTTTCTTACTGGATCCGCAATGCGGTCGGCGTGGTGGCGCTGGACGCAGCGGCCTACTATCTGTACGATTTTGTCGCCAACCCCGACGCCGCCTGCGAAGTGTCTCACACCGGCAACCGCCAGCAGGTGCTCGGCCGGCTGCGGCGTTTCGCGCTGGAAGAGAGCTTGTGGCCGGCGGTCGTCGGCGTTCTCCTGCTCGCCATCGCCGTCAACATGATCGAGCTGGTCTGTTCCGCCGGCATTCCGGCCGTCTATACGCAGGTACTGGCACTCACACCCATGCCCGCCTGGCAATACTACGGCTATCTGGCGCTCTACAACTTCATCTACATGCTCGACGACATCGCAATATTCGCCGTCGCGGTGGCGACGCTGCAGATCACCGGCATCGGCGCGCGTTATGCCCGCTCCAGCCGGCTGATTGGCGGCATAGTGCTTGCCGCCGTAGGCCTGATGCTGTTGTTCAGGCCGCAGTGGCTGGCGTTTTATTGATGGCGCATTGCAAAATGAGAGAACGAGTGTGAACTTAGGATGAACGCGTCAACCGCTGCGCATTCAGGCGTTACCGCGCCATCTCCGCGCGATCCCATCGGCCACGTGGTCGAAGTGCACGGGCCGGTGGTGGACATCGCCTGCGAGACGCTGCCGCCGCTACACCGGGCGCTCGATGTGGCAATCGACGGCGGGAGCGCGGTGCTGGAAGTGCTCCACCATCTCGACCCGCACCAGGTGCGCGCCATTGCTCTGCATCGCACCGCGGGCTTGAGGCGCGGTACGCCGGTCTTTGACACCGGAGCTCCGCTGCGGGTACCAGTGTCCGTGGAGTGCCTCGGCCGCCTGCACGATGCGTTCGGCGCGCCGCTGGACGGCGGACCGCCGCTTGACCCGAGCGAGTTTCGCAATCTGCTCTCGCCCCCGCCTCTCCTCTCCGACACTTTGCGTTCGAGCGACATCCTGGAGACCGGGATCAAGGTCATCGATCTTCTGTGCCCCTTCATTCGCGGCGGCAAGACCGGGCTTTTCGGCGGCGCGGGCGTGGGCAAGACGATACTCATCATGGAGTTCATGCAGGCGGTGGCGTCCCTGCACAGCGGCGTGTCGGTGTTCGCCGGGGTGGGCGAGCGCATCCGCGAAGGCCACGAGTTGTGGCATGAGATGTGCAATAACGGCGCGCTGGCTAACGCGGTGCTGGTGTTCGGCCAGATGGACGAGTCGCCCGGAGTGCGCTTTCGCGTCGGGTTCGCCGCGCTCACCTACGCCGAGTATCTGCGCGATGCCCTCGGCAAGGAAGTGCTGTTCCTGATGGATAATGTGTTCCGCTTCGTGCAAGCCGGATCCGAGGTGTCGGGGCTGCTGGGGCGCATGCCCGCTACTGTCGGTTACCAGCCCACGCTTCCATCGGAAGTGGCGGAACTGGAGGATCGCATCGTTTCCAGCAGGCTTGGCAACATCACCTCGGTGCAGGCGGTCTACGTGCCCGCCGACGACATGACCGACCCCGCCGTGGGCGCCATCCTCGCCCATCTCGACACGCGGGTGATCCTGTCCCGCGCCCAGGCGGCCAAGGGCATCTATCCGGCAGTGGACCCGCTCGCCTCGGGCAGCAATCTCATGGACCGGCATTTTCTGGGCGACCGCCACTACGCCGTCGCGCACAACGTGCGGGAACACTTAGCGCGCTACCGCGAACTGGAGGACATCATCACGATGCTCGGCATCGAGGAGCTTTCCGAATCCGACCGGCTGGTCGTGCAGCGCGCCCGCAGGCTGCAGCGCTATCTCACCCAGCCATTCCACGCCATGACTTCGCAGAATGCCGCGCAGGGCGTATCGGTGCCTCTCGCCCAGACGCTCGCCGACTGCGAGGCCTTCCTGCGTGGCGACTACGACGAGTTGCCCGAGGAACGCTGCTACATGCGAGGGGCCATGACCGAGCAGACTGCTCAATGAACACCTTCACCCTGCATCTGTTCGCCGCCGACCGTTACGAGCGCATCGATGGCGCAGCAAGCTTCGTGGGCGAGGACATGAGCGGAAGCTTCGGCCTGCTGGCGCGGCATGACCGCTTCATGACCGTGCTCACCTTCGGTCTTGCGCGCCTGCTTTTGGCGGACGGCAGTCGCGAATACCTGGGCTTTCCAGGCGGGCTGCTTTATTTCATCGACAACGAGCTGCGCATTTCCACGCGACGCTATCTGCGCGACACCGACGTGGAGCGCATCACCCAAGCGCTAACCCGCGAACTGCTGGAAGAGGAACAAGCGCTGCAACAGACGCGGCGCAAACTGCATCGCCTCGAAGCCGAGATGCTCAAACGCCTGGCGCAGCTTGGACGGGACTAGCCGAAATGCAAAACGGCGAACGCCTGCGGCAGAGCATCGAGAAACAGGCACAGCGCATGACGCAAGCCGAAAAAGAGCGGCCGACCCTGCTCGCCCAGACCGTGTTCCTCGGCACGCTGGCGCTGCTGTTCGTGCTGCCGGTGGTGGGTGGCGCCTATCTCGGCCACTGGATCGACAGCCTGCAAGCCGGCTATTCCTACCGCTGGACTATGAGCCTGCTGATGACCGGGCTCATCGTTGGGGCCATGAACGTTTATCTTTATATCCAGAGGCATTAAAACCAAATGGGCAAGCCGGAACTTCTCGAACTCCTCGCCTTTCACCTGGGACCTCTCCACGTCGGCGCCACGGTGCTTACCACTTGGTTGCTGATGGCCGTGCTGTCGGGGCTGGCCTGGTTCGGTACGCGAAGCATGAGCGTGGAGGCGCCCTCGCGTCTGCAAACGGCGCTGGAAGGAACTGTGCTCGCCCTGCAGGCGGCCATCGAGAGTGCGGCACCCAGCCACGCCGTCCGACTGCTGCCGTTCGTTGGCACGCTGTGGCTGTTCATCGCCGCGGCCAACCTCGTGGGCCTGGTGCCGGGTCTGCGCTCGCCCACGGGCGATCTATCGCTGACCGTGGCGCTCGCCATGCTGGTGTTTCTCTCGGTGCACTGGTTTGGCATCCGCATCGACGGCCTCAAAGCCTATCTGCGCCATTATCTCGATCCTAACCCGACCCTGCTGCCGTTTCACCTGCTCGGTGAAATCACTCGCACCCTGGCCTTGGCCGTTCGCTTGTTCGGCAACATGATGAGCTTGGAGATGGCGGCACTGCTGGTGCTGCTGGTGGCGGGTTTTCTCGCGCCGGTGCCGCTCTTGATGCTGCATATCGCCGAGGCGCTCGTGCAGGCCTACATCTTCGGCACGCTGGCGCTGGTCTATGTGGCCGGCGCTCTGCAGTCCCATGAACTTGAAACAAGGAGCGATTAAATGGACAAGATGAGCTGGTTTATCCTGCTTTCCACCGGCGGTGCGCTTGCGGCCATCGCCATCGGTGTGATCTTTCCGGCGCTTGCCATGGGGCGCGCCATCACGCAGGCGCTGGATGCCCTAGCAGCCTGTCGGACTTAA
>Ga0326597_10013335_pt1 | contig 10809 bp, 9 predicted proteins | sample RVTome_12_FD_203789 | JGI IMG/M metagenome (GOLD analysis project Ga0326597, IMG submission 203789) | Soil microbial communities from uranium-contaminated site in the Upper Colorado River Basin, Wyoming, United States - RVT100D185 | ecosystem: Environmental > Terrestrial > Soil > Contaminated >... | reverse complement strand
GCGCCCGGTCTGGGGCGCGCTGGTGCTGGCGCTTGCCGTGGTGGCGCTGGTCTGGGCCGTCGGCACGAATCGTTCCGTCGTGGCGCTGGCCGGTGCCGGGCTGGGCAGCTGGCTGGTGTTCGGGGCACTGGCCGAACTGTGGCTGCGCGCCGCGCACAAACCGGCGCGGCTGGCGCGGTTGCCGCGCGCCGACTGGGGCAAGGCGCTTGCGCATGGCGGGCTTGGCGTCGCCTTCGTTGGCGTCGGGCTGCTGACAGCCTGGGACAGCGAGGACATTCGCGTGGCGCAGATCGGCGCGCCATTCACCGTTGCAGGCTATGAATTCACGCTGGATGCGGTCGATCTGGTGCAGGGGCCGAACTACGTTTCCAGCACCGGCAGCATTTCGGTGCGGCGCGGCGATGCGCTGCTGGCCACGCTGCACCCGGAAAAGCGTGTCTATCCGGTGCAGGGGATGCCCACCACCGAGGCCGCAATCGACAACGGCTTCTGGCGCGACATCTATCTGGTGATCGGTGACGAACAAGCCGGCGGCGGTTACGCGGTGCGCACCTATATCAAGCCTTTCGTGAACTGGATCTGGCTTGGCGCGGCGCTGATGGCGCTTGGCGGGCTGTTCAGCCTGACCGACCGGCGCTACCGTATTGCCGCCGGCGCGCGCAAACCCGCACCGCTTTTGGCAACCCCGGCGGAGTGACGGCGATGTTCAGAATTCTTGCTGTCGTCCTGACGCTTCTGGCGACCCCGCTTTGGGCGGTGCAGCCTGACGAGGTGCTTTCCGATCCGGTGCTTGAGGCGCGCGCCCGCGAACTGGGCAGGGTGCTGCGCTGCCCGGTCTGCCAGGGCGAGAACATTGACGAATCGAATGCCGCGGTCGCGCGCGACCTGCGGCTGGTGGTGCGCGAACGGCTGCTGGCGGGTGATGAAGACTGGCAGGTGCTGGATTACATCGTGGCGCGCTACGGCGAATATGTGCTGTTCGAGCCCCAGGCGCGCGGCGCGAACCTGATCCTTTACCTGACCGGGCCGGTGGCGCTGCTGCTGGCGCTTGGCGGTGCCGGGATTTACCTGCGCCGGCGCCGGGTGCCACAAGCCGCGGCGGCAGCGCTAAGCGATGACGAGCGCCGCCGCCTGGCCGAGATTCTGGACGAGTGACGCGGGGTTTCGCTTTCGCTTTGCCCGCGGCCCGCTAGCATGCGGCGGCGGGGCAACGGGGGCGCGCGATGTCGTATCAGACAATCCTTTACAGCCTCATGGACGGCGTGGCGCTGATTACGCTGAACCGGCCCGAGGTGATGAACGCGATGAACGCGCCGATGCGGGCAGACCTGACCGCGGCGCTGCGGCAGGCGACCGGCGAGGCGCGCGCCGTGGTGCTGACCGGTGCCGGGCGGGCATTTTGTTCCGGGCAGGATCTGGCGGGCGGCGCCCCGATCGCCGGCGCCGATCTGGAGCGTGTGCTGCGCGACGAATATGAACCCATGCTGAACGCCATCTACGACTGCCCGGTGCCGACGATTGCGGCGGTGAACGGGGTTGCCGCAGGGGCGGGGGCAAACCTTGCGCTTGCCGCCGATGTGGTGATCGCCGCGGAATCCGCCGGTTTCATCCAGGCGTTCACGCGCATCGGTCTGGTGCCCGACGCCGGCGGAACCTGGTGGCTGCCGCGTCAGATCGGGGCGGCGCGGGCGATGGGGGCGGCGCTTTTTGCCGAACGCATTTCGGCGCGGCAGGCCGCCGATTGGGGGATGATCTGGGAGGCGGTGCCCGAGGCCGAATTCAACCAGCACTGGCGCGCCCGGGCGGCGCATCTGGCGCAGGGGCCGACACTGGCCTACCGCGCCGTCAAGCAGGCGCTGCGCGCCAGCCACGGCAACAGCCTGCCGCAACAGCTTGCGCTTGAGGCCAGGTTGCAGGCCGATTGCGGTGCCAGCCGGGATTTTGCCGAAGGCGTCGCGGCCTTCGTGGAAAAACGCGCGCCGCGGTTTGCGGGCCGCTAGGGTCGGGTCGGCCTGCGTGGTGGAAATCCGGGCAACGGCCGCGCCGTGATTATTGGAACGACCTGCGCCAAAAGGACGCGAAGCGGCGGCGCAGCGGGTTTTCGGGTCGCGAGCAGGGGCACAATGGGGTAAGGCATGGCCATGCCGCAGGCAGGCCGCGCCCATGCGCGACAGGTGCCGCGCACCGATGCCCGCTCTCCCGTTGCGCCGAAAGGATCCGCCATGTTCAACCGTTTGATCGCTGTCTTTGCCCTGATTGTCCTTGCCGGACCCGCAGCGGCGCAGTCAGCGCTGCGGGTGGCGCTTGATGGCCCGATTTCGGGCGCTACCGCCCCCTATGTGCTTGCCGCCGACAGTGGTCTGTTTGCCGCCGAGGGGCTTGAGGTCGAAATACGGCCAACCCGTAGCGGGCTTGATGCGATGGGCCGCGTGTCGCTGGGAACCTATGCCGCGGCGGTCGTCGATTTTCCGACCTTCGCTGAATTCTTGTCGATGAGCGCCGGCTCACCCTTGATCACGGCGCTGGTGATCCACGACCGGCCGGCCTTTGCGGTTGTCGGGCTGAAGTCGCACGGCATTGCGGCGGTGGGCGATCTGGCAGGCCATACCATGGGCTATGACAGCGACAGCCTGATCAAGAACCGCGTGCTGAACCTTGCCAATGCCAACGGCATGAAACTTGCCGACATCGGCTTCGTGCATCGCGACCCCGGGGCGCTGGCCGCTGCGCTGGCGGCGGGCGAGGTGGATGCCATCGTCGCGCAAAGCTATGAGGTGCTGCCCGATCTGGACCGGCTGGGGGTTTCGCCCGATGACCTGACGGTGTTGCACATGGCCGATAACGGGCTGGTGCTGTTCGGTCAGGTGCTGGTGCTGAACACCGAATTCGCCAGGTCGCATTCTTCCGCTGTGCCCAAGCTGCTGGCTGCGGTGATCAAGGGCTGGCAGGCCGCGATCGAAAACCCGGATGCGGCGATTGCCGCGATCGTGGCGCGCGATGCCACGCTGGATGCGGCGCTGGAAAGTGAGCGGCTGCGCATGATCGTGGCCGAAAACGTGCTGACCCCCTTTGTGCTGGAAAACGGCATGGGCGTCGGCACCCAGGCGCGGCAGGAATGGAACGTGGCACAGTTGCAGGACAATCCGGCGCTGATCGCCTCGGAAGATCGTTCGCAATTCTTCAACACCGATTACCTGCCCAGTGCCAAGGTGCGGGCGATGAAGTAGCCGCACCGATGCGGTGGCAGGCGCGCTTGCATTGCCCGGCGCGGCCGCCTATATCGGCGGCCGAGAGGTTGGCGCGGGCAAGCGCCTCGCCAACCCGGTCAGGTCCGGAAGGAAGCAGCCGTAACGAGACCCGCTTGGGTCGCTGTCCAGCCTCTCACCCTTGCTTCGCCTGCTGCATGGAGGATCGGAATGATTGAGGTCCAGAACCTCCGGGACAGCGCAGCCTGACGCGGCATCCCGCCAGCGCACCTGTTGCCCGCGATCGCCTGTGGCGTGGTGGTCGTATCACCCGCGTGCCCAGGATCAGGCCGTGACATCGCCATTCGCCTCGCTAGCCGATCTTGGATGGTCGGCGCATTTCGCCCAGCAGATCACGACCGCCGAGTCGGATTCGCTGCTGCCGCTGCGCATTGCCGGGATCGAGCGCAGCCGCGCCGCGGGGCTTGGCCCCTCGGGCCGGCTGCTGCTGCAGTTTCCGCCCGGCCTCAGTTCAGGCGATGTCGCGGTGGGCGATTGGGTGCTGGCCGACCCGCAATTGCGGCGCATCGCCCGCGTGCTGGCGCGCCGCTCGCTGCTGGCGCGCAAGGTGGCGGGGGTCGAAAGCCGCGCGCAGCTGATTGCCGCCAATGTCGATACGCTGTTCATCGTTTCGTCATGCAACGCCGATTTCAACCCGGCGCGGCTGGAACGCTATGTGGCGCTGGCGCTGGACGCCGGGGTGGTGCCGGTGATCGTGCTGACCAAGGCCGATCTGGCCGCCGATGCCGCCGCCTATGGCGAACGCGCCGGCGCGCTGTCGCCGCATCTTGCCGCAGTGTTGACGCTCAACGCGAAGGCACCCGAGGCGCTGCCCGCGCTGCGGCACTGGTGCGGGGCAGGGCAGACGGTGGCCTTCACCGGCTCGTCCGGGGTGGGCAAATCGACGCTGATCGGCGGGCTGATCGGGCAGCAACTGGCCACCGCGGAGATTCGCCAAGACGATGCCAAGGGCCGCCACACCACCACCGCGCGCAGCCTGCACCTGATGCCCGGCGGCGGCCTGCTGATCGACATGCCCGGCATGCGCGAACTGGCGCTGTTCGATGCCGCCGATGGTATCGCCGAACTGTTCGACGATCTCGAAGCGCTTGCCGCCAATTGCCGCTTTCGCGATTGCGCGCATGAGCGCGAGCCGGGCTGCAAGCTGCGCGCCGAGGTTGCTGCGGGCCGGCTTGACCCGGCGCGGCTGGAACGCTGGCAAAAGTTGCGACGCGAGGATGCCGCCACCAGTGCAAGCGTGCACGAAGCACGCCGCAAGGGCCGCAGCTTCGCTCGTATGGTCAAGGCCGCGAAAAACGCCAAGGCAGCGCAAAACCCCGACTGACCGCCGCTGCCTGCCGGGTGGACGCCGGGGCCGCCCCGCCCTACTCTGCCGGCCAACCCCGAATCCCCGCGAGGCGCCATGTCTGACCCGTCCGAACAAGGTTATCAGGTTCTTGCCCGCAAATACCGGCCTGCGACCTTTGCCGATCTGATCGGACAAGAGGCGATGGTGCGCACGCTGAAAAACGCCTTTGCCGCCGGCCGCATCGCGCATGCCTTCATCCTGACCGGGGTGCGCGGCGTCGGCAAGACCACCACCGCGCGGATCGTCGCCAAGGGGCTCAACTGCATCGGTCCCGACGGCAAGGGCGGCCCCACCACCGAACCTTGCGGCGCCTGCGAGCATTGCCGCGCCATCGCCGAGGGCCGCCACGTCGATGTGCTGGAAATGGACGCGGCCAGCCGCACCGGGGTCGGCGACATTCGCGAAATCATCGAAAGCGTGCACTACCGCACCGCCTCGGCGCGCTACAAGGTCTATGTCATTGACGAGGTTCACATGCTTTCGACCAGCGCCTTCAACGCGCTGCTGAAAACCCTGGAAGAACCGCCGCCGCATGTGAAGTTCATCTTTGCCACAACCGAGATCCGCAAGGTGCCGGTTACCGTGCTGTCGCGCTGCCAGCGGTTCGATCTGCGCCGGATCGAGCCCGAGGTGATGATCGCGCATCTTGCCGCCATCGCCGCGAAAGAAGGCGCCGCCATCGCCCCTGACGCGCTGGCGCTGATCACCCGCGCCGCCGAAGGCTCGGTGCGCGACGCGATGAGCCTGATGGATCAGGCCATCGCCCATGGCGCGGGCGAAACCGGCGCCGAACAGGTGCGCGCCATGCTCGGGCTGGCCGACCGTGGCCGCGTGCTCGACCTTTTTGACATGGTGCTGAAGGGTCAGGCGGCCGCGGCATTGGCGGAACTGGGCGGGCAATATGCCGATGGCGCCGATCCGATCGCGGTGTTGCGCGATCTGGCCGAGATCACGCACTGGGTTTCGGTCATCAAGATCACGCCGCAGGCGGTGGAAGACCCGACCGTTGCGCCCGCCGAACGCGCCCGCGGCCAGGCGATCGCCGATGCGATCCCGATGCGGGTGCTGACGCGGCTGTGGCAGATGCTGCTGAAGGCGCTCGACGAGGTGTCCCTGGCGCCGAACACGATGATGGCCGCCGAAATGGCGCTGATCCGGCTGACGCATGTTGCCGACCTGCCCGACCCTGAAACCTTGCTGCGCCGGTTGCAGCAAGGGCAAGGCGCCGCTGTGCCTGTGCCCACCGCGCCGCCCGCACCTGCCGGGAATGGCGAAACCCGGGGTTTTTCCGCCCCGGCACCGCGCCTGTCGGTGCAGCGCTCGGGTGCCGCCACCGCACTTGAGGTTGCGCCCGAATCCGCGCTGGCGCGTTATGCTCGGTTTGATGACGTGCTGGCGCTGATCCGGCGGATGCGCGATGTCAAGCTGCTGGTCGAAGTCGAAACCCGGCTGCGGCTGGTGCGCTATGCCCCCGGCCGGATCGAGTTCGAACCCACCCCCGATGCGCCGCGCGACCTGGCCGCAACGCTGTCAGCGCGGCTGCAAGGCTGGACGGGCGCCCGCTGGGCGGTTTCGGTCAGTTCTTCCGGCGGCGGCCAGACGATTGCCGAGACGCGCGACGCAGACCTGCGCGCCGCTGAACAGCAGGCGTTGCACAACCCCACCGTTCAGGCGATATTCGCGGCCTTCCCCGCGGCGCGCTTCGTTTCGCTCGCCTCGCCCGAGGCGCTCAGCGCGCAGGCCGAGGCCGAGGCGCTGCCCGCGGTTGAGGAAGACTGGGATCCGTTCGAGGACAATTGAGGAGAGCACGATGTTCAAGGGCCTGGGCAGCATGGGCGACATGACCAAGATGATGAAGGCCGCCAAGGACATGCAGACCCGCATGGCGGCGCTGCAGGACGAGTTGACCCGCATCACCGTGCAGGGCGAAAGCGGCGCCGGGCTCGTGCGCGCCGAGGCCACCGCCAAGGGCGAACTGACGGCGCTGCACATCGACCCGTCAATCTTTTCCGCCGACGACAAGGAAGTTGTCGAAGACCTGATCCTCGCCGCGATCAAGGATGTGCAGAAACGCGCCGCAGAACGCAGTGCGCAGGAAATGCGCAAGATCGCCGCCGAAATGGGCCTGCCGCCCGACATGAACCTGCCGATGTGAGCGCGCCTTGAACAGCGCCACCGAGCAAATCGAGGCCCTGATCGCGCTGCTGGCGCGGCTGCCGGGGCTTGGGCCGCGTTCGGCACGCCGCGCCGTGCTGCACCTGATCCGCAAGCGCGGGCCGCTGATGGCGCCGCTGGCGGCGCTGATGGCGCATGTCGCCGAAACCGCGCGCGAATGTGCCGCCTGCGGCAACATCGCCACCGCCGATCTGTGCGACATCTGCGCCAACTCCGCCCGCGCCACCGGCGAGATCTGCGTGGTCGAGGATGTGGCCGACCTTTGGGCGATGGAACGCGGCCAGGCCTTCAAGGGCCGCTATCACGTGCTTGGCGGCACGCTTTCGGCGCTTGATGCAGTGGGGCCGGACGAGCTTGGCATCCCGCGGCTCGTGTCACGCATCGCCGCCGAAGGCGTCACCGAGGTGATCCTGGCGCTGAACGCCACGGTCGAAGGCCAGACCACCGCGCATTACATCGCCGAAGCGCTGCAAGACAGCGGCGTTGCGCTGACCAGCCTGGCGCAGGGCGTGCCGATCGGCGGCGAGCTTGACTATCTCGACGATGGCACCATCCAGGCAGCGCTGCGCGCCCGCAGGCGGTTCTGACACCCGATGGCAACCTCCCCCGACATTGCCGCCTTCCTGCTTGAACAGCTGACCGCGGCCGCACCGGTGTCGCTGCGCAAGATGTTCGGCGAATATGCGCTCTATCGCGACGGCAAGGTGGTGGCGTTGCTTTGTGACGACACACTTTTCGTCAAACCCAGCGAAACCGGGCGCCTCCATCTGGGTGAGGTCATCGAAAACCCGCCCTATCCCGGCGCCAGACCGCATTTTCAGATCGACCCCGACCGCTGGGACGATGCCGACTGGTTGTCCGCCCTGATCCGCATCACCGCCCAAGCGCTTCCCGCGCCAAAGCCCAAGCCCAAACCCCGCTGAGCTGCCACCCAGATCCCGCCCCTGCCCGGATCTTCCTTGCGAAAATATCCCGGGGGGTGAGGCCGCAGGGCCTATGGGGGCTGCGCCCCCCGCTTAGGCCAGGGCGCTGTCGCAGCGCGCGCAGACACCGGCGTGCGCGTGGCTGCCGACATCGGGCAGAATCTTCCAGCAGCGCCCACATTTTTCGCCCTCGGCCAGTTCGAACACCACCGCAACCCCCGGCACTTCGGGCAGGCGAAAGCTTTCCTCGGGGGCTGGCGTTGCGGTCAGATCCAGCGCCGAGGTGATGCACAGATCGGCAAAATCGACCGATTTCAACGCCGCCAGCAGCCCGGCATCCTCGATATGCACCACCGGCGCGGCCTCCAGACTGGCGCCGATCACCTTGGCGGCACGCTGCACCTCCAGCGCCGCTGTCACGGCACGGCGGGCCCGGCGCACGCCATCCCATTTCGCCGCAAGCGGCTCATTCAGCCAGTCGGCCGGGGTCGCGGGCATGTCGATCAGGTGCACCGAGGAACGCTCGCCCGGAAAGCGGCTCAGCCAGACGTCTTCCATGGTGAACACCAGGATCGGCGCCAGCCAGGTTGTCAGCCGGTGGAACAACAGGTCCAGCACCGTGCGCGCCGCGCGCCGCGTCGCGCCACTGGCGGCGTCGCAATAAAGCGCGTCCTTGCGGATGTCGAAATAGAAGGCCGAAAGATCGACCGTGGCAAAGTTGAACAGCGCCTGAAACACGCCCTGGAAATCATGGGCGCCGTAGCCCTTGCGCACCACGTGGTCCAGCTCGGCCAGCCGGTGCAGCACCCATTGCTCCAGTTCCGGCATCGCCTGCAGCGGCACCCGCTCGGCCTCGCTGAAACCGGCAAGATTGCCCAGCAGGAAACGCATCGTGTTGCGCAGCCGCCGGTAGCTGTCGGCCACGCCTTTCAGGATTTCGGGGCCGATGCGCTGATCGTTGGTGAAATCGACCTGCGCCACCCAAAGCCGCAGGATATCGGCGCCGTATTGCGCAATGACCTGCTGCGGCAGGATCGTATTGCCCAGTGACTTGGACATTTTCATGCCCTTCTCATCCAGCGTGAAGCCATGCGTCAGCACCGCCCGGTAAGGCCCGCGGCCCTTGGTGGCGCAGGCCTGCAGCATGCTGGAATGGAACCAGCCGCGGTGCTGGTCGGTGCCTTCAAGGTAAAGGTCGGCTATGCCGTCCGGCGCGCCGTCGGCGCGGTCACGCAACACGAAAGCATGGGTCGAGCCGCTGTCGAACCACACGTCGAGCACGTCGAACACCTGATCGTAGGCGTCTGCGTCATGCAGCCCTGCCAGGATCTTTTCCTTGAACCCCGCGCCATACCAGACATCGGCGCCATCCGCCTCAAACGCGCGCACGATACGGGCGTTCACATGCGCATCGCGCAGCAGAAAATCGGTGTCGGTCGGGCGTGCGCCGCGTTTGACGAAAGCGGTCAGCGGCACCCCCCAGGCGCGCTGGCGGCTCAGCACCCAGTCGGGCCGCGCTTCGATCATCGCGTGCAGCCGGTTGCGCCCGCTGGGCGGCGTCCACTGCACCAGCTTGTCGATCGAACTCAAGGCGCGCTGCCTGATGGTGGCGCCGTATTCACCCATGCCATCGTCAAGCTTGCGGTCGATCGCGGCGAACCATTGCGGCGTGTTGCGATAGATCAGCGGTGCTTTCGAGCGCCAGGAATGGGGGTAGGGGTGCTTGATCTTGCCCTTGGCCAGCAGCGCGCCCGCATAGGCAAGCTGCTTGATCACCGAGACGTTCGCCGGGCCTTCCTTGCCCTCGGGGGTGATGATCGCCTGGCCGCCAAACAAGGGCAGATCGGCGCGAAAGGTGCCGTCGGGTTCGACGTTCCAGGTCATCGGCAGGCGATGTTTCAGGCCCACCTGATAGTCATCGTCGCCGTGGCTGGGCGCGGTGTGCACAAAGCCGGTGCCCACGTCATCGGTGACATGCTCGCCGGGCAGCATCGGCACGTCATAATCCCACTCACCGCTGCCGGCTTCGACGCCGCGGAACGGGTGGGCGAGGGTCAGGCCCTCAAGTTCCGCGGTGCTCACCTGCCGCAGCATCGAAAAGCTTTCGACTTTCGCCGCGGCAAAAACCGCCGCTGCCAGCTTGTCGGCCAGCACCAGCAGTTCGCCCGCCCTGGCGGTCGAACCCTCGGCCGCCGCCTCGACCTCATAAAGCCCGTAGGCGATGGCGGGGTTGAAGCACACAGCGCGGTTTTGTGGAATGGTCCAGGGGGTGGTGGTCCAGATCACCACCGTTGCGGGCTTCTCTATTGCCGAAATACCCAAACGCGACGCGTCCGCAGCGCCGGCGATCGGAAACCGCACCCAAACCGTGTGGCTCGTATGGTCGTGATACTCGACCTCGGCCTCGGCCAGCGCGGTCTTTTCCACCGGCGACCACATCACCGGCTTGCTGCCCTGGTAAAGCGCGCCGTTCATCAGGATCTTCATGAACTCTTCGGCGATCACCGCCTCGGCGTGAAAATCCATCGTCAGGTAGGGGTCATCCCATTTTCCGGTGACGCCGAGGCGCTTGAATTCCTCGCGCTGCACTTCCACCCAAGCCTCGGCAAAGCGGCGGCATTCCTGGCGGAAGGCGACCACATCGACCTCGTCCTTGTTCTTGCCGGCGGCGCGGTATTGCTCTTCGATCTTCCATTCGATCGGCAGGCCGTGGCAGTCCCATCCCGGCACGTAGCGCGCATCGAAGCCCATCATCTGCTGGCTGCGCACCACCATGTCCTTCAGCACCTTGTTCAGCGCGTGGCCGATGTGCAGATGGCCGTTGGCGTAGGGCGGGCCGTCGTGCAGCACGAAGGGCTTGCGCCCCGGCTTTTCACGCAGCCGGTCATAGACGCCGATTTCTTCCCAGCGGGCCAGCCATGCGGGTTCGCGCTCGGGCAGGCCGGCGCGCATCGGGAAGTCGGTTTCGGGCAGGAAGACGGTGTTGCGGTAGTCGGGCGTATCGGCGCACATGCGGGCGTTCCTTCAAGGCGGGCGGGCGCCGGTGCGCCCTTGGCGTGGCAAGGCTTCCCGGCGGCTCTGGGGTCAGAGCGCCGGG
>Ga0326597_10013334_pt1 | contig 10810 bp, 7 predicted proteins | sample RVTome_12_FD_203789 | JGI IMG/M metagenome (GOLD analysis project Ga0326597, IMG submission 203789) | Soil microbial communities from uranium-contaminated site in the Upper Colorado River Basin, Wyoming, United States - RVT100D185 | ecosystem: Environmental > Terrestrial > Soil > Contaminated >... | reverse complement strand
TCGCGCCCAGCGGAGGACCAGGCGGCGCGTCGAGCGTCTTGACCGTGCCGTCGTGGCCGAGGATCGGCGGCGGCGGGTGTCCGGCGTTGACGTACTCGAGCCGGCCGGTGGCGATGTCGAGGCAGCCTAGGAATGCCGTCACGAACATCGCCTTGTCGTTGTCCCGCGCGAGCTCGCCGTTCATGCGCGAGACGGCGTCGACGAGCGACGCCGCGGCGGGGACGATGGCGCGGAACAGCGTGCGCGTGACGGCCATGAACAGGGCGGCGCCCACTCCCTTTCCCGCGACGTCGCCGACGAGGAACCACAGACGGCCGGAGACGGCGACCACGTCGTAGAGGTCGCCGCCGACCTGGCGCGCCGGCTCGAGAGTCGCCGCGATCTCGACCTCGGGCATGTCGGGGAAGCTGCGGGGCAGCATCCCCGCCTGGATCTCGCTCGCGAGCACGAGCTCCCGCTCGAGCAGGCGACGCTCGGCCACGTCCTCGGTGAGGGCGAGGTTCCGGATCCGCAGGGCGGCGGCGGCAGCGAGGGAGACGAGGAGCTCGAGGTCCTCCTCCGAGAACTGGCGGACGCGCGCCCGCGAGTGGAGGACGATCATCCCCAGGCAGCCCTCGGAGTCGAGGAGCGGCGCGGCGAGGATGCTCCGCACGCCCGAGATCATGATGCTCTCGGCGGCGGCAAACCGGTCGTCGAGGCTCGCGTCCTGCACGAGGGCGGCGAGCCCGCGACCGGTGACCTCCTCGGCGAGGCGGCGGGAATGGAACGGCTCGCCCCCCACGCCCGGCACCCGGCGAAACGCCGCGCGCGAGAGCTCGCCGTCGGCATGGCGCAGGTACAGGGCTCCCTCCTCGGGACCGAGGTGGGCGAACGCCCGGTCGAGGACGAGCTCGAGGAGCGCCTCGAGCGAGATGGGCTGCGCGAGCGCGCGGTGCACGTCGTTGAGGACGGCGAGGCGGCTGCGCTGTCGCTCGAGGACGACGGGGTCGGCGGTGCCCCCGCCGGAGGCGGCGAGGAGAGTCGCCGCGGAGCGGAAGATCTCGCTGCCCGCGTTCCACCCGGCGTGGGCGGGGGCGGGCTGGCCTCCGGGAGATGAGATGCGGACGATGGTCTCGGCGAGGCGCAGCACGTCGCCGGGAGCAACACGGGTTGGGCCACCGATCGCCGTCCCGTTGAGGACGGTGGGGCTCTTCGAGCTCAGGGTCTCGACGTACCAGCCGTCCGGGGCGCGGAACAGCCGCGCGTGCTGGCGGGACAGATAGCGGTCCTGCACGTTGACGTCCGCGCTCGAGGAGCGTCCGACGATCACGCTGTCGCCGGGCGGCTCGAAGTCATAGGGAGTCCCCCCGGGAGGCTCGATCCGCAGGTGGAGGGGATCCGGGCTCACGCCCCGCTCTCGGCGAGGCGGGCGAGGGCCGCGTCCCGCGTGCTCTCGATGGCGAAGATCGGCAGGAACCCCGCGAGCTCGAACACGAGGCGCACGCTCTCGGGCATCGCGCAGAGCACCAGGCGCCCCTTCGTCGCCTGCAGCTTCTTCGCCACCATCAGCAGAACCCGGAGCCCGGCGCTGGAGATGTACTCGACCTCGGCGAGGTCGACCACGATGCGGCTCTCCCCGGACCCGGTGTGCCCGAGGAGGGCGCGCTCGAGCTCCGATGAGGAGTTCGAGTCGATACGCCCGCTCGCGGTCACGATGAGGGTCTCGTCCCGACGCTCCTCGCCGATCTTCATGCGCGTCCCTCCGCGACTCGGCGGGGACCCGGACGGGGCCTCACAGACCGAGCCTCCGCCGCATCGTCAGGCGATTGTGCCCGTCCTCGAGCCGGGCGTAGTCGATGGTGTCCATGAGACGGCGGACGATCTCGATCCCGAGGCCGCCGATGGGGCGCTCCTCGACGGGGAGGCTCGTGTCGGGCGCCTGGGCATCGAGCGGGTTGAACGGCGCGGCATCGTCGAGGACGACCATCTCCAGCGCGTCGCCGTCGAGAGCGAGCCGGATCTCGATGCGTCCCTCACCTTCGCGCCCCGACCACCCGTACTTGACGACGTTCGAGAGGATCTCGTCGAGGGCGACGTGAAAGGGCCAAGTGTCGTTCCGAGTGAGAGAGTGCATCGCCGAGAAGTCGTCGAGTCCCCTCTCGGCCTGCTCGAGGCCGACCGGAGTGCCGGGGACGACGAGGGTCTGCACCTGTCCCATGGCCTTGGGGAAGCGGGCGAATCATAGCACCGGCCTCGCCCCCTGCCGGCGGGGCGTGGTAACGTTTGCGCCGATCCGGTGCTAGGGCTGAACGACCGCACTCCTCGAGGCGCCACGCGGGCGGCCCCGCGGCGGGACCCGAGAAACCCTCGGGTCGGACGCCAACTCTGACCCGCCCTCGGCGGTACTGATGACAGAACGGGACGATGCCGCGATCGTGACGAGCTGCCTGAGCGGGGACGTCGACGCATACGGCGCCCTCGTGGAGAGGTATGAGCGCGTGGTCTACAACCTTGCCCTGCGGATGCTCGGCAACCCCGAGGATGCCCGCGACGCCGCCCAGACCGCGTTTGTGCGGGCGTGGCAGAGCCTCGCCCGCTTCGACCCGCAGCGTCGCTTCTTCTCGTGGATCTACCGCATCACGATGAACGAGTGCCTCAACCAGATCGACCGCCGCCGCCACCACGAGCCCGTCGACGGCGACCTGCCCTGCGCCGACGACCCCGCGGACCGGGTGGAGGCGCGGGAGACCAGCGAGCAGATCGACCGGGCGCTGCGCGCCCTGACCCTCGAGCACCGCGAGGTCGTCGTCCTTCGACACTTCGTCGACATGTCCTACGACGAGATCGCCGAGGCGCTCCTGATCCCGGAGAAGACCGTGAAGTCCAGACTCTACGAGGCCCGCCAGCGCCTGTGCGTCCTCCTGCCGAGGAGCGTCGCGTGAGCGCCTCGGGCACCGACCAGGAGCTGCTCCAGCGCGACGCCTTTGGTGAGACGTCGGCCGAGGAGCGGGCGGCCCTTCACCAGCGCCTGCGCGTCGATCCGGCGCTGCGGGCGGAGCACGAGAAGCTCGTCGACGTGCGCCGGCGCCTGAACCAGGTCGGGCTCGTCGATCCGCCCCCGGGGCTGCGGCAGTCCATCCTCCGGGCCATCCGCGAGTCCGCTCCGCGGGAGATGGGGTCTTGGGCGTGGCTCGGCCCGCTGCTCGTCCGTCGTCCCGCCTTCGCGCTCGGCTCGGCTCTCGCCGTCGGACTGGCGTGCGGGATCCTCGTCACCGGCTTGCTCACGGGAGGGTCGCTCCCCGCGGTCGACGAGTCCTCGGTGGCGGGGACAATGCTCCCGCGGGGGGTCCGGGGGGACCTGCCGGTCGTGGACCGGGTGCGGCTGGAAGGGGCCGGCTTGCGGGCGGAGGCCGTGGCGCGGAGGGCGTCGGGCGTCGTCGTCGCCGATCTCGTGATCGAGCCTCCCCGCACCGCCGAGGTGTTCGTCGAGACCGGCGGGAGCGGCCTCGTGGCCCGGGGCTTCGAGGCCCCGGGTGGGCTGCCCGCGGCGGGGGCGGTGCTGGAGGCGGCGGGAGTGTACATCGCGGACGCGCCGCCGGGCCGCTACCTCTTCGTGCTGACTCCCACGGCCGCGGGCTCGGGTGAGCTCCGGATCCGGCTCCAGTCTCCCGACGGACGGGTCGAGGGGCGGCTGCGGGTCGGGACCGTATCCGTGCCGGCCCTGGCGGAATCAGCGAAGAACTAGACAAAGGGCAGAAGGGGACCAACTCACGGGGGCCCCGCCTGTAATACAGTCAGGCAGTCAGAATCCATCATTTTGGACGGCGGTGACGGTGCCGCCTGGGGGGGAGACGGTGAGCAAGAGAATCCTTGTCGGTGTGGGGATCGTGGCAGTCGCGGCCCTCGGCTACTTTGGCATCAAGGGCTACCCTCCGGTCGACGAGGGCACGGAAGGGACGGTCGGGGCCGCGAAGCGGTACCGGTCGGAGCAGATCACGACCCGGGACGTTCAGTTGGAGAGCGGAGAGCTCGAGGCCTTCATGCAGAGCGAGCTCTTCCACAAGCTCATGACCGACGAGGCGGTCCGCAAGGCCATCACCGCCCCCGAAGTCCAGGCCGCCTTCGCCAGCGCGGCGGGACGCGCGTATCTCGCCAGCCAGGCCGCGGGAGCGGCTGGTGCGGCCGAGGCGTCGCGCGCGGCCAGCGCCGCCGGTGCGGCCGAAGCGTCGCGGGCGGCCGGCGCGGCCGGTGCGGCCGAAGCGTCGCGGGCGGCCGGCGCGGCCGGTGCGGCCGAGGCGTCGCGCGCGGCCGGCGCGGCCGGTGCGGCCGAAGCGTCGCGGGCGGCCGGCGCGGCTGGTGCGGCCGAAGCGTCGCGGGCGGCCAGCGCGGCTGGTGCGGCCGAGGCGTCGCGGGCGGCCGGTGCCGCCGGTGCAGCCGAGGCGTCGCGGGCGGCCGGTGCAGCCGAGGCGTCGCGGGCGACCGGCGCCGCCGGTGCGGCTGAGGCGTCGCGGGCAGCCAGCGCGGCCGGTGCGGCCGAGGCGTCGCGGGCGGCCGGTGCCGCCGGTGCGGCCGAGGCGTCGCGGGCGGCCAGCGCGGCCGGAGCAGCCCAGGCGTCGCGCGCGGCCAGCGCGGCTGGTGCGGCCGAGGCGTCGCGAGCCGCCGGTGCGGCTGGTGCGGCCGAGGCGTCGCGGGCGGCCAGCGCCTTTGCCGCAAGCGAAGCCGGGCGGGCATTCCTGGCCAGCGAGGCCGGCAAGGCCATCCTCGCGAGCGAGGCGGCACGGGCCTTCTTCGCCAGCGAGGCGGCACGGGCGGTGCTCGCGAGCGAAGCGGGGCGGGCGATGCTCGCCGCCGAGGCGAGCCGGGCCAGCATGGCCAGCCAGAGTTCCGCGGCCACTCGAGTAGCGCGAGTCCGACGCACCGGTCAGGCAGCTCCGGGCCGGGGCGGGAAGGCGCATCAACTTCCCGCCCTGGCTCATCTTCTTGTTGTTGATTCGATACCCAGAATGCACTTGAAGCCCGCCTCCGTCCTCCTCGCCGCATCCGTGATCGTGGGCGTCGTTCCGGCGGCATCCGGCCAGCAGCAGGACTTCCTGGAGACGCAGGACCTGCGGCTGCTCTACTTCGACGTCACGCAGTCCTACCTCGCGCCCTACGCGGCTCGATGCTTCGAGAACGCGATGGGCTTCCACCGGCGGCTGTTCTCGTGGACTCCCTCGGAGGAGGTCACGTCGTCGCTGTTCGACTTCTCCGACGTCGGCAACGCGTCGGCCAGCACCGTTCCCCGCAATCGCGTCACCGTGGACATCGCGCCGCTCAGCTTCGCCTTCGAGACGATCGTGGCCAACGAGCGGATGAACTGGCTGATGAACCACGAGCTCGTGCACGTGGCCACGATGGACCAGCCGGGTCCCACCGATCGCTTCTTCCGCGGCCTGTTCCGGGGGAAGGTGGCCCCGGTGTCCGATCAACCCGAGAGCATCCTCTACTTCTACCTGACCTCGCCGCGGGTCTCCGCCCCCCGCTGGTATCACGAGGGGCTCGCGGTCTTCGTCGAGACCTGGATGGCGGGGGGACAGGGGCGGGCCCAGGGTGCCTACGACGAGATGATGTTCCGCTCGATGGTGCGCGACGGGAGCCGGTTCTACGACCCCCTGGGGCTCGTGTCGGAGGGGACGAAGGAGCATTTCCAGACCGAGACGAACTCGTATCTCTACGGGACGCGGTTCATGGACTACCTGGCGTACCGCTACTCCCCCGAGTCCGTGATCCGCTGGGGCTCGCGGGGCAAGGGCACGAAGGCCTACTACGCCTCGCAGTTCGGGAGCGTCTTCGGCCTGCCCCTCGAAGAGGCCTGGCGCGACTGGGTGGCGTTCGAGCACGACTTCCAGGAGACGAACCTCGAGGCGATCCGCCGGTATCCCCTGACTCCCTTCACCGATCTCTCCCCCTCGGGGCTCGGCTCGGTCTCGCGCGCGTTCTTCGATTCCGACGCAGGGAAGATCTACGCGGCGTTCAACTACCCGGGAGTCGTGGGACACGTCGGCGCCATCTCGGCGGATGACGGCTCGGTGGAGACCCTCCACGAGGTGAAGGAACCGACGAAATACACCGTCTCCTCCCTGGCCTTCGACCCGGAGAGCAAGACGATCTTCTACACCGCGGACAACTTCGCCTACCGCGATCTCGTCGCCTTCGACGTCCACGCCCGGCGGGCGCGAACGCTGATGAAGGACGCACGCATCGGCGAGCTCGCCTTCGATCGGGCCGACCGCGCGCTGTGGGGCATCAGGGTCTTCAACGGCATCTGCACCCTCGTCCGCATCCCCCCTCCCTACACGGAGTGGAACCAGATGGTGTCCTGGCCGTACGGGACGGTCGTGTACGAGCTCGACATCTCCCCGGACGGCCGGCTCCTCTCCGCCTCGGTGGGCGAGATCAACGGCAGCCAGTCGCTGCGGGTCATGTCGGTCGAGTCCCTTCGCCAGGGGGACCCGACGCCGACGAGCACCTTCGACTTCGGCACCGCCATCCCCCTCAACTTCGTCTTCTCGCCGGACGGGAAGTACCTCTTCGGCAGCTCGTACTACACGGGGGTGTCGAACATCTTCCGCTACGAGCTCGCGACGGGAGAGCTCGAGGCGGTCAGCAACACCGAAACGGGCTTCTTCCGTCCCATACCCCGGGACGACGGGACGCTGATCGTCTTCCGATACACGGGAGAGGGCTTTGTCCCCGCCACCATCGAAGCGCGCCCCCTCGAGGACGTGGCCCCGATCTCCTTCCTCGGGCAGCAGATCGTCGAGAAGTACCCGGTGGTGAAGGACTGGCAGGTGGGCTCGCCGGCGGACGTCCCCCTCGACTCCCTGATCACCGCCCGTGGGAGGTACGGGTCGATGGGCCACGTCGGGCTGGAGTCGATGTACCCCGTCCTCCAGGGGTACAAGGACTCGGTCGGGGTCGGCCTGCGGGTGAATCTCTCGGATCCCACTCTATTCACCCGGCTGCACGTGACGGCGTCCTACTCCCCCGATCGCGCGCTGGCGGCGAAGGAGCGGGTGCACCTCGCGGCCGGGTTCGAGCGGTACGACTGGAAGGCGTTCTTCCAGTGGAATCGCGCCGACTTCTACGACCTCTTCGGACCCACCCAGACGAGCCTCAAGGGCTACGGAGGCGGTCTCGGCTGGCACCGCACCCTCGTGTTCGACCTGCCCCGGCGGCTCGACCTGGACATCGACGCGACCTACTACGGCGGTCTCGAGCGGCTCCCCGACTTCCAGGGCATCGCCGCCAACTTCGACTCCACCCTCGCCACGCGGGTGCGGCTCCGTTACGAGAACATGCGCCACTCGCTGGGACATGTCGACGAGGAGAAGGGCACCGCGTGGGAGGTTCTGCTCGCGGGAGACCGGGCCGGGGGCCAGTCGTTTCCGAAGCTGCTGGGCAGCCTGGACCAGGGGTTCGCGCTGCCGCTCAAGCACTCGTCGATCTGGCTGCGCGGCGCGGCCGGCTTCTCCCCCAGCGACCCCGACGAGCCGTTCGCCAACTTCTACTTCGGGGGATTCCGAAACAACTGGGTGGACCACCGGGACGAGAAGCGCTACCGCACGCGGTACAGCTTCCCCGGCCTGGACATCAACGAGACGGGCGGGCGCAACTTCGCGAAGGCGACGCTCGAGTGGAACCTGCCCCCCCTGCGCTTCCGCCGCGCCGGGAAGCCCGGGCTCTACCTGACCTGGGCGCGGCCCGCGGTGTTCGTGAGCGTCCTCGGCACCGACCTCGAGGACGGCGCGAGGCGCCGGACGCTCGCGAACGCGGGCGCGCAGGTGGACCTGCGCTTCACGATCCTCTCCCGCCTGGACATGACGCTGTCCGCGGGCTATGCAATCGCGATGGAGGAGGCCTTCCGTCCCCGCCACGAAGGCATGATCTCCCTGAAAGTGCTCCAATAGACGGCGTGCTGAAGGCGGTCCTCGCCCTCTTTCCCGTCCTCGCGTTCCTCGGCGGTCTCGTCTTCATGGACAGCTTCAAGCTCGTTCCGCTGCGGGCGGTGCTGCGCAGCGTCGCCATCGGGGCCCTGGTCGCGCTGGCGGCGGCGGGCCTCCACGCCGCGCTTCTCGAGTCCTGGTCCGTCTCCCCGACCGTCCTCTCCCGCTACGTGGCCCCGATCACCGAGGAGGCGCTGAAGGGACTCTACGTGGCGCTGCTCATCCGCACCGGTCGCGTGGGCTTCCTGGTCGACGCCGCGATCCACGGCTTCGCCGTGGGCGCGGGGTTCGCCCTGGTCGAGAACGTCGAGTATCTCGGCGCCCTCGCGACCCCCAACCTGCTCGTGTGGGTCGTGCGCGGGTTCGGCACCGCGGTCCTCCACGGGGCTTCCACCGCCATCTTCGCCCTCGTCACGAAGGGCCTCGCCGAGCGCCACCCCGCGGCCGGTCCCCTCGTGGCCCTGCCCGGGGGTCTCGCCGCGGTCCTTCTCCACTCCGCCTACAACCACTTCGTGCTCCCCCCTCTCGCCTCCACCGCGCTTCTCCTCGCCACGCTCCCCCCCCTCGTCATCCTCGCCTTCGAGCGGAGCGAGGGCGCGACCCGCGAGTGGCTGGGTCTGGGCATGGACACCGACGTGGAGCTGCTGCAGTCGATCCGCACGGGCGAGATCGCCCAGACCCGGGTCGGCGCCTACCTGCGTTCGCTGACGGCCCGCTTTCCCGGCCCCGAGGTGGCGGACATGCTGTGCCTCCTCCGGATCCAACTCGAGCTCTCGATCCGGGCCAAGGGGCTCCTTCTCGCCCGCGAGGCCGGCCTCGTCGCCGAGGTGGGTCCCGACGTGCACGCGAACCTCGAAGAGCTGCGGTATCTCGAGGGCGCCATCGGGCCCACCGGGCGCCTCGCCATGAAGCCCATCCGGCGCGCGAGCAGCCGCGATCTGTGGCAGCTGCACGTCCTCACCGAGGCGGGACAGGCCACCAGCCCGCCCGTGTCGTCCGCCCCTTGACGCGCGGGAGCCGCCGCCGCACGATGCCGCCGTCCGCCGCGAGGCTCGGCGGCGGGAGCGCCGCCAGGTGAGACGCAGAAGGCTGGGGCTGATGGGATGCGGCGTCATCGCCCTCGGGCGCCACGTGCCGGCCATCTTCAGGACCGAGGGGCTCGAGCTTCACGCGGTGTGCGAGCCCGACGAGGGGCGTCGGCGTCGCGCGGCCGAGGACCTCGGCATCCCCCACGCCTTCGCCGACCCCGAGGCGTTCCTCGACTCCGGGATCGAGGTGCTGAGCGTCGCGTCTCCCGCTCCTTTTCACGAGGAGAACGTCGTCGCCGCGGCGCGCCGACGGCTCCCCGTCCTGTGCGAGAAGCCGCTCGCCCCCGACGGCGCCGGGGCGCGCCGGATGATCGCCGCCATGCAGGCGGCGGGGGCGCCGCTCTTCACCGCGTTCTGCTACCGCTTCTCGCCCTCGGCGCTGCGGATCCGCGAGCTCGTGCGGGAGGGGGCCATCGGCGAGCCGCGCGTGCTCCGGCTCGTGTACATCTGGGGCGCCCACGGCAAGTACCTGCCCGACGCCGAAGGGAGGCCCGCCCTTCACCGGTGGCGCGAGGCACGGATGATCGAGGGCGGACCGCTCGTCGACTGCGGGACGCACCAGATCGACCTCGCCCGCTTCTGGCTCGGCTCCGAGGTCGTCCGCCACTCCGGCGTCGGGGCCTGGGTCGACGACTACGAGGCTCCCGACCACGTGTGGCTCCACATGGACCACGCGAGCGGGGCCCACACCACGGTGGAGGTGAGCTACTCGTATCACCACACCACGAGCGAGAGGCGCAGCGAGTACGTCTACGAGATCGTCGGGACCGAGGGGGTCATCCGCTACGACCGCGCGGCCCGCACCCTGACGGTGGCGGACGCTCGCGGCACGCACCCGCTGCCGTTCCACCGGGAGAAGAACTTCGAGGGCATGTACGCCGAGCTCACCCGCTTCCTCGAAACCGGAGAGTCGCGCCTTCTCGGAACGGCCGAAGACGGCCTGCGCGCCATCGAGCTCGCCCGCGGCGCGACGGAGGAGGCCATTCGCCGGCGCTCCTCGACGGCGGCGACCACGCTTCCCTGAGCCCGTGCTGACGCGCGGCGGGGCGTGGCGCCGGAGGCTCGCCTCGTGAGAGAGTGCGGGAGACGGTTCCGGGAAGAGGAGGGCATCGATGACAAGCACTCGTTGGGCCGTTGGCGTCGTGGCGCTGGGTCTGGCCTCCCTGGCCCCGCCGGGGAGCGGTGCCGAGGCACCGAAGCCCCCGATGGCGAAGGCGGTGCCCCATCCTTTGACCGACCATGGCCAGACCCGCAACGACGAGTACTACTGGCTCCGCGAGCGCGACGACCCGGCCGTCGTCGCCTACCTCGAGGCGGAGAACGCGTACACCGCCGCCGTCCTCGCCCCCCGCCGGCCCCTCCAGGACCGCCTGCTCGCCGAGATCAATGCCCGGATTCCCCCGAACGAGGACACCGCGCCGTACCGCGACGGCGACTACGTCTACTACGAGCGGTACGAGGAAGGCGGAGAGTACGCGCTTCACTGCCGTCGTCGCGCCACGCCGCCGGGGCCAGAAGAGGTGATGCTGGACGGCAACGCCCTCGGGAAGGGGCACGCCTTCTTCTCCCTGCGAGGCGTCGAGGTGAGCCCGGGCCAGCAGAAGGTCGCGTTCTCGACGGACACGGTGGGCCGACGGCTCTACACGCTGCGCGTCAAGGACCTCCGCTCCGGAAAGATGCTGCCCGACGCCATCCCCGACGTCACCGGCAACGCGGTTTGGGCGGCCGACGACCGCACGATCTTCTACGTCCGGCAGG
>Ga0326597_10013333_pt1 | contig 10811 bp, 6 predicted proteins | sample RVTome_12_FD_203789 | JGI IMG/M metagenome (GOLD analysis project Ga0326597, IMG submission 203789) | Soil microbial communities from uranium-contaminated site in the Upper Colorado River Basin, Wyoming, United States - RVT100D185 | ecosystem: Environmental > Terrestrial > Soil > Contaminated >... | reverse complement strand
CCCCGAATGCTGGGGCAGATTGATGATCTCGTAGATCACGTAGAAGAGGACGATTGCGGGACCGAACAGCGCCAGGTAGGCCGCGATCCCCACGCTCGCCATGAGGAGCGCGTGCGGCAGGGCGCACACGAGCACCGACAGCAGTCCCTTCCAGACGTTGGCACGCCTGCCGTCCCGCCACTCGTGGTACGGGTACATCCAGAACACCTTCCAGACGAAGAGCATGAACGGAACGGGGATCCACAGCTTCCAGACGACGCGGAACATCGCCGCCTCGAAGCGCGACATCTCGCGCAGCGCCAGCAGGTGCGCCTGCGTCGGATCGCGGTCGACGACGCCGACCCACTTGTGATGCAGGAAGTGGATGTTCCTCCACGGAATGTACGGGAGGAGGCAGAACGGGCTCACGAGTGAGCCGACGAGGGTATTGGCGGTCCGATGGCGGAACAGCGTGTTGTGGCCGCACTCGTGAAGGATCACGAACATGCGGAACATCGACACCGCGAACAGCAGCTGGAGCAGCCAGTACGCCGCCCCGTAGGCGTCCACCGCCGCGATGCCGAGCAGCAGCCCTCCGCTCACCAGCAGTTCGGCGGCGACGGTCAGGCCGCCGTAGAGGTTGCTGATCCGGAAGGTCCCGTCGCCGTACAGCGCCTGACGGATCGAATCGTATGTTGCGGGCACCATCGTCACTTTTCCGTTCGCGATTCGAGAATCTGTTTCATCCTGGCGTGTCGTTTCCTGAACGTCGACTGGATCTGCCGGAGCGCGAGGGCGCGGTCGATCCATCGGCCGTAGCCGGTGCTGAACTCCACGCGATCGGTGTAACGCGTCCCCTCGGCCAGCGGGTCGAAGGTGTGCGTGTGGACGAAGCGCTTGTACGGGCCCGCGACCATCTCGTCGACGAACATCCGGTTCTTCTCCCAGCGCGTGACCCGGGTGCGATAGTTGAACCAGCAGCGCAAGTACTGGAACCGGAACGCGAGCTCGCTGTGCTCGCACCACTCGTCGGGGCCGTCCTTCCAGCTCACCCTGTGCGGAAAGTGCCGTTCGAAGCCTTGCCGGGAGCTGCAGAACGCGAAGACCGTCTCGACCGGCGCGTTGATCAGGACCGATTGCTCGAAGATGACGTCTGGCACGGGTTCGGATCTTCCTGTGAGGCGCTACGCGCGCGACAACTCGCCGACGCGGCCGAAGGCGGCCCACTCGTTCAGGTCCTTGCGGTTCTGCCGGCACTTGGGCAGGTAGTGGCTGTCGTGCGCGCGCCGCAGCGCGCCGCTCATCTCGCTTCCTCGATCGAGCAGTCTCGCGAAGGTCGTCCGCAGCTTCGAGTCGAGCTGCTCGTCGCGGTAATCGAGCAGGAAGTCGTTTCCCACACCCAGCTCGCCGTAGATCGATTCGAGGCGGTCGTCGTGGCTCACGGCCATCTGCGGCACGCCGGCGGCCATCGACAGCACGCACGCGTGATATCTCGAGGTGACCAGGTAGTCGAGGCCCCGCAGCAGCGGCACCATCTCGTACGGCGTGACGTCGGTCGAGTAGGCCGTGCGGATCCGCGGCCGCAGGCGCGCATCGACGCCGGCGAGGATGCGTTCACAGACCGGCACGTCGAGCTCTTCCATGGCAATCAGCACGACGTCCAGATCGTGGACCTCGATGCATTCGGTCGCCAGCGCGGCAAAAGCGTTGACGACCCGACGGCTCTTCTGTCGCCGTTCCTCGTTCCAGGTGTAGTAGTACGGCCACCTGAAGCACTCGTCCTTCCTTCCGGTGGGCCTCACGCGCACGGGCCACTGATGGAACTCGATCGGCGCGATGCCGACATGCTTCCGCGCCGGCGTGGCGGCGGCCTGCGCGGGAGCGCCATCGCCCAGGAGGAACGTGAACGCCGTGTCGGTATTCGCGATGATCGGCCTGCGCACGCCCAGGTTCACCAGCCGCTGTCTGGCGCGGTCCGTCCGGGTGATGATCAGGTCGATCCGCTCGCACACGCGGCGGGTCAGAAAGCGGTTGAATCGCGAGAGATGGCCGGCGTCGACCGCGTACGCCACGCAGCGCTTGCCCGTCACCTTCGCGCACCAGGCGCCCCAGAGAAAGAAGTACAACAGCGCCGAGCTCCAGTTCTGCTGGAAGGTGCTCCCCTCCACGAGGAAGGTGATGTCGTGACGGGACACCAGCTGGAAGATCCTCAGCGGGAACAGGAGCGGAAATCGCGCCACGGTGACGTTCGGCCGTTTGGGGAGAATCCTGGCCGTCTTCTCCGGCGCCGACGTCGCGACCGTGATCGTCGCCGCATCGCCGAAGCAGGCGCGGATGTCCTCGATGATCGTGATGATCCGCACCTCCGACCCGGTGTTGCTGAAGCCGCTGTAGCCCAGCAGGAGACAGGACGGCGCGTTGGCGGTCGTGTTCATCGTCACCTGGCATAACGTCGCCGGGCCTCGATTCGTACAGGCCGGGAGCGCCGCGGTGGCGGAGTGGCCGGCCGAGCGGGTGCAATGCCCGAGGATGGGTCAGCGATTGGGTTACCGGGCGGCGAGGGGAGCGGGGGGCGAACCGCCGCCGGCCGAGGCCGGACGCGCCTCGGGAATGCCGACGGGAGCGAGCATGGCCACGAAGCGCGCGCCGTTCCGGATGGCCTGGCGGCGCATCCAACTGTCCGCCTCGTCGATGAGGAGCTGTCCGGCCTGCCCCTGGGTGAGCTCGCCGCGGCGCCGTCGTGCCACCGCCAGGTAGAGGTTCATGCCGCTCTTCTCGAACTCGGCCTCGGCGAACTGCAGGCGGGCGACGGCCTGATGCGGCGACCCGGCAACCACCCGCACGCCGCTCAAAATCATCGAGGACAGACCCTGTGCCCACGAGGCCTTCTCCTTCGCGAGCCGCGTCGCGTCGCGCTCGGCGGCGGCGATGAGCCGGGCCCGCCGGTCGGGTGTCACGCTTGGATCCATGGCCGCGGCGAGCGCGGCGCGGGCCCGCAGGAACAGCGACTCGATGAGCACGGGCTGAACCCGCAGGAGGAACGAGCGGCGCAAATCGCCCCAGCACCGCTCGACGCCGGCCCACGCCTCGGCGCCGCGCCCCGAGTACAGCGCGATCTCGGTCGTCGACACCATCTCGTAGTAGTGCTGAAGGTGAAAGCCGCCCTGCGACCACCGCTCCATGCCCTGGCGCACGTCGTGCGCGGCCCGTTCGGGGTCGTCGGCCGCCAGCCACGCGATGTAGCAGACGCGCGCGCGCAGGTTGGTCTCGACGTAGAGTGCGTCACGCTCCCGGGCTTCCTTGAGCAGGGCCGGCAGGCGGCGGGAGAGCTCGCCCACCTCGCCGAGGTAGAACAACGACAAGAGCGTGTAGAAGTGCGCGGTGTCCATCTCCCAGGCGACGCCCGTGCACCGCTCGCGCAGGACCGTCTCGGCGTCTTCGAACAGCTCGCGCGCCCTCGCCCAGCGGCCCTGCATGTAGGCGGCGCTCCCCTTCACCAGCGTCACCAGCGCGCTCGCTTCCGGATTGTCCACGCGCGCCGCCAGCCGCTCGATCACCGCCAGCAGCTTCTCGTTCTGACGCTGCCGGCTGACGCCGCCGATGGACGTATACGCCAGCTCCATCGCCAGGGCGCGCACGATCCGGTAGGGCTCGCCGGTCCGGAGGGCCAGCAGCAGGTGACGCGCCTGGAACTCGGCCGCGCGGATGTAGTCGACGATGGCCAGCCCGGTCGCGACCGACCAGCAGGTGTCCACGCGGACGAGCGCGTCGGCCGGAATGTCGGTCAGGTCGCGCTCACGAAAGCCGAGGCCGCGCAGCGTGATCCGCGTGCGCTGGCCGAGCAACGACAGGAGCGCCTGGCGCGGACTCTCCGCCAGCTTCAGGCCGATCGTGCGCAGCACGTCGCGGACGACGCTCAACCCCTCGTCGATGTGCCCGCTCTGGAGGAGCTGTTCCGCCGCGCGCCGCTTGAGCTCCAGGACCTCGGCGGCGGAGCCCTGGTCGGCCGCCGACAAGTAGGTCTGCGCGGCATCGTACCCGCGCCCGCTCGCGGCGAGCACGTCGCCCAGCAGGACCTGGATGGCCCGGCGTCGCGCGCTGTCGAACTGGCCGAAGTCGAGCGCGAATCGGTACCCGAGCGCGGCGCGGGAGAAGGCCATCGCTTCGCGGGCGCGATCGGCCCCGAGCACCGCGTATCTCGCCGCCTCTTCGTTCTGCCCGGCGCCGTGGAAATGGGCGACGAGCGTCTCCGGCTCGACATCCTCCGATCGCTCGAGCACGGCCGCGAGGCGTCCATGCAGCTGCTGCAGCTCGGTTCGTGAAAGGCCGGCGACGACTGCTTCGCGAATCCGATCGTGATAGAGCTCGAGTTGTTCGCCGGACGGCAAGAGGCGAGTCCGCGTCAGATGGGCGGCACGAAGCGCCGTGGTCTCGTCGAGGCCTCCGAGCGAGAGGCCGGCCGCCTCGCTGGCGGTGCGGACATCCAGCGGCGCGCCGAACACGGCGAGGACCTGCACGAGGCGGCGGGCGCCCTCGCCGAAGTAGCTGGTGCGCGCGCGGATCACGGAATCGAGCGTGATGTCGGCCGACGCGTCGCCGTCGAGCGCGGCCGGCCGATCCGCCAGCCAGCCGGGCGTCGGCGTCAGCGCCGCCGAGTATTCGATGAGCTCGTTGATGAAGAACGGGCTGCGGCCGGACTCGCGCACGATCGACTCGATCGGTGCCGTGGCCTTGTGGTGCCTCGACAGCTCATCCGCCAGCTGCCGGGCCTCGCCGGCCGAGAGCTCGTCGACAATCACCTCGTGCACGCGGCGGTCGGGCGGTCGCGACGGATGCTCGGCGGTCGCGAGCAACGCGCCCAGCGCGGCGCTGCTGGCCGCTTCCTCCGATCGGTAGCACGCGATGAAGAGCAGCGGAGGCGGTTCGTCCGAGAGAATGATGTCGGCAATGAGGGCGGCGCTGTCGGTGTCGCTCCACTGCAGGTCGTCGATGACGAGCACGACCTCGTGGCGGTCGGTGAGGCGCGCGAGCAGCTCGCGGAACGCCGCGAATCCCCGGCGTCGCAGCTCCTGCGGGCTCGTCGTCTGAACCGGGCGATATCTGGCCTCCGCCACGGCGTCGACGCGGCGCAGCATCGGAAAGAGGCGCGTCAGGCTGGAGACGTCGCGTGGGAGGAGCGCCTCGGCTTCCGTCCGAGGCAGCCGGCGCAAGTAGCGGCTCAAGGCGTCGACGAGGCTGTCGAGCGCCTTGTACGGCACCGATTCGCGCTCATAGCACCGCCCTTCCAGGATCACCAGGTCGGGCCTGCGCTCGCGCAGCCGGTCCAGGAACTCGCGCACCAGCGCGCTCTTGCCCATTCCGGAAGCGCCGTGCACGAAGACGGCCTCCGGATGGTCGAGCGTGGACGATTGAAACGCGTCGTTCAGGAGCTCGAGCTGAGCGGCCCGGCCGATGAACGGCATCTGATCGGTCCGTCCAGGCGGACTCTTGACCGGCGCGGTCGATGACGGCCAGATCTGCTGAAGTCTGTCCGCCATGTCCGCATCGGTCGGACGCTTCGAGGGATCGCGCGCCAGCAAATCGTGACAGAGTCTGTCGAGCGCCTCCGGGATGCCGTCCCGCAGAGTCGAAGGCGCCGGCGCGTCCGTGTGGCGCTTGGCTTCGAGCACCTCCACGAAGCTGCCGCTGAAGGGACGCTCCCCCGTGAGCGCCTCGAACAGCATGACGCCGACGGCGTACCAATCGCTCGCCGCGGTCGCGACGCTCCCCGCCGCCTGCTCGGGCGCCACGTACGCCGGCGTGCCGCGAATCCGGATCGTGTCGCCCATCCGCCTGGGAATGAGGTCGGTGGCCAGGCCGAAATCGAGCACCTTCAGCTGCCCGTCGGCGGCGACGAGCACGTTCGACGGCTTGATGTCGCAGTGCAGCTTGTGCCGCGCGTGCAGGTAGCACAGCGCCTGGGTGAGCTGACCGAGCGCGTGTTCGAGGCGGGGCAGGTCGGCAGCGACCCCGGCGCGTGGCCCGGCCGGCGGGCCGGCGCCGGCCCCGACGTCGGATCCCGTCGTCGTTCGCAGGTAGGCCAGGAAATCGACGCCGTTCACGAGCTCCATCGCGATGAACCAGGAGTCGCCGTCGGCGAACAGCTCGTACAGCGAGACGAGATTGGGATGCGACAGATCCGCCAGCACCCGGAACTCCGTTTTGATGTCGTACACGCTGTCGATGTCTCGGCGATTGAAGCTCTTGAGGGCGACCTGGGCCTTTCGCTTCCGGTCGTACGCCTTGTAGACGACCCCGAAACCGCCCTTGCCGAGCGCGCGCTCGATGAGGAACCGGCCGTCCTGCGCCGTCGTGAGGTTCGGCGTGTCCGGGCGGTCCGTCGGGGCGGCCTCGCCGGACTCGTTCCAGCTTCGATGAACGCCCGCCAGGACGGCGAGCGCCCTCAGCTGCCGAAGACGCCGATGATGATCCTCGCTCTCGGCGCGCGCTTCCGCCTCCGCCCAGTCCACGGGCGAGCCGTCCGCAATCGCAGCCGCCAGCGAGAGCAGGTAGTCGTCGAAGGGCATGGGATCGGGCGATGGGGAGCGCGTGGCCATCGGAGACGGGAAACCGGCGCGCCCTATGGGACATTTCTACTCTATTACATCTCGTTCCAAATCGGTTCCTCTTGTGACATGCTCGGCACGCCGCGCGGGAGCGCCGCCGGCGGCATCGGCATCCATCCCGCGGCATCGGACGGCGTGAGACTCGGAGACATGCGCGCAGCAGTGATTCTCGTCTGGCGGCCGAAGAACGTGCCGGCGTGGGACGGCCGCACGTCAAGAGAGGCGGCCGGCATGCCCCGCGCCCTGGCGCGCGATCGCTGGACCGCCCCCTACACGGCCATCCACATCGCGTCTCTGCTGCCGCGTGACTGGTCGGTCGAGATCGTTCACGAGGCGCTGCGCGACGCCGATCCCGACATGGCCGTCGATGTCGTGTTCCTCTCGACGATGGACTTCTGCGCCCCGCGCGCGCGCCGCCTGGCGCGACGGTTTCGCGCCCGAGGCGTGAAGGTGATCGTCGGCGGTCTGTACGCGACGCTCAATCCCGATTATTTCTTCGCCGACGCCGACGCGGTGGTGATCGGCGAGGCCGACGGGGTGATGCCGCAGATCGTGCGCGACCTGGAGCGCGGGCGCCTGGCTCCCGTCTACCGCGCCGAGAGTCCGACCGACCTGGCCGACCTCCCGGTGCCCCGATTCGATCTCGTCGAGCGCGACTTCACGGTGCCGCTCGGGTACGAAGTGACGAGAGGGTGCCCGTTCACCTGCTCGTTCTGCGTCCTCTCGGCAATCCGTTCGCCGTACCGCAAGCGTCCGATCGCCAACGTCGTGCGCGATCTCCGGGCGGTGCCGGCGGACTGGAAGTGGCTGCAGCGCAAGATGGTGACCTTCTGGGACAACAACCTCGGCGCCGATCGCGCCTATTTCAGGCACCTGTGCGAAGCACTTGCGCCGCTGAAGCGCTACTGGGCGGGCCAGACGTCGATCGACACGATTACACCGGAGTCCGCCCGCCTGATGAGCAAGGCGGGCTGCCGCTACATCTATATAGGCCTGGAGAGCCTGGCGCAGGACAGCCTGCGCGCCTCCAACAAGCGCCACAACAAGGTGAGCGAGTACCGCCGCCGCGTCGAGCTCCTGCACGACAACGGTATCGTCGTCATGAGCATCTTCCTGCTCGGTCTCGATGCGGATACGCCGGAGTACCTGCGGGAGCTCCCGAGCCTGGTCGACGACATCGGCATCGACATCCCGGTGTATTCCCTTCCGGTCCCAATCGAACGGACGCCGTTTCATGATGAGCTGCGCGACGCCGGCCGCTTGATCGAGGGCAGTCTCCTCGACGGGAGCGACGCCGCGCAGCTCGTCTACCGGCCCCGCAACGTGTCGCCGGACGAGCTCGAGCTGGCGTTGAGCTACTGCATGCGTTGGAGTTATCACCCTCTCAGGACCATTCGCCGGGTGCTCAGGCGAATTCCGGACGGCGGGCTCTCGGTCGTGAGCAGTGCGAGCGTCAACTGGGTCTATATGCGCTACGAGCTCGCCGTCGCGCGCCTGGGGCTCGCCAGAATGAGGCGCCGGGGGCCCTGGCCCGGTTCGAGGGCGGATCGCCTGACGGTCGAACCGCAGCAGGCGATCGGATCGGACGAGATTCACGCCACGCTCTAGTACGACTTTGTCCGATCGCCTGGTCCTCGGCCAGGTTCTGCCCTGTCGCGAACCGGCTCCGGCGCGCGGGAAACCGTGTCTGCGACGGCTTGTCGGCGGCAGCGCGGGGCCCCACTGCGTCACCCCACGCGGATTTCGGCGCCTGCGACACTTTTTCCGGCCATCGCGCATCGCGCGCCTCCGAACGGTTCGCTCACGGGCCAGGTCCTGGCCGATCTTCGCGCCGCGATCTGACAAGTCCTACTAGGAGCCTGTACGGATCGCTCCTCCACGGCGTTATCAATCATCAGCACACGAGACCGGCGCGCCGTCCCACTCGAGCGCGGTGTGCGGTGGAGGCAGGCGATGGACCGCGACGAGGAGCTCACCGTCATCGCGCAGGCGATCGGCCTGATGGAATCGAACAAGAGCTACATGGAAGGCGGCGTGGCGACGATTCCCGCGGACCGCTACACCTGCCCGCGGCGCGTCGAGCGGGAGCGCGAGGTCCTGTTCCGGCGTTTTCCGATCGTCGTCGGCTTCAGCTCGCAGCTCCGGGAGGCGGGCAGCTTCCTGACGCATCAGGACTCGGGTGTTCCCATTCTGGTCACACGGGACGAACAGGGCGGGCTCAACGCGTTCGTGAACCGATGCCGGCACCGAGGCACCCAGCTGACGTGCGAGCGGTCGGGACGGCAGGCCGGCCATCTCGTCTGCCCCTTTCATTCGTGGTCGTACGACCTGCGCGGCGACCTGCGAGGCATCCCGCAGCCGGCCGGCTTTCCGGGCCTCGACCGCACGCAGTTCGGCTTGTGCCGCCTGCCGGTGGCGGAGCGCTACGGCATGATCTTCGTCGTGCCGACCGCCGGCGCCACCCTCGAGATCGACGCGTTTCTGGGACCGATCCTGCGGGACCTCGAGCACTTCGGGTTCAACGATCTGGTCGTCGACAGAGTCCACGAGACGACGCGGCCGTTGAACTGGAAGCTCCACATGGACGCGACTCTCGAGGCCTACCACATCCCGTACCTGCACTCGCGAACGCAGGGCGGCCTGGAGTTCCAGGCGACCGGGCCGCACCTGTACCAGCGGCCGCACGCGCGCATGGTGATGCCGCACAAGTCGCTGATTCAGTACAGACAGATGCCGCGGCACTTCTGGCGGCTGGCCAACCGATCGGCGCTCATCTGGATGATCTTTCCGAACACCACGATCTTCTTCGTGCAGGACACGGCGCAGGTCACCTCGCTCTTTCCGGTGGACGCCGGCCACTGCCGCTTCTCGAGCACGATGCTGCGCCGACCGGGGCCGGTCGACGAGCGGCTGAAGCAGCGCCTCGACTTCATCCACCAGAGCTTCTGGGCCACGATGGAGGAGGACCATCGCGTCTGCGAGTCGATCCAGGCCGCGGCGGCCGGGGGTGGCGCCTCGGAATACGTGTTCGGCAAGCTGGAGTTCGCGATCACGGGCTTTCACGCCGCAATCGACGACGCGCTCGACGGAAGCTTCGTCGCGCCGGGCCTCCACCCGGCGCCGAGCACGGCCGCGCCGGTCGCCCTCACTCCCTGCGGTTCGAGCTCCTCTTATCGCCGCACACTCGCCTGACAGTCCTCGACTTGGGGATTGTTCGCGGCATCGAGCGCCGGGAAGCCGGCCGGCGTGCCCGGCGGGGCCGGCACGCCCAGCCGCTTGCTGACGAACAGCACCTCGAACGCCCAGGCAGGAAACGGCTCCAGGCCGTCGCTGCAGGCGAAGTTGTTGAAGTGCCTGTGCGCGACGTAGAAATGCTCCTTCAGAGTCCAGACGGCCAGGACAAAGCGCTCCTCGTCGACGCCGTGAAACTCCACGGCGAGCTGATCGATGCTCTCGAACACGGACCGGGGGGCGCGCAGGAAGGCGTCCCACTCCGCGCCTTCCACGTCGATCTTGACGGCGAGCTGCCGTCCGGTGTCGCCGTTGCGGTCGATCTGGCGCTGCATCGTGTCGAAGGTGCGGCCATCCTCGACGAACGGCTCGCCGGCGACGCACTCCTCGTGGAAGACGGGCTCGCCGCCCGGGCACGCGGGCCGTCGGGTGTTGAAACAGTCGTACTGATGCACGGGAACGCCGAGCCGGCGTGAGACAGCGCAGCCCCAGCCGTCGTAGCCGCCGATGCCGTAGGAGTAGGTGGCCTGGACGCCCTGAAGCAGGTTCGCGCACATCACGTACCCGCCGTCGCGCGGCTCGCCGAACCGCTCGACCTCGCAGTTCTTCAGCGGCACCGGCTCCAGTTCGTTGAACAGGACCTGGCGAATCCACTCAGAGCGGCTCGGGACGGGTGACCGATCGGGTTCAGCTGGCGGTCGCGGGCGCATCGACGCCGCGGCTGCAGCCACGACGAGCGCGGCGACAAGGCTCAGCCAGACCTTCCATCGTCGCACCGCGCTATCCTATCGCGGATCGGGCGCCTGCTGGCCCGGAGTCTGGGGACGTTCGCGGACGGGGCCCGCGCTCATCGCTTGTTGAGGAATGAACGTCTACACGCGGTAAAGCCGGCGCCAACGTGGCCGGCTCACTTGGTCGCGCCGAGCTGACGCAACACCTCAGCCGTTTTCTTCAACTGGTCGTCCGGGACGAAAACGGACGACACGGACCGAACGC
>Ga0326597_10013332_pt1 | contig 10811 bp, 21 predicted proteins | sample RVTome_12_FD_203789 | JGI IMG/M metagenome (GOLD analysis project Ga0326597, IMG submission 203789) | Soil microbial communities from uranium-contaminated site in the Upper Colorado River Basin, Wyoming, United States - RVT100D185 | ecosystem: Environmental > Terrestrial > Soil > Contaminated >... | reverse complement strand
GCTCCATCCACTTGCGCGCCTGGCGCGGGTCCTCCTCGCTCATTCGCTGCAGAGCGGGGATGATCGGCACCAGAAGCTGGAGGATGATCTGGGCGGTGATGTACGGGTAGACGCCCATGGCCAGAATGGAGAAGTTGGCCACCGTGCCGCCCGAAAGCAGGTCGAGCAGATTGAAGAGCGGGTTTTGCCCGAACAGCCCTTCCAGCGCCGACCGGTTGACGTTGGGCACGGGGACGTGCGCCGCGAAGCGGTAGATGACCAGGATCAGCGCTGTGAAGAGCAGGCGGTTGCGAATGTCCGGGGAAATCCACAGGAACCGCCAGGGCGATCGCCTCATCGGGCCAGGACCTCCACCGAGCCACCGGCGGCCTCGATCTTGGCTTGCGCCGCACGGCTGATGCGGTGCACCTTCACCCGCAGAGGGACCGAGACATCGCCGTAGCCCAGGACGACCACCGGCAGATCGGCGCGACGCAACAGGCCGGCCTTGTCCAGCGATTCGGGCGTGACCTCGCTCTGGGCGGCGAAACCTTCCAGCCGCGACAGATTGACTTCGTTCCACTCGACGCGCCGGATGTTGGTGAAGCCGCGTTTGAACGGCAGGCGTCGGAAGAACGGCACATTGCCGCCCTGGCGGAAGAGCTTGCCGCCGGTGCCGGCGCGGGCGCCTTCGCCCTTCGTGCCCCGGCCGGCGGTCTTGCCCTGGCCGGCGGCGATTCCCGTCCCGACCCGTTTGCGCCGGCGATGCGCGCCGGGACGCGGTTTGAGGTCATGGAGTTTCATCGTTCATTCCTCGATGCGCACCAGATGCCGGACCTTGGCCAGCATCCCGCGCACGGCCGGCGTGTCCGACTGCTGCACGGTCTGGTGCATGTGCCGCAGGCCGAGCGCCCGAACGGTCGCCTTCTGACGCTTGTCGTAGCCGATCGGGCTGCGGATCAGCGTGACGCGCAGGATCTTGCCCTTCGACTCAGGCATGGCGGCGGCGCTCCCAGAATGGCTTCAGGTCGTCGACCGGCTTCCCGCGGTGCGCCGCCTCGTCCTCGACCCGCTTCAGGGACTGCAGGGCGTCGAGCGTGGCCGTGGCCACGTTCAACACATTGGCGCTGCCCAACGACTTGGTCAGGATATCGCGCACCCCGGCCGCCTCCAGCACCGCCCGTACGGCGCCGCCGGCGATCACGCCTGTCCCGGGCGAAGCCGGCTTGAGCATGACGCGGGCGCCGCCGTGCTTGGCGATGATCTCGTGCGGGATGGTGGTGCCGGCCAGCGGCACTCGCCCCATGGCGTGGCGCGCCCGTTCGGAGGCTTTGCGAATCGCCTCCGGAACGCCGCGCGCTTTCCCCACGCCCAGCCCGACCTTGCCCCGGTTGTCCCCGACGACGACCGTTACGCGGAAGGAGAACCGCCGGCCGCCTTTGACGACCTTGGCCACCCGGGCGATGTCGATCACCCGCTCGTCGAGCTCGTCGCGTTCGTCGCCCCGGTCTCGGAAATCTCGTCTCACTGTCTGCCTCTCCCTAGTGTCCCGTTCCGTAACCAGCCGATCACTGCCCTTTCGAGGTCCTTAGCGGCGCGGCCTCTGGCGTGAGCCACCACCACCCCAGCCCACCCTCTCCAAGCTCGCGCCTTCGCCGACATGTGTCCGGAACGGGACACCTGCCGGACGCGGCCTAGAACTCGAGGCCGGCCTGGCGGGCCGCCTCAGCCAGGGCGCGCACGCGCCCGTGGTAACGGTATCCGCCGCGGTCGAAGACCACCTGCTCGATCCCCTTGGCGCGGGCGCGCTCGGCGATCAGCGTCCCGACCAGTTTGGCCTGCTCGGTCTTGCTCAGGCCGTCGGTGCGCGGGCGCAGCTCCGGCTCGAGCGTCGAAGCCGAGACCACCGTCTGCCCGGCGCCGTCGTCGATGACTTGGGCGTAGATCTCCGCCACACTGCGGAAAACGTTCAGCCGCGGCCGCGCCGCCGTCCCGCTGATCTTGCGCCGCACCCTCCGTTGGCGGCGGGCGCGCGCCTGGCGTCGTGTGTGCTGCCCCATGGCTTAGGTCACCTTCCCGGCCTTGCCGGCCTTGTGGCGGACATGTTCGCCGAGGTAGCGGATGCCCTTGCCCTTGTACGGCTCGGGGGGGCGCACCTTGCGAATGTCGGCCGCCACCTGCCCGACCAGTTCCTTGTCGCTGCCGTGAACGCGAATCTGGCGCGCCTTGGCGTCGACGTCGAAGGAAATTCCCGCCGGCGGCGGAATGCGCACCGGGTGCGAATAACCGACATGCAATACCAGATTCTGGCCGTCCAGCTCCGGGCGGTAGCCGACGCCTTCCACCTGCAGCTCGCGGCTGAAGCCGCGGCTGACGCCCAGGACCATGTTGTTGAGCAGCGCCCGCGCCAGGCCGTGCAGCGCCCGCACGCGCGGCTCGTCCGACGGCCGGCTGACCTGGACGGCTTTCCCGTCGCTGGCGATCGTCAATTCGGCGGGGAAGGCCCGGCTGAGCTCGCCCTTGGGGCCGCTCACCTTCACCCGGTTGCCATCCACCCGGACGTTGACCCCGCTGGGGATCTCGACCGGCATGCGCCCGATACGTGACACCTCAACCTCCTCCGCGTCCGGCCGTCACCAGACCTGACACAGGACTTCCCCGCCGACGCCGAGCTGGCGGGCGCGCGAACCGGTCATGACGCCTTTGGGCGTCGACAGGATCGCCACCCCCATGCCGGAGCGGACCCGCGGAATCTCGGACTTGCCGGCATAGATGCGCCGGCCCGGCCGGCTGATGCGCTTCAACCCATTGATGACCGGCTGCCGTTCCCGCCGTTCCCCGATGTACTTCAAGGTGAGGCGCAACACCGGCTGGGGTTTGCCGTCCTGGTCGGCCACCTCGAAACTCTCGATGAAGCCTTCTTCCCGCAGGATCCCGGCGATGGCCGCCTTCATCTTCGACGAAGGCAGGGCGACGACGGTATGGCCCGCCAGCATCGCGTTGCGGATGCGGGTCAACATATCGGCGATCGGATCGGTCACACTCATCAGGCTCTCTCCCTGCCCACTACCAGCTGGCCTTCACCACGCCCGGGATCATGCCTTCCAGCGCCTGCTCGCGGAAGCAGATGCGGCACATGGCGAAGCGCCGGATGTAGCCGCGCGGCCGACCGCAGATGCGACAACGGTTGCGCACCTGCACTTTGTAACGGCGCCGGGTTTCCCGAACGATGATCGATGTCTTCGCCATGCTATTCACCCCTCCGGAACGGCATCCCCAGGAGCTGCAGCAACCGGCGCCCCTGCTCGTCGTTGGGAGCGTTGGTCACCATGGTCACCTCGAAGCCGCGGATCTTGTCGATCTTGTCGTAGACGATCTCGGGGAAGATCAGCTGCTCCCGGACGCCCAGGGTGTAGTTGCCGCGGCCGTCGAAACTGTGGGCCGACACGCCGCGGAAGTCGCGCGTGCGCGGCAGCGCCACGTTCACCAGTCGGTCGAAGAACGACCACATCCGCTCGCCGCGCAGCGTGACCTTGAGGCCGATCGAGCGTCCCTCGCGCAGCTTGAAGTTGGAGATGCTCTTGCGCGCTTTCGTCACGACCGGCTTCTGACCGGTGATGACCGTCATGTCGGCGACCGCCGAGTCGAGCGCCTTGGCGTTCTCCAGCGCCTCGCCCACGCCGACGTTGACGATGATCTTCTGCAGGCGCGGCACCTGCATCGGACTGGCGACGTCGATTTCCTTCATCAGCGCCGGAGCGATCTCCTGGCGGTAGCGTTCCTGCAGATAGTGACCCATAGCCTCGACCATCCTCACGAGTCGATGACCGACCCGCACTGCTTGCACACCCGGCGGGCCCGCCCATCGTCGCGCTGCACCGCCACCCGCACGACCTTGCCGCACTTCGGGCAGACCAGCATGACCTTGGCCCGGTCGAGCGGCGCCTCGAACTGGATCACCCCCGGATTCATCGTCCGGCCGCCGGCCTGGACCTGACGCTGGTGCTTCTTGCGCAAATTGGCGCCCTGCACCACCAGCCGGCCTTCCTTGGGCAGCGTGCGCAGCACCTCGCCGCGCATGCCCTTGTCGCGCCCGCTGATGACCTCCACCGTGTCGCCCTTCTTGATCTTCACGTCAGCCCTCCGCCGCGCCGCCGCTCACAGGACTTCCGGCGCCAGCGAAACGATCTTGGTGAAACCCTTCTCCCGCAGTTCGCGCGCCACCGGCCCGAAGATGCGCGTCCCCTTGGGGTTGACCCCGTCGGCATCCAGAATCACGGCGGCGTTGTCGTCGAAACGGATGTACGACCCGTCCTCGCGGCGGTATTCCTTGGCCGTGCGGACAATGACGGCCTTGACCACGTCGCTCTTGTGCACGGCGCCGTGCGGCGTGGCGGACTTGACCGCCGCCACCACCACGTCCCCGATCGTCCCGGTCCGCCGGCGGGATCCGCCCATGACATGGATCACCAGCAGCTCGCGGCCTCCGGTGTTGTCGGCGACCTTGAGCCGGGTCTCGTGCTGGATCATCCCGCGGCCCTCCTCGAGGCTCTTGGGGCGGGCCGCGGGGTCCCCTCCGGGATGCTGCGCGCGATCACCCCGCGGCGATCCTCGAGGGATCTTGTGGTAGGCCGCGGGGTCCCCGCCGGGATGCCCTTCCAGGGTGCGAAGACGCGACTAAGCGCGATCACCCCGCGGCCATCCTCGAGGGATCTTGTGGTAGGCCGCGGGGTCCCCGCCGGGATGCTAAACGCGATCATTCCGACGCCTCACCGGTCAACACCGGTTCGGTGATCTCTTGGGCGCCGGCGGCCACGACGGCCTCGGGCGCCCGCTGCAGGATCGCCTCGACCACCCAGCGCTTGCGCTTGGAGATCGGACGGCTCTCGACGATGCGGACTTCGTCGCCCGGCCGGCATCCCTGCTCGTCGTGCACCAGGTAGTCCTTGCTCTTGCGGACCACCTTCTGGTAGAGCGGATGGCGGAAACTCTGGTCAACGCGCACCGTGACCGTCTTCTGCAGCTTGGCGCGCGTCACCACGCCCGTCAACCGCCGCCGATTGTTGGTCATGCCTGCTCCTTCTCCCGCTCGTGCAGCACCGTCGCCAGGCGGGCGATCTCCCGCCGCACCTGGCGCAGGGTGGCCGTATTCTTGAGCTGGCCGGTGGCCAACTGGAATCGCGCCCTGAAATACTTCTCGCGGGCGTCGTCCAGCTGGTGCCGGATCTCGTCCACGCTCAACTCACGGATGGCGCTGGCCTTCATCCCGCGGCCCTCCTTATAGACTTGATGGCAGGCCGCGCGATCATCCCGCAGCCCTCCTTGTAGCCTTGATGGTAGGCCGCGGGATCCTCCCGCAGCCCTCCTTCGGCTTCATGGCAGGCCGCGCGATCATCGTTGGCTCGCTCCGGCGCGCTCGAAGCGCTCGATGAAGCGGGTCTTGATCGCCAGCTTGTGCGACGCCAGCCGCAGCGCCTCGCGGGCATTCTCCTCCGGCAGGCCGGAGAGCTCGAAGAGCACACGGCCCGGGCGCACGACGGCGACATAGTGGTCGACGGCGCCCTTGCCCTTGCCCATGCGCGTTTCGGCCGGTTTCTGCGTCACCGGCTTGTCCGGGAAGATCCGAATCCAGACCTTGCCGCGGCGCTTCATGAAGCGCACCAGGGAACGGCGGGCGGCCTCGATCTGCCGGGCGGTGACCCAGCCCGGCTCGAGCGCCTGCAGGCCGAATTCCCCGAAACTGATCTCGGCGCCGCGCCGGTCGAGCCCTTTCATCCGGCCGCGCGACTGCTTGCGCCACTTTGCGCGCTTCGGCATCAACATCGTCGCACCTCAACCACCCCGCGGCCTTCTCCAAGGCCTTTCGATGTGGGCCGCGGAGCTATTCGCTGACATAGACGTCCATCGATTCGGCCTGCTCGAGGGCCTCGGGCTTCACATCGCCGCGGTAGACCCACACCTTGACGCCGATCCGGCCGTGCGTCGTCAGGGCCTCCGCCCTGGCGAAATCAATGTCGGCCCGCAGCGTCTGGGCCGGCACGCGCCCCTCCCGCATCCACTCGCGGCGGGCCATCTCGATCCCGGACAGCCGCCCGGCGCACATGACCTTGATCCCCTGGGCGCCCTGGCGCATCGCCTGCGCCACCGCCCGCTGCATCGCCCGGCGGTGGCTGATGCGGCGTTCGAGCTGGCTGGCGATGTTCTCCGCCACCAGCCGCGCATGCAGATCGGGTTCCTTGATCTCGTGAATATCGAGCTTGATCTTGGTCCCGGTCAGTTCCTCGATTTGCCGCCGCGCTTCCTTGACCGACGCTCCCTTGCGCCCGATCACGATCCCCGGTTTGGAGGTGTTGATCGTGACGTGGATGTTGTTGGGGTAGCGCTCGATGTCGATCCCGTCGATCCCCGCCCGCGGCAGCATTTTGGCCACCAGGTTGCGGACCGCTCGATCCTCATGCAGCTGGCCGGCATACTTGGAGCGCCCGGCGAACCAGCGCGAAGCCCACGGCTTGTTGATCCCCAGGCGAAACCCGATCGGATGGACCTTGCGTCCCATACTTGCTCCCTCTCTCAGCCGGCGGCGCCGGGCCGCTCCTGCAGAATGACGGTGATGTGCGCCGCGCGGCGCAGGATCGGCTTGAAGCGACCGCGCGCCCCGAAACGCCGCCAGCGCCGCGTCGGACCCTCGTCGGCCCAGATGCGGGCGACCACCAGGTCGTCCGGGTTCAGCCCGAAGTTCTGCTCGGCGTTGGCCATGGCCGAACGGATCACCTTGCGCACCGGCCCGGCCGCCGACTTACGGCTGAACTTCAGGATCTCCAGCGCCTCGCTGGCCGGCCGCCCGCGCACCTGATCGACTACCAGGCGCACCTTCTGCGCCGAGGCCAGGACAAAGCGCGCCGTGGCGCGGACGTCGTGTTCGCCGGCCATGCTACTCGGCGGCCTCCGCCGGAGTCGTCGCCGTCGTGGTGGTCGTCTTCTCGCGGCTGACGTGGCCGCGGAAGGTCCGGGTCGGGGCGAACTCGCCCAACTTGTGCCCGACCATGTTCTCGGTGATGTAGATCGGCACGTGGCGGCGCCCGTCGTGGACGGCCACGGTATGCCCCACCATCTGCGGGAAGACCGTGCTGGCCCGGCTCCAGGTGCGGATGACTTTCTTCTCTCCGCGCTGGTTCATCTCCTCGATCTTCTTGAGGAGCTTGGGCTCGATGAACGGACCCTTCTTCAATGAACGCGACATCGTCTCCTACCCTCCGTCCTCGCTCAGCCCTTGCGACGGCGGCGCGAACGGCGCCGCAGAATGTAGGCGTCGGACTTCTTGTTGCGGCGCGTTCGGTAGCCCAGAGTCGGCTTGCCCCAGGGCGATTTCGGGCCCGGCAGGCCGATCGGCTGGCGGCCTTCGCCGCCGCCGTGGGGGTGATCGCGCGGCGACTTGGCCGAGCCGCGCACGGTCGGACGAATCCCCAGATGGCGCTTGCGGCCGGCCTTTCCCAGCTTGATGTTGCTGTGATCGGCGTTGCCCACTTCGCCGATGGTGGCGTAACAGGTTTGGCGGATGCGGCGGACTTCGCCGGACGGCAGGCGGAGGGCAGCGAAGGTGCCCTCCTTGCCGAGCAACTGCGCCGCCGTACCGGCCGATCGGACCAATTGGCCGCCGCGCCCTTCCTGCATCTCGATGTTGTGGACCAGCGTCCCCAGCGGGATGTTGGCCAGCGGCAGACTGTTGCCCGGTCGGATTTCCGCCTCCGGACCGGCCACCACCATGTCGCCCACGCCCAGGCCGAGCGGCGCCACGATGTAGCGCTTTTCGCCGTCGACGTAGTGCAGCAGCGCCAGGCGCGCCGAACGATTCGGGTCGTACTCGACCGCCGCCACCCGGGCCGGGATGCCGCGCTTGTCGCGCTTGAAATCGACCAGGCGCAGGAAGCGCCGGCTGCCGCCGCCGCGGTGATGGACCGTGATCCGCCCGCGGGCGTTCCGTCCGCCCTTGCCGCGGCGGAACCGGATCAGGGCGCGCTCGGGTTTGTCCTTCGTGATCTCCTCGAAGGTCGCCCCCGACATGCCGCGCCGCCCGGGCGAGGTGGGCTTGTAGTTCTTGACCGCCATCACTTCACCCCTTCAAAGACGTCGATCGACTGGCCTTCGGCCAGCGTCACGACGGCCTTCTTCATCGCGCTGCGCCGCACCCGCAGGCGCCGGCTGCGCGCCCGGCGCGTGCGTTTGGCCGGCAGGATGATCACGTTCACCCGCTCGACGGCGACATCGAACAGGGACTCGACGGCTTCCTTGATCTGCGCCTTGTTGACCGACACCGGGACTTCGAAGGTGTACTGGTTGAGCTTGGTGCTCTGGAAGTTGGACTTCTCCGTCACCAACGGCCGGCGGAGGACGTCGTAGATCGTGGTCACCGCCCGCCTCCCTCGCCCAGGTAGGACTGGATCACGTCGAGCGAGCCCAGCGGCAGGAGCAGCCGGTCGAAGCCCAGGATGTCGCGGATGTTCAGATAGTTCGCCCGCAGGATCTTGGCCGTCGCCAGATTGCGAATGGAGCGTTCGACCTGCTCGTCGGCCGCCGGCAGGACGATCAGCGTCGTTCCGGCCCCGACCAGTCCGCGCAGCGCCTTGGCCATCTCGCCGGTCTTGGCCGAAGCCAGGCGCATCTCGTCGACGATAACGATCTCCGACTGAGCCGCCTTGACCGAAAGGGCCGAACGCAGCGCCGCCCGCCGCATCTTGCGCGGCATGCGCAGGGCATAGCCGTGCGGGTGGGGCGTGTGCGCGCCGCCGCCGCCGACCCAGATCGGCGAGCGGGTCGACCCATGCCGGGCGCGGCCGGTGCCCTTCTGCCGCCACGGCTTGCGTCCGCCGCCCGAGACCTCGGCGCGGGTCTTGGTCGAGTGCGTTCCGAGGCGGGCGTTGGCCTGCTGGCGCACCAGCGCCTGATGCATCAGATCGGGTTTGATCGGCGCTTCGAAGATCGCCGCGGGAAGCTCGGTCGTACTCACCTTCTTGCCTTCCAGATTGAGGACATCGACTTTCATCACCGTCGCTCCCGCGCTACTGCTTGCGCGCTTCCTTCAACACGACCACCGCGCCGCGCGCTCCGGGCACGCTGCCCACCACTCCGATCAGGTTGCGCTCGGCGTCGACCAGCTGGACGCGCAGGTTCTGCGATGTAACGCGCGCGTCCCCCATGTGGCCGGGGCCGCGCGAGCCCTTGTAGACCCGGCCGGGGGTGGTCGTCGAGCTGCGTGAGCCCGGCGACCGCTGCCGGTCCGACTGGCCGTGGGTCATCGGCCCGCCGTGGAACCCGTGGCGGCGCATGCCGCCCTGGAAACCCTTGCCCTTGCTGGTCGAGACGACATCTACCCGGTCGCCGGGGACGAAGACGTCCACCGTCACCCGGTCGCCTTCCTTGACTTCCCCGGCTGACTTGACGCGGAACTCGCGCAGGAACCGCAGGGCCGGCAGGTCGTTGCGCTTCAAATGGCCGAGCCGGCCGCCGGTCAGCTGCTTGGCGCGCCCTTCCCCGAAACCCAGCTGGACGGCCTGGTAGCCGTCGCGATCGGCGCGTCGGATCTGGGTAACAAAACATGGCCCGGCTTCGATCAAGGTGACCGGATGCGCCGCACCCGCCTCGTCGAAGACCTGGGTCATGCCAAGCTTCTTGCCGATGAGCCCTTTCATCCGTTCTCTCCTGCGACATCTTGACGGGACTGTCAGCCTCGGCTCGGCTGCATCATCCCCGATCGCGAGACAGTTACCGTGGAAGGTGAGTGCCCTTGCGGCCCACCAGCCCGACGATCTTGTCTCGCCTCTGCGAGTTGTCCGTGTAGCCGCAGCCTTCAGGCTGCGGCCTGGCGCAGGCGAAAGCCTGCGGCACCCCACGGACCCCACTCCGCTAGAGCTTGATCTCGATGTCCACTCCTGCCGGCAAATTGAGCCGCATCAAGGTATCGATCGTCTTCGAATCCGGCTCGAGCACGTCGATCAGCCGCTTGTGCGTGCGGATTTCGAAGTGCTCGTGGGTGTCCTTGTCGATGAAGGGCGAACGGCGCACCGTGAATCGTTCGATGCGCGTCGGCAGAGGAACCGGTCCGACGACCTTGGCCCCCGTGCGCTCAGCCGTCTCGACAATGCGCTGCGCCGACTGGTCGAGCACGCGGTGGTCGTAGGCCTTGAGCCGGATACGGATCTTCTGCTTCGCCATGCCTGTTTCCTACTCCAGGATCTCGGTGATGACGCCGGCTCCGACCGTCAGCCCGCCTTCACGGATGGCGAACTTCGAGCCCTTCTCCAGCGCCACGTTCGAGATCAGCTCCACCGTCAGGTTGACGCTGTCCCCCGGCATCACCATCTCCACCCCTTCCGGCAGCGTCACCGTCCCCGTCACGTCCATCGTCCGAATGTAGAACTGCGGCCGGTACCCGTTGAAGAACGCCTTGTGCCGCCCGCCCTCTTCCTTCGTCAACACGTACACCTGGCTGGTGAACTTGTGGTGCGGCGTGATCGACCCCGGCGCCGCCACCACCATCCCCCGCTCCACGTCCGTCCGCTCCACCCCCCGCAGCAAGAGCCCGGCGTTGTCCCCGGCGATGGCTTCGTCCAGCAGCTTGTGGAACATCTCCACCCCCGTCACCACCGACGCCATGCTCTTCTCCCGCAATCCCACGATCTCCACCGGCTCCCCCACCTTCACCTTCCCCCGGTCCACCCGTCCCGTCACCACCGTCCCCCGCCCCTTGATCGAGAACACGTCCTCCACCGGCATCATGAACGGCTTGTTCGTCTCCCGCACCGGCTCCGGGATGTACTCGTCCACCACCCGCAACA
>Ga0326597_10013331_pt1 | contig 10812 bp, 8 predicted proteins | sample RVTome_12_FD_203789 | JGI IMG/M metagenome (GOLD analysis project Ga0326597, IMG submission 203789) | Soil microbial communities from uranium-contaminated site in the Upper Colorado River Basin, Wyoming, United States - RVT100D185 | ecosystem: Environmental > Terrestrial > Soil > Contaminated >... | reverse complement strand
TCGTCCGTCGTGACGACAAACAGTTGGTGTTGCGTGATCCTTCGCTTCCGCAAGCCGCCGACCAAACCATCGCCATCGACTCAATCGAGTTTGAACAGCCGGTGGGCACGTTGATGCCCGACAACTTGCTGGCCGCCATGTCGACCGAACAAGCGAGTGACTTGTTTCGCTTCCTGATCGATCTGGGGACCGAGAACGGCGTGCCGGCGGTCGAGATGGATGTGCTGCTGGAACACGCCAACGCACACTCGCACGGCCCTCCGACGTTTCCTTACGATCGAAAGCCGCTACACCCAGTGGATTGGCCAAGCTGGCAGGCGCACGTCAACCGCGACCGGTTGTACGACTTCTATGCCAAGGAAGCGGACTACTTCCGCACGCAACCGGTCGTTCCACCGCTGCTGCCAGAGTTTCCGGGTCTCGACGGCGGCGTGCTAGGTCATTGGGGGAATCAAAACGAGGAGACATGGGCCAGCGACCGTTGGAACGAAGTCAAACTTGGCTCTGTTCAGAGCGGCATCTTTCGCGGCGCGGGTGTGACAGTTCCACGCGGCGTGTGTGTGCGGCTGGGCGACGCGGGCGAGATGTCCGCCTGCTTTAATCCAGAAACGCTGATTTACGACGCGGTATGGACGGGTGGGTTTCTCAAGTTCTCTTCCGTGCGGCACGGGTTCATGCACGGCGCGATGATGGACGGAACCGCGCTGCCGGCTCCCGCCCAGACAAAACCCCAACAGCCGTTCGAGTACCGCGGCTATTATCGCGTTGGCAAACGAATTGTTTTCGCGTACCGAATCGGCGAGCAGGAGTTTCTTGATGCACCATGGGTCGAGCAGGGCAAGTTCACGCGCGTCGTTGCACCCGCCGAGCAACATCCATTGCGGCCAGCACTCCACCGAAGCACGCCGCAATGGCCAAGCACGATTGAAACATCGATTGATCACGGCAGCGGCTCGCCTTACGCCGTCGACACGATCGAGTTGCCGACCGACAACCGGTGGAATGCAACGTTGTTTTGCGGCGGACACGGCTTCTTGCCCGACGGATCGGCCCTGGTCTGCACGATGCGCGGTGACGTGTGGCGAGTCTCCCATTTCGCGTATCCATCCAAGAAGGCAGTTTGGCGGCGTTTCGCTTCGGGATTGAGTTTGGCGCAGGGAGTTGTGGTTGATGACGATGGGATCTTTGTCCTCGGTCGCGATCAGATCACTCGGCTGCACGATCTCAACGGCGGCGGCGAAGCGGATTTCTACGAGTGTTTTAGTAACGCCTTTGAAACCTCGACCGCCGGCCACGACTTTATCTGCGGTTTAGAACGAGACGCCGCCGGCAACTTTTATACCGCATCTGGCAATCAGGGCGTGGTACGTATCTCGCCCGATGGAAAACGAGCTGACGTCGTTGCCAGCGGCTTCCGCAATCCCGACGGATTGGGCGTCTCGCCCGACGGGCTGTTGACGATTCCATGTTCTGAAGGGGAGTGGACTCCCGCATCGATGATCTGTGCAACTTACTTGCCGAGCACAATCGATCCGGACGCCGACAAGAGACCCGCGCCTTACTTTGGCTATCCAGGACCGCGGAACGAGCAAGTTCCCTCCTTACCGCTAGCCTATCTCCCGCGCGGACTTGACAACTCGGCGGGTGGTCAGACGACAGTGACCAGCGATCGCTGGGGGCCGCTCGCGGGACAGCTCTTGCACTTCTCGTTCGGGACCGGCTCGCATTTCCTCGTGCTGCGAGACGAAGTTGATGGGCAACTGCAAGGAACTGTCGTGCCGCTGCCGGGCGAGTTTCGATCGGGTGTCCATCGTGGCCGCTTCCGTCCCGCCGACGGCCAGCTGTACGTTTCGGGAATGCAAGGCTGGGGTTGTTACACGCCCGACGAAGGGTGTTTTCAACGAGTTCGTTACACGGGTGCGGACGTTCAATTGCCCGTCGGCATTAGGCTGCACGAGAACGGTGTGGCAATCACGTTTTCTTCTCTCTTGGATCGCAATGTCGCCTCACAGGCGGCAAGTCACTTCGCACAGTGTTGGAACTATCGTTACAGTGCCGCGTACGGCTCACCCGAGTTCTCGACCAGGCACTTTGGGATGCGCGGCCACGATTCCTTGCGAATCGCGTCAGCGCATGTTGTCTCCGATGCGAAGACACTCTTTTTGGAGATCCCCGACCTCCAGCCCGTCAACCAGCTGCACTTGCGAGTGCAGACCAGCGCGGGAGAGTTCCGCGACCTGTTCGCCACCGTTCACAAGTTAGCTCGCCCCTTCACCGGCTTGGATGGATACCAGCCTGTCAACAAGCAGATTGCAGCGCATCCGATACTTGCCGATTTGGCGATGGCCACCAAGAGCGTTCCCAATCCGCATCAGAACAAGCTCCGTGACGCCAGAGCGATCAGAATCGAAACGGGCAGCAACCTGTCGTATCAGACCCGCACGTTTCGCGTTCGCGCCGGCGAGCCGATTGAGTTGACGCTCTCGAACCCGGACGTCGTGCCTCACAATTGGGCGCTGGTCAAACCCGGCACACTTCAGCGCGTCGGCGACTTGGCGAATCGCTTGATCTCTGATCCAGAAGCCGTCGTTCGGCAATATATTCCTGACTCGACCGACGTGTTAGCCTACACCAACGTGGTGTTGCCGCGAGACGAGTTTACGATCTACTTGCAAGCTCCGCGGCAACCGGGCCGCTATCCGTACCTCTGCACCTTCCCAGGGCATTGGCTAATAATGAACGGCGAGATGATCGTCGAGTAGTAAAACCTGTACGATGGCCTTCCAAGGCCGTCGATTGCTTCACGACGGCCTTGGAAGGCCATCGTACAATCTGCCATGAACTACTTCGCCCACGGACGCCACTATCTCAACGATCCGTACTTCGTGGCGGGGACGGCGGTCCCGGATTGGTTAAGTGTCGTGAATCGGCGGGCGCGTGCGAGGTCGAAGCTGGCGGCTCCCTTCGCGACCGATCAAGATCCGCGCGTGGCCGCTGTTGCAAGAGGGATCATGCAACACCATCGCGACGACGATTGGTTCCATCAGACGCGGGCGTTCGCGGAGCTGAGCCTGTGCTTCACCAAAGCGATTCGTGATCGCTTGCCGCGAGACGACGGATTCCGCCCCAGCTTCTTGGGGCATATTCTCGTGGAATTGCTGCTTGATGCGACGCTGATCGAAGACAATCCTGCCGTCTTGGATCGTTACTATGCGGTCATGGATTCGTTGGATCCGTACGTTGTGAACCGAACCGTTAACCGAATGGCGACGCAAGAGACCGGCATGCTGGCTTTCTTCATCCCCCGGTTTTCCGCGGAGCGGTTCTTGTACGACTACGCCGAGGATGCCAAACTGCTGTTTCGGCTGAACAACGTCATGCGACGCGTTCGGCTGCCAGCGTTACCCGAAACTCTCGCTGAGTTCTTCCCGGAAGCACGTCGTTTGGTCCGACAACGATCGGCGGAACTGCTCGTCGGCGAAGCAACGTAGGCCGGAACGAGGCTTTGCGCAGTTCCGGCATTCGAACGATGAGTACTGTAACAAACCGACTGCCGGAACTGCGCGGACTTGTTCCGGCCTACATCTACATCCACTTTCGACAGAGAATTCGTCAGGCGCTGCTTGACCTACGAGGAGACAACCGATGAAATTTGGAATGAACTTGCTGCTCTGGACCGGTGAACTCAACGACGATCTGAAACCCGTACTCTCGTCGTTGAAGGGCATGGGTTACGACGGCGTCGAGTTGCCGTTGTTTAATACCGATCTCGACTACGCGGCTTGGGGCAAGCACTTGGATGGCGTCGGTCTTGAGCGGACGGCCGTCACCGTGCGGGGCGAAGACGACAATCCAATCAGCCCGGACGCGGCAGTTCGGGCGGCTGGCGTGGCCAACTCGAAGAAGGCTCTGGATTGTTGCGCCGCGGCGGGGGCAACCCATCTCGTCGGTCCGTACCATTCCGCGCTGGGAGTTTTCTCGGGCCAAGGGCCGACCGCGGACGAGTGGAAGTGGGGTGTGGACAGCATGCGTCAAGTTGCCGAATACGCGGGTAGCGTTGGCGTCACGCTGGGCGTCGAGTGCTTGAATCGCTTCGAGACTTATTTGCTTAACACCCACGCCGACGCGGCTCGCTTCGTGAAGGACGTTGACCATCCGAATTGCCGCATGATGTACGACACGTTCCACGCCAACATCGAAGAGAAAAATATCACCGACGCCATCCGCAGTTGTGCTGATGTTTGCTGCCACGTCCATATCTCCGAAAACGATCGCAGCACGCCGGGGACGGGCAACGTGCGCTGGGCGGAAAACTTCGATACCCTGAAAGAAGTTGGCTACGACGGCTGGCTGATGATCGAAGCGTTCGGGCTCGCGCTTCCCGAACTCGTTGCCGCGACGAAGATTTGGCGGCGGATGTACCAAAGCGAAGAGCAATTGGCCCGCGATGGGTTGGCGTTCATGAAAGCTGAATACGCGAAGCGCTGGTAGAATGCCCGCGACGGGCGACAAGGGGTCGGGGCGACAAGGGGTCGGGAGTCTTTTTCGGTTTAATGGCCACTGCATTGGAAGGAGTCTTTCGCCGAAAAAGACTCCCGACCCCGTCTGCTATTGCCGAACGTCCGCTCGCGGCGCTATAGTTTCGACATGCCGGATCATGAACATTCCGAAAACGAGCCGACTCCCGACGATCTCGGCTTGGATGGCTTTGCCAAGCCAGCCGACGATCTCGGTCTGTCGCTCGAAGATCTCAGCGAAGCCTACGCTCAGTTGATCGAGGGCGGTGCCGACCCGTACCAGTTGGATGAGATCGAGGAAGACGAGCCCGACGAGGAAGATCTAGGCGATCGAGGCGCGGGCCCGGAAGAAGTGGAAGTTACTCCTCGCACGATCTTAGAAGCGATGCTGTTCGTCGGTAGTTCAAACAACGAACCGCTCTCCGCGCGGGTTGTCGCGGGATTGATGCGGGGTGTGAGTCCTCGCGAGATCGACGAACTAGTTCATGAGCTGAACGAGACCTACGAGGCGGAAGCCTGTCCCTACCACATCGTTTCGGCGGGTGCTGGCTACACATTGCAGTTGCGCCCCGAGTTCGCCCGCTTGCGCGACAAATTCTATGGCCGAGTTCGTGAGGCCAAGCTCTCGCAACCCGCGATCGACGTGCTGGCGATGGTTGCTTACCGGCAGCCAATTACCCGTGATAGCGTGAACGAATTGCGGGGCCAATCCAGCGGCGCGGTACTGTCACAACTCGTCCGACGCGAGCTGCTGCGCATCGAACGAACGGAAGAAAACCCGCGGACGCCGCTGTACCATACGACCGACCGCTTTCTCGATCTGTTCGGCATGGCCAGCATCGACGAGCTGCCGCAGAGCCAGGAATTCGACGTAAGTGACTAGTGTGTCATAGTTTGCCCCGCGAGATGTCCACTCGCGTTGGCGTCGATTCGGCTCGTTGGTACAATGAAACGCTGCTACGCTCATAACTCTCACTTGATCGCTCGCGGCAAAGCTCTGAAACGATACGAACCTCAAGCACGGAACCAGAGCCAACTCCTTATTATTCCGGTGTTCATGATCACCTGAGTCGCTCGCAGTAGAACTCTCTACAGCTTTCTCGATCACTCGCAGACCACTCGCCCTATGCCCATGTCACGACGCCGGCACCTTGTTGAGTTACGTCACGCGCCACCCGCGGTTCTGCCATCGCTGTTGCTCTGCGACTTTCGGAATCTCGAACGCGAGGTCAGACAGCTGGAAGAAGCTGGCGTGCGGGCCTTGCACCTGGACGTGATGGATGGGCGATTCGTGCCCAACTTGACGTATGGAATGCCGATCGTCGAAGCATGTCGCCGGCTGACGGACTTGCCGTTGGACGTCCATTTGATGATCCAGCAGCCGCAACAGTACATCAAACGCTTCCACGATGCGGGTGCCGACATTATCACGGTTCACGCCGAGGCGGTTGACTCGCCAAGCGAGGTCTTGTCGCAGATCCGCGATCTCGACTGCGGCGCGGGTCTGGCCATCAACCCGGACACACCCGTCGCGAAGATCGAGGGCAGCCTTCCGCTGTGCGACTTGGTTCTCGTGATGAGCGTTCCCGCCGGATTCGGTGGGCAGAGCTTTCAGGGCGTGGCCTTGGAGAAGCTCCGGTGCCTGAAACAGTTGGTCGGTGACGACACACTTTTGGAAGTCGATGGTGGCGTCAATGGCGAGACAATTCACGACTGCCAAGCAGCAGGGGCACAATTGCTAGTCGTGGGGTCAGCGATCTTTCGCGAAGCGAGTTATCGAGACGCCGTGCGAAAGTTGACCGACTTGGCATTACCGGTCTAAAGGCGGCAATAACGCGATGTTAAAGATCTTACTAATCCGTCCTGGCGTGACCGACTTTGATGAGCAGGGTCGCATCAAGGGCACGCTCGACATCCCACTTAACGATCACGGCACCGCGCAAGTGGCGCGGACGATCGACGAACTGGTCGGCGAGAAAATCGATGCCATCTATATATCGCCTTGTCAATGTTGCCAGCAGACAGCGGATTTGCTCGCGAAGAGCCGCGATATGAAGGCCAAGTCGCTCAAAGGCCTCAAGAACCTGAATCATGGCCTCTGGCACGGCAAGCGAATCGAGGAAGTCAAGCAACAGCAGCCTAAAGTCTATCGCCAATGGCAAGAGCATCCGGAAACAGTTTGTCCGCCGGAGGGCGAACCACTTTCGGAGGTCAAGCAACGCGTTGGAACAGCGCTTGCGAAACTGATCAAAAAACATAAGGATGGCGTAGTTGCCCTGGTAGTTCCGGAACCGCTGACGAGTGTCATCTTGAGTCAGCTAAACGAGAGCAAGCTTGGTGACTTGTGGCAAGCTGAATGCCGCGGTGGTGGTTGGGAAGCATTTCAGTTTGCGCCGGGAGGGTTCGCGACGGCCCCCTAGCCGATGGCCCCGTCCCCACGCCGCGAAATTGACCGCGAGATATTATCGGAGAAGAACGTCTTCAAAGGCGAAGCAGAATAATGAGTGACCCCGTCCAAACAGCAACCAAGCGGCAAAAGCGGGGCGTTCCCGAGGGGCTGTGGTTGAAGTGTCCCGGTTGCCAAGCCACTGTCTTCCGCAAGACAGCGGAAGAACGCTTGAATGTATGCCCCGAGTGCGATCATCACTTTTACGTTTCGGCAAAAGAACGCATCCGGCAGGTCTTAGACGAAGGGACGTTTGAGGAGTGGGATGCAAACCTCCGTCCCACTGACCCTTTGAAATTCTCTGACAAGCGGCCCTATGTCGAAAAGCTGGAGTCAGAACAAAAGCGAACTGGCATGAACGACGCAGCCATCACCGGCACCGGAATGATTCGTGCTCGGCGAGTTGCGTTCGGTGTGACTGATGCCGCCTTCTTTATGGGGAGCATGGGTTCGGTGGTTGGCGAACGGCTGACGCGTCTGGTCGAACAAGCGACCCAGCGGCAACTCCCGCTGATTATCATCAGTGGTTCAGGTGGCGGCGCTCGAATGCACGAGGGCATCCTGTCGCTGATGCAAATGGCGAAGGTCTCCGCCGCATTGGCTCGCCATAACAAATCCGGTGGCCTCTACATCTCGGTGCTGACGGATCCGACGATGGGTGGCGTGGCGGCAAGCTTTGCTTCGTTGGGTGACGTTGTCTTTGCCGAGCCTCGAGCGTTGGTTGGCTTTGCCGGACCAAGAACGATCAAAGCGACGCTCAAAATCGAGTTGCCGAAAGGCTTTCAGACGAGCGAATTCTTGCTCGAACATGGCTTCATCGATCGCATCGTTCCGCGCGATAAACTGAAAAGCGAGATCGCGCGGACCATCGACTACTGCGGCAAGTAGGCACCCCAGCAAGCAGGCAAATGGCCAATGAGCTTCCTCGACAAGTTGAAAGGACTGCTCGGCAAAGAGTCGCTCGACGTGTTGGCTCGTTACGAGTTGTTGCGCGAAGCCGTCTCGGGCACAATGTCCAAGTTCTATATGGCGCGCGATCGCCAGACCGATCAGATCGTTGGTCTCAAGATCGCCGATCAAGAGAAGCTCGCCGCCTTCGAAGCTCGCTTCCACGGGTTGAAAAAGCCGAGCGAAGGCGAGATCGCCATCAAGCTCAAACACCCTCACATCGTCGAGACGTTCGAATACGGCGTCACCAAGAACGGGCTCCGCTTTCTCGTGATGGAATTCCTCGAAGGACTTGGGCTGCACTCGTTGATCAACGACGAAGACACTATTCTCGAGGGCAAGCGATTGAAGTTGATCCGCGAGATGGCGGAAGCCATCGATTATGTCCATTGCGAAGGTTACATCCACCGCGACATCTGTCCGCGGAATTTCATTTGCGCGCCGGACGCTTCTGCGTTGAAGTTGATCGACTTTGGGCTGACGCTGCCAGCCACGGAACCGTTTATGCAGCCGGGAAATCGAACTGGTACGCCGACGTATATGGCACCGGAGGTTAGTCGCCGCCGAAAGACAGATCAGCGCCTCGATATGTTCTCGTTTGGGATGACGGCGTATCACCTCTGCGCGTTTGAGTTGCCTTGGCCCGTCTCCGACCAACCTGCCATGTCGGCGTTGGCCTACAGCGCGACCGCCCCCGAAGACATCCTGAGGTATGCTCCCCAACTCAATCACACACTCGCGCAAGCCATCATGCAGTGCCTGTCACCCAACCCCAACCACCGCCCTCAGACTGGCGGCGAATTTGTAAGGATGATTCGCGAGGTGCAATCTGACAACGAAGCGTAGCAGAAGTCGTGAGACTTCTGAAAGTCCGAACTCAGCAGTCTATTGTCTGCAGTGCACCCGAACCACCAGTTTCCTAGAGGAGTTTCGTTGAAACTCGGCGACACCATTATCGAAGACACGTTTGCGGAAGCCTTTCGCATGGTCTACGCCCGACTTCGTATCACGGCCCACGACGAGCATTGGCTCGACGCCGCCTTGCGCGAGTTGACCGGTTACAGTTCGTCCGTAATTGCCTGCGATGCCGAAACGGGCATCGAAGGGATGCTCGATCCTGGTGCGACGCCCGATGGACGTATCGGTGCCTCCGTACTCGTCTTCGGTTTCTCTCCCGAGGCGGTTGGCAAGGCGTTGGTCAATCGAGTTGGCCAATGTGTCATGACTTGTCCGACGACAGCCGTTTTCGACGGGCTTCCCGATGCGGCAACGCGGGTCGCTCTGGGCAAGAACATCCGCTTCTTCGGTGACGGTTTTCAAAAGAGCAAGCTTCTCGAAGGGCGTCGCTACTGGCGGATACCGGTGATGGATGGCGAGTTCCTGGTCGAAGATCGCGTTGGCATCGAGAAGGGAGTCGCGGGCGGCAATGTGATCATTCAGTCTATCGACATGCCAACCGGACTTGCCGCCGTGCGTCGCGCGATCGGAGCGGCTTCCACCTGCGAGGGCGTGATCGCTCCGTTTCCGGGAGGCGTCGCGCGAAGTGGCAGTAAAGTTGGTTCACGCTACAGCGGCCTTCCCGCTTCGACAGCGGACGCCTATTGCCCGACGCTGCGCGGACGCGTTGAAACCAGACTGCACGAAGGCGTGAATTGCGTCTACGAAATCGTACTCGATGGCATCGACGAATCAGCGGTGGCGACTGGCATGAAAACCCTCCTGCATGCCGCGGCCGGGGAAGGCATCGTTGCCATTACCGCCGGCAACTACGGCGGCAAACTCGGCAAATTCCACTTCCATCTTCGCGAGCTTGTTTAGTCAAAAGTAGGCCGGAACAAGTCTTCGCAGTCCCGGCACGAGCCAAACGTCTCGCCTTTGCCGGAACTGCGCAAAGCCTTGTTCCGCCTACGGCTAAGTAATCAATTGCCGCTCGCCTTAGCCCGGCTCGATGCCTCGCTATCGAGGTGCAGGTGAGTAATAGAAAGTAATGGGAGGGTCGGAACAGGGCAATATGCTGGAATTCGCAGCTCGCCGAACAGGCCCCCAGTTTGGCCGCGAGGGAAGCAACGCCCCGCTTGTTCAGCAAGTCTCCAGATCAAACCGTCCTGTTCTCGACCCGCTCGACACCCATTTCGACCGTTACTTCCGGCGGGCGGGTAACCGGTCTTCACATCCCTTGTGGAAGACAGACATCCTATCTCGCCTCCATGTCCTATCTATCGTAAAACGATCGCACGGGTATTACCCAGAACTCCAACTGAATCAATGTTTCCTGCCTGTGGTACCCAGATTGAAACGAGTGTGCGGGTTAAAACGGCTACAGCGGCCGATCATCCGGCGAAGAATGCTCTAATTCCCCGCAGCCGTCTGCTCTTCGATGCAGTACAGGTTGTTCTCGCCGCGAATGAACAGTTGTCCGTCGCTGAGCGCTGGCGACGCGAAGGAGTACTCGCCCAGCGGGTTCTTGGCGATGATGTCGAGCTTCTTTCCAGGTCGCACGATGGTGGTGATGCCGTCGTCCGCGATCAGGTAAGCGAGTCCGTTGGCATGAATTAATGACGCGCTGAAATGCTTGCCGAGGCGCTCCTTCCAAAGCGGCTCGCCAGTGGCGGCATCGAAGCAATTCGCCGTCCCGCCATCATCGGCCACGATCAGGTAGCCGTCCAGCACGACGGGCGAGGGGACGTAACACTTCGCGGAAGTCTGGTGCCACGCGACGTGCGTGTCGGTCACGAGCCCCGTGCCGTCAGGGCGAATGCCCATCACGTGATGGTACGGAAAACCGGCCGTCATAAAGAACAAGTTGCCATCGAATACCATCGATGCGACGAATTGCTCCGTCGGGCCATCGATCTCCCAGTGCTGCTTCCCATTGTTGGGATCATAGCTAACGATGCACTT
>Ga0326597_10013330_pt1 | contig 10813 bp, 9 predicted proteins | sample RVTome_12_FD_203789 | JGI IMG/M metagenome (GOLD analysis project Ga0326597, IMG submission 203789) | Soil microbial communities from uranium-contaminated site in the Upper Colorado River Basin, Wyoming, United States - RVT100D185 | ecosystem: Environmental > Terrestrial > Soil > Contaminated >... | reverse complement strand
GCGGGTCGAGCGTGTTGTCTTTGTAGTCGAGCCCCACCACGAGGCCCACTGAAAGCACGTTCGGCTCGAGCGGATACATCCAGCTGCCGCCGAACACGTCGCGCGGCAACGGCCAGCCCATGGTGTGCACGATGTGGTCGAGCGGTTTCTGCGTGCGCCAGATCTCCTTCACGCCGAGGGCGTAGATCTGTGCTCCTCTGGCGCCGATCTTCTGCCAGGCGCGGTAGGCCTGGGTCAGCATGCCGCGGGTGCCCTCGCCGATGGCCACCACGCGCGCCGTGATGTCGGTGGGGGGCTGGTAATTCGACATGCGGTTGCCGTTGTGGTCCAGCCCGCTTTCGACCACCTGCACGCCGGTGACGCGGCTCCCGTCGGTAAACAGGCCGCTGACCGGGAAGCCGGCGAGCACTTCCACCCCCATAGCCTCGGCGCGCTTTGCAAGCCAGCGGACGATTTCGCAGATGGAGGCCACGTGATTGCCGGAGTTGTGCATCACGGGCGGCGTCGGAATCTGGAACTGCGTGCCGTCGCCGAGCACCAGGACGCGCTCGCGCTTCACCGCCGGGCCCAGAGGCAGTTCGTCCATCGGGACGTCCGGGAACAGCTCGCGCAACGAGCGCGGGTTCACCACCGCGCCGGACAGGGTGTGATGCCCGACTTCGGCCCCTTTCTCGATGACCGCGATGGAGACCTCCCCGATCCCCCCGCCTGCCTCGTTGTCTTTACGCACCAAGTCGGCCAGCGCAATGGCACCCGCCAGCGAGGCCGGGCCGGCGCCCACGAAACAGACGTCGAACGGCACCGCCTCATCCGAAGGGGGCGTCGTCAGTATGATTTTATCCTGAGGCAAGTCCGGCTGGTAGTCGGCCGGCAAAAAGGTCTTTGTTGCAGAGTCCATCACAACCTTCCCTTCCGGATCACTTTGTCACGAGAACTCTCCCGCGCAATTAAGCCTAAGAGACGCACTCAGGGAAGCCTCTTCTGCGCGCGTCCGAAGCACCGGGAAGGCGCGGATGTGATTGCGGTTCCCGGCGTGCCGCGGGAGATTCGCTAAACAGATGCTCGCCAAGGTCCAATCATCCGCCGTGCTCGGCATCGACGCCTACCTGGTCGAGGTCGAGGCCGACATCACGGCCCAGCTTCCGGCCTTTACCACCGTGGGGCTTCCCGACGGTGCCGTGCGCGAATCGAAGGAACGCGTGCAGTCGGCCATCAAGAACTCCGATTACATCTTCCCCTCCAAGAAGGTGACCATCAACCTGGCCCCGGCAGATGTCAAGAAAGAGGGCTCCGCATTCGACCTCCCCATCGCCGTGGGCATTCTCGCCGCCACCGGGCAGATTCTGCGCGAGGATTTTTCCAAATTCGTGCTGCTCGGCGAGCTGTCGCTCGACGGCTCGCTCAAGCCGGTGCCGGGGGTTTTGCCGATGGCGCTGAAGATCAAGCAGCTTGGCGGAGTAAGCCTGATCGTGCCGCGCGGCAACGCCGACGAGGCCGCGATGGCCGAGCTGCCGGTGTACGCCATGGATTCGCTGCGGCAAACCGTCGAATTTCTGGAAAACGGTCAGACCCGGACGGCTCACATAATCGACCTCGAGGCGGTCTTTCAACAGTCCGAGTCTTATCCCGTCGATTACAGCGAAGTCAAAGGGCAGGAGCACGCCAAGCGCGCGCTCGAAATCGCCGCCGCGGGCGGCCACAACATCATCCTCATCGGCACGCCCGGATCGGGCAAGACGATGCTGGCGCGACGCCTGCCGACCATTCTCCCGCCTCTTACGCTTGAAGAAGCGCTGGAGACCACCAAGATCCACAGCGTCGCCGGCTTTCTCGCCTCGGGCGTCGCGCTGGTGGCCACGCGTCCCTTTCGCGCGCCGCACCACACCATCTCCGACGCCGGCCTGATCGGAGGCGGGCGCATCCCGCGCCCCGGCGAAGTTTCCATCGCGCACCACGGCGTGTTGTTCCTCGACGAAATGCCCGAGTTCCGCAAGGACGTGCTCGAAGTCATGCGCCAGCCGATGGAGGACGGGCGGGTTACGATCTCACGCGCCGCCATGACGCTCACCTACCCGGCACAGTTCATGCTCGCCGGCGCCATGAATCCCTGCCCCTGCGGCTATTTTGGAGATCCGAATCACGAGTGCAAGTGCAGCCCGCTGCAGGTGCAGAAGTACCGCGCCAAGATATCAGGGCCACTGCTCGACCGCATCGACCTGCACATCGAGGTGCCGGCAGTGAAGTTCAAAGAGCTGGCCGACGACTCGGCGGCCGAACGATCGGAAGTCATCCGCGCACGCGTGGCCAAGGCGCGCGAACGCCAGATGAAACGCTTCGTCAACGAGAAACAGATATTCGCCAACGCGCACATGGAGACGCGCGCCATCCGCCGCTACTGCCCCATCGGGCAGGATTCGAAGGACCTGTTGCGCCTGGCCATCAGCAAGCTCGGGCTCTCAGCACGCGCCTACGACCGCATCCTTAAAGTCGCCCGCACCATCGCCGACCTCGAAGGCACAGACGCCATCGGCCGCGCCCACGTCGCCGAGGCGATCCAGTACCGCTCGCTCGACCGCCGCGCGTGGGAGTGAACCTGGACCCGCACCCAGGCCCTGCCCTGCATACTCGGATGCTTACGCGCATACTTCGCGCAAGAGTGACAGATTCTGCCACTACTCCAGGAGACCTGCAGTTTACGATCCTGCGACGTAGTTTGCATTTGCTGTACCGCCGATCGGTCGGTCCCCGCTGATTCCCCTGAACTCTACGCGCTGCAACGTTGGATAAAATCAAAACATTGGTCACGAGTTCGCTGAATCAGGAGGCACTGTTAAAAGTACTCTTCTACTTGCCGGACGAACTCGTTTCCTTCTTAGACCGCATTGAGCTGGTCGACCAAGGCGAGCAGCGAATCGTCCGGGGACGCAAGATCAAGACCAGCTATAGGTTCGTAACCGGGCCGGAGCAGACGGCAAAAAAAGAGTCAGTTTTGATGGCCTTTTATCACAAGGGCAAAAGTTCGGTCACAGGGAAACGCGACAAAAAAGTACGAAATCAGCGGCACAGTTTGCACGAATGACGCAGTTGTGAATTATGGCTTGACAAACAAACCCGACATCGCTCATATTGTCGTTAACTGAAATCCCCGTTTGGAGGTGGTTCACTGTGTCACTCGAGTCTTTCGAGGGACAGCTATCAGGTCCCTCCTTTCACGCTCGTGGCGCATCTCAACTCCGTTTTCGCCAAGACTTTTTCAAGCGTTTAGGAGCGATCGTGGCTGTAACTTGTTTGCTTCTCCTTTCTATCTTTGCTGTGCCAGTCTCAATCAGTCAAGCCCAATGCAGGGGCGTGTGCGGAGATCTGGATTCTAATGGAATCGTTCGGCCCCCCGATCTGTATAGATTATTCCCATACATCAGTGCCGCGGATTCGACGAACCTAGATATGCAGTGTGCGAATATGGATGACCACGCTGGCGTGTCACTTCGCGATCTTGTATTCCTAACGTGGGACACATATTTGGGGTGGCCTCTCGACTGTGAGATCGACAACGGACCCTTCGTGCCCATGAATAACGCTGATCACTTTCTCCAGTACAATTCGGTTTTTCCTGCGGGAGACACAGCGGTGACCCTGAACATCGATGCTACATTTGCGGGTGGAGATCGCACGCAAGCACTTGCGATCGTAGTGAGGGTACGCGTGGACGGTCAGACGCCAACTCTCGCTGAAGCCGCTCCAACAGCCGTGCTTGGTGGCAGTATGAATTGGGAGCTGGTCTTCTTCAACGGCCCCGGAACAGGCAATATTCCAGAGGGGCACCTCATGGGGCTCTTCTGGAGCTTCGACCTCGATTCGCCGGGACCTGGCCGTTATCCGCTGGGTCGTGCAAAGTTGGTGACGCCAGCTTCAGCCCAGCCTCGCATGATCACGCTTGAACTGGTCGAATTCCCAGCGGGAGCAAACAAGACCATGGCCCACGACGGAGTCCTCGGTGATACGGACGTTTGGGCTCTGAATCTGGCTCCCTGGATCATCGACCTCACTGGAGACGTGAACAACGACCGGGTCCTGACGGCGTCGGACATAATAGGCTTGGTGAACTATGTGTTCAAGGGGGGTGCCGAACCTTATCCGTTTGCGGCCACGGGAGATGTCAACTGCTCAGGCTCTGTTACGTCATCGGATATCATCGAACTCGTCAATCATGTATTCAAGGGCGGTCCGGCACCGTGCGACGTGGCGACGGAGTGTACCATCACGGTTGATAGCTGGACCTGTCCGTAAGACCGCTCTGGACAAATGTAGTATTTCCAATTCAGGAGGCGACATGCAAATCTGTCAGCTTTTGAAGGGCGGCTCCGTAACGTTGGTCTTATCACTCCTATTGCCATTGAGATCAGGACGCAGTCAGGAGATCGAGGGACCAAGCCTATGCCAAGAATTGCGTCCAGACCCGTGTCCCGTGAAAGACAGATTATATGAAACGTACCTCTGGTCCGACGCTGGGCACACGTATCTTCGCCTGAGCAATGCAATCGCAAACGTTGGTTACGGACAACTCTACTTCGAACCTAGTGGTCCTGTCCAGAGTGGAAAGCGACCGGTAAGACAGAGGACACAATGCGTAACGGTAGATGGTGACACGTTGTACAAGTATTATTACCCAGCTCAGGAGTTTGAGTATCATGCCGGGCAGTGTCATGGCCACATTCATCTCGGCAAAATTGCCATGTACTCCATCCGGGCATACGATAGTCTTAGCGCACCACCAGGCGTCACCTTGGCCTCTGGGCTGAAGGTGGGATTCTGTCTTGTGAACGGGAACCGATATCAGCAAGATGCGTGTTGTGGTCCCTACCAAGGAACTCAGCCTTCGAACAACGTCTTTCTTGGCTGCCCTGAAGATATCAATGCCTCATTCAACGAAGGTATTTCTGTCGGTTGGCAAGACGAATACGGCTACTTTCTGGCTGACCAGTGGATAAATATTGACTCAATTCAATCATCCGGGCGCTACTGGCTTGAATCGGTAGTCGATCCGGACAAATTTATCGTGCAAGCGTCAAGCGCCAACGATACTGTACGGATACCGGTTTTCATTGTGTACAAGGACCTCTACGAGCCGAACGACTCAAAGGGCGCGGTGGATGCGATGCCCATTGGTGGCGTCAATAGCTCCAATCTCAGAACATGCCAAACAATTGTTGATAATCTTACTATTCATCGCGAATTTCCACCGGAACAGCCGTGTAATAACTTAGTGTTTGGGGGGGATGTGGACTACTTCAAAATCTATCTACCGAGGACGGGCGGTCCCGGTCATAGTGTGGCGATCAGATTTACGGATCTTTCCGGCACTGCTTTCAAGGACGGCAATCTCGACATGGAACTCAGGGACTCCAATGACGGATTCGTGCTTGGGTCATACTCACCTGATGATTCTGAGGTGATTTCCTTAGATGGACGGCCAGCTGGCACTTACTACGTAAAGGTTTATGGACGTACGATGAGTGAACCGGTAGCGAATTCGAATTTCTACTACAGACTCGAGCTGTCGCTTCCAGCCTGTGGTGATGTGAACGGCGACGGTACGATCAATACCGCTGACTTGATAGTGTTGAACTGTTGCTACCCTCCGAACACTTGTAACAGCAGAAATGTGCCGTGTCTTACGAATGCCAGACTTGACGCCGACTGCGACGTGGATTGTGATGACCGTTACATTCTTGAGCAGTACCTGTTCTACGGAGGGCAGTTACCTACAGCCTGCACTTCCTGCCCTTAACGAATGCGACACGGGCCAGTATTTGCCCGACACGACTCTGTCGGAACCTGAGCTTTGAGCCCAGTTGGCCTGACTGAAGCTGACCTTCCCCCAAAACAGGGCAATCTCTGCTTTCACATTCCGTCAGCCTACGTATCATGAACTTCATGCACCGAAGACGATCGTGTGGCATTAGTACCTTTCAGGAGTAAGCGGATTTCGCACTCGCTCAATTCCCTCACGGACAGCCCGATCTGAGCAATCTCCTGCCATCCGGTTCCCGATAACCAAAACCTCGACATCTGGACTGAGCAGTCGCTTGACATCGCCCATGGTGATCATATGAGTCTTGGGACGAAACCACAGCAGGCCGTCACGATTCACTCTGACATCGACGAAGGAGAGCGGGACAGCGCCCCACACGGTCAAACCGAATCGCTGGTATGTCACGCGCTGCGGCTATACGGCTGAGCCAAGTGGGAGCAAGACCGCGACCGCCAGGAGTCGCCGCCAGGATTCGAACCTGTTACCCTCTACCAAGCTGGCAGGCAACAGGTCAGAAAGCGGAGAATCTTTTTAAGCGGCTTCTCCGTAGGTTTAGCCTTCCCGGCTTCCCAGTTTCCGATTGAGCCCGGGTCCACCCTCATCAACTTGGCTGCTTCCTTCTGCGAGAGTCCCATAAGAAGGCGGCGCTCTTTCAGCCTGACATTAGAGGGCGCGTCCGGGAGCGAAGGCGATGGATTGAACCCGAGGAACTGGATAATGGCCGGAAGGAACCGAAACTCAGGCTCTGTAGCCCCCGTTTCCCAGTTCGTTACCGTAAGGGGACCAACGCCAAGTTGGCTGGCAACATCCTTCTGACGCATCCGCCTGTCCAAATCTTGCCTTCCGAATATAATTTCCAATGATAATCAACGACTTAGGGTAGGTTGCAGGGAGCGGTTTTGGGGCCTTGAGGATGATATGGCAGTATGGTAACGCAACCCTGCCCCTGCGGGTTTTTCGGCGACCCCATGCACGACTGCAAGTGCACGCCCACGAGCATCCGGCAATACCGCGCGCGCATCTCCGGCCCCCTGCTCGACAGGATCGACATCCACCTCGAAATGCCGGCGGTAAGCTTCAAGGACCTGGCCCGCGACGAACGTGCCGAGAGTTCGGTGGACATCCGGAAACGAGTCGACCGGGCACGCACTGGCCAGCTCGTGCGTTTCAAAGAGCACCCCAGGCTCTTCGCCAACGCCCACATGGATACGCGCGACATCCGGAAGTTCTGTCCGATCGACATGGATTCAAAGTCTCTGGTAAGGGCGGCGATCCTCCGCCTCGGGCTGTCGGCGCGCGCCTACGACCGCATTCTCAAGGTGGCCCGCACCATCGCCGACCTGGAGGGCGTTGATTCGATTCAGAAGGTCCACGTGGCCGAGGCGATTCAATACCGCACGCTCGACCGGCAGACGGGATGATGATTTGCATGCGCAATACATTCGAGAGCCACATTATTGACGGAAGCGCTGGCTTGCCTCGCGTCAAGTTCCGGCACAAATTGAGGCTAAACTCCCTACTAAACATCTGTCCGGTGAAGGGGGAAGCTTACGCATCGACCTTGGGAACGGGGATGGTATGAGGAACGATATCTCATACCCAATCTTTCTTCGCGACAGAGATGAGTGGATGATATCATGTGACAGCCAGGCATCGCTTGTGTACCAGATTGAAGCCACTGATGTTGAGGGATCAGAGTTTGACGCCTGGGATAGTGAGGGGAGGCCGCTTTCACTTCAAGTGATCAATGGAAAGCCGGCTGCGATGCCGACCGAGTTGCCGCCAGATAGCGAGGCACTCCGACGTGCGATTCTGCGGTACGCAGAAGTTGCTGGGAAGGCGGGTGGACTTGAGCCTCAAGTTCATGCGTATAGTCCGACTGACCTGTTTGGACTTGCGGAGAAGCACATTGCCAGCAAGCGCCCGACACTCGTAACCAAGCTTCGCAGGTGGCTTGGTCGAAGGTGACTCTCTAGGCGGCGAGGACCGAGATGGCAATGCCATCCCAAATTCGTGATTGATCTCAAAGTAGCGCGGTGGCGAAGGACTTTGAAGGCTTCGGAGGTATCAAAGTATGCGACTCAAGTTGGCGGTGATGTTGGCAATCTGTGCAGGCAGCCTAGCCTTCGCGAGCCCCACAAAAGCAGGCAGTGACCCTGGCATTCGGGACAAGATGAGATTGACGGAAATGGCTCGGGAGCCCAGCAAGCTTACGGTCGCCGTGCAAGTGCAGAATGACCAGGCACTAGCCGGGTGCGACATCCCGCTCCGGGTTCGGTCGGCCCGGAGATTCGATAAGTCTGGAACGCGTCGAGTGGTCATCGAGGGTTGAAGGGTGGGACCTGAAGCGTGCGGCAATTGACAACGTAAAGAAGACCGTAATCCTGGGCCTGATCTCCGAGGTGTCAGGAACGCGGCCGAATGCCGACCTTGCGGTCTGGTCTGGAGGTGACGCGCGGGTCGCGACACTGACTTTCAGAACCGCCGGTGACTTCCGACCCAGATTCGAATCCTTTACAACCAGGCATCCGGATCACGCCCTGACGTTCTTCTACAATCGGATCGAGGGAGGTAAGCCATACGTGGAGGAGTTCGTCCCAGAAATCGAGGTGAGCCTTGGTGGCCGTTGAACTGGCGCAGGGGGTGCAAGGGCTCGTAATGGTGCCCCATGCCGTCACCTCGTACCTAGCCAAGCCTCAAGTCTTCCTCTTACATCCGCTGCCGGGGCGTGCCACCCCTTCTCCTACCCTACGACGGTCATCTCATGGACTCCCAATCGCTTAGCGAGCTCAACTTGCGTTAGCTCCAGTTCCAGTCTCCTGCGACGAATCCAGTCTCCGTAACTGCTGTTCGGATAACGCGATACGGTGTATCCAATTGTCGCAGGCCCCTGTTTGTCATTCACGGGCGCATGGTTGCCCTGCGGCTACTTCGGCGATCCGGCGCACGAGTGCAAGTGCAGCCCGCTGCAGGTGCAGAAGTATCGCGCGAAGATCTCCGGGCCGTTGCTCGACCGCATCGACCTGCACATCGAGGTGCCGGCAGTGAAGTTCAAGGAGCTGGCCGACGACTCGGCGGCCGAACGCTCGGAAGTCATCCGCGCACGCGTAGCCAAGGCGCGCGAACGCCAGATGAAACGCTTCGCCAACGAGAAGCACATCTTCGCCAACGCGCACATGGAGACGCGCGCCATCCGCCGCTACTGCCCCATCGGGCAGGACTCCAAGGACCTGCTGCGCCTGGCCATCAGCAAGCTGGGTCTCTCTGCGCGCGCCTACGACCGCATCCTCAAAGTCGCCCGCACCATTGCCGACCTTGAGGGCACCGACGCCATCGGCCGCGCCCACGTCGCCGAGGCGATCCAGTACCGCTCCCTCGACCGTCGCGCGTGGGAGTGACAGCAGGCTCGCCCCTAGTGGCTCACTGAGTGCCACTGCATTCGCCGTTTTGTTCCAGATGTGACGGTACTACATACGACATCGAATATCATCCCCACTGTGAATTCAAGAGGCATCGAGAGCAGGATCCTCGAGATCCGCGGTCAGAGAGTGATTCTCGATCGCGACCTGGCAGAAGTGTACGGCGAATCGACCCGGCGGCTCAATCAGCAGGTCAGTCGCAACAGGCAACGATTTCCCACTGATCTGGCTTTCCGCCTCACGAAGGAGGAGACCGAGGAACTGGTTGCAAATTGCAACCGGTTCGGCAACCTTAAGCACTCCAGCGTGTTGCCTGTGGCATTCACAGAGTACGGGGCGCTCATGGCAGCCAACGTCCTAAGAAGCGAACGGGCCATCGAGATGAGTCTCTTTGTGATCCGAGCCTTCGTAAGAATGCGCGAAATCCTGGCCGGCCGCGGCGAGTTCGCCAGGCGACTCGAGGCCGTCGAGCAGAAACTCCTCCGCCACGACGCGACCCTGCAGGAGATCTACCGCGAGATCAAGGCGCTGCGCCATGAGGCCGCAGGCGTGGAAAGAACCCGGATCGGCTTCCGCTCCGACGATGCACGGCGATGAGTTCGGTCATTCAATCGCGTTGCTCCGGGGATCACCTGCGCCTATGTTGAAGTTGATGGGTGAGCAGCTGGAGTTCGTAAAGTACATAGCCGGGCGCCTGGACTCGGTGAAGATGCCCTACATGCTCACGGGTTCCGTCGCCATGGCGGTTTACGCGGAGCCGCGGATGACGCGGGATCTCGACATCGTCATCGACTGCAGGCCCGCCGATGCCGTCGTCCTGGTTCGCCTGTTGGAGCCGGAGTGCTACGTCGATGTCGATGCTATCCGCAAGGCCATCGACTCGCACACCATGTTCAATGCCATCCACCGGAAGCTGCTGATCAAGGCGGACTTCATTGTCCGCAAGAGTGAGACGTATCGAGAAGTCGAGTTCGAACGTCGACGGCCTCTGGAAATAGACGCCATCCGAGTTTGGGTCGTCGCCCCCGAAGACCTTGTCCTGTCCAAGTTGGCCTGGGCGAAAGAGAGCCGCTCCTCTCAGCAAATCGGTGATGTTCGCCTGCTTGTAAACTCGGTGCAGGACATGGACTGGGATTATCTGGAGATGTGGGCGGTGCAACTCGGCGTCGAGAAGACTTTGGCAGAAGCGAGGTCGAAGTGACCGACACGACTCCAGAGATGGCCGAACTATACCACCGCCTGCTGATGGAGCTTCCACCGGCCAGGCGACTGGCCATGGCCTGCGACATGTTCACCACGGCCAAAGCGTTCGCCCGCGCGGGGCTTCTGCGGGACGGCCCGCTGCCTGAAAGCGAAGTCCGTTGTCGCATGTTCTTGCACTTCTACGGCAACGACTTCAGCGAGGAAGAAAAGGCGAAAATCCTCGCACATATCCGCGCCGGCTGAGACGCCTTCTTCGAAGAATCTACCCGACTCATCGTACCGACGCGGCATGGGGCACTGCCATGAGCGAGAACATGACGCCCGACATCGGACCTCTGGGTGATGCGCCTTCCCGTGCACTCGTCCTTCGACAGAGAGC
>Ga0326597_10013329_pt1 | contig 10814 bp, 4 predicted proteins | sample RVTome_12_FD_203789 | JGI IMG/M metagenome (GOLD analysis project Ga0326597, IMG submission 203789) | Soil microbial communities from uranium-contaminated site in the Upper Colorado River Basin, Wyoming, United States - RVT100D185 | ecosystem: Environmental > Terrestrial > Soil > Contaminated >... | reverse complement strand
TCTCGACTGGGCCGAGGAGAACGGACACGGCGAAGTGGCCGTGCTGCTTTGGAATCGGATGAACGCGGCGGAGGGCTAGGCCGCCACTTCCGCATCCAGCGTCGCGCGCTGCACGCCACGTCTCCCAAACCTCAGCAGCAAGCCCACCGTCCCGGCGCGCAGGTCGTCAAAGAATGTATAGAAGACCGGCACGACCAAGAGCGTGAGCAGAGTCGCCGTCGTCATGCCGCCGATCAAGGTCAGCGCGAACGACGTGTAGCTGATTCCTGAATCCATGCGACCGTTGATGGCCAGCGGCACCATGCCTCCGACCGTCGTGATGGCGGTCATCATGATGGGCCGGAAGCGCCGTTGGGCCGAGAGAAGAATTGCCTCGTTGCGCTTGATCCCCTCACGGCGCAGCCGATTGACGTAGTCGATCAGGACGATGCCGTTGTTCACGACGACGCCGATGAGCAGGATGATTCCGACGGCGCCCAGGAAGTCGATGTCGAAGCGGCCCGCCGGCGAGAGCCAGCCGTAGATCAGGTGGATCCAGATGACGCCGAACGCCGCCAAGGGGATCGTGAAGATGATGGAGAGCGGCAGAACGAAACTCTCGAACAAGACGCCCATGAGCAGATAGATGAATACGATGGACAAAAGAGCCGCGAAGATCATCGCCTCGAGATCCTCGTTCAGGCCCTGCTGTGCCGCATTTTGCGCGACGCTGACGCCCTCTGGCAGATCCATGCCGGCCACGATGGCGCTGAGCAGGGCGCGTGTCTCTTCCTCTTGCCCCTCGACCAGGTCGAGCGAGATGCTACGTGCGATGCGCTTGTCGCGACGGACGATGAATTCCGCGCTCTCGAGCATGCGCACATCGGTCAAGGCCGAGACCGGAAGCAGTTCCCCGCTGTTGTTCGGCAGCAAGAAACTCGAGAGTGCATCGAGATTGTCGCGATCGCTCTCCCGGAAGCGGACGCGAACTGGAACTTCGCGTCCCGCGTCGCGGTACTTCGGCAGGGCTTGCCCGCGCAACGCGTAGGCGACAAGACCGGCGATGGTCTGCGGGTTCACGTCGTAGTTCTGGGCTCGTTCGCGATCGACGACGAGTGCCATCTCGTTGGGTGCCTGCGTGTCGTTGCTGCGCAAGCCGAGTACACCGGGCAAACGGACGAAGAAACTCTCGAGATCCTCCGCCACGGCATCCAGCTGCCCTGGATCGTCCCCGTTGAGGACGACGCGGAAGCGTCCACTGTTGTCCTCTTCATCCAGTGATCGGTCACGGCCGGTCGTCACCTTCATCCCCGGCTGTTTGGGCAGGAGCCGAATGACTTCCTCCGTCAGCTCGCGCGGAGACAACTTGTTGGTGCGCGGCGTCGTAAACCAGCCTTGCAGCTCGCCATCGGTCTTTTCGTGCCAGAGGAACCAGCCCTCGAGTCCCCATTCCGGGGCGTGATTCTCGACGAGCTCCTCGGCCTTGAGGAACCACTCCTCGGTCTCTTCCAGCGTGAAGTTGTCGGGCATGCTCGCCTCGAGATAGAAGCCCGACTCCTCGTTCTCCTGCACGTCGACGAACTTGAGGCCGGTCATCTTGAGCGGCAGAACCGTCAGCAACGCGGCCGCCATGACTCCGATGACGAGATCGAGCCGACGATTCAGGCACCGAGCCAGGAGGCTATGGTAGGTTCGATTCATGGCCCCGAAGGTCCACTCATAGAGGCGGCCGTTGAAATCGAGAACGCGCCCGGTGAGTGTGCCCTCGCGCTTTTTCGCCGCGGCGACGCGATCTTCAGGAAGCGTAAGATAGACGCTGAGAGGGATGTAGATCAACGCGACGAAGAGAGAAGCCGTCAGAGCGACCGTGATGGGAATCGCCATGCGCAACAGGAAGAATTGCCCAGGACCTTCGACCAGGGACACGGGCAGGAAGACGACGACGGTCGTGAGTGTCGACATCGTGATGGCCAGGGCAATTTCACCCGCGCCGCTGATGGCCGCCTCGCGTTTGGATTTTCCCAACTTGCTGAGGCGATCGATGTTCTCAGCCACGACGACGGAGTTGTCTACCAACAGCCCCACAGACACCATGAGGGCCAAGAGCGTCAGGATGTTCAGCGTCTCCCCGGCGAACGCCATGACCATGAGGGCGATGAGGAGCGAGATGGGCACGCTCAGCGTGACGACGGCCGTCGCGCGCACGCGGCGCAGGAAGAAGAAGAGGACGAAGCCAGCGACCAACCCGCCGATGGCTCCGCTCCGCAGCAGTGTTCGCAGCGATTCCTTGATGGTCTCGCCCTGATCCCAAAGCATGATCATCTCGACCTGGGCGAGCCGAGGGTCGTCGTTGAGATCGTTGAATACCTCTTCCACGCGCGCACAGACATCCGTCGCGTTCGCATCGCCTTCCTTGAAGACGATGATGGCATAGGCCGGTCTGCTCATGGCGCGAACGCGATAGAGCTTGTCCGGCTCTTCGTAGCGGACGGTGGCGATGTCCTTGAGGCGCACTCCGGTGGGACTGACCAGGCGGTTCTCCAGCTCGTCGAGGGACGCATAGCGGGCGACGCTGCGCAGGAGCAGCTTCTTGTCGCCCTCGAGCACGTGCCCGCTCGCCAGCGTGAAGCTGTCGCCCCCGAGTTGCTGACCCAGGTCGTAGATGTTGAGACCGCTCGCCTCGGTACGATCGCGATCGAGCTCGATGAGGATCTCCTTTTCCTCGAGCCCGTTCGCCTGGACATTCGCGACGCCGTCGATGCGTTCAAGAGGCAGGATGATGTTCTTCTGGATGAGATTGTAGGTGTCGGCCACATCCGGATCCACTGCCACACCCAGCACCGACACCGGAATGCCACTCAGGTCGTCCTTCGTCACGAAGATTCGATCGACATCCTCGGGGAACTCGCGGCGCGCCCGTTCGATGCGGTCGCGGACTTCGCGATAGGCCACATCCATGTCGGTGTTCTGCTTGAGCGTCATGAACACTCTTGCCGAACCGGTGCTGCTCACCGAGACCGTCGATTGCACGCCCTTGACCGTCGCGAGCTCCTCTTCCAGGGGCTCCGTGATCTTGTCGAGTACTTCGCGCGGCGGCGCGTCTCGCCACGGAATCGAGATGCGCAAGAAGGGTGGCGTGTACCCCTGCGGCAAGAGCTCGATGGGAAGCGACAGCGCGGTGATCGCGCCGACGACGATCGAACTGACCAGGAGAACCGAGACGGTAATGCGCCGGTCGAGGGAAAAACGCGGGAGTCCCGAGAAGGGACTGCGCTGACTCATGACATGGCCCTCCCCGGCGTGGGCTCGGCGAGCTTCTGCTCCTGGCGATTGCGAAGGGGGAGCAGCAAATCGTCGAGGGTCGCATAGACGGTGGGAATCACTAGGAGGGTCAAAAAGGTCGAGCTGATGAGGCCGCTGATGACTGCCAAAGCCATGGGAGTGCGAATCTCGGCGCCATCACCCAGCCCGAGCGCCATGGGCAAGAGACCCAGGACGGTCGTCGCCGTCGTCATGAGGATCGGCCGCAGGCGCACGATGCCCGCCTCGGTGATGGCCGCGTCGCGCTCGAGTCCGCGGCGGCGTAGCTGGTTGATATAGTCCACCAAGACGATGGCGTTGTTCACCACGATGCCCGCCAACATGATCATGCCGAGAAACACGACGATGGACAGCGCGATGCCCAGCAATTTCAACACGACGATCGTCCCGATGAAGGCCAGGGGAATGGTGAACATGATCACGAAGGGATGCACCAGCGACTCGAATTGAACCGCCATGATCACGTAGACCAAGAAAATACTGAGTCCCAATGCGAGATAGAGACTGCCCTCGCTGCGCTTCCACTCCTCGTTCTGTCCACTGATGAAGTAGTTGACGTGAGTCGGCCAATCGACTTTGGCACGCAGCGTCTCTTCGATTTTCTCGACGGCGCCGCCCAGCGACCCCTGTCTAAGATTCGCGCGGATGACGGCGACGCGGCGGCCATCGATACGACGCACTTCGCTCGGGCCCTCGCCGATCTTCACGTCGGCGACGGCCGTCAGCTGAATCGGTCGTTCTCCGCCGGGATTGACGACGAGCCGCTCGACTTGTGCGACCGACTCCCGGTCATTCTGGTCGAGCCGGGCCACGATGGGGATGCGGCGGTCGAGCATGTTGAAACGCGTCGCCTCGTAGCCCTGGACTTTGTCGCGCACGTGTTCGGCAACTCCACGGATGTTCAAACCATAGAGCATGAGCTTTTCGCGGTCGTAGAGCACTTGCATCTCGGGCGCGCCACTGTGGAGTGTCGACTGCACATCACTCAGCTCGGGCAACTCGGACAGGATCGCCGCAACTTTATCTCCAAACTTCTTGAGCTGGCGGAGATCGTCGCCGTGAATCTCCACCTCGATGGGAGTCTTCGAGCTGAAGAGCACGGGGCGCGTGAGACGGCTGTCTAGGTCGGGGATTCCGTGAAAGCACCGTCTGAGCCGCTCGGCGACCCGATCCTCGTGGGCGCCCCCCGCTCCCGCGTCGATGAGGATCTTGAAACGCGCGGTGTGCTCGCCCTCATCGCTGCGCTGACTCTGCGTGGGATCGAAACCCACGGTGAGGAGTACCGAACGGATGTTCTCCCGTTCGGCGAGGATCGCCGCCTCGAGCGGTCGCAGGATTCTATCGCTCTCCTCGAGCGGCGTCCCAACCGGCAGCGCGAGTTCGAAGGTGAATTCGCCCTGTCGCACCTCAGGGAGGAGTTCGCTCTCCATGCTGCGGCCCAGCTGCACCACGCCGAAGCCCACGATCACGAGCGTGATGAAGACGAGGCTGCGATTCCCGAGAACGAAGCCCAGCGCCCGCGGGTACGCGCGCAGAGAGAACCCGAGCAGCGCATCGTTGGCACGCGCGGGCAGATACAGGAGCCAATAGAACACGAAGCCGATGGCGATCCGCAGATAGCGAAGAGCGAAGGAGAGCGACAGGAAGAGGAGCTTCCCGAGAACCGTCAGGACGTCGATGAGCAGAAACAGAACTGTGCGGAAGATCTGATACAACCAGACCGGTGGCAGCAGCTTCGCCCAACGGGGCATCCGCCGGAAGTCACTTCGCAGGCTCAGTAGGCTCCCAAACTTGAACAGCCTGCTCGCTCCACCGCCCTCTCCTTCGAGCGCCACCCCCCGGCGGCTCGCCAGCATGGGCACGAACCACACTGCCACGGCAACGGAGGCCAGGAGCGATACGACGACGGCCATTCCGAGATCTCCGAAAGCCTGTCCTGCCACGCCCTCGACGAAGACCATCGGAAAGAACACCGCGATCGAAGTCAGCGTGGACGAGACGACCGCCGAACGAACTTCATCGGTTCCACGGATCGCCGCGCTGACCAAATCATCTCCCTCTTCTCTGCAGCGGTGAATCGACTCCAGAACGACGATGGACGAGTCCACCAGCATCCCAATGCCGAGGGCGAGACCGCCGAGAGACATGATGTTCAGAGTCGCTCCGAATAGGTGCAACGGCGCGAATGTTATGACGAGCGAGATGGGAATGCTCACGCCGATGATCGCGGTCGTACGGGCTTCACGGAGGAAGAGATAGAGAACCAAGATCGCGAGCAATCCGCCGAGCACGGCCGTGTTGCGCACTTCGGAAATCGAGGATTCGATGAACAGACTGCGATCGGCCGTGACCTGTAGTTTGACGTTTTCGTTCGTCCAGAGATCTCCGGCCAGGCCGGTGGGTTTCGGTTCGATCGAACCGATCTCGTCCTTCACGCGGTGAGCCAAGGCGACGATGTTGGCGTCCGCCTCCTTGAGAATCTCGATCTGCACGCTCTCCAAACCGTCGGTGCGCGTCATGATCTGGCGTTCTCGATGCGTCATCTCCACGCGGCCGAGGTCCTGGATGCGAACTTTGCGGCCGTTGAATTCGGCGACGATCGTCTCGCCGATCTGTGAGATGTTTTCGTATTCGTTGAGCGTTCGCACGAGATACTCGGTACGACCCTCGCGAATCGTCCCGCCGGCGACGTTGATGTTCTCCTGGCGAAGCCTGTCGATGACGGTCTGGATGGAGAGACCGGTGCGGCGAAGCTGTTCCTCCTCGAGCAGAACGTGGATCTCTTCCTCCAGCCCGCCCTTCACGCGCACGGCCGCGATGCCGCGGATCGGTTCGAGTTGGCGCTTCAGTTGCAGCTCGGCGATGCGCCGCAGGCGACGTAGGCCTGGCTCGCCCTCGAACATCGCGCCCTCGCCGCTCAAGCTCAGTTCCATGACCGGATCCAGTTCGGGATCGAAGTGCAGGATCAGGGGACGACGCGCTTCGTCGGGGAGGAAGACCAAGTCGAGGCGTTCGAGCACGCTCTGCGTCGCGTCGGGAATGTCCGTGTCCCAGTCGAATTCCAGGATCACGTCGCTGACCTCGGCGCGGCTCACGCTGCTGATCTTCTGCAGCCCGCCGACGACACCCAGCGCCTCTTCGATGGGGCGGCTGATGTCGTTCTCGACTTCTTCGGGCGCCGCGCCGGGGTATTCGGTGCGCACCGTGATGGTCGGATAGCTGAGTTCGGGCATCAAGGTCACCGGCAGGCGACCGTAGGAGAAGAAGCCAAAGACGACCGCCGCGATGAAGAGCATCAGGACGGCGACGGGTCGACTCGTCACGAAGCTCGAGCTTGCAGCGGCACCGCTGGTCTGGGCGCTGTCCCCCTCGCTCATCGGCCCGTATCTCCGTCGCCATCGCTCTCGGCGAGTTGCTCTTCTGGTGCGTCAGGATCGACGACTTCGATCTTCGCCCCGTCTTTCAATCCCGCCTGTCCTGCGATGATCACTTGATCGCCCTCGGCAAGGCCGCCCGCGGGCTCCACATGATCGGCATCGGCGAGCACAGGCTGAACGAGAACGCGCTGGGCGCGGCCGTCTTCGCCGACTCGATAGAGGAAGATCTGGTCGTTGTCGTAGACAAGCGCGCGTTTGGGAACGAGCAACGCCTGCTCGTGGACGGCGCTGATGATGGCGACTTCGACGAAGAGTCCCGGACGCAGACCGGCCTGACCGCCCACGGCGATGGTCGCCTTCACGGTCCCGCTGCGGGCATCGATGATGGGCGACACGCGTTGGACGGTGGCCATGAAGGGCTCGTTGCGCAGGGCGCGAGCGACGACGCGCACGGACTGACCGGGCCGCAACATGGGGAGTTTCTTCTCGGGAATGTAGACGCGTGCGACCAACGATTCGAAATCGATGATGTCGAAGAGATGCTGACCGAGCTGAAGTTGGTCGCCGACCTTGATCAGACGTTGCGTGATGGCCCCGGCGATCGGCGCACGGACGGAGGCATAACCGAGCTGACGCTCGGCGTCTTCCACCGCCAACCTCTGCTGTTCAAAGTCGGAGAGCGCGTCGTTGAGCGCCTTGTCCGTCGTGAGTCCCCGCTCGTGGAGGGATTGCAGATGGTTCTTCTCGCGTTCGAACTTATCCATGAGAGCTTTGGCCTGGCCGAGCGCGTTGCGCTGCTCGCCATCCTGCAGCCGCGCCAAGAGCTGGCCCGCTTGGACTCGATCACCCTCCTCGACCTTCAGCTCGACGACCCGTCGCGTGGCCTCGGCGAAGACCTGAACCTCGCGCTCGGCCTCCAAGTTGGCCGAACTCTGGAGCGTCGCCTCCATGGCCCCACGGGCCAGGAGGGCGACCTGGACCGGGACGGCTTCTTCCTTTTCGTCCGAGTCCTCGTCGGTGGCCGTCGAATCGGATTTCGCCTTGGAATCTGTAGATCCGGCCTCGGAGTCGCCGGGTCGGCCCTGGCAGGCCACGAGGCTTGAAGCGAACAAAAACAGAAAGAAAAACGCGACGAGCGTCGGGAGAGCGCATCTGCGAGGCGTGATCACGTCGGGCTCCTGGGGCGGCTGCCCATCCTAGACAGCGGGCGGGTCTTGCCGGTGAAGGACCGGCTGGCTCGAGACAATACGCCCCACGGGGGGGCCTTGTTTCGAGAGCTTAGCGCCAGGCGTGGCTCAGAGCCAGCCTCGCGGGGCGGCGCTTTCCACGGCGCTGGCGTTCGACTAGTTTTGAGAGTCATGCTCAGCGTCCGCTCGAACCTTTTCTTCCGCCCGATCCGACTCCTCTTGGGGCTCGGCCTGTTCGCTTCCGGTGTCGGATTCGCACAGGAAGAATCGCAGCCCCATCTCCCTTCGCCCGTTCGCGTCGCCGGGGACATTCCCTTCGCCGCCCGGCATGTCGCCGCCTCGATGAGCTGCGGCCAGACGGACTGTCACCCCGATATCGCCGAGCAATGGGCTTCATCGGCCCACCATTTCTCCTCCTTCAGCAATCCTTTCTATAAGGCCTCGGTCGAGTTCTTGATGGAGGACGATGGAGGCATCGAGCGGGCCCGTTGGTGCGCCGGCTGTCATGATCCCGCGCTGCTGCTGACCGGTACGTTCAAAGAGGGCTTGGATCCAAAGAGCGAGCTGGCCACCGAGGGCGTCGGATGTCTCATCTGTCACGCGGCCGAAGAGCCGGTCGACCTGCGCGGCAACGGCGGCTATCGAATCCGCGCAATCGAGGCCGTGCCTCTGAGCCAGAGGTCGAATGGCCTGCTGCAGAAGATCGGCCGGAGTTACCTGCGAATGAAACCCGCGCGTCACCAGAAGATGCTGCTCCGCCCGCTGCACGAGCGCGCCGAATTCTGCATGAGCTGTCACAAGGTCGCGGTGCCGGCGGATATCAACGGTTATCGGTGGAAGCGGGGCCAGAACGAATATGACTCCTGGCATCACAGCGGCATCAGCGGCAACAACGCCGCGAGTTTCTACTTTCGGCGGAATCCCGCCACTTGCATCGACTGCCACATGCGGGAAGTCGAGAGTCAGGACCGTGGCAATGACGACGGGCGGATCGCGAGCCATCGCTTCGCGGCCGCGAACAGCGCTCTGCCCTTCCTGCGGCAGGACGAGACCCAGTTGGAGGCCGTTCGTGATCAGTTGCAACGCGGCAGCATGCGTCTCGCTCTCAGCGCCGTGGAATCGGAAGAGGGGGAACTGCGATCGCCCGATGACCCGGCTCTGTCGCTCGCCGCCGCCGATCGGCTGATGTTCTACCTCAGCGTGCGTAATCTCGACGTCGGCCACGCCTTTCCCGGCGGCACGACGGACTCCCACGAGGCGTGGCTGCACGTGCGGGCGGTCGACGCTTCGGGGCGCCTCCTCATGGAGAGCGGAGGGCTTCTGGCCGATGGAAGCGTGGATCCGAACAGCCGAGTCTACCGCAGCCGACTCATCGACGCCGACGCGCGCCTGATCGAGAAGCGCGACGTGCAACACTGGGTTGCCACGGCGTATACCACGACCATTGCGCCCGGGACGGCCGATGTCGCTCGCTATGTCGTCCCCCTCGACGCGACTCTCCAGTGGCCCATCGAGGTGCAGGCGCGACTGCGCCATCGCAAGTTCCGGCCGCGATTCACGCGCTGGGTCTATCACGCAGATCATGAGTCCGGCGCGATTCCCGAGTTGCCAATCATCGATGTTGCCAGCCTCCACACCACCCTGGCCTCGGCCGAATTCGCGCCCGGTGATGCGAAGTCCCTGGCGGCGGATTGGAACGATCTGGGCATCGCGCTGTTTCTTCAGGAGGACCGCGTTCGGGCGGCGGAGTGTTTCAGCAGAGCGGCGACACTGGATTCAACCCGCGCGGATTTGCGGCTGAACCGGGCACGCATCGCCATCGCCGATGGAGATCTGGAGTTGGCAGATCAGTGGCTCGCCGAAGCCGAACGACTCGAACGCGATCATCCGACGCTGCGCCTGTTGCGCGCGCGCGTCGACGCCGCACACGGGCGCCAGGAGGCGGCCATCGCCAGCTATCGGCGGCTGCTCGAAGAGTTGCCGCTCGATCGGGGCGTATGGGTCGAACTGGCGGAGACGCTCTACTTCTCCGGCGACTACGCTGCCGCGCTGGCCTGCTACGATCGCATTCTCGAGATCGATCCCGAGAGTCTTGCAGGTCACAACGGAAGACTCGTGAGTCTGCGCGCTCTCGGCCAGCCCACCGCCGATGCGATGGCGGCGGTGAATCGTTACAAGGCGGCCGAATCGGAGGAAGCTCTGGCCGGTCGATGGCTGCGCGCGCATCCCATCGAGAACCGCAGCTCGCGGCCGGTCTGGCGTTTCGATCCAACGGAAGAGAGGCCGTGATGCCACGCGCCAGCACCGTCGCCGCACTCTGGTGCGCACTCTTCGCGCTGGGAGCCACTGCCGAAGTGCTGCTGCAGCCCCTCGAACTCTTCGACTTCACGCACCAAACGGGGGCACGCGGCGAGCGTTGGCTTCCCGAGACCATGGGAAGCGGCGTGATCGTGGCCGATCTCGACTCCGACGGCCGACTCGACCTGCTCTTCCTGGACGGTCAGGAGTGGGGTGGCGCCGATCCTGGCAGCGCGGCCAGGCTCTTCCTGGGCCAGGAGGGGATGCGCTTCCGCGAGACGTTCAGTCAGATCCTCACGGGGCAGTACGCATTCGGCGGCGCGGCCGCCGACTTCGACGCGGACAAGAACCCCGATCTCATCATCACCACCCTCGAGGGCGCCTACTACCTGCGCGGCCATGGTGACGGCCACTTCGACGAAGGCGTGCTCGTCGCCGATGGGTGGTGCACGAGCGTCGCTCTTCTCGATTTCGACGCGGACGGACGTCTGGACGCCTTCGTCGGGCGCTATGTGGACTGGAGCCCCGAGAAGGATCTGTGGTGTACCCTCGACGGTGAACACAAGAGTTATTGTACGCCCGAAGTCTATGCCGCCAGCAACTGCATCGCGCTCCACAATCTCGGCGACGGCCGCTTCGAGGCGTGGCCACA
>Ga0326597_10013328_pt1 | contig 10814 bp, 7 predicted proteins | sample RVTome_12_FD_203789 | JGI IMG/M metagenome (GOLD analysis project Ga0326597, IMG submission 203789) | Soil microbial communities from uranium-contaminated site in the Upper Colorado River Basin, Wyoming, United States - RVT100D185 | ecosystem: Environmental > Terrestrial > Soil > Contaminated >... | reverse complement strand
GCGCCGATCGGTCCGGGATAGACCCAGCCATAGGCGTGTCCGCCGACGGTCTGGTAGACCGGGCAGTGGTTCATGCAGGCGCCGCAGCGGATGCAGCGCAGAACCTCCTGGAATTCGCTACCGATCAGGCGCGAGCGGCCATTGTCGAGCAGCACCACATGGTAGGCGTCCGGGCCGTCCGGATCGCCGGCGCGGCGCGGCCCGGTCGAGAAGGTGGTGTAGACGCTGATCTCCTGGCCGGTGGCGGAGCGTGCCAGGACGCGCAGGATCGTCGAAGCATCCTCCAGCGACGGCACAAGCTTCTCAATCGCGGCAATCACGACGTGAATGCGCGGCAGCGTCTGGGTGAGATCGCCGTTTCCCTCATTGGTGACGATCACCGAGGTCCCGGTTTCGGCAATCAGCAGGTTTGCCCCGGTGATCCCCATATCGGCGGCGACGAATTCGCGGCGCAGGACCGCGCGCGCCTCCGCCACCAGCGAGGCCGGCTCGTCAAGCCGGCGGCCCGGATCGAGGTCGTTGTGCCGCTCGCGGAACAGTTTCTCGACATCGGCCCGGGAGACATGAACCGCGGGTGCGATGATGTGGCTCGGCGCCTCGCCGCGAAGCTGGATGATGTATTCGCCGAGATCGGTCTCGACGACGCGCAGACCGGCCGCTTCGAGGTGCCGGTTGAGGGCGATCTCCTCCGATACCATCGACTTGCCCTTGGTGACGGTGCGGACACCGGCATCGCGGGCGATGGCGAGAATGATGTCGCGGGCGTCCGCGGGCGTCTCCGCCCAGTGGACGAAACCGCCGGACGCGCGCACGCGCTCCTCGTAGTGCTCGAGGTAAAGATCGAGATGCGCCAGCGTATGGTCCTTGATCGCCCTTGCCTCGTCGCGCAGGCGGTCGAACTCGGGCAGGCGGTCGAGCGCGCTGGCGCGCCCGTCGACGAATCCCTGTCGGGTTGCGTCGAGCACCTGCTGCAGGCCGCGATCGGCGATTGCGGCACGCGCGTTTGCGACAAAGGAGCGCGAGGTGGGCTGCACCGCCTAGCCCTCGCGCGGCGGCTCGCCGATCGCGGCGAGATCTGTCATGCCGGCGAGAACCTCTGCGATGTGACGGACCGAGACCGGCCGCCGTTCGCGCCTGAGACGCCCGGCGATGTTGAGGAGGCAGCCGAGATCGCCGGACAGCACGGTGGTCGCGCCGGTCGACGCGATGTCGGCGACCTTGCGGCGCACCATCTCGCCCGAAACATCTGGATACTTGACGCAGAACGTTCCGCCAAAGCCGCAGCAGGCCTCGGATTCCGCCATTTCCTCGAGCTTCAGCCCGGCGATTCCGGCGAGCAGCCGGCGCGGCTGTTCGCGGATGCCGAGCTCACGCAGGGCAGAGCAGGAATCGTGGTAGGTCACAGTTTCCGCGTAGGTCGCGGCCGGCGCCTCGATGTGCATCACGTCGGCGAGAAAGCTTACGAGCTCGTGCGTGCGCCGAGCGAGCTCACGCGCCCGGCGCGTCCACTGGCCGTCATCGAACAACGTTTCGTAGTGGCGCGAGATCATGCCAGCGCAAGAGCCCGACGGAACCACGACATGGTCGAAGGGCTCGAACGCGGCGATCACCTGGCGCGCGATCGCCTCGGCGTCGGCGCGATCGCCTGAATTGTAGGCGGGCTGGCCGCAACAGGTCTGAGCGTCCGGCACATGCACGTCGCAACCGGCGTCCTCGAGCAGCTTGACCGCGGCGAAAGCGACGCTCGGCCGGAACAGGTCGGCCAGGCAGGTGACGAAGAGGCCGACTTGCGGTCGCTCGCTCACGTTCGCTCTCTCACATACTGTCGCAAGTGTCGCTATCTGCATACTATATGATGCGAGCGGCGCGAAACGCCCCGGCTGCGACCCGCACGCCGGCTCGTCCGATCGCCTGCGGTCTGCTATCGCGGGTGAGGGCGGGCGGGACAGGAATCATGATGTCATGCTGAAAATGCCCGACATCGACAAGAAGGTTTTGTCGCGACGGGGCGATATCGTCGCCGCGCTCGCCGGCATGCTGCCTTCCGACAGTCTGATCTGGCACGAGACCGAGATGCGGGTTTTTCAGAGCGACGGGCTCAGCGCCTATCGCCAGATGCCCATGGTGGTGGTGCTGCCGAAGACCACCGAGCAGGTCGCGAACGTCCTGCGCTATTGCCACCAGAACAGCATTCGCGTGGTGCCGCGCGGTGCGGGCACATCGCTGTCGGGCGGCGCGCTGCCGTTGGCTGACGCGGTCGTCGTGGGCATGACAAAGTTCAACCGGATCCTGGAGATCGACTACGACAACCGCTGCGTGGTGGCGCAGCCGGGCGTGACCAACCTGGCCATCAGCGACGCGGTGGGCGAGCGCAGCTTCTATTACGCGCCCGACCCGTCAAGCCAGATCGCATGCACCATAGGCGGCAACGTGGCCGAGAATTCGGGCGGCGTGCACTGCCTCAAGTACGGGCTCACGACGAACAATGTGCTGGGCGTCGAGCTGGTGCTGATCAATGGCGAGGTGCTGCGCCTCGGCGGCAAGCATCTCGACGCGGAAGCATACGATCTGCTGGGCCTGCTGGTCGGCTCGGAAGGTCTGCTCGGCATCGTCACCGAGGTGACAGTGCGGATTCTGCGCCGGCCCGAGACGGCGCGCGCGATGCTCCTCGGGTTCGCATCGAGCCGCGCGGCGGGTGATTGCGTCGGTGCGATCATCGCCCAAGGCATCATTCCGGCCGGCATGGAGATGATGGACCGGCCGGCGATCCATGCCGCCGAGGCCTTCGTTCGAGCCGGCTACCCGCTCGACGTCGAGGCGCTCTTGATCGTCGAGATCGACGGGCCCGGGGTGGAGGTTGACGCGCTGCTGTCGCGGGTGCTGGAAATCGCGGAGAACCACGGCGCGGTGCACAGCCGCGCCAGCGCTTCGGAGGAGGAGAGGGCGCTCCTGTGGGCCGGGCGCAAGGCCGCGTTTCCCGCTGTCGGCCGGATCTCGCCAGACTATTACTGCGTCGACGGCACCATTCCGCGCGCGCAGCTTTCGCACGTGCTGGAGCAGATGGCCGGACTGTCCAAGAAATACGGGCTCGGGCTCGCCAATGTGTTCCATGCCGGCGACGGCAATCTGCACCCGCTGATACTCTATGACGCGAACAAGGCGGACGAGCTTGAAAAAGCGGAAAGGTTCGGTGCCGATATTCTCAAGCTGTGCGTAAAGGTGGGCGGCGTGCTGACCGGCGAGCACGGAGTCGGCGTGGAGAAGCGGGACCTGATGCCCGTGATGTTCTCCGAAGCGGAACTCAACCAGCAGCAGCGCGTCAAATGCGCGTTCGACGCGCGTAGCCTGCTCAATCCGGGCAAGATGTTTCCGACGCTACATCGCTGCGCCGAGCTCGGCCGCATGCACATCCATCGCGGCCAGGTGCCGTTCCCCGACATTCCGAGGTTCTGAGCCGCATGGCAACCATGCTGAAGCCTCGCGACGAGGCCGATACCGCGCGGGTATTGAGCTGGGCGGTGGCCGAGCGGAAATCACTTGAAGTGGTTGGCGCTGGCTCCAAGCGCGCGGTCGGGCGGCCGGTGCAGACCGAGCATGTCCTCAACATGACGGGCCTCGCCGGCGTAAGCCTGTACGAGCCGGGCGAGCTCGTGTTTTCGGCGGCGGCGGGAACGCTGCTGAACGACGTCGAGGCCGCGCTCGAGGAGCACGCGCAGCAACTCGCCTTCGAGCCGCCGAACCTCTCGCGTTTTCTCGGCACCGGACACAAGCCGCCGACGCTCGGCGGCACCGTCGCAGCCAATATGTCGGGTCCGCGGCGAATTGCTGCGGGCGCGGCGCGCGACCATGTGCTGGGCTTGCGCGCGGTCACCGGACGGGCGGAGACGGTCAGGGTCGGCGGCCGGGTGATGAAGAACGTTACCGGTTACGATCTGTGCAAGCTGCTCACGGGATCATGGGGCACCCTCGCGGTCCTGACCGAGGTCACCGTCAAGGTGCTGCCGAGACCGGAGGCCGAGGCCACGGTCATCGTGACCGGCCAGTCTGCGGACGAGGCGGTGCGCGCGATGAGCGCCGCACTGGCCTCGAGCGTCAGCGTCTCGGGCGCGGCGCACATTCCCGCCGTTCTCGCCGCGCGCTCGGCGGTGTCCGCGGTGACGATGGCTGCAAGCTCGGTCACCGCGCTCAGGATCGAAGGCTTTCGCGCATCGGTCCGGGCGCGGCGCGAGACGCTGCTGGCGGAGCTCAAGCCGTTCGGGCCGCTGGAGACGCTCGACGGCCGGACCTCGGCACGGCTGTGGGGCGAAATTCGTGACGTGTCGCTGCTGCCGGCTGATGGCGACAATGTCGTGTGGCGGCTGTCAACGATTGCCAGCAAGGGGCCGGACGTGGTGCGCAACGTGTCGATCGGCGAGGACGCGGAGGCGCTATACGACTGGGGAGGCGGACTGGTGTGGCTGGTGCAGCCGTCACCCGGCGATGGCGGCGCGGAGGCCATCAGATCGGTGCTGGAGCGCACGGGCGGGCATGCCACGCTGATGCGCGCGCCACCCTCAACGCGCGGCGCTGTCAGCGTGTTCGAGCCGCAGCCCGAACCGCTGGCCTCGCTCACGCGGCGGCTCAAGGCGGCGTACGATCCCCATGCGATCCTCAATCCCGGCCGCATGTACGCGGGCGTTTAGGGCAGACATGCAAACCCGCTTCACCGCCAAGCAGCTTTCCGATCCGGATGTCGCGCATTGCGAAAAAATTCTTCGCAGTTGCGTACATTGCGGCTTCTGCACCGCCACCTGCCCGACCTATGTGCTGCTCGGAGACGAGCTCGACGGGCCGCGCGGCCGGATCAACCTGATCAAGGACATGCTGGAGAACGACCGCCCGGCGACCGACGAGGTGGTGACCCACGTCGATCGCTGCCTGTCCTGCCTGTCCTGCATGACGACCTGTCCCTCCGGGGTCAACTATATGCATCTGGTCGACCACGCGCGGGCGCACATCGAGCGCACCTATCGTCGTACTTTCGAAGACCGGATGATGCGTGCGCTGATCGCCTTCGTGTTGCCCAGGCGCCGTCTGTTCGCGCTGTCGCTGGCGCCGGCACGGCTGATGCGGCCGTTTCTGCCGGTGTTGAGGCGCATTCCCGGCCTCGACCGGCTGGCCGCGATGCTGGCGCTGGTTCCACGGCGGCGGGGGGGCTCCAGGCCGTCCATGCGCGCCGGCACGACGCTCGCCGGCGAGGGCTTTCCGGCAGGCCGCGTGATCGTGATGCAGGGCTGCGTGCAGCCGGCGCTCAATCCCGACATCATGCGCGCCACCGTCGACATGCTGGTGCGGCACGGACACGAGGTGGTGATCGCGCGCGGCGAAGGCTGCTGCGGGGCTCTGGCGCATCATCTCGGACGCAAGGAGGAGGCGCTGCGGGCGGCGCGGCGCATGATCGACACCTGGCTCGGCGAGGTGAAGCGGGCCGGAGTCGATGCCGTCATCGTCACCGCGTCGGGCTGCGGCACCACGATCAAGGACTATGCGCACATGCTGCGCGAGGACCCCGAGTACGCGGGCAAGGCCGAGCGGGTGCGCGCGCTCGCCAAGGACGTGCACGAGTTTCTGGAGGAGCGCGGTTTCGGGCCGACCGCGCGTGAGACCGGGCTCAGAGTTGCCTATCATGCCGCGTGTTCGATGCAGCACGGCCAGAAGATCCGCAAGGCGCCGCGTGCGCTACTCGAGGTCGCCGGATTCGAGGTGGTCGATGTTCCGGAAGGCCACATATGCTGCGGATCGGCCGGGAGCTACAACATCCTGCAACCGGAGATTGCCGGCGCCCTCAAAGAGCGCAAGATCGCCAATATCGAGCGCGTCAAGCCCGACCTGATCGCCACGGGGAATATCGGCTGTATGACGCAGATCGCCAGTGCCACCTCGATTCCGGTCGTACATACGGTAGAGCTGCTCAACTGGGCGAGCGGCGGCGAGATGCCGCCGGTGCTGAGGCGCGGCCTGGCCAGCCTTGAACAGGGCGCGGAAAAATCCACCGCCCAGGTTCGGGAGAGCGCCGCGGCGGCTGGATAGCCGGCGCGCCGCGCGCGGCGACTTGTCCGCGCCACTCGGCCGCAGTTTATGATTCATCCGGCGTGAACAATGCTGCGGAGGCCGGGCATGTCGGACCTGGAAGGCACCAAATCGGTTCTCGGCCTGTTCGGGTCGGACGTGTTCAATCCCTATCCGGCGTCGTACAGCTGGGACTCCAACCAGATGGCCCACGCGATGATGGGCTTCGCCGGTGTCGTCCTGCTGGCGCAGGCCGGCGCGCTGTTCGGCCTGCCGCTCTACTGCGGTGCGCTGTTCGCGGTGTTTCCGCTGGGCAAGGACGTGATCGACCTGTGGGTCGATTTCGGGCGCAAGCGCAAAGTCGTGATCTACCGGCGCCAGCGCCGGCACATCGTGGCGCCGATCGGCGACGCCGCGGCGGACCAGAGCTTCTGGTGGACCGGCGGAGCGCTGGCGCTGTTCGTGCTCGCCGCGACGGCGGGCGGCGATGGCGAGGGCGCCTGGGCGCTCGCGGCGGCAGCCGCGCTGTTGGCAGCAGGGCTTGCCATCGGTCTGCCGTTTCGCGCCGAAAAGGCGCGCTTCGACAAGTCGGGCATGCCGTACTATTTCCGCCTGCCCAATCTCGAGCGCGGCGCCGATCCGGCGGGCGGCCGGCCGCCCGGGCCGCTGATGCCGGAAGGCTTCACGCAGTTCGTCAACGAGTTCATCGACTCACCGGAGGTAAGCCATCTCGCGATTGTCGGCCCGGCGCGTACCGGCCGTACGCTGGTGTCGATCGGCATCGGCTGCGACATGCTGTCGATCGGGCGCGGGACGCGGGTGCGTTATCTGCGCTGGAGCGAGCTCGGCGAGCTCGCAGGCGAGGAGGCGCACACGGCAAGCGGCGCGCAGGAGCCGTGGACGCTCGCGGAGGCGACCGCACTGATTGTGGATGACACGCCGCTCGAGGCGGATTTCTCGGGCCTTCCGGCAGGCCTGTTCGCCGCCCGCAAGGTCATCTGGGCGACCAGCCGTGCCTATGAGCATGACGGCGGCAGCGGGGAGCTCGACCGGCTGGTGGAGGCGATCGGAAATTTCCTGGCGCGGTCCGGCCGAACAGTCCGTGTCCGCGCTCTGGTTCTCGGCCAGCCCGGCGAGGGCAGCGCCGGCAACGACTATCAGATCAGGCACGGGCCGGCGGCGAGGCTCGTCGCTGCGGTGTTTCTCGCCGTGTCGGCCGCCATGCTCGTCGCCGCGATCGCCACGCTCGCCTATTGCAGCCGCGATGCCGGGACGCGCGAAGCCGGCGCCTATTGCGAGCCTGTGCCCCTTGCGAGTCTGGCGGACGACGACGACTGCAGACGGTGCCGGCTGGCGTCGTGGATCGCCGGCACGATCGGCGGCTGATCAGGGTCGCAGCGTTTCCTGCGGGTGGCGAAATTCGAGCCCGAGCGCGCTGGCCACGGCCCGGTGGGTGATGAAGCCGCCCATTACATTGAGGCCGTTCTGCAGGTGAGGATCCTCCATCAGCGCACGGCGCGCGCCGCGTTCGGCAAGCGCCAGCACGAAGGGCAGCGTCGCGTTGTTGAGCGCGAAGGTCGAGGTGCGCGCAACCGCGCCGGGCATGTTGGTGACGCAGTAATGCACGACCTCGTGCTCGACGAAGGTGGGCTCGGAATGGGTGGTCGGGCGCGAAGTCTCGAAGCAGCCGCCCTGGTCGATTGAAATATCGACAAGCACCGAGCCGCGCTTCATCTCGCGCACCATCTGCTCGCTGACGAGCTTGGGCGCGGCCGCGCCGGGCACCAGAACGGCACCGATCACGAGGTCGGCCTGGAGCACGTATTCCTCGATCGCCGCGACGGTCGAGTAGATGGTGTTGAGGATCGGACCGAACTGGAGATCGAGGTCGTAAAGGCGCTTCAGGCTGATATCGAGAACAGTGACCTTGGCCTCGAGGCCCATGGCCATGCGCGCGGCGTTGGTGCCGGCGACGCCGCCGCCGAGCACGACAACATTGGCCGCCACGACCCCGGGCACGCCGCCCAGAAGCACGCCGCGCCCGCCGTTATCCATCTCGAGCGCGTTGGCGCCGGCCTGCACCGACATGCGGCCCGCGACCTCGCTCATTGGCGCCAAGAGCGGCAGTCCGCCCGCCCTGTCGGTGACCGTCTCGTAGGCGATCGCGGTGACGCCGCCGGTCGCCAGCGCTTCGGCCTGCGCCTTGTCGGCGGCAAGGTGGAGATAGGTAAACAGGATCTGCTCTTCGCGCAGCAGCTTGAGCTCGTCCGGCTGCGGCTCCTTGACCTTGACGATCATCTCGGCTGACGCGAACACCTCCTCGCGGGCCTCCGCGATGCGCGCGCCGGCGCGCTCATAGTCTGCATCGCTGAGACCGATTGCGACGCCGGCGCCGCTCTCGACCATTACGGCGTGGCCGCGATGGGTAAGCTCGCGCACGCTGACCGGGGTAAGCCCTACCCGGTATTCGTGCACCTTGGTTTCCTTGGGAACACCGATCAGCATGTGGGCAGTCCACCTATGAGCACGGCGCGAGCGGTGCGCGGCACATAGATTGTTAGCAAACGCCAACTAGTTTCAGAAGGGTTGTCGGCCGGGATATCCTGAAATGAAGCAGCAGCTGAGACTATTCACCATCGAGCGAACGGTGCGCAACCAAGGGTTGAGTGACGTCCATTGCTCGGACGAGGAGCGGCACCACGAGATCATGCGGGCGCTGTCGGCGATCATGCGTCGTCTCGATACCGGCTGCGCGACGCTGGAGCCTGCGCCGGCCGCCAACCGGGATGCGCCCGATCCCGTCCTCCGGGCGGGCGAAATCAGAAAGGAGCTCGGCGCGATCGAGGCGGCGATCGAGATGACCCGGCGCGAGCTTGCGGGCCTACACGGTGAGGGAGAACCGGCGGCGCCCTTTCACGGGGTCACGGACGAGCTGGACGAGGTTATCCGTGGGACCGAGCGGGCGACCAACGCGATCCTCGAATCGACCGAGATGATCGAGAGCGACGCGCGCAATCTCGCTGCCGCGCTGCGGCGCCAAGGCGACCGCAACATGGCCTACGAGATCCAGGAGCAGGCGACGCGCATCTTCGAGGCCTGCAACTTTCAGGACCTGACCGGCCAGCGCATCACCAAGGTGGTGAACACCCTGCGCTACGTCGAGGAGCGCGTGCTGCGCATGATCGAGATCTGGGGCGGGCTCGAAGGCTCTGGCGCAGCGCAGGCGGAAACGCCAAGCGAATCGGAGCGCGGCACCATGCTGCGCGGACCCGGCAATCACAAAACCGATCCCGAGCGAGTCTCGCAGAACGATATCGATGCGATGTTCTCCTGAGCCTTGCGCCGCCTGCGCTCGCCTTGCTGGGGTCCGGGTGTTCCGTTAGAACCGCGCCAGCCGGCGGCGACGCGAAGTGCATGCGCGCGCCGCGGCACCAGGACGGTCAGGTTCGAAGATGAGCAAGCGCGAGAAGCCGGCCCGCCCGAAGGCGGCGCTTCCCAGGGGCCTGCGCGATGCGGCCGGAGAGGAGGTGCGTGCGACCCGGCGCATGCTGGACGCGGTCGGCGCGGTCTACGAGTCCTACGGCTTCGAACCTTTGATGACGCCAGTCCTGGAGTACACCGAGGCGCTCGGCAAGTTCCTGCCGGATCAGGACCGGCCCAACGAGGGCGTGTTCTCGCTCCAGGACGACGACGAGCAGTGGCTGTCGCTGCGCTACGATTTGACGGCGCCGCTCGCGCGCTACGTGGCCGAGAACTTCGACGTACTGCCAAAGCCGTTCCGGCGCTATCAGTGGGGGCCGGTGTGGCGCAACGAGAAGCCGGGCCCGGGCCGGTATCGCGAGTTCCTGCAGATCGACGCCGATACGGTCGGCACCGCCAATCCGGCGGCGGACGCGGAGATGTGCATGCTCGCCGCCGATGCGCTGGAGGCGGTGGGCATCGCGCGCGGGGATTATGTGATCAAAGTGAGCAGCCGCAAGGTGCTGGAAGGTCTGCGCGAGTCGCTGGCCAAAGCGACACCAATTACGGACGACCAATGGCTCGCAGCGCTACGGTCGGCGGATAAGCTTGACCGACTGGGATCTGATGCGGTGCAGCGACTCCTCACAGTGGGCCGAGAGGACGAGTCGGGCGACTTTACGAAGGGCGCGGGGCTCACCAGCGGTCAGGCGGACAATGTCATGCGCCTGCTCGGGTTCAGCCATGAGGTTGTCAAAGGATACCGGAGAGACCCGCTCCTGCGTCCGGAGGAGGAAGGCAATTCTGGTTGGATCAAGTGGTTGAGCGAAAGGGTTAACCTCGGCCCCACGGGAGAGAAGGGCGTTGGGGAGTTGGAACAGATAGCCGACTTGGTGCAGTCGTCGGGATATGCGGACGACCAAATTGCTATCGACCCCACCATCGTGCGCGGCCTCGAATACTACACCGGGCCGGTGTTCGAAGCCGAGCTCACCTTCGAGATCACCGACTACGACGGCCGTCCGGTGCGGTTCGGCTCGGTCGGCGGCGGCGGGCGCTATGACGGCCTGGTCTCGCGCTTTCGCGGCGAGCCGGTGCCGGCGACCGGCTTCTCGGTCGGCGTGAGCCGGCTTTACGCGGCGCTCGAGCATCTCGGCCGCCACGCCGCACGGCGGACGCCGGGGCCGGTCGTCATTCTGGCGATGGACCGCGACGCGCAGGCCGGATACCAGGCGATGGCGCGCGAGCTGCGCCAGGCCGGTATCCGTGCGGAAGTCTATCTCGGCGCGTCCGGCATGAAGGCGCAG
>Ga0326597_10013327_pt1 | contig 10815 bp, 2 predicted proteins | sample RVTome_12_FD_203789 | JGI IMG/M metagenome (GOLD analysis project Ga0326597, IMG submission 203789) | Soil microbial communities from uranium-contaminated site in the Upper Colorado River Basin, Wyoming, United States - RVT100D185 | ecosystem: Environmental > Terrestrial > Soil > Contaminated >... | reverse complement strand
CAAAACAGCAGCATCGATGCGCGTCGTTTGTTCGTCCTTAATGCGGAAGAACTGCCGCTGGCAGATTCGTCGTTTGATATCGTTTTTGCCCATACCTTATATCACCACTTTGATGATCCCGTAAGATCGTTCCGGGACGTGTATCGTGTCATGAGGCCCGGCGGGCACTTTTATATCGCGGTGCGTCATGGGGATTTTCGCGGATTCAGAACAGAGGGCGTGGGCCGGATGTTCTATCGTTATTATGACCGTCATGAATTGAGAAGGTTCTTGTCAGAGTCAGGATTTAAGATCAATTCATTCAAGATTTGGGACGATCCGTATAAACGCGATCTTCAATTTGTGGTTTTCTTCGCTCAAAAACCGAAAGCGGGAAGTCCAAGATGGGGGCGCATCCTCATTTGGTCGCTGATCGGTTTAGGTGCTGCAGCCTATGTGGCTTGGAAATTAACTTCAGGTGGGGCCGAAGGGGATATTAACGGCCTGATACCGACTGTTATGGGAGCGGTTTATTCTGGCGGCGGCGCTTTTAGTAATGCTTCGGGAAGTGGCGGCGCTTCCGACGGGCCAAGCGGTCTCGGCGCTTTTGGGGATTCCCAATTATCCGGCTTGGGCGGCCCACCGCCGAAGTCGTGGTGGCAACGCATCCTAAAGGCCCTGAGGAGATTGAGGGATTGGTTTATACGCGATACGTTCAGATTGCGCACAGAGCACGGTTCACTCATGATGTCGTCGGATCCGCAAGCAAAGGCTCGCTCCAGCGAGTCATCAGCCGAAGCGCGTCTGGGCTTTGACATCAAATCCGCAAGAAAATTAAGATTTGAACGTTTTCTTGATAAATTCAGGAGCGCCAAGCGCATAGGACGAAGGTTGCGTCAGGAATTGCGCCGCGGTGCCTCTGTGTTCATTCCGCAAGGCACCGTCGAAGTCGGCCCGGCCAAGTACGCCCGCGGCATTACCGAAGGCGGCCGGCGCAAGATGTCCCTTGCGATCCGCGAGCGCGACGGCGAGCGATTTGTTGACGAGGTCGGTAAGATCCGTTCGCGCACGCGCGATGGTAAAAAAGAGATCACCCTGATCCCGCATGATAAAGATTTTGAAACATTAAGCCCGGCCCACCGTATCCTGAGAGATCTAAGTGCCAAAGAAGGGTTCTATTATCCTGATAACGCGCGCGGGCGCACAGAGCTCATTGAAGATGCCGTCATGATCAAGGAAAGCGTCGATGCGGCGATCAAGGCGCTCGCCGGCAAGAACATCGAAGGCCTGGAGAAGGTCCTGGTCAACGTCAAGCTCTTCGGCGGCGGTAAATCGGTCTTTCATAAATTAATTCTGCTGGAAATGCACCGCCTGGGCTATCTCGTCTATGCCAACTCATCCAACATCGAACTATTAAAGAGATTGCGCCAGCAATATCCTGAGGTTTTTGAATTCCCCAGGACCTTGGACGGCACACGCGAAGGGCCGATCGATCATCGACAGCCATTTGTTGAAGGCAAGGTGCCGCTGTTGACCAACAGGCATAAGCAAGAGATCGTGTTACAAATGAACAAGGCCGGCCGCGAGGCGTATGATCGCGTATTAAAGGAAACAGGAAGCGTTGAAAAGGCGGAAATGGCCCGGGCACAAGCACGTGAAAAAGCCAATCCGTTAAAGGACCGCCTTGGCCTGGACGATGAGATCCACGTGCAAGCGGTTGAGGCGGATCTGATCGAAGGCACGTACAAAGGCCTGGGCAAAGATCTCGTCGAGAATGCTTCACGGCCGGATCTTATTGAGCAGATCAAGTTGGAAAAGATGGTTGGCGAGCGCTTGGGCGAGGCGGTCGTGGAATTGGCGCTGGAAGTCGGCCGGGGTGATCTTCGTCTCGGTGTCGAGTTGTTGGTGCGCAACAGCCTTGATCAAAACGGCAAAGAGATCAGGAATTCGCTTGAATTTGAACGCACGGTCACATTGGCCAACGGGCGAACGGTCAATGTCCGCGCACAGATCGAAGCGCGCTTGCGGGAAAAGATGGGTGAATTGAACGAGATCAAGGACGGCATTTTCGAAAAATGGGAGATGCGGGAATTCCTCGATTCGCTCCCCTGGGCTTTGCGATCTCTCGTTGACGGCTCCATCAGGGTCGAACGCGATAGCGACGGCGAGCTTGTCATTTCACCGCGGGATATGGAAGGCATCGGTGCCACCCAACGCGACCGGGTCTTTAGCACGCCATCGGGATTTAACGGCACGAGCCGCGCCCTGCTCGCCATCCTGGAGGCGCGCGGCGAGAAGGTCAGCCTGGCGGTCTTTGCCCAGCAATCCATTCCTAAACCTTCGGTTCGCGCCACACCGGCAGAAACTCTGACCGTCGGCAAGTTCACGATCGGTTATACCGGCAACCCGTCCGAGTCAGCCGGCATCTTTGCCATGTTGCGCGCCCGTTTCTTGCAATTCGAGCGCATGCCGCAGCTCAATAGATTTAAGGTAACGTATGAAGCTGATATCGGCAGAACCGAAACCCGCGCTGAGCGGGAAGTGGCTCGCTTGGAGAAGGAATTCGAAGGCAGTGAAAGCAAACAGCTTTATGTGGATTCCAATGACCCGCAACTACGTGCCAGGATCGCCGATCTTGCAAAGAAGAGCGAGAAATTAAAAGAAGAAAAGGTCGAGGTCATTGAGACAGTTGAGGAATCCCAGATCCTGACAGACAAGGACGGCCGAAGCACTATCGAGCGCAACGGGGAGCGCGTTGATGCCTCGACGATGAAGTCAATGGCCGAGGTTGAACGCATGCAAAACCGCGGCGAATTGCCCAAACGCGCGCTCATCATCGGCGCGTTCAGGGAAGGCTTTAACCCGATCAAGGCCAATAACGAAGGAGTTGTGGGTAAGGTCATCGATCTGAGCTTGCGCTCCATCACAGGCCACGAGCAGGTTGCCGGCCGGTTGAATAACTTTAAGGAAGGAACGCTCGAGCGCCAGAACAGCAAGCGTCTGGACGGCGAGGGTTATGTGATCCGCATCAGCCGTGAAGACCCGCTCTTTACCAAGGGCGAACGTCTGCTCTTCGATAAGATCACGGCAGAGATGGAAAGTGCGAAAGCACGCTACGGGCGCGATTCGGTCGAATACCGCAGGGCGGCGGAGAAATTCCGTCAACTCCTCGAAGGCGCGATGTTCGCTGTCATGGAACAATCCAGCAACCGCTCCAGCTTCGCGGCCGTTAGGGTCCAGCGTTCGGCCCAGGTCGAACAGTTGAATTATGTGATCAGGGAACTCGAGAAGGATATGCTGCGCCGGCGCGCAAGGTCCATGATGCGTGAGGCTGAAGATCTTGGCCTTGAGTCATCAAGGATCGAAATGCCCGTTCCCGGAGGCGTGAGAACATTCGTCGACCAAAGCTTCGATTCCAGGGGCGTGCGCACACTGGCAACAACAGCCCTGCCCGGCGCTTTAGGCGTTTTCGTCAACGAACTCGGCGATACGCTGCCGGCAGGATATACCGAAGATGACAAGACCCATCTTGTTTATGCCAATGAACAATGGGCCAAGGGCGTGGAAATGTTGCCGGCAGGTATCTTGCTTGACGTCGAGCGGACCAAGGAATATCAGAGCATCTACGATGAAAGCGGAACGCTGACGGAAAAAAGGAAATCCTTTGTACGATTCGATAAATATTTCGGCCCGATCGCCGAGGCCGTCGATACAACCGAGGTGCCGGTACGCTCAGAGGACGGCACGATCAAGCTCATCCCGATGCAGGCGCGTTACCGGGTGGATCTGCGCAGCGGCCATTTTGAACTTATCGAGGGCAAAGTATTGGGCACACACAAGATATCGGATAATGTGACGCTCGATGAGAGCAGCACGATCAGCGCCCACAAGAGCGTACTGGATAAGCAATTCAAGCTCATCCGCGACGCCTATGGCCGCCTACAAGCTGTTATTTTTGAAGGAACGCTTGCGGCCGTTAACCGAAAAGGCGAATTTGAGGCTTATGAGGAATTCCATACGGCGCTGAAAGAGCGCGGCCGCGTGGCGCTTTATGCCAGAAGCATCTACAGGATCGATGACAGAAATAAGGAATTACACGTTGTCCGTGGCGCCATTGATATGTCGGATCAACTCCTTTTGGATAAAACCATGATCCGCCGGGGCAATGCGATCGATCAGGTTCACAACGAGCGCGGCCAGGTCTTTACCGTTATCCGCTCCCGGTTCAGAGGCGTGCCCATAGCGGCCGTGTATCAAAACAGTTTGTATTTGATCAACCAGAACGGCGAGTTTGTTATTGATAATAATTACGGATATTTCGGCGAAACAAGGACCTTTAAGGTGGCCACTTCCCATGGCGGTTATCGCAGCGTTTCCGGCGCGGCTTTTGAGGTCTATGCGTTAAGGCAAGGCGAAAGATTGCCGCAATACAAGCATGTGACGCTCAGCCTGGAGCAGGACATCATTCTCTCAGGCGGCCGAAGGATCGTTTCAGGAGACCAGCTTCGCGGCGATGAGAATGTCATTGTTTCAGGAAAAGACGCGGCCGTGAAACTCGGCATCCTGCATCAGGATGTGGTGTACGCATATGACGCGGCGAAGAATAAATATGCTGTTATGTTGACAACGGATCCGGAAGATTATGGAAGTGCGGCGCTGCGCAATCTGGGCATGTCAATCCATTTAACAGCACTTCGATTCGGGCAAACAATTGTTTTTGTCTCTCCCAAAGAGTTCGAAAAAGCCAACGCGGCCGTTTATCGGCTCGAAAGATCGATCCTGGCCAACAACAAGTTGTTGCGCGCTCATGATCCTATGGAGAAATCGCAATTATCCGCAAAGCTCATCAAAGACTTCAAAGAGCTCTTGGAGTTGGGTCATAATGAAATCATCGCGAGCGAAAGCCGCGACAAAGACGGCTCGCCGGTATTGGTGCTTATGCTTAAGCCCGAAACATCATCTCCGATCCATCCGTTGGCTGTTTTTATCGCGGATATCACCAGAAGCACGGGCGCAGAAGTTATCCTCAAGCCGGACAAAGAAGAAGATGGCGGCGGCGCGGCCGAAATGTCGGTCAATAACGACACCATGGTCCTGGGCCCGAGCTCGGTATTGAATTTGATCTCGAATACCAAGACGCTCGAGGTCGGTGTTCCCCAGCACGAGGCGTTGCACGGTGATTTCAACCGCCTGAAGATGACAGGGCGCTATGTGGTCGGCGGCGCGGCGCGATATCATTTCAATGAAGACTTTTGGGAAGACTTCGAATTGGGCGTCTATGCCAAAGAAGGCTCCGAAAGCGAAAGCGAAACGCACGGTATCCGTGAGTTCCCGGGCAAGCGCGAGGACGGCCAAAAGGCACGCGACGAAGGCGATCTCTTGCGTCATGTCATGATGTCCCAGCAGTCCACGATCGTCATCGAGCGCGCCCGCAACATCGCCCTGCGCGATGAGGATGCCAACCGCCTGGCGCTCGAAGCCTTCGCTGCCCAGGAAAATCAAGCCGATGCCTTGCTGTTAGCACAGATCTATTTTACCGACGAAGATCACAGCGCTTATGCCATGGGCGGGCAGAAGATCAGGGTGGCCCATATCCGATTAAGCACGCCGCAAGGCAGGTTTATAGGCGAATTGACAAAACCGTTGGCGTTGAAAGAGCATCGTCCGCAAGAAGCCCAGCACTTAAGCGACGAAGAATTCGCCCGCTATATGGTGGTGCAAAGTGCAGAACGCAGCCGGGCCAACGCGGTCAAGTTCGATATTTCCAGTCAGATCGAAATGAATTACAGCGATGATCCCGTTCTGTTGAAACTTGAACAACGTGTTGCTGGCGCTTCCGACGAACGACATGAACATGAAGCGGACCACTTGCTTGAAATGGCCTTAGCGGGGGTTAAACGCGATGCCAATTATGCGCATTTGGAACCTTCGGCCTTCACGGCACGGCGCATCATTGCCGAACTCGTCGCCGATGAGGACCTTCTGATCACGGACCTTGACAGTGATCGACGGCAGTTTATCAGCGAAAGGACAGGCCGCGGCATCATCGTTGAAGCATTCAGCGGCCACGTGCTGGCATTTATTTCGACGGCATTACCGCAGGCGGCAGGGATTAGGGATACACGCGCCGCCTTTGAGGCGACCGCGCGGCAAGTCCGCACCAGGATCCGCGAGCTTGGTAGGCAATTTGAAGATCGCTTTACCAATTCTCTGGCGCGCGCCGTCGATGAAGTACAGGAGCAGGAGATGTTAAGCAGAGCGATGGATGCCCATTCGGAGCTTGATGTGATGAGGATCAAGGGCGCGCCCAAGCTCCACATCGATGTGCGCAAGAAAGAGACCGCCAAGGACCTCTTTGGCCCGGCGCAGATCCATCGGGAACATCGGCTTTATAGGGGTAAAATTGTCCATGGAGAAAAATTGTACACGTCGATCAAGGCGGTCACCGGGTATAACCAGACAGTGGAGACGTTCTTGGCCGCCTTTGATGATTATGATGATGAAACGATGGATGAGAAACAGCTTCAGGTGCGTGAACTGTTATTGCGCGTCTTCAAAGAGCTTGGTTTTATCGATGATGAGCACAACATCCTTATCAACGCGGCCGTTTCCGTGACGGCGCTGGATGATCCGTTGCGCCAACATACCCTCGCGCATGAATTAAATCATGCCAGGTATGAAACGGATCCAGACTACAGAAGGCGAGCTCAGAAGGTCATGATGGACCTGTATATGAAGGAGCCGCCTGTTTATGCCTTCTTCGTGCGTCACATACTGGATCAGGATAATTATTATGATTTGCGCGATCTTGACCAGGTTTGGCGCGAGATCGTGGCGTATGGCCGCGACCTTGAGCTGATAAAGAAATTGGCGGCAGACAAGATGAAAGGCCTTGAGGATAAATTGGCCCTGTTGGCGCGCCAGTTGCTCGCGCTTGAGAAGGATTATGTGCTCGATGAGATGGGCAGGCCAACGGCGATCCGCTTGGGTGGTGAGCTGGCGCCGATCAGTTATAAAGGCCATGATGTCTATATAACAACGCTGGAGCGTAGAGCATCCGGTGCAGACGAGAAGAAGAGGATAGAGTTGGCGGAAAATATCCAACGTTTCGATCTTGAAACGGGCGAGTTGGCCAAGCCGCAAACACGTATCCTTGATATATCCGATAAGGCCATGGCCGCCGCAGGATTTATCCCGATCGAGACGGCGCTGCCGCCAGTTGGCGATGAGGCATTGAACGTAGTGATACTTTATCTGAAAGTCAAGAAGACCTTCAGTTGGTGGGAGCTTTTGCGCCGGCTCAATACATTAATAGAGAAGGCCCTGGGCATAGGTGATCGTGAAGTCCTTCGATTAGCTCAGGATCCCTCGAAGGATCCCGAGCTAAGTCGAGGGACGTCGTTCGTGAAGCGTATCTCGGAAGACACAGCTTTAAACCATGATCGCTTCACGAGATACGAGATACGAGATACCGGGAACCCCGATTCTCGCCGTGTTGGCGCCACGTTCGTGGTTTCCTCCGATTCAGCGATGAAAGCGGATGCAACGTGGTTGGCCTATATTGAAAAGAAACTGGCCTCCAAGGACGCGAACAGACAGAAGATCATCAATGAGGTGGCGGCTTTGATCTTTTCCGCAACCGAGGGCAGCGATTGGACCAAGGTGGCGCAAGAGAAAAAAGACGTGCCTTCCTGGTCAGAGGTTTTTGCCGCTGTCGAGAAACTGACAGCCAAAGAACACCATCAAACAGCCAAGAAATTCACCCAGGATGTTGAACTTCATCGGATTGACAAAGAATTGGAATTGAAGCAAACAGCAACATCGAAAGTGGAGATCAAAGAAGTGCCGACGCATCTTGTGCCGGCCAAGGACATAAGGCCACAAATATCAATAGCGCCGACAAACGTAAAGCCCGCAAGCCCCACCAGTTCATTATTGGCTGAATTCATCGATCGGCTGCACTTTGAAATGTGGCGATTGCAGGAAGTTATTGACTGGATGATCGAATTTTGGAAGATCCGTCTGAAGGATGCCAAGGCGCGCGGGTTGATCCCGCTGGAGAGCGAGCTCGTCGATGCTGCGCTCACGGCCGCCCTTGTGCCGGTTGTCGCCTTGTGGCAGAGCGAGCAAGCAAAGCCCATTTTTGATGTGCTTCACGAACCGATCCTAAAGACGGCGGTGGGCCTGTCCGCCTTGGGCGGACGAGGCTCGCCCCGTTTCTGGCGGGGCGGCGCGACGTTCGTCGTCTCCGCCGATCCGGCGATGAAAGCCGACGCAACGTGGCTAAAGTTCTTTGACGAACAGTTCAGGGGCAATGGCCCCCGGCGTGGAAGATATATTAAACAAGTGGCCGCCCTTATGGCGCAAGCGAAGCCGGGCAGCGATTGGGCGTTGGTGGCGCAAGAGAAAAAAGACGTGCCTTCCTGGTCAGAGGTTTTTGCCGAGGTGAAGAGGCTCCAAGGCGTGCCGTCGACAGGCATTCAAGTGCCGGCAGTGAATGATCTGAGGTTTCCGAGCGATCCGGCCGGCCAGCCGCAGCCGACGGCGCCGGCAGTTCCATGGAACGGAAATCATCCTTTCTTACCGCCGGTGAATCCTTATATCCATATCAGTGACGCCGAGGATGCGATGGTCCATGAATTGGCCGGCATCCGCCGCGAACGCCGGGAAAGCCAAAACAATAAAGAAATTTCAAGCGCCGTGGCGGTCAAAATGACAGGCATCGGCGAGCGCCTTGGCGAACAGCAATCCTTCGGCGAGAAGTTGCGTTTTGTCCTGATGGCCATGGATTTCGAGGATGTTTTTATCCTGGCCCTGCCCGATGGATACACACAGAGCTCCAGCGAGCCTTTCATTGCGCAACTCATCGCAGGCGGCATTACGGATAGGCCGGTTTATGTTGTTGCGCCGGCTAACAACGGGCCGACATTGAAGAAAGCCATCTTGGGCAGCGATGCCATCACTTTCAACGAGACACCTGTGCGCTCTAAAGATATAGCAAAAGCCGTGATCCTGGTTGAAGCCGGTAAATTCGATGCCGCGCGAACATCCGTTTTCAAAGAACTCATGGAACGAAGATCAACGGTCATTGATCACGCGGCTTACTCGCCAGTCGAAACGAAGATCGTTGTTGAACTGCATTTTATGGATTATGCCGATTATCTCTCAAGCCTCAATGAGGGTACGCTGGAGTTCGTCATTGATCTTGGACCGGAAATACTGCTTGTATCGAGCGATGGCCGCAACGTGCGCTTGGTCAAAAAGCAGGACGCCCAACCTTCCGTACGTCTCGCCTCCCTGAAATAAGTTCATTCGTAGAAATAAATATTAGTGTCATAAATATTAGTGTCAGACACGATTTATTAGCACTCTTACAAGTTAACTAGTAAATAATCGTGTCTGACACCAATTTTAAATATGTATTGTTAACTCTATGAATATGAATAGTTATATTATAAGGCATTTGGCATTGTCATACATTGTCATGGTATGTCCCAAGTGTTATACTTCCACTTGTGCTTAAAAATGGAGGCATTGATGAAAAAAATACCTTATCATTTTACCGTCCTTATACTTACTTTAACGTTCCATCTGCCCGGTGTGGCTTCGGCAGCGAATCCTGCCGCTGATTTTTTGGTCGAAACCGGTGAACATGCTTTAGCCAAAGGCGATGCCCAAACCGCCATCCACGAATTCTCAAAAGCCCTTATGCTCGAACCTGATCATGCCAGGGCCAAGATGTACCTTGAAAAGTTCGATCTGCAGGAGGGTCTCTATACCGCCACTCAAACGCGCGAATCACAAATGACCTCCCTTGCCAGCAATAACGCGAAATACAAAGACCGCATGGATGTCATGCAAGCCGAGCGTTCAAGGCTTCAGCAGAGGATCATGATGCTTGAAGATACGATCGAACGCAAAGGCGATCATAAGCTTCTCAAAGATATCGAAGATTATTACCGCCACAGCGCGTTCTATGAGGTTGATAAAACTTTGCCCAAAGACGAACAGCTGCTGGCCTTAAATAACAAGCACAAGGATTTTTTGGAGTACGCCTTTGACAAGGACCGCGTCCAGGAAAAATATCTCGATGTCATGGAAGAACTCTTGGATTACCGTGAATTTCATCTTGAGGATGCGCGCGATGAAGCCGTTAACTACAGGATCGCCCTCGCCGACAACCGTAGGGAGCTTTTGTTCAGGATGGAGCAGCTTAAAGCTTTGAGCCAGCAGTTCGATTCCTTCCGCCAGAAGGGCGGTTATTATGACAAAAAGGAGATCGAATACCTGCAGGACGACCTGGCCGAGGCCAAATATCAGGTCAACATGCTTTTGGATAACCGCCAGACCCTGATCATCCGGCTCAACGACCATGTGTCAAGGATGAAAGAAGCGCTGTGATTTGAGGCTCAAACTCGGTCTTAAGTCGTAAGTCTTAGGTCATAAGTAAAAATTTGAGGAACTTTTTTGTTTTTATTTAAGACCTATGACCTATGACTTATGACTATATCAAGAGATTTCCCATGCAACCCCAACACTACCGCTCGCTCGAATCATTGAGTTTCTACTGCCATTTCTGCGGCTTGCTCCCCACTTTTTTGGGCATCCTCATTATCTTTATCGATGTCGTGAACCAGGCCTATGACCACATCCAGGTCGGCCTTTTCATGTTCACCACCGGCTACGCCCAGGTCAAGATTTCGGAGAAGCTTGATGTGATCCTCAAAGTGGAACGGAACAAATTAGAAGAAACAGTTTAAATACATCAATAGCGTCTTCGGGTAACGGGGATCGGGTATCGGATGTCGAAAACAGGAACGAAACCCGTGCTTGCGA
>Ga0326597_10013326_pt1 | contig 10815 bp, 10 predicted proteins | sample RVTome_12_FD_203789 | JGI IMG/M metagenome (GOLD analysis project Ga0326597, IMG submission 203789) | Soil microbial communities from uranium-contaminated site in the Upper Colorado River Basin, Wyoming, United States - RVT100D185 | ecosystem: Environmental > Terrestrial > Soil > Contaminated >... | reverse complement strand
TGGCGGAACAGACCGGGGCTGCGCCGCGGCGATGGAGACCGTTTGCCGCCCTGCTCCTGGTACTGAATTCAGTCGGCACCATCTGGATCTTCGTGCTGATGCTGGTGATCATCGTCGATGTGATCGGCCGCACTGCGCTCTCCAAGCCGTTGCCCGGGGTGCCCGAACTGGTCAGCCTATCCATCGTCGGCATTGTCTTCCTGCAGATCGCGCATTCGCTGCGCTCCGGCCGTATCACGCGCGTGGAAAGTCTCAGCAATTGGCTGGCGCAGCGCATGCCGCGCACGGCACTCGCCCTGCAGGGCATCTACAGCCTGTGCGGGGCGGTTCTGTTCACGGTGCTGTTTTTTGCGCTCAGGCCCATTTTCCTGCGCTCCTGGGCAAGCGGCGACTATGCCGGCGTCGAGGGTTACGTCACCTATCCGTTCTGGCCTATCCACCTGATCCTTCTTGCCGGCTGCGCCTGCTCCAGCGTCCAGTACCTGCTGTTTGCCTGGACACAACTGCGCGGCGCATTGCGCGCGGTCTCCCCCGAGGGTGCGACGGGCGACGCAACGGGAGCGGCCCCGTGACCGGTACCGAGATTGCCGGCCTGTCGATCGTGATCATCCTGTTCCTGATTTACACGGGCATGCACGTGCCGGTGGCTTTCTGCCTGGTGTCGCTGTTCGGCGTGTGGGCGATCAAAGGCAGCTACGAGCAGGCGTCCACGCTGCTCGCGCTGGCGGCAAAAAACGCGGTCTCCAGCTACGATTTCGGCGTCATTCCGCTGTTCGTGCTGATGGGGTTGCTGGTGAGCGTCGCGGATCTGGGGCGCGACGCATTTCTCGCAGCCAACGCCTTGCTCGGGCGCATGAAGGGCGGCCTGGGCGTCGCCACCGTCGCCGCCAATGCCGTATTCGCCGCGGTGACCGGGGTGTCGATCGCCTCCGCGGCCGTGTTCACCAAGGTGGCCGTGCCGGAGATGATCCGGCTGGGCTACCGGCCGCGCTTCGCGGTGGGCGTGGTCGCGGGCAGTTCGGTCCTCGGGATGCTGATTCCGCCAAGCCTGCTGCTGATCGTGTACGGCCTTTTGGCCGAGCAGTCGATCGGCGACCTGTTCATCGCGGGCATCGTCCCCGGCCTGCTGCTTGCCGTCGTGTTCGCACTGATGATCGTGCTCACCGCGATCTTCGCCCCGTCCAGGGTCTATGCCGAAGGGTCCGCCGGCGCGACTTTCCCCGTGCCGGGAATCGGCCAAGCGCTGGCGCTGCTCGCGCCGCTGATAGCGCTGGCCGCGCTCGTCATCGGCGGCATCTACGCCGGCTGGTTTACCGCAACCGAATCCGGGGCAGTGGGCGCGCTGGGCGCGTTCGTGCTGGCGGGCTGGCGGCGCAAACTCACCTGGTTCGGTCTGTGGCGCGTGCTCGTCGAAACCGGGCAGGTCACCGTCTCAATCCTGTTCGTGATCATCGCCGCCAACATCTACACGCGTCTGATCGCGCTCTCGGGACTGCCTGCGGTGCTCAACGACGTGGTCAGCGGAGCCAACCTGGGGTTTGTGATGCTGCTGCTGATCTACGCCGTACTGATCGTCGTCCTGGGCACGATACTGGACGGCATATCGACCATGCTGATCATGGTGCCGATGTTCCTGCCGCTGATCGCGCCCCACCATGTCAATCTCATCTGGCTCGGCATCGTGACCGTGATCGCGGTTGAAATCGGATTGCTGACGCCGCCCTTCGGATTGTCGGTATTCGTCATCAAGAGCACGCTGGCGGATGACCGAATCGCGCTCGGGGACATCTTCGCCGGCGCCGCGCCGTTCGCGATCGTGATGTTCTTGGTGCTGCTGCTGATCATGTTCGTGCCCTCGCTCGCAACCGTGCTGTTGCGATGACGCGGCAACACAGGAGGAAACCATGCACACTGAAGCAAACGGCATCCGGATGCGCTACGAGACACAGGGACGCGATGGCGCGCCGTGGGTCACGCTGGTCACGGGGATCGCCAACGACCTGGGAATGTGGGACGGGCAAATGGCGGCGCTCGCGCCCGATTTTCGCATTCTGCGCTACGACCTGCGCGGTCACGGTGGCACCCAGGCCGCAGGCGAGGACTACAGCATCGAAATGCTGAGCGCCGATCTGGTCGCGCTTTGGGACGCGCTCGACATCCAGAGGACGCACCTGGCGGGTCTGGGGCTGGGCGGCGCGATTATACAGAACGTCGCAATCGACCACCCCGACCGGCTGATCAGCCTCGCCCCCTGTTGCTGCCGGGCGAGGATGGTTCCGGATTTCGCGCTCATGTGGCACAAGCTGATCGAGACCGTCAGGCAGGAGGGCATCGAGCCCATCGTCGAGCCGACCGCGCAGCGCTGGTTCTCGGACGAATTCAAGGCTGCCAATCCCGCGGTGCTCGATGGCGTGCGCCAGATGATCCGCTCCACCAGCGTCGAGGGCTACCTGGGCTGCGTCAGCGCGTTCCTGAAGCTCGATATCGAGGACCGGCTGCATCGCACCCGGACGCCGACGCTTTACGTGAGCGGCGAGCAGGATTGCATCGGCGGGCCGCCGGCGCTGATGCAGGGCCTGGCGGAAAAGGTGCCGGGTGCCCGCCACGTTTCCGTGCCCGGCGCGGCGCATATCGCCAATTTGCAGAATCCCGGTGGCTTCAACGCCGTCTTGTCGGGATTCCTGTGCGGTTTTACGCGCTAATGCCTTGCGACGCGGCCAGTGCATGCGCGCTTTCTCCGCGGCGGGGCGGTGGCCGCTGGTGCGTTGGGCGGCCGGTCATCAGCTAGCTTTGGAAACCGATCGGGTGAATGGGCGACAATGTACCTGAGCACCGCACGAACGTGTCTGTGTGGTAATTCCGAGTGGGCGCGATGATGCCCGCATAGGCGCTTGCGGTGCAATTGCCACGACAATGCAACCGCAGCCAGATCCAACGGGAGGGGCTGAGTGAATTCCTGCGCTGTGAACGCCATGAATATTTGCCCGGGTGAGGTTCCGCGCACGTCGCTTTCCTGGGCGTTTCGCGACCGCCGCGGCCACGGAGTCGCCGAGTCGGTCCCAGGGCCGGACTTCGACCAAGGGGTCAGGCGCACCGGAGTTCCGCCGCCGATGGGACGTGCCTGCCCGTGAAAGCGTTCGTCTTCAGCAGCCCGCCTTCGCGGGTGATTTTCGGGGCCGGCGCGCTGGATCGGCTCGGCCAGGAGATCGAGCGACTCGGCGCAACCCGGGCGCTGGTGCTTTCCACGCCGGAGCAACGATCCAGCGCCGAGGACGTGGCCAAGCGCCTTGGCGCGCGCTCCGCAGGCGTATTCCACCAGGCCGTCATGCACGTGCCGATCGAGACCGCAGAGGCGGCGCGCAAGCTGGCGAAAGATCTGAACGCAGACTGTTGCGTGGCCGTGGGCGGTGGCTCCACCATCGGACTGGGCAAGGCGATCGCGCTCACATCGGAACTACCCATACTCGCCATCCCGACGACGTTCGCCGGATCGGAAATGACGCCGATCTACGGCATCACCGCGCAGGGCCAGAAACAGACCGGACGCGACGCGCGGGTGCTGCCCAAGTCGGTGATCTACGATCCGCTGCTAGTCATGACGCTCCCGGCGGACATTGCCGGGCCAAGCGGCATGAACGCCATCGCACACTGCGTAGAAGCCTTGTACGCCGAGGACGCCAATCCGATTACTTCGCTCATGGCCATCGAGGGGATCCGCGCGCTGGCGGCGTGCTTGCCAAACGTGGTGGATCAGCCAGGGAACCTGGAGGCGCGCAGCGATGCGTTGTATGGCGCGTGGCTGGCCGGCGCCTGCCTGGGCAACGTCGGCATGGCGATTCACCACAAGCTGTGCCATACGGTGGGCGGCAGCTACAACCTGCCGCATGCGCAAACGCATACGATCATCCTGCCCCATGCGGTGCAGTACAACCGCGACGCTGCGCCCGAGGCGATGGCGTGCATATCGCGCGCGCTGGGCGGCGCAGATCCGGCCTCTGGACTATGGGATCTGGCCAAGTCACTCGGCGCGGCGGTCGCGCTCAAGAGCATAGGCATGAAGGCGGAGTCGCTCGATGAGGCGGCGTGCTTAGCCACCCGCAACCCGTACTACAACCCCAGGCCAATCGAATACGCGGCGATCCGCCAATTGCTGCAGGACGCGTGGGAAGGCCGCAGGCCGCAATAGCGGTCCTTCGGCCCCCTGTGTCAGGCCCGGGCATCGCCCGCCTTGGCGGGAACCACGAAATCGAACCTGTCCGGATTTTTCCGGACAGAACCCCAGCGCCCGATTGGGCGCTTCCCGCCTAGACCGCCTTCAGCGCCTGTTCCAGGTCTTGCTTGAGATCGTCGATGTGCTCGATGCCGATCGACAACCGAACCGTGTCCTCGGTGACCCCGGCTTTGACCATTTCCTCGGCGGACAACTGGCGATGGGTCGTGGATGCGGGATGGCACGCCAGCGACTTGGAATCGCCGATATTGACCAGGTGCGTGAACAGCTTGAGCGCATCCTGAAAGCGCGCGCCGCCTGCGATACCTCCCTGGACGCCGAAGGTGAGAATTCCGGACGAGCGTCCGCCCATGTATTTCTGCGCCAGCGCATGGTCCTTGTGCTCCGGCAGGCCGGAATAGTTCACCCACTTCACCTTCTTCTGCTCCTTGAGGAAGCGGGCCACGGCGAGCGCGTTGTCGGTAATCCGGTCCATGCGCACCGGCAGCGTCTCGATTCCCTGCAGGATGAGAAATGCGTTGAACGGCGAAATGGCCGCGCCGGTGTTGCGCAGCGGCACCACGCGCGCCCGGCCGATGTAGGCAGCCGGTCCAAGCGCCTCGGTGTATACCACGCCGTGATAGGAAACATCGGGCTCGTTCAGGCGGCGGAACTTCTGCTTGTGCTCGGCCCAGGGGAGCTTGCCCGAATCGACGATGATGCCGCCGACGGAATTGCCGTGCCCGCCGAGGTATTTGCGATGACGGGCGCCGCGCCGATCACCTTGCGGCGGCCATCGCGCCAAGGGTCCGCTGCTCGCGCGCCCGAATGGCCTCGAAACGGGCAAGCAGGCGCTCGGCGCGCGCCACCACCGGCGCATCAATCATCCTGCCCTCTATGCGGAACGCTCCGCGCCCGCCGTTGCGGGCCTCGCGGTCGCCATCGATAACCCGTCGCGCATAAGCCAGCCCCTGCGCGTCCGGCGTGTATTCCTCGTTGACTATCTTCACCTGCCCGGGATGCACGCAGGCCGCCCCGTCGAACCCCAGCCGGCGCGAGCGGCGGGCCATGGCGCGGAACCCCTCCCAGTCCGAAAGATCGGCGACGCTGTCGATGAAGCCCAGCGGCATTACTCCCGCCTCGCGGGCCGCGACGATCATTTGCTGCTTGGCCGGCAGCAAGGACTCGGCGTCCGGCTGCATGCCGCAGGCGAGCGCAAAATCCTCGTCACCGATGCAGATACCCACCACGCGCGGACTCGCGCACGCGATGGCGCGCATATCGAAATAGGCCTGCGGTGTCTCGATCATGAGCACGAATCGCGTGTGGCCTTCGACCAGCCCCGCCTTGCGTTCCAGCTCTCCCGCGAGTTCGTCCAGGAGCCGCACATGCGACGCGCCGTCGACCTTGGGAATACCCAGTGCGTCCACATCCGGACACAGCGACGCCTCGATATCACGCACTGCCAGCGACAGCGGCCGGTTGATTCTCACGATCACGTCGGCGCCGCCGCGGCGCACCTTGGCGGCGGCCTGGCGTACGAGGCCGCGCGCCCGGTCCTTCTCGGAGGGCGCAATACCGTCCTCCAGATCGAGCTGAATGCAGTCGGCGCCGCGCGTGTGCGCCTTGTCGACGAAGCGCTCGACATTCACCGGGACATAGAGCATCGAGCGCCAGACAGGCAATACGTCAGTCACACTCATTATTGCGTTCCCAATATTCCAGGTCGATGCGCTTTCTCACACACTACTCTGCACTGCTATGCCCATTTGCAATCCGGCCAGTTCCGGAGGCCGCAATGATACGCCGCTTACGGATTGAAAAGCCTGAACGCATGAGCCGTGGTATACAAGGCCGAGCGTGTGCGCAACCCATGCACGCACCCATGCACGCACTACCGCGTCCTGCGGGCATCCCCCGCCGCAGCGGAATCACGATCCGTTTCCCGGAGAACACATGAACAAGGCGCCACAGACATGAACAGCATGAGAGTTTCACCCGTCGTGCCCGGCTCGCGGCCGGAGCTCGCCGAGCTGGAGCGGCAGATTGTCGCGCAGCGCGGCGGCATTCCCACGCTCTACAAGATCTTGTTGAACAGTGCACCCCTGGCGCAGGGCTGGGAGGCGATGCTCACCGCGGTGCGCAAACGCGCGTGCTTGCCGGCGCGGCTGCGGGAACTCGCGATCCTGCGCATTGCCGTGTTGAACGGTGCGCCGTACGAATTCGACGCCCATGCTCCGGAGGCGCTCAAGGCCGGTATCGCGCAGGACGCGATCGATGCCCTTCGTGACGAAAAGCCCTCCGCGCAACTCGCGGCGCTCGATCAACTGGTGCTGGAACTGACGCAGGCCATGACCCGCGACATCGAGGTACCCGACGCACTTTTCGCGCGCGTGCGCGCGCAATTTGACGACACGCAACTGGTCGAACTGGTCGCCACCATCGCCGCGTACAACATGGTGTCGCGGTTTCTGGTGGCACTGCGGATCGAGCACGAAGTCTGATGAACTGTGGATGAAAGAGATCGACGAATACGTGCACATGGCGTGCAGCACGCTCACCACAGCCATCTCGTTTCGCAAGATCTATCTCGCCAAGCCCAGGGAGGAGTGGGGATGGCTCGACGTGGGCGCGATGGCCGCGCTGCCGCCTGGTGCTGCCGTGGTATAGGACAGCCAGACGGCGCGCGCGATAATCGGCCGCGTAGCGGCCCGCAAGCAGGGCTTACCCGCGCAATGCCACTATTGCGCAACCGCAATGCCCGCCTCCTTGTAGTACTTCAGTGCGCCCGGGTGGTACACGACCTTGCTCGCGGGGGCCATTTTTTTCGCGCTCCACCGCTTGAAGGCACCGAAGGTGTCCCCTAGCGCCTGGTTGTGCTCGACGACGGCTTTGGCGATCGTATAGACCAGTTGTTCCGACGCGTCCTTGTTCGTTACCATCACCCAGGGAATCTGGATGAGGTTCGCGGCCTCCTTGAGCCCGGGAATGTTCGGATTCGCTTGCATGCGGACGATGTTGGCTGCGGGCAGAAAATCCTTGAACAACTTCTGGCCCTGCGGCGTATCATCCAGCGAGACGTACTGAATGCCGCCGCGCGAACGCAGTTGCGCGTTCACCTTCTTTCCGCCGGCCGAGTTGAGGCTGATCAGGGTCACATCGACCAGCCCGTCGCCCAGCGCCGCCATGCCCTTGACGAAGCCCGAAACGGGCACCTGCTTGAAGTCCTCGTACTTCATGCCGCCGTTGGCGAGCGCCCCGGCAATGTAGTACTTGATGATGGTGGACGACGTGTACTCCGACGCGATGCGCAGGCTGCCCCGCCTGGCGTAGAGATTCTTGATGTTCTTGATGCCCGAATCGGCGGCGACCATCAGCCCGGTGGTCAGCGGAAACATGACGCCGACCATGCGCAGATTCGGATTCTTCCTGCCCTCGAAGTTCCCGGTCCCGGTCAGCGCGTACTCGGCCTCGACCAGGTTGCAGAATCCGAACTGCACCTCGTTGCGATCGATCAGCGGAATATAGGCCGCGGTGCCCGACATCGGCTGAATGCGCGCAACGATCTTGGCCTTCTGGTTGGCGATCTTGGCCACCGCCTGGCCGGTGTTGTAGCCGAGGCTGCCCTGCTGGTCGGTCGCGATGCCGACGACCTGGGCCAGCGCGGCCGGCGTTGCTCCCAGTGCCGCGCAGACGGCGATCGCACTGAATGTTCGACGGATGCTTGGTTTCATGGCCGGTTCTCCTGTTGTGATTGAAAAAAAACTACCAAAAACTGCCTGAGCGCGTCATGCCAGCGCCGAGCGGCGCGACACCAGCAGGCGTAACCCCAAAATGGCCACCACCAGCGCCGCACAGACCAGGTTGACCGTGCCCCACGCGGGATGCGCAAGCGCCAGCGGCAGGGCGGCAGCACCGAGCGCGGCCAGGCCCACCCGCACCGGGATACCCAGCTTGCGGTCGAAGTATCCGACCACCGCCACCGACATCGCAAAAATGCCGATCATCGCCTCGACCAGGTCCGCGGCCATTTCCGCCGGCGTGCCTTTGAGCAGCAGCGCGGGCGTGCCGACGAAGATGAACGGAATCACGAAGCTCGCCCACCCGATGCGCACCGCCGCCACGCCCGTGGCCATGGCATCGGCCTTGGAGATCGCCGCCGCGGCGAAGGCCGCCAGCGCGATGGGCGGGGTAATCATCGACAGCATGCCGAAGTAGAGCAGGAACAGGTGTGCGGCGATCGGATCGACGCCCGCCTCGACGATGGCCGGACCCACCAACGCGGCCAGTAACACATAGACTCCCGACGTCGGCATACCCATGCCAAGCACTATGCAGATCCCGGCCGACAGCAGCAGGATCGGAACCAGGTTGGCGCCGACGATATCCACGAGCAACAGGGTCAGCGCGAAGCCCAGGCCGGTGATATTCAGGATGCCGATCACGAATCCGGCCGCCGCGACGATTAGGATCAGCTCGACCATCGAGTTGCCGGTGTCGATGAACGCATCGAGCAGCCTGCGCAGCGTCAGGCGATGGCCGCCGTAGGGGCGCAGGAAGCCGACCACGACGATCGATGCGGCGGACATCAACGCGGCGTCCTCGGGTTCGGAATTCCTGCCAAACAGCGCGTAGAGCAGCAGCGCAAAGGGGATCACCAGGTGCCAGCCGCGCCAGAGAACTTCCCCTATCCGCGGGATATCCTGGGCGACCACGGTGATCCGATCGCGCGCGGCCATCAGATCCACCTGGATGAACACGCTGAAGTAGTACAGCACCGCCGGGACGATCGCTGCAGTGGCCACAGCCATATAGGGGATGTCGAGGAACTCGGCCATCAGGAACGCGGCCGCGCCCATGATCGGCGGCGCGAGCTGTCCGCCGGTCGATGCGACGGACTCGATGGCGCCCGCGTCGACCGCCGTATAGCCGCCACGCCGCATCAGGGGAATCGAGATCACGCCCGTGGTGACCACGTTGGAGACTGCGCTGCCGGATATGGAGCCGAACAGCGCGGAGGCTACAACGGCAATCTTCGCTGCGCCGCCGCGCGTGCGCCCGGTGGCGGCGAGCGACAGGTCGGTGAAGAACTCGCCGCCACCGGCAAGAAACAGCAGCGTGCCGAAGAAGACGAACAGAATGACAATCTCCGCACCGACCTTCAGCGGCGTGCCGTAGACCGCGCTCGGATCGAAGCCGACGTACTGGACCAGTTGAACGAGGCTGAGGTTGCGGCCCAAGAGAGGACCGGGAACCAGGTGCGCCATGAGCGCGTAGGCGACGAACACGGCGACGATCATGAACAGCGCCCAGCCCGAACTGCGGCGCACGCCTTCCATGACGAGCAGCGTGACCACCGCCCCGATGAACGTGAGCACCGGCGGCCGGAATGCAATCTGGTCGAGCAGGCCGACGTAGGCGATCGCCGTGTACACGAGCGTGCCGATTCCGACCAGGGCGAACCCGACCTCGAGCGCGCGCGCGAAGCGGGCGCGCTGGTCCGACTGCGACGCTTTCAGAAAGACGATGCAGATCGACAAACCGAGCACCAGCGCCAGATACTGCTCGGTCAGCACGGACACGCCCAGCCGGGTCGGCAGGTCGAGGTTCCACAGTATGCACGCCAGGGGGATCAGAAACGCACAGGCATTGACGAGCCCGGCCACAACGCCCCGCGCATTCGATTGGAGTTGCGGCTCCGTCATCGCAACCCGGCGCGCCCGTCGGCCGCCCGAGCGCCTACTTTGCGTGCATTTTGAGCAGGAACGCCAGCGTTCGGGCGTGCGCGGTCTGCGCCGCGTCCTTGACGTAGACATTCGGCCGCGCCTCGTTGGCGAACGCGTGCCCGGCTTCGTAGACGTAGGTCTCGGCGGAGGGAATCGCCTTCCTGACCGACTCGATCACCTCCGGCGGCGAATGCGAGTCGGTGGCGCCGAAATGAAACAGATTCGGACACTTGGGAGGCCTGCCCAAGTGGGTTGCCGGCGCCGTTCCGTAGAACGTCACTGTGCTCGTCAGTGCCAGTTCGCTGGCGCAGATCATCGCCAGGGCGCCGCCCCAGCAAAAGCCGATCACCGATACGCCCTTGCCGCGATTCATCCGCTCGGCGGCCGCGGCAATATCGAGCAGGATCTTGTCTTGGTTCAGGCTCATCATCACCTGGCGGCCGCGGTCCGGCTGATCGAACGCAATCAACGTCTTCGGCGCGGCACGGTCGAAGAGCGCCGGAACGATCGCGTCCAAACCGTGTCGCGCGTACGAGCGCGCGACCCCTTGCAACTGATGCGTCAGGCCGAAGATCTCCTGCAGAATCACGATACCGCCGAGGCGCGCGTCGCCCGCAGATGCTTCGAACGCGTCCAGGGTAAACCCGTCCGAGGCCGTCAACTTCACCATCGCTTCCTTGACTTCGGTCATTTGCGCTTCCTTGGTATTGCCGCCGGGAGCCCGGGGGGCGGCAGTTGCAAAAGAATATAGTATGCGCGCTGTCGTACACCGGCGTGATGGCATGGCGACCGGACATGTGCTGTCCATGCCGAGCGCTGTCCATGCCGAGCGCTGTCCATGCCGAGCGCTGTCCATGCCGAGCCGACCTACCTGCCATT
>Ga0326597_10013325_pt1 | contig 10815 bp, 6 predicted proteins | sample RVTome_12_FD_203789 | JGI IMG/M metagenome (GOLD analysis project Ga0326597, IMG submission 203789) | Soil microbial communities from uranium-contaminated site in the Upper Colorado River Basin, Wyoming, United States - RVT100D185 | ecosystem: Environmental > Terrestrial > Soil > Contaminated >... | reverse complement strand
AGGGCAGTCTGAAGATCGAGGACGGGCTGAAGTTCGCCGTCCAAATCGCGGACGCACTGGCGGCCGCGCATGCCGCAGGGATTCTCCATCGAGACCTGAAGCCGGCCAACATCATGGTCAGCGACAAGGGATCGATAAAGGTCCTCGATTTTGGGCTCGCCAAGCTGACCGAGTCGGCCGACTTCCAACCGATAGACGAGCGCGTCACGACGGGTGCCGCTCCCGACGAAGGGCAACCTCAGACCGGGGAAGGGACGATCCTGGGCACGGCGGCCTACATGTCGCCCGAACAAGCGGAGGGGAAACCGGCAGATGCGCGATCGGATGTCTTCTCGTTCGGTGCGGTGCTCTACGAAATGATCACCGGCCGTCGTGCCTTCGACGGCGCGACGAGGATGTCCACACTGGCGGCGATCATGGCGAGAGAACCCGAAGCACCGAGCCAGGTGGCCCCCGGGCTGTCGCGGGATCTCGAGAAGTTGATCGTCCGCTGTCTCCGTAAGAGCCCCGAGCGACGTTGGCAGTCGATGGCGGACCTGAAGGTCGCGCTCGAGGATCTTCTGGAAGAATCCGATTCGCAAAAGCTGGCAGAGCCCGCCGCATCGGGGCCGGCCGGCGGGTGGACTAGAGCCGTGGTAGCCGGAGTCGCGATGCTCGCGATCGGAGCGTTGATCTTCGGCGCATGGCGGCGGGCCATCCGGACTCAGCCGGAGGTCGGCCCCAGACCCTTTCTGACACGGCTCACGTCAGACGTTGGCTGGACGGACCATCCGGCCATCTCGCTCGACGGGAAGATCCTGGCGTACGCCTCAGACCGCAGCGGCGAGGGCACCCTGGACATCTGGGTGCAACCGGTTCCCGACGGCTCTCCTGTCAGGCTGACGCGTCATGCCGCAGACGATGTCGAACCGTCGTTCTCGGCCGATGGAAGCAGGATCGCCTTCCAGTCCAGCCGGCTCGGCGGAGGCGTGTATGTCATCCCGACGCTGGGCGGCGACGAGAGGCTTCTCGCGGCGAGAGGCTTTTCGCCGCGCTTCTCACCAGACGGAGCCTGGATCGCCTATGGCGTCGCGGAACCGGCCGGCGGCCGACTCTACGTGGCTCCAGCCGGGGGCGGTCCAGCCACGCTCCTGGCTTCCGGCTTCTATCGAGCTCAGTCACCGGTATGGTCACCCGACGGCCGGCACCTGGTGTTCTGGGCGCAGCGCAGCCGCGACGCGCCACCCGAGAACAACATCGACTGGTACGTGACGGAGGTCCCCGGCGGGTCCCCCGTGCCCATGGAGGCGCGAAGAGGTCTGCTGCGGGAAGGGTTCCAGGCGTTTCAGGGGCTGCCGCTCCCCGATGCCTGGGTGCGTGCGGGAAACCGCATCCTCTTTCACGGCAGCGTCGGCGACTCCTCGAACATGTGGCAGATTGCCGTCTTTCCGGGGAGCTGGCACGTCAGCGGGGCGCCGCAGCGGGCGACCTTCGGCACGACAGACGAAGCGGCTGCTTCGGTGACCTCGGACGGGCGGATGGTGTTCATCAGCCGGACGATGGAGGCCGACATCTGGAGCCTGCCGATCGACGCAAACCGCGGGAGAGTGTTGGGGCCTCTGAAGAGAGTGACGCACGACGCTGCAGATGACTACGACCCGACTCTGTCAGACGACGGGGCAACGTTGGTGCTTCGTTCGCGGCGAGCAGGCCGGTTCAGGGTCGTGATGAAAAGACTGGACACCGGTGCGGAAACCGTCCTGACCCGAATGCAGGAGGATCATTATCCGGCGATCACCCGTGACGGAACGAGGGTCGCGTACTCGTTGCGACAGAACAACAAGATGCCGATTCTCGTTGTCGCCGCTAGCGGAGGAGCGCCCGAGCAGGTGTGCGACGACTGTGGCGAAGTGGAGGGGTGGTCACCGGCTGGCGACCAGATCTTGTACGTGGCTGCACACGACCCGTCAGGCGTGGGTCTCCTGAAGCTGGGTTCATCGCCCGACCACGGGTGGCTGAGGCATCCCGGCTACGGGATCTACAACCCGCGCCTCTCCTCCGACGGCGGCTGGGTCGCGTTCAATGGCAGGACGGACAGGCTGGCTCCCGCGCAGGTACTCGTCGCCAAGGTACAGGCGTCCGTTGTTGCCGCCGACAAAGCGTGGATCGTAGTCAGCAAGGATGGCGATGCGCCCAGTTGGTCACCCACTGCGAGTCTCCTGTACTTCTGGTCGGATCGCGACGGCTCCCCGTGCCTGTGGGCGCAACGTCTCGATCCAGCGACGAAGCAGCCGAGCGGGGTGCCGCTGAGCATCCAGCACTTTCACAGCAGAGGGCTTTCGTGGAGGAACCTGTACCTCGGCGCGCCGAAGATTGCCGTCGCGCGCGACAAGATCGTCTTCAATCTGGGTGAGCACACCGGCAACATCTGGATGACAGACCTTCTGCGGCCGCCGGACTAGGTATCGAGCCCCACGGCGTCTGAGGCGCGATGCGATGAGTGACTGCTGCATGCGGCATCGAGCGTACCGATGGCTGGTTGTGAGTGTCGTTGCAGCGGGTGTTCGCGGCTCCGTGAGGGACAAGTGAGGGACAATCACCGACCCCGTGAGTTCCTGGGGGGGTGGCGGCCGAACGAGAGAACGAAGTCGCCTACTTCCGTTCCGGCCCCTTCAGGTACTTGAGCAGGTCGGAGTCTGTCGAGAGGATGAGCCACGTCTTGTCGTCCAGGCCTGCCCCTAGCGTGTCCATGGTCTTGGTGAACTGATAGAGCTCCGGGTCCTTCCCGTAGGCCCTGGCGTAGATGCCCGTCGCCTTGGCGTCGGCGGCGCCCTTCAGCTCCTGGGCGCTCCGGTAGCCGACCGACGTCAGCGCAAGGATGTCCCGCTCCTTCTGGCCGCGGATCTCGGCCGCGCGTCCCTGGCCCTCGGAGCGGCTCCGTTCGGCAATCCGTTTCCTCTCGGAAGTCATCCGCTCGAAGACCTTCTGCTGGACGCTCTCCACGTAGTTGATGCGCCGGAAGCGCACGTCCACCAGCTCGATCCCGAACTCCGGCGTGATCTTCGCGGCCTTCTCCAGGATGGTCTGCCCGATCTTCTCCCGCCCGGTGTCGATCTGTGCCATCGCCTCGGCAGCGCCGATCCCCTCGAGCTCCTCGGTCTTCTCGAAGACGCGGTTGCTGGAGCGGACCAGCTCGATCAGGTCGAACGAGGCGACGGCGTTGCGGGTCTCGCCGTCCACGATGTCGTCGAGCCGACTCTGGGCGCCTCTTTCGTCCCGCACCGCCTGGTAGAACCGGAGCGGGTCGGCGATCCGCCAGCGGGCGTAGGTGTCGACCCAGATGTACTTCTTGTCCCGGGTCGTGATCTCGCGCGCGTCGCCGTCGAACTCGAGCCAGCGCTTGTCGAAGCGGTGGACGTCCTGGATCAGGGGGACCTTCGCGTGCAGACCCGGTTCCTTGACAAGCCCCCCCACGGGCCGGCCGAACTGGGTCAGGATCACCTGCTCCGTCTCGGAGACCGTGTAGACCGAGAAGAACAGCAGGATCGCCAGGAGGAGGATCGCGATGCCGGCGAGCGGCGCCTTCATGGCTTCACCTCCTTGCGGTCGCCGTCGAGTTGCAGCAGGGGCAGGATGCCCTTCGCCTTCTCGTCGAGCAGCAGCTTCCGCCCCAGCTTCGGCAGCAGCTGTGCCATCGCCTCGAGGTAGATGCGCTTTCGCGTCACCGCGGGGGCCTTCTTGTACTCCTCGTAGACGGCGTCGAAACGCCTGGCGTCGCCCTCGGCCTTGTTCACGCGCTCGAGGGCGTAACCCTCCGCCGCACGCACGGCCTGGTCGGCCTCCCCCTTGGCGCGCGGGACTTCCTTGTTGTAGTCGGCCCAGGCCTCGTTGATGGACCGCTCCTTCTCCTGGATCGCCTGGTTGACCTCGTTGAACGCGGGCCTGACCGGGTCCGGCGGGTTCACGTCCTGCAGGATCAGCTGCTGGACGACGATGCCGATGCCGTAGCGGTCGCAGAGCCGCTGCAGCTCCTCCTTGGCCTGGCGTGCGACGGCCTCGCGTCCGATGGTCAGGACCTCGTCGACGCTGTGGTCCCCGACGACCTGGCGCATCGCGGCCTCCGACATGGAGCGGAACGTCTTGGGCACGTCTCGCACGTCGAACAGGAACCTCTTCGGATCCTTGATCCGGTACTGCACGATCCACTCGACGACCGCCACGTTGAGGTCGCCCGTGAGCATCACGGACTCGCCCGTGGTCTCTGGCGACGGGGCAGCGTAGGTGGACTTGATCCCGGGCCGCGTGGTCCTGAAGCCGAACTCCAGCTTGAGCGTGCGCTGGACCGGGACCTTCGTCACGCTCTCGACGCCGAAGGGCAGCTTCAGGTGAGGACCCGGGTCCGACGTCCGGACGAACTTGCCGAAACGCTGGACGACGCCCACCTCGTCGGGTTCGATCTGGTAGTAGCCGGTCAGAAGAAGAAGCAGGACGGCGGCAGCGGCAAGAACCCACCGCAGGACCGACACCCGGAGGTGGAAGACCGGTGGGATCCTGGGTCCGCGGCCGCCACCGATGTCGATGGGCCCCCTGCTCCAGCTATCGCCTGCCATGACCGACCCCCTTGTGTGCGTGCACGGTAGCACTCATTCGGGGGTCGCGAAGTGCAGGACGTCCCGCTGCTATACTCCGCGGATCCCGACTGCCAATTCAGACTGAGGTGCGAGATGGGTGTTGTGCAATGGCCACCATCGCTGGCCAGATCCGCGTGCCGAGCGAAAGGCATGACGGCGGTCGTCGCGGCGGTTCTGGCGACGCTCGCCGGAACGGTCAGCATCGCCGCCGCGCCGCCGCCAGCGCCGACGAGGACGGTGATTCGCCCCGGGCGCGTGCTCGACGTGCACACGGGCCAGATGCGCACCGGCCAGGCCGTCATCGTCGAGGGCGGCAAGATCACCCAGATCGGCGCCTCCGGCGACGTCAAGGCCACTGCGGGAGACACGACGATCGACCTGCCGGAGGCCACGCTGCTTCCCGGCCTGATCGACATGCACACGCACCTGACGTTCGATCTGGGCTCGCTCGGGTACCAGGGGCTGGGGATCTCGACGGCACGCGAGGCGCTGCACGGTGCGCGCAACGCTCGGCGGACGCTCGAGGCTGGGTTCACGACCGTGCGCAACCTGCATGCCAATGACTACGCGGACGTCGCTCTCCGAGACGCCGTCAACGACGGCGACGTCGTCGGCCCCCGCATCGTCGCGTCAGGCCCGGCGATCGGCATCACGGGCGGACACTGCGACGAAAACCTGCTGCCGCCCGCGTTTCACTTCCAGGGAGATGGCGTGGCGGACGGCGTCGCGGGAGTGCAACACAAGGTCCGTGAAGTCATCAAGTACGGCGCGGACGTGATCAAGGTCTGCGCGACCGGCGGAGTGCTCTCGAAAGGAGACGATCCGAACGCGTCGCAGTACACGCTCGAGGAGATGAAGGCGATCGTGGCGGACGCCCACCGGCTCGGCCGGCGGGTGGCCGCGCACGCGCACGGCGCCGAGGGCGTGCGTTGGGCATCGGAGGCTGGGGTGGATTCGATCGAGCACGGGCACCTGATGGACGACGTCGCAATCGCAACCCTCAAGAAGAACGGAACGTACCTCGTGCCGACGCTCTTCCTCGGTGAGTACATGGACGAGCACATGGCTCACAGCGGCATACCCGAGTTCTCCAAGCAGAAGATGCGCGACGTTTCCGCGGCCATGAGGCAGAACGTCGGGAAGGCGTTCGCCGCCGGCGTGAAGGTGGCCTTTGGCACGGACGCGGCGGTCTATCCCCACGGGCTGAACGCGGGTGAGTTCCACGTCTACGTGAAGCTCGGCACACCGCTCGCGGCGATCCAGACGGCCACGATCAACGCCGCCGACCTGCTGGGGTGGACGGACCGCGTCGGCTCGTTGGAGCCCGCCAAGTGGGCGGACATGATCGCCGCGGACGGTGATCCCACCCGGGACGTCACGATCCTGGAACACGTGAAGTTCGTCATGAAGGGCGGCGTGATCTACAAGGACGAGTACGGACACCGGTAGCCCCGCCATGGCCGCGATGCAGTAGCAGCAAGCCGCCTGTACCCCGGCCGCTCCCTAGAGCGGGATCTCCGGCGACCGGCTTGCCACTGCCGGTGCCGGGTCGGTATGCTGAGACCACGGGTCGCCCACCATGGGCTTCGGATGCGCCCGGCGCAGCGAGGAGGGGCCATGAAGGTCCGACATTCGGTACCCGCTCTGACTCTCACTCTGGCGCTCGTCAGCCAGCCTGTCCTGGCGCAGGGCCACCACGGCGGAGGCTCGCGCGGCGGGCATGGCGGCGGCTCGCATGGCGGCTATGGCGGATCGGCGGTCGCCCGCCATCCATCGGGCGGACCGAGGTCCGGGGCCGTCGGCGGCATGCACTACGGGTCCCGCCCGGGCTACGCTCCTCGCGGCAGCGTGGCGCAGCAGCGTCACCCACGGGCTGGCTCGGGCTATGGCCATGGCTATTACCCGGGGCACGGCTACTACCATGGCGGCCACAGCTACTATCGGCCCTACTACGGCTACGGCTACCGACCGTACTATTCGTACTATCCCTACTACTCCTCCTACTGGCCGGGCGTCTCGCTGTCCTTCGGCTGGGGCTACGGCTCGAGCTGGCCCTACTACGTGGGCGGCTACGACGGAAGCCCCGGCTATTCGGTGGGCGTCTACGCTCCCTACGCTGGCGTGGACGGTGACGACAGCGGCGCACCGCCGCCGCCGCCGGCGCGCGACGCCGAGCGCTCGTACGCAGGCCGCTCCGGTCGAGTGAGGCTCGAGGTCCGGCCCGACGACGCATCGGTGTACGTGGACGACGACTTCCGTGGAACCGCCCGTGAAGCGAGGATCATGAACCTGCCCCCGGGCCGCCACGTGATCGAGCTGGTCCGACCCGGATTCGCGACCGAGCGGCGCGAGGTGGCGGTTGTGATCGGCGAGAGCCAGGACGTGCTGGTGGAGCTGCTGCGGCCTTAGGGTAGCGACGGGCGAAGCCGAGCCCCGGGCCGCGCGAGTCTCGCCGCGCTCACTTGCATTACAGTACTGCCCCTCTGACTCCAGTCCCATTGCGCATCGGAGGCCTGCATGCTGAAGCGCGTCTCGCTCTTGTTCTCGCTGTCACTCCTCCTGGCTCCTTCTCGTCTGCCTGCCCAGAGCGGGCTGGACGGGAGCTGGCTGCTCACCACTGACGTCTTCGGGTACCCGTTGCACCAACGACTCACCCTGGAACAGAAGGGCGAGTCGCTCACCGGCAAGGCCGACTCCGACAAAGTCGAAGGCACGCTGAAGGGCAGTGCCGTCCAGTTCGCCTCGAAGCGCGATGGTGGAGGCAGCAACGAATACACCGGCACTCTGTCCGGCGATACGATGACCGGCACGGTCGTCCTCATCGACGGCGACACCGGCGAGCGTGTGAACAGCACCTTCTCGGCAAAGCGCGTGCCCGAACGGCGCGCCGTTGCGCCCCAGCGCCACGAGTTCGCACCGACCACGTTCTATCGCCGCTTCTCGGCCGAGACCAAGCCAGTCCTCACGATCTGGCCGGGAGACAGCGTGCATACGACCACCGTCGACGCCGGCGGCACCGACGAGAAGGGAGTCACGCGCGTTCTTGGTGGCAATCCCCAGACGGGTCCCTTCTACGTCGAACGAGCGATACCCGGAGACGTTCTCGCCGTCCACATCGTTCGTCTCAGGCTCAATCGCGACTGGGCCACGAGCGACGACGCAGTCGTCTCTCGCGCCGTCGACACTGGCATGGCCGTGAAGCTGAAGGACACCGGCAAGGAGGTTCGCTGGCGCCTCGATCGCGACAAGGGCATCGCGACTCCGGACAAGCCGGCCGAGCACCTCAAGGACTACTCCGTACCCTTGCGCCCGATGCTGGGCTGTGTCGGCGTTGCCCCCGGCTTCGCGGCCGCCGCGCCGGGCACGGGCGACTCCGGGCGCTACGGCGGCAACATGGACTTCAACGGCATCGTCGAGGGCACCACCGTCTATCTGCAGGTACGCCAGCCCGGTGCCCTGCTTTACGTGGGTGATGGTCACGCCGTGCAGGGCGACGGCGAGCTCAACGGCAACGCTCTCGAAACGTCCATGGACGTCGAGTTCACGGTCGACCTGATCCCGGAAAAACGCATCACCACGCCACGCGTCGAGTCGCCCACGCACATCATGGCCGTTGGCCTCGACGGCTCGCTAGAGGGTGCGTTGAAGGACGCCACCTCCGGGATGGCCCAGTGGCTCGAACAGGACTACAGCCTGACGCCCTCGGAAGTCGCGCAGGTCCTCGGAACGGCATCCGAGATCGTCATCAACGAGGTCGCCGACCGAAACGCCGGAGTCGTGATGCGCCTGTCCAAGGACCGCCTGAAACCCATCCCGCGGACGTCTGCAGAGAAGAAGAGCCAATAGTGCTCGAGACCGGGCTTGACCAGGCCGATGTTGTCGATGTGCGTGATCCTGCCCCGCTCGACCTTGAAGATCTCGGAAATGTACATTGCCCCCCAACGCGGACTTGATGTTGATCGAGGACTTCCGCTGAACGGCCCGACGGCGCGTCAGGCGGGTTCCGGCTCCTCGCGCTCGCCCTTGCGCCGGTCCTTCAAGAGCGGGGGACCGCTCGCGGCGGGGGCTCCCACGATCTCGACCTCGCCCTGGAAGAACGCGCCGTCAGCGATCGCGACCACGCGCGCCCGGATCGTCGCGAGCACTCTCGCCGAAGCGCGGACCTCGACCTTCTCCGCCTGCAGCAGCCCGGTATCGACCTCTCCCGCCACGACGAGAGCGACGGCGTCGATGTTCCCGAGCACGCGTGCTCCCTCGCGGACGATGCAGTGGGCGCTTGTCTGGCAATCGCCTTCCAGGACGCCGCGTATGTCGACCGGATCGCTGCTCGCCACATGGCCGAGGATGCGGGTGCCGGGCCCGATCACGGTCAAGGAGGATTGAGTGACGTCGGTGAACCTTCGGCTCGAGGGGGACGTGGTCGGTCTCAGGTAGCACCTCCCGTGTCGGGGACGCGGAGGATGGTACCCGGCATGCGATGGCCGAGCTTGACGAACTTGGCCGGCGGCCCTGATCCCTGCCTCCTCGGCGCGTCGTCGAAGGTCCGGAGGCCTGACGCGGCGTCTCGCGGGCGCCCGATGGCGCGGGCTGGCGGGGCTTGCGGAGCGGCATCAGCGCGGGGCGGTGGCCGCCCTGAGCCGCTCTAGCGACTGCCACGCCTCGTTGCGCACGCGCTCGTCGGCGTCAGCGGTGGCGCGCACGAGCGCCGCGCGCACCTGCGGCGCCTCCGGCCCGACGCGGGCCAGCGCGCGCGCCGCATGCCGGCGCACCCCGGCGGCGGCGTCGGCGAGGGCGGCGAGCAGCCCGTCGGTCAGCGCGGGGTCGGGCTTCGCGAGCAGCCCGAGCGCGCGCGCCGCCTCCTCGCGGACCCAAGGGTCCGCGTCCCGCAACGCCGCGCGCAGGGCGGGCAGCGCGTCGCCGGCCTCGCCGACGCGCGCGAGCGCGAGCGCGGCCTGCGCACGCACGGCCGCCTCGTCGTCCAGGAGCGCTTCGACCAGCGTGGGAACCGCCTCGCGCGCCTGGAGGAGGCCGAGCGTTCGCGCGGCAGAGGTGCGCTCGGCCGGCTCGCCGCCCCGGAGCGCGTGGAAGAGCCCCGGCAGCGCCCCGTCGCGCGCCGGACCCAGGCGGGCGAGCGCGTCGGCGAACCCGGGGGCGTCGTCGTCGCTGGTCTCGGCCACGAGCCGCGTCAGCTCGCGCGCGACACCCTCGTCCGGCGCGCCCAGCCGCCCGACTGCGAACGCCGCGAAGTTGCGCAGGTAGCCGTCGGGCGTCGCGAGTGCTTTGCCGAGCGCGGGCAGCCAGCCGGGCCGCGCCTCCCGCGTGGCGAGCGCGTCGGCCGCCGCCCAGCGCACGGCCGGCGCCGGGTGCGAGAGCGCCCGCAGCAGCGCGGCGGTCGTCGCGCTCGAGTCACCGCGAGCGCGCAGCGCGCGGGCGGCGGTGGCGGCCACCGCGTCGCTGCGGTCGGCGAGCGCCGCGCGCAGCGCCGCTTCGGCGCCCGATTCCGGGAGCAGCGATCCGAGCGCCCACACGGCGCCGGCGCGCGCGCGGGGGGCCGCCGCGCCGCGCGCAGGCACGAGCGCCTCCCGCACCAGGTGCCGCTCCGCGGGCGCGAGCGCCGGGCGCGAAGCGCCAAGCCAGCGCCGAGCGGTCTCGCTCGCAGGCACGGGCAACTCCGCGAGCGCGCCGCCAAGCGCCTCCGCCATCGAGCGGCCCGGCAGCAGCGCGCGCAGCGCGGCCGCCACCGCCGCGGACCCCTCGCGGCTCAGGTGGTTCTCGTCCACGAAGGCCGTGGGCCCCAAAGGACCGAGCGCCGACCGAAGGTCCAGGCAACGCAGCGACTCGGCCACGCACCACGCGGTGATCTCCGACTGGACGCTCGCGGGCGGGGCTCCGGGCTCGAACTGGAAGCGGTAGGGGAGCACGGCGACCGTGAGCACGGCCCCGTCCTCCTCGACTTCGCGGCGCAGCCCTTCAATCTCGGCGAAGTAGGCGGTGAGGTCCAGCCGACCTCCGAATAGCTCCTCGACCTGGGCCTGCTCGCGGTGAGCCGCGTCCACCACCCGGCGCACGATCGCCGAGCGGCGGTGGAGGGCTCGCAGCAGCTGCGGCGGCGGCCGCAGCTGCAGCGCGAGCTCGGTGATGTCGTTGAGGCAGGTGGCGACCAGCACCTGGTCGGGCCGGTATCGCCGTGCGATCCGGTGGTATG
>Ga0326597_10013324_pt1 | contig 10816 bp, 9 predicted proteins | sample RVTome_12_FD_203789 | JGI IMG/M metagenome (GOLD analysis project Ga0326597, IMG submission 203789) | Soil microbial communities from uranium-contaminated site in the Upper Colorado River Basin, Wyoming, United States - RVT100D185 | ecosystem: Environmental > Terrestrial > Soil > Contaminated >... | reverse complement strand
TCGAGGATGCGGGCGACCCGGGCACCCGGGTAGGTCGGCGGCGCCTCCCGGACGTCCTGGGGCGCGAGGTAGCTCATTCGAGGTCCGACGATCTGGGGCGCTGAGCCCGGCTGGAGCATCGTTCGGCCCGGGGGCCAGCCTCCCTCGGCCGGGAAGACGCACAGCATGGTGAGGGGCAGCGAACCGGTATTCCGGAAGCCGTGCGACCCAGCCGCGCCGGCCGGCGCCAGGGCGGTCCCACCAGGTCCGATCGGCGTCTGCCCACCATCCGCGTCGATCGCGAGGCCCGTTCCAGCGAGAACGTACTGGAGCTCGAAGACCGGATGGAAGTGCCGCGGGACCTCGTGCTCGATCGAGATGATCGCCGCATAGAGCTCGGCGCCCGGGTCCTGGTTGTCGAGGATGCGGGCGACCCGGGCACCCGGGTAGGTCGGCGGCGCCTCCCGGACGTCCTGGGGCGCGAGGTAGCTCATTCGAGGTCCGACGATCTGGGGCGCGGCCGGGCCGATGCTGGACCGATCCGCCCGCTCCCGATTCACTACTCCGTGCCTCCGCAGATCGTCCCGTCCGGGTGCGAGGACAAGCAGGCCGCTCATGCAGGGTTGTCTCGCATAGTGCGATGCCGTCCCGTATCGTGCCATTGTTGGACCGACTCTTGGCATTGTCAAGCCGAGGGTCGAAGGCTCGGATCCTCCGGCTGCGGTCCACCAGGGAACGCTCGGGCCCTCGGCGCGCAGCTAGTGGGCCGGGCGCTCGATGAACTCGACGGGGTATCCGTCGGGGTCTTCGAAGTAGGCCGCCCGCGATCCCGAGTTCGGTCCGGCGACGATCTCGATCGGTCCTGGCGAGCGCGCGGAATAGCCACGTGCGGTCAGCTGCGCGTACATCGCCTCGAGATCGTCCACGAGGAAGCAGACGTGGCCGGTCCCTGGGTCCATCGGAATGTAGCTCGGTCGCGATACCTCCACACCTCGGTACTCGAGCAACTCGAGAACCGACGTCGTGTTGGCGATCCTGAGGAAGGCCATGCGAACCACCGTGAAGGGCAGGCCGTGCATCTGCCGGAGGTACTCGTCGGTCGCGTCGCGCTGGGCCTGGATCTCCAAGCCTAGTTCGCCGCAGTAGAAGTCAAGCGAGCGATCCAGCGAGGCTACCGAGATGCCGCAGTGGAAGAAGCCGGTGACGCTCGCCTTGCTGTCGGGTGGCTCTACGGATCGGTGCTCGACCCCAGGCAAGCTTCGCCCCTTCAATCTCGCATTACGGGAATGATCGTCACGATGCTCCACAAGCGTCGCACATGTCAAGAACTCGGCGCGAGGCGCAGAGTCGTAGGTCCGGGACCGGACGGGCGACGGTAACGATTCAGTCCGCGCGGGTCTCTGGCAGCTCCGGGATGCGGCCGCCGAGAGCGGCGGAGATTCGAGCCGCCGACGCCCTGAGTCGGTCCGCGAGCGCGGCGACGCGGCCCCCTTCGAACTCGTGGCGGAGCCCCGCCGCGCTTACTGCTGCGACGACAGCACCGGACGAGTCGTAGATCGGAAAACCCAGGGCGGCGACCCCCAGCGTCGCATCCTCCATCGACAGCGCATACCCCTGGGCTCGTGTCAGGCCGACGTCGGCGCGCAGCTGGGCGCTCGTCGTGAGCGTGTGCGGGGTCCTCGGTTTGAACGGCGCCTGGCGGAGGTACGCCGCCAGGTCGGCGTCCGTCATCGCCGCGAGGAGCACGCGCGGGCCGGCGCCGAGGTGAAGGGGGAGCACGCCACCGAGGAGAAGCTCGGTCACGTCAAGGTGCGCACCGGGGATCCGCAGGATGCAGGTTGCGTTGTCGCCGTGGCGGACGGTCATGAACACGGTGAGGCCGATCGCTGCGTTGAGCTCACCGAGATCGTGTTCCGCCACGTTGCGCAGATCGAGTCGGCTTTCCACGATGGCACCGAGCTCCATGAGCCGGAGGCCGAGGGCATACGAGCCGCTCCGGGTCCGGTCGAGGAGACCGTTTCTCTCCATCGAATCCATCAGCCTGAAGGTCGTGCTCTTGTTGGCACCGATTCGGGCTGCGATCTCGGACGGCCCGGCCTGGCCGACGTCGCCCAGCGCATCGAGGATCGCCTTGACCTTGCCGAGGACCAGGATCCCGTTCTTGCGCTCGCGCTGTGCTGTGGGATGCTCGTCCTGGCTCAACCTGTTCGCCATTCGATCATGCGGTCCTTACCGGTTGTACAGCTGGGGACTGGCGGGCCAGCCGGCTTCCGCAGTGGAGGTCTCCTCCCGCCATCGGACTACCTACAGCAGTGTACGGGCAGCGTCTCGAGGTCGAGCCGCGGCGCGCCGAGCGGCTACGCATGCCTTGTACGGGCCAGCTGGGATAGCGCTTGCCAAGTCGAGCCCTCTCTGTCGCCATGTCGTCTAGTGCGCGCGCATCGAGCCGTAGGGTTGCGAATCGAGCTCGACCGTGTACCATCGCACGGTACCACGGTCTCGCAATGCGACATCGTGTGCGTCAATGCAGCACGCAGCCTGACACGGACGGACATGTGGTCGGTGCCATGAGTCGCGGGACGAATCGGACTATAGGCTCACCGCTTGCCGTCGAAGGCGATCCGGACGGGCTTGCCGGGCTCGCGGCGCAGGCGGATGAAGTCCGGGCTCTGGTGCTGCGTTCGGTCGCGGCCGCCAGGGCGGGGCACATCGGCGGGCCGCTATCGGTCGCCGATCTGCTCGTCGCCCTGTACTTCTCGATCCTCAGAGTCCGGCCTGACGAGCCCGCCTGGCCTGACCGTGATCGAGTCGTCCTGTCGAAGGGCCACTCCGCAATCGCCCTCTACGCCACATTGGCGCGACGCGGCTACTTCCCAATCGAGGAGCTGGACACGTTTGACCAACTCGAGTCGAGGCTCCAAGGACATCCCGACATGACCCTGCTGCCCGGGCTGGACATGTCCACGGGATCGCTCGGCATGGGACTCTCGGCCGGAGTGGGCATGGCGATCGGCGCGCGCCTCCGGGCTGGACCGGAGCGCATCTACGTGATCCTCGGCGACGGAGAGTGCCAGGAGGGCGCTGTCTGGGAGGCAGCGTTCGTCGCGGCACGCTATGGCCTCGACAACCTTTGCGCGATCGTCGATGTCAACAGTCTCCAGCAGTACGGTTGGGCGGCCGAGGCACCCCTGATCCGGCAGCCACCGTGGCCGTCGGGGGCGCTTCGGAGACAGTGGCGCGGGTTCGGGTGGCGCGTCCTGGAAACCGATGGCCACGACATGGGGCGGATTATGGCGACGCTCCGGGCCGCACAGAAGGTGAAGAGCCGACCCGTTGTCGTGCTTGCTCACACGATCAAGGGCAAGGGCGTGTCGTTCATGGAGGGACGTTACGAGTGGCACGCGCGGGTGCCGACCCCCGACGAGCTGGCGGCGGGCTTGGGCGAGCTCCATGTGGACTGATGACGCTCTGCATGGGATCGGTCGATCCGAGCGCGAGGAATTCGGGCTCGCGCTCGTGGATCTGGCATCCACCTTCCCAAAGCTGCTCGTGCTCGATGGCGACCTTGCCAACTCGACTCGGGCGGACATCTTCGCCGTCGCCCAGCCTTCACGCTTCCTTCAGCTTGGGATCGCCGAGCAGAACATGATCGGCGTTGCGGCCGGGCTCGCGACGCAGGGCTTCCTGCCGGTCGTGACCACGTTCGCGTGCTTCGCCGTCTATCGAGCCCTTGACCAGGTCCGTGTGCTCGTAGCCCAACCACGCCTGAACGTCAAGATCGTGGGCGGGTACAGCGGGCTCCTCACTGGCGTCACGGGTAAGACACATCAGGCGATTGACGATCTCGCGATCATGCGCGGCATCCCCGGCATGGTCGTCATCGCCCCGGCTGACGACCTCGAGACGCGGGCCGCCCTGGGCGCCGCGCTTCGGCATGATGGCCCGGTCTACCTGCGCCTGACGCGCGACCCAGGACCGAGAATCCGCCAGGCGGCGGCCGAGTTCGAAATCGGACGCGCCGTCCAGTTGCATCAGGGTAGGGACGTCACCGTCTTTGCGACTGGGCAGCAGACGGCTCGCGTTCTACAGGCCGCCAACGTCCTCCGGTCGAGAGGTATCGAGGCGCTCGTGGTGCATCTACCGACGATGAAGCCGCTTGATGTCGAGGCCATCGTCCGGAGTTCTCGAGCCACGGGGCTCGTCGTGACGTCCGAGGAGCATCAGACGACCGGTGGTCTCGGCGGGGCGGTCTCCGAGGTCCTAGGAGAGCACTCCCCCCTGCCGATCCTCCGCCTGGGGATTCGAGACGTCTGGGGAGAGTCGGCGACCAACGATGACCTCCTCGAGAAGCACGGCCTCACGGCGAGACGGACGGCGGAGGCGATTGAGGACTTCGTGCGGCGGCATCAGTCGCTCAACAAACATTCACGGGCTCGCGTGTGAGGTGGCAATCATGGATCAGCACGAGGTGGCAGTCATGGGCCAGCCGGTTGCAGTCCCGAGGGCGATCCTGGAGCCATCGGCGCCGGGCCACGACCACGTCACGTGGGAGTCGGCGAGCGGCGCGAGAGTCCGAACGGCCGATGGTCGCGAGCTGATCGACTTCACGTCCGGCATCTTCGTGGCCAATACCGGCCACTGCCATCCTCGGGTGGTGGCTGCGATCCAGGAACAGGCCGCCCGACTGCTGAACTGCTATGACGCTCCACATCCGGATCGAGCCAGGGTCGTCGATCGTCTGGCGCGACTCGCTGGACCGACGTTCGACGCGGTCGCCCTCCTGACCGGTGGGGCGGAGGCTATCGAGGTCGCGGTGAAGGCGGCCAAGGCCTACACCGGACGGTACGAGACGCTCTCCTTCTCCTGGGCGTTCCACGGCAAGTCGCACGCCACGATGTCACTCTCGGGACTCCCCGGAAACCGACGCGGCATTGGCCCGATGATGCCGGGTTCGATCGTGGGGATGTTCCCGACCTGCTACCGATGCCCCCTGAGCCTGACCTACCCGCAGTGCGAGGTGGCCTGTTTCGACGCCTCCCGACAGGTGTTCGAATCGAACACCACGGGGAGCCTCGCGGCCATCGTCGTGGAGGCCTATCTCGGTGCCGGAGGAGCGTACGTCGCGCCGCCGGAGTTCTGGCCACGAGTCCGAGAGTTTGCAGACAGCCAGGGGGCAGTCCTCATCCTCGACGAGATTCAAACGTCATTCGGCCGCAGCGGAAGCATGTTCGCCTTCCATCGATTCGGGATCGTCCCGGACGTCGTCGTGGTGGCGAAAGGAATCGCGAGCGGCCTGCCGATGAGCGCGGTCATCAGCCGGCGGGAGATCCTGGAGTCACTACCTGCCAGCGCGTTCTCGAGCACCTACAGCGGGAACCCATTGGCATGTGCTGCCTGCCTCGCAACGATTGACGTCCTTGAGGACGAGGACCTCCCGGGCCGCGCTGCCGTGCTCGGTCGATACGCGCTCGAGCGGATGTCCCAATGGGTCGGTGCGATCCAGGGGGTGGGCGATGTTCGAGGGATCGGGCTCGCCTTCGGCATCGAGTTCGTCAACGAGGATGGGAGCCCAGATCCGGACCGGGCGCTCGACGTCCTGTACGCGGCGGATCGCGAGGGGGTCTTGACGCTTCCCCCGGCCGGCATTGCGGGCAACGTTCTGCGCCTGGGTCCTCCGCTCGTTATCTCCGAAGCGGACCTCGATGCTGGGCTCGACGCCCTGGAGCGGGCGATCCGTTCGACCGCGAGCGCCGCATAACCGGGCAGTAGGGCCATCGATGGCGCGCGCGAGCTGGACCAATCTTTCGTCCACTCTGGCAGGCGCTCAGGCCCGTACTGGACCTCGGGCTATTTCCAGGACCAGTCCTGCCCGGCCCCACGCCGTCCCCGCAGCGGTGCCGCGGAGGAGGTGCGGCACCGCCGGTGGGGTCCTTACGGCTCGAACTCGTCGAGCCTCATGCTGATGAGCTGACCGGGGAGCCCGAGGGTGATCCATACCCGGCCACCCTGGATGGCGAGGTTCGTCGGATCCGAACCCGCGCCCAGGGATGTACGGGAGAGCACGGATCCGTCCTTGTCGAGGACATCAACCTCGTCCCCGACGCTTCCCGCCACGAAGAGGCGCTCTCCAAGCCAGGCGAGCCCATCCGGGTGCACGTTCGCGGGAAGCTCGGACCAGAGTTCCGGAGCGGCCAGCCCTTCCGGGTTCCAGAGAAACCGCAGAATGCGATGGTGGTTCGACTGGGCGACATAGAGCGCGCCATCAGGACCGAATGCCAGCCCGTTGGGGAACCCAGGGACAGCGGCGAGGGCATCGACACGACCGCCCTCGCGAACGATGTCGATCCGCCCGGTCTGATACGCGTCTTCGTCGGGCAGGACCTCCCAATTCGCGGGGTCGGTGAAGACGATCTCGCCGGTCGGGGCGGCGATGACGTCATTCGGCCTCCACGGCAATGGCCCGGGAAGCTCCACCGCGTAGTCAGACACGGTCCCGTCGATCGTGATCCGCTGGATCCGCCCGGTGATCTCGGGTGTCGCGCGCCACAGGACCCCAAGGGACTCCACGCCGAGTCCCCCGTTGTTCGCGACGTACAGCGCGCCATCCGCGCCGAGGCACATCCCGTTCGGACAACCGGGCACCGATGCGATGACGCGCGTCGCGTGGCCGTCGAACGCTCGGATCTTCTGGTGAACAAGGTCGACGAATGCGATCGACCCATCGGGCAGGGCCACAGGCCCTTCAGGGAACCCGAGGCCGGAGACGTGGACCTCGAACGTGCCGGGCCGAGTTACAGGGTCGGCGCTCATCACTTCGTCGCTGCTGCGGCTGGGGCGCCGAGCTCGGCCGCCAGGCGAGCAGCCGCGTCCACCATGACGCCGGGAGCCTCGGGAGCGAGTGCGGACGGTTGCCCGTACACCCGGTGGGCACGTTCGACCTCGTAGCCGCCTTCAAGATGATCGGACGGCATGGGGCAGTAGCCGACGGTGCCGTTCGCGTAGCCGCAGACGATGGTGCGCGGGCCGATGGCGTCGATCACCCCCCTCCCGAGCAGCACGAACGGCTCGACGGGCAGGCCGACGAAGGTCACCTCTCCAACTCGGAGCACCTGGACGAGTCCGGGAGTCGTTGTTGCGGGTGAGCCCTGCTCGAACAGCCGCGTGATCCGGTCAGCCCAGCGCGCCTCGAGGCGCTGGATGTTTAGCTGTCCCTCATCGGCGCCGTCGCGAACGAGGTCGTCGAGGCGAGCCCGCGCGGCGCTTCCGACCTCGGTCACGAACTCCAGGGATGGCAACGGCGAGAGAGGCAACTCCGTCCAGGACGCCGAGACGCCGACGTGGGCGTTGGGCAGCGGATGCTCGATGGTCGTCAGTCGCGAGATCGCGTTGTAGCTCATGACGATCTCTTCCCGGCGCTCGACGTTCCGAGTTTCGATCGTCGACCAGACCTTCGCGGCCTCCAGGCCAAGGGTCCTGCCGAGGGCGTCGGCGATCGACGGCTCGGGGCCCATGCCATCCACGGGAGCGATGTCGCCGGCCGCCCCCTGGATGAAGATCGCCGGCGCGCCGGTGACGTCCTCGAGGTCTGCCCGCGCGGCGCCCGGGTAGTCGGGGCTCACGATCGCGGCCTCGGGGCCGAGCGTGATCGGATGGCACGCATAGTTGAAGAGCGACACGAGCGGGGTGCCGTCGAGGCGATCGACGCGCACCACTCCGACGCTGTGGTCGGCCGGTCGATCCTTGACCCGCCCGACGATCATCCGCCCGTCCGGCAGGCGCAGCCGACGGTTGACGCCGATGGCCGCGCTGCCTTCTCGCGACGCCGCGATGCGGGCCGGGGTCAGCGAACTCGCCGCCTGCTCACAGACGGAGATGATGCGCAGCCGCCAGAACGCCTCGTACGCGGCGTCGAGCTCGGTCCACGTGTCCTGCCGTCCGCCGAGCTTCAGCTCGACGGCGACTGACGGGGCATTGTGGGTATGACTGCAGGTGATCATCACGCCGGCGGGATCGATCGCCAGCCGATGGGCGATGTCCTCGCGTAGGCGGGTTGCGTACGGCACCGTCAAGCCAAGGGAATCAACGGCTACGAGGCAGGCGGTGCGCTCGCCGTCCGAGAACACGATCGCGCTCGCTCGGAGGGTCCGGTGGATCGCCCGCGTCGCGGGTCGCACGCAGAATCCCGTGACGTCGATCCCCACGGGTGGCGTGACGTCGCCGATCGCGACGCCGACGAGAAGCGGACGCGGCGACGTGGGTGGCATCTCTCTTGCTCCTCTCAGCTCAGATGGGTCGCTCGCCCTTGTGGTGTGTCGTGATCCCCGAAACGCCGATCGGGTCCGCCGGCACGGCGCGCTCGATGATCAGGCTGAGCCTGCCGAGACAGGCGCCCGTCCTCGAGGTGCCGAGCGGCGAACCCGACCTCGCCATCGCGCTTCTACTTGGCGTAGAAGCTCAACTCGTAGAACCGACAGTTGATGTACTCCGCAGGGTCCATGACGTAGCCGGTTACATGATCGGGGATCGGCACGACCGCCTGCGGGCGATTGGCCCAGATGATCATGTGCGTGTCGACGATCGCCTGCGCCGCGTCCTTGGTGAGGTCGTAGCGATCTGCGTCGTCGAACGTGGAGCGAATATCCGAGACAAGCCCGTCGAACTCGGGACTGGCGAAGTGGGTCGTGTTGAAGAACCCGGTCGACACGTAGTGGGCATCAAAGAACTTGGTGATGTCCGTCGGGCTGATGTTGGCGTTTCCCACGATGAAGCAGTTCGACTGGTTGCTCTTGATCTCCTCGAGGGCTTGAACGAACGGGGACTGGGCGATCTCGACCGTCACGCCGAGCTCCTGGGCCGATGACTGGAGGACCGTCGCCGCGAAGTCAAATTCCGGGAAGCCGGCCGGGACCGAGCACTTCAGCGTCGCGCCCTCGAGGCCGGAGTCGGCAAGGGCCTGCTTGGCCGCGTCGAGGTCGGTCGAGATCTCCGCGAGGTCCTTCTCGGGGCTGCCAGGGACCCAATCGGGCACCGGGCCGCGCGGGGTCGCCGCCAGTCCCGTGCTCGAGTCGATCATCGCCTGGTAGTCGAAGGCCAGGACGAGGGCCTTGCGGAAGTCGTCGTTGTCAGTCGGGGCCAGTGCGGTGTTGAGGTAGATCGCTGGCCACGACCAGAGGTTGTCGTCCTTGACCGTGGTGAACCCATCCTGGTCGCCGATCCGGAGCGCTTCATCGAGCGCGACGAACGCGGCGAGATCGTACTCGCCACCCTCGAGGCCACGAGCTCGGGTCGCGCCGTCGCCGACGAACTTGTCGATCACCGTCTCGATGGGGCATTCAGGTCGTGTTCCCCACCAGTCGTCGTTGATCTCCAGCGTGATCTGTGAGCCTCGATCCCACGACACGAACCGGTAGGGCCCCGTGCCGTTCATGTTCTCCGAGAACCACGCCTGGCCGTCGTCTGCGGCGTTCGCATCGATGTCCTTCTTGGCCACGATCTCGATGTGGGAAAGGTTGGCGGCAAGGAAGACGTCGGGCGACTTCGTCTCGATCTGAACGGTTGTCGCGTCCTCGACCGTCACGGAGCCGACGCTCGAGATCAGATACGCCTGACCCTGGCCGAGCTTGAGGATCCGATCGATCGAGGCCTTGACATCGTCGGCACTGAACGGCGACCCGTCATGGAACGTCACGCCGTCGCGCAGCTTGAAGGTCCAGGTGTTCTGGCCGTCATTGGACCATTCGGTTGCGAGTGCCGGCAGGATCGTCGAAGGATCCGCCGAGTCGTAGGTCGTGAGGTGGTCGTAGACGTTGCGGTCGACCGTGAACTCCCAGTTGATGCCCGTGATCGCCGGGTCGAGGGTCGACGGCTCGCCGGCGTCCGCCCACACGAAGGGCTGGTCAGAGCAGCTGGCGGCAGCGTCCGTGGGGGCCGGCGACTCGCCGGCGGGCGTGCTGGTAGCGTCGCCGGACGCAGCCGGGGACGATGTCGATGGGCCGCACGCGGCGATCATGATGCTGAATGCGGCGAGCAACCCGAGGCCGAACTGCGAGCGCCGCCGCGCAAACGGAGTCATCTGCTCTACCTCCTGTTCGCTCGACCCATTGGATCGTGCGGCCAATCCGGCGCCCCGACGGCAGGTTCCATTCTTCCCACGCCGTCTCGCGTTGCGTAACGCCGTATCGCATGGTGCGATTCCGCAGGGTGCTTGTCAAGGTCCCTGGTGTCGCCGAACCGCGGGATCGCGCCCCGACGCCACGCGCAGCGTTGGGCGGCCCTGTCGGCTGAGCGCACGGCAAGGTCGTTCGTGGGTCAGGTACGGCGGGTACCAGGGGGTCGCCACTGGCCGCTGCCCGCGTTCGGCTCGAGGTCAGCCATCGCGGTGCCCACCTGGCGGAGCAGGGCGCGTTGCCGTCATCGGGACGCTCGTGGATCTCGCGAACCTGGTGAGCGTCCGGTACGCCCTTCCAGTCGCGGTCTTCAACCAGCGCGGGACCTCGAGTGGCACGAGCGTCCGGTTCGCTCGCGGTGACGAGCGTTGGCTGACCTCGGATCGATCCAGACTGAGCACCCGGAACCCGGCGGCAGAGCGCCGGGAGTGCGGCGCGAGAGGACACGACCGAAATTCTCGTCACGGTCGAAGGCCATCATGGAACGGCGGAGCACGACGTGACTCGGGCGCTCACGGACCTGAGGCACTCCTCGTGAGGTACGTGGCGCCGGCCACGCTCCGGAGCCTCGTGCTGAGCGCCAGGGACTCAGCGTTCGAGTCGCCCGCGCCGTCTCCAACGGCGCCGTGCCACCGGCGGCGGTCGCATCGCCTGGAGCCCCGGGCAGGAAG
>Ga0326597_10013323_pt1 | contig 10816 bp, 11 predicted proteins | sample RVTome_12_FD_203789 | JGI IMG/M metagenome (GOLD analysis project Ga0326597, IMG submission 203789) | Soil microbial communities from uranium-contaminated site in the Upper Colorado River Basin, Wyoming, United States - RVT100D185 | ecosystem: Environmental > Terrestrial > Soil > Contaminated >... | reverse complement strand
AACCCGACGTGGTCGGCCCGGGCGTCCACCCGGCGGCGCGAGGGCTTGTCCAGCAGGACGCAGGACCGCAGCGAGGCGGGCCTCCGCGCCAGGATGGCCCGCCGGACGGCCGCCATCGTGTGTCCCGTGTCGAGGATGTCGTCGATCAGGAGGACATGCCGCCCTTCCACCGGGCCCAGCGCTTCCGCGCCCACCCGGACCTCGCCCGCGCTCTCGGTGGCGCCCCCGTAGCTCGATGCCGACAGGAACCCCAGGCTGACCTCCCGCTTCAAGGAGCGGAGAAGATCCACGGCGAAGAAGACGGCGCTCTTGAGGACGACGACGCAGTGGACGGGCCCGGGCGGCAAGGCGGTGTCGAGCTCGCGGGCGAGCCCCCGGACGCGGCGGCGGATTTTCTCCTCCGGGATGAGCGTCTCGCCCAGGGGCATGGCGGCTATGTCTCCCCGCTCCGGACAGTGGAAGGGGTGATCTCTGCCTCAGCCTCCCATGCCTCGACGGGCGCAGCAATGTTCTTCAAGGCTAGGCGCCCCACGCTCCGCAGGCGAAAACGGCCTTCGAGCCGACGTGCCGTCTCGGGCGCAACAAGAATCTGTCCCTGTCGGGCTTGATCGCGCAGGCGGGCGGCCAGGTTGGTGACGGGCCCTGTGGCGGTGAAGGTCCAGCGCTCGCCCGCCACTCCCTGAATGCGCGTCGAGCCAACGTGCGATTCTCCGGAGGCGATCCCCATGTTCACGGCGATGGGAGGGTGACGATCCAAAGTTTCCTCGTTCATGGCCCGGGTCTTGGAGCGCACTGCGAGAGCGGTCCGCGCCGCCGCCGCGGCGTGTTCCTCGGGACGTCCTTCCTGATAGAGGATCATCAGCCCATCCCCGGCCGTTTCGTTGATGTCGCCGCCTTCGCGGCGGATGTCCTCTAGGTAGAGGGAAAAGTAGCGCTCGACGAGGAGGCTCAGCTCCTCCCTCGAGAGCTGCTCGCTCAGGCGAGTATAGCCTTCGATGTCGAGAAAAAGCACGGTGGCGTCGCGGGAAATCTTTTCAAGGGACGGCGAGTCGGGGTTTTCCTCGATCAGGCGGCGCACGGTGTCGGGCACAAAGCGGTCCAGCCCCCGCTTCACACTCTCCAAGAAGGCCACGCGCTCAAGGGCTCCGGCCAGCTCCCGGTTGCGCGCCTCCAGCGCTTGGTAGCTTTCCCGCAGCCGCTGCGCCATGAGGTTGAAGCCCTCTGCCAGGGCGCCAATCTCGTCGGTCGATCTGGCGCGCTCGCGGGCGGAGAAGTCTCCGGCGCGAAGGCGGACCATTGCCCTCTCCAGGGAGCGGAGCGGGCGACTCATCGTCCGGGAGACGAGCCACGCGAGCCATGCCCCGAGGAGGGCGGCCGAGGCGCCGATGAGGATGATGGCCCACATGATCTGTCGGTGGATGGGGTCCTCGAGCGCCTCCAGGCGGACGAAGGCCAGCAGGGCGATCACGCTGAGAGGAAGGAAGCTGATGGCCGTCCACAGGAGGAAGAGACGGTGACCTACCCGGATCTTCCGCAGTCCGGGGGATTCTTCGATGGAGACTCTTTCGAATAGGAGGGGCCATAGATGAGTGCGGCAGACGTGCTCGGCGGCAAAGAAGACCGCCGTGGCCGCGATGAGCCCGGCGAGCAGCGGACGGATGAACAGGTGGACCCAGAATCCCAGGCTGGGCTGGCGTCCGAACACATCACGTGCGCGCAGGTAAAGGAAGCCATCCAGCAGGAGCCAGGTGATCAGGGTCAGCGCGGCCAGGGCCAGCGGGGCGCTTGCCGCGCGCTGGATCAGGGCGGGGGCAAGCCCTCCCGCCCCGGATTTCAAAAGCTCCGTGCGGCGAATTAGGGGCCAGAGATAGACCGCGCTGGCCAGGGCGGGAAGGAGGATAGCCGCGTGGGAGGAGGCCATCCGCGCGAACTCGACCTCCGCGGGATCGTGCTCCGGGGCGAAGGGTCTCAGGTTGAGTATGCTGTAGACGAGCAGCAGTCCGACGGCGCCTAGGTTGATCAGAAGCACCGCCGGAACCAGCCGCCAGAGCCTTTCCGGCCGGGAGAGGCCGCCGCCGGAGGGCAACGCATGCCCGTCCACGGCCTCAGCCCGCCTCCTGGTAGAGCCGCCGCATCTCCGCCTCCCCCGCGAAGACGGGGTTGGTCTGGACGGAGCCGCTCTTGGCCGCCTCACGGGCCATCATTTCCAGGCCATCCTCCGACCAGCCGCAGTAGGCCCGGAAGGTGGAGGGGATGCCGATGTCCCGGCCCAGGGCGCTCACCTCCTCGATGGCGGCCTCGGCCGCGGCGGGGTCGCGCGGATCGGCGTCCTCCCCGGCCAGCAGGGGGGCCATCCGGGCGTACTTTTCGCGCATGGCGGGGAGGTTGAAGCGCATGACGGGCGGGAGAAGGATGGCGTTGATGGTCCCGTGGTGGCCGCCGAAGGCCATGAAGTAGGGGTGGGTGAGGGCGTGGACGATGCCCAGGCCCGTGTTGGTGAAGGAGGCGCCCGCCAGGGTGGCGGCCAGGGCGAGGGCGTCGGCGGCCTCGGGATCGGCGGGGCTCTCGACGAACCGCCGGGCGTGCTTCCCGATGAGGCCGATGGCCTGCATGCACATGGCCTCGGTCCAGGGGCTCGACTTGGGCGAGCCGATGGACTCGATGGCGTGGGTCAGGGCGTCCATCAGGGCGCCCGCCGCGACCGGGCGGGGCAGCTTCGCGAGGAGGGAGGAGTCCACCACGGCCAGATCGGCATAGAGCATGTCGCTATGGATGCTGGCCTTCACCTGCCGCTCGGTGTCCGTGATGATGGAGGCCCGCGTCACCTCGCTCCCGGTGCCGGCCGTCGTGGGGACCGCGATGAAGAGGGGGACGCGCTTGGCCGGCTTGCTCACCCCGTAGTAGTCCGAGATATTCCCCCCGTTCGAGATGAGGGCCCCCATGGCCTTGGCCGTGTCCAGGGCGCTGCCGCCCCCCACGGCGACCATGCCCTGGCAGCCGTTCGACGCGTAGAACTCCCTGGCGCGAGGGATGCTCTCGTCCGAGGGGTTGGGCTCGGCCTTCTCGAAGAGGCAGCAGTCCACCCCCGCCTTCTTGAAGCCCGCCAGGACGGGCTCGAGAACGCCCGCCGCCGTCAGGCCCGGATCGGTGAGGAGCATCGGCCGTTTCATGCCCAGGGCCCTGGCCTCCTCTCCGACGGAGACTGCCTCTCCCCGGCCGAAGCGGACACGCGGCCCGCGCGAGATCTGGAACGGCTGTACCATGAGGCTCTCCTTCACAAGGATGAAGATAGTACCGCTGAGGGCGCGAGGCCCCCAATTCGCCTCCTCAAACCGCCTCGAATTTGGCTCGCAGCCGCATATGGTCGGCCTCGGTGTCGAGGTCGAGGAAGAGGTCCTCCTCCTCGACGGAGACGGCCGCGACGCGTTCCTCCCGCTCGAGCCGGCGCAGGATATGCCGCGCGCCCTCGTCCCCCTGGACCCCGGCGATCTCATCCCGGAGGGAGGCCGAGAGCAGAACGGGGTTTCCCCGCCGGCCCTCGTGGTAGAGGGCCGCGGCCAGCATCCCCGTGGGGGCGGAGGCGAAGGCGTCGATCAGGCGGTCCACCCAGCCCGCAGTGAGCAGGGGCTGATCCCCCAGGGCGAAGAGGAGCCCATGGGCGTCCGGCGAGGCCTGCGCCAGCCCCGCCCTCAGGCTCGTGCTCTGGCCCTGGGCGTAATCGGGGTTGTGGACAATGCGGAGGCGCAGGCCTTCCAGGGCGGCGGTCACGGCGGGGGCGTCGTGGCCGGTCACGGCGATGACCTCGGCCGCGCGGGAGTCCGCCAGGGCCAGGGCGGCGCGCCGGACGACGGGCATCCCGCCGGCGGGGAGCAGGAGCTTGTTCCGCCCGAGACGCCGGGAAAGTCCCGCGGCGAGCAAAATGGCCGAAATTTGCGGGTCCCGCGGCATGGAGAGAGCTCCGGAATGGAGGGCAATAGGAGGGGCCGCTGCGAACGTACGGGATGCGAAGGAGGGTGTCAATTTCGGGGCCGTTCCGTTGACAGGGCTCGGGAGAGGCACCTAAGATCGGTTCTTCGGCGCGAGGTTTCCTTCCCTCCTTCCGGCCCACCGGGCCGCCACCCGAAGAATGAGCCATGGCGAGGGAATTCGAGGGCCAGCTTGTCCTGATCACCGGCGGCGCCGGGGATATCGCGCGGGCCGCCGCCCGCCGGTTCGGGGAAGGGGGTGCCCGCCTCGTTCTGACCGACACGGACGGGAGCGGCCTGGAGGCCGCCTGCGGAGAGCTGAGAGCGGCGGGGGCCGAGGCTGAGGGGCGGCTCCTGGACGTGACGGACGTCCGGGCGGTGGAGGAGGCCGTAGAGAGTCTCCGCGCCGCCAGGGGTGGCCTCGACGTGCTGGTCAGCTGCGCCGGGATCTACCGCCACCGGCTGGTGGTGGAGATGACCGGGGAGGAGTGGGACCGGACCCTCGGCGTGAACCTGAAGGGGGTGTTCGCGGCCTGCCGGGCGGCGGGGCGCGTGATGGCCTCCCAGGAGCGCGGGGGCGCCATCGTCAACCTGGCCTCGGTGTCGGCCCAGCGCGGGAGCGCCCTCCACGCGCACTACTGCGCCTCCAAGGCGGGCATCATCGGCTTCGGCCGCGCCCTGGCGCTCGAGCTGGCCCCCCGCGTGCGGGTGAACGCGGTCGCCCCTGGGATCATCGAGTCGCGGATGATCGCCGAGATGCTCCCCGTGCGGGGCGAGGACTGGCGGCGCCAGATCCCGCTGGCCCGTTTCGGCCGGCCGGAGGACGTGGCGGAGGCCATCTGCTTCCTCGCGGGGAGCCGCGCCTCGTATATTAACGGCGCCGTGCTGAACGTGAACGGCGGCATGTGGATGGATTAATCCGAGGGACAGGGAGAGCGACATGGCGTACAAAAATCACCAGATCGTGGACCTCACGCAGCCGATCTACGTCGGCATGCCCGTCTTCGTGGGCCATCCGGACACCTGGCGGTGGACCCACATGACCCACGAGGTCAGCGCCGCGAGCGGGCGCTTCAAGAGCGAGATGAGCTACTACTCCGGCATCGTCCAGGTGTGCGAGCACGGGCCCACCCACGTGGACTCCATCAGCCACCTCGACCCCTCCCCGAGCGCCCCCCACATCGACAAGATGCCCTTCGACTTCTTCTACTCCCGGGGCATCGCCATCGACTTCGAGAACGTGGCCGACAACAGCTACATCAGCGCCGACGACATCAAGCGCCGTCTCGACAAGTACAAGCTCGAGATCAGGCCGGGCGACACGCTGCTCTACACCTACGGCCATTACAAGCGCCACTATCCGCGCCCCTCCTACACCACGGCCTACGCCGGATGGACGCGGGAAGCCGCCGAGTACGTCTACGGCCAGTGCGGCTGCCTCAACGTGGGCACCGACGCCCCGAGCATGGACATGGCCCAGAGCCCCGAGTACCCCTGCCACCTCGTCTGCCGCGACCTGGGGCGCACCAATACCGAGAACCTGTGCAACGTCGAGGAGGTGGTGGGCAAGGAGTTCCTCTACATCGGGCTGCCCCTGAAGATCCGGGACGGCTCGGGCTCTCCCATCCGCGCCATCGCCGTGCTGAACGCCTAAGGGACGCCGTCCCCTCCGGGTACAAGGGAGGGAGAAGATGAAAGCGCTCGTGAAGACCGCCAAAGGCCCGGGCCGCATGGAGATCCTCGATATTGAGGAGCCCCGGACCGGCCCGGGCCAGGTGAAGGTGAAGGTTGTCCGCGCCGGCATCTGCGGAACGGACGTGCACATCGCCTCCGGGGAGTTCTTTCACTATCTGCCGCCGCTGGCCCTCGGGCACGAGTTCGCGGGCACGGTGGCCGAGGTGGGCGAGGGCGTCGAGGGCATCGCGGTGGGCGATCGGGTGACGGCCGAGCCCACCAAGTCGACCTGCGGCACGTGCCTCCACTGCCGCTCGGGCGCCTACAACCGCTGCGACAAGCGCGACATCGCGGGGGTGGTGAGCCACGGGGCCTTCACGGACTACGTCGTCACGCGGGCGGCCTCCGTCCATAAGCTGCCCGATTCGGTGAGCTTCACGGCGGCCGCCCTCACGGAGCCCCTGGCGGTGTGCGTCCACGGGGTGACGGAGCAGTGCTCCCTCCGGGAGGGGGATCTCGTCCTGATCTGCGGACCGGGGCCAATCGGGCTCACCTGCCTCCAGGTGGCCCGCGCCTTCGGCGCCCGGGTCGTCGTCGCCGGCACCCTGGGCGATGTCCACCGCCTCTCCCTGGCCGAGCGCCTGGGGGCGGAGCGGACGGCGATGGTCGAGGGAGAGGCCCTGCGGGATTTCGTGGCCGATTCCACCGAGGGCTGCGGGTTCGACATGGCCATCGAGGCGGCCGGGGCGCCCGCCGCCTTCCGGACCTGCCTCGAGTTCATCCGGAAGGGCGGGCAGATCCTGCAGATCGGCATCCCGGGCCGGCCGGTCGAGGTCGTCATGGATCAGGTGGCCTGGAAGGAAGTGCGCATCGTCGGCACCTTCGGCCAGAAGGACACGGCCTGGCGCACGGCGATCCGCCTGATGGCCGAGAAGCGGGTGGACATGGAGGCGCTTGTCTCCGATATTGTCCCTCTCAGCGAATGGGAGAGCGGTTTCCGCCTCGCCGGAGAGGGCGCGGGCGTGAAAGTACTGCTCGATCCGGAAAAGTAAGCCCGCCGAGACGAGGGAAGGAGAAGCATGGCGCTGTTCTCCCGGAAGAAGGAATTCCAGGACCGCTACGGCGAGCGTATTCCGCCGGGCCAGACGGTGACGGAAAAGTGGCCCGTCCTCCACCACGGGTCCGTCCCCCGGGTGGACCTCGCGAAGTGGGACTTCCGCGCCTTCGGGGAGGTGGAGGAGGAGCTGCGCTTCACTTACGAGCAGTTCACCGCGCTCCCCACGGCCGAGGTGCGGTGCGACATCCACTGCGTCACCCACTGGAGCCGGATGGACAACGCCTTCTTCGGCGTCCCCTTCAAGGAATTCATGAAGCGGGTCCGCCTCAGGCCCGCCGCCCGCTTCGTGATCATCCACTGCGAGGGGGGCTACACGACCAACCTCCCTCTTGAGGCCTGCATGGACGACGGCGTCCTGTGGGCCTGGAAGCACGACGGCAAGGATCTCGCGCCCGAGCACGGCTGGCCGCTGCGCCTCGTCGTCCCCAAGCGCTACTTCTGGAAGAGCGCCAAGTGGGCGCGTGGGATCGAGTTCTCGGCCGTGGACAAGCCCGGCTTCTGGGAGCAGAACGGCTATCACAACAACGCGGATCCCTTCGCGGAGGAGCGGTACTGGTGAACGCCGCCCGCCTCCGCCCGGGAGACCGCCCGTCAGCCGAAGGGGCTGCCTGATGGGGATCGATCCCAAGCTCTTCCGCTCGGCCCTGGGCCGCTTCGCCACCGGGGTCACGGTGGTGACGGTCAAGAACGGCTCCGCCTGCCGGGGCATGACGGCCAACGCCTTCTCCTCCGTCTCGCTCGACCCGCCCCTCGTGCTCGTGTGCGTGGATCAGCGCGCGGTGAGCCTGGATCTCATCCGGCGCGCCCGGCGCTTCGCGATCAATTTCCTGGCCGAGGAGCAGAAAAAGCTGTCGGACTGGTTCGCGGGCAAGGGTAAGGATGTGCCCGATCAATTCGCCGAGGTCCCCAACGAAATCGGCGAGAACGGCTCCCCCATCCTCGGGGGCCACATCGGGGCACTGGAGTGCGACCTCCACGAGGAGCACAAGGGGGGGGACCACGCCATCTTCGTCGGCCGGGTGACGCGCGTCCTCCTGCCCGAGGAGGTCCGCGCCCCCCTCCTTTTCTATGCCAGCGCCTACCGCAAGATGAACATGGGGGCCACCTTTGACGCCTAGCGCCGCCCCCGCCGGAGGCGGGAGGTGACCCGCCCGGCCTCCGCCGAGGGCCGCTTCCGCGCCGTCGCCTTCGACCTGTTCGACACCCTGGTGGACTTCGACCCGCAGCGCATCCCCGAGGTGATCATCGACGGGAGGCGGGAGCGCACCACCTCCCGCGCCGCCTATGACGCCCTCTTCGAGGCGGGCTACCACCTGCCGAACTACCCCGCCTTCCATCTCCTCTGGCTCGACACTTCCCGGGAACTCTGGGAGGAGCGCAACCGCAGCCCCGAGTACCTGGAGGTTTCCTCCACGGAGCGCTTCCGGCGCCTGCTCGACCGGCTCGTGTCCATCCCGGGCCCCAAGAAGGAGGAGGCGGCGGCGCTCGCCAGGGACACCCACATGGAGGCCATTATCGGGTCGGCCGGCTTCCCTGCCGCCCGCTTCGCCATGCTCGACCGCATCCGGGAGGCGGGGCTCCGGATGGGGGTGATCTCCAACTTCGATCACACCCCTGCGGCGCACCGGCTCCTGGAGCGGCGCGGGCTCTCGGGCTACCTGGACGTGGTCGTGGTTTCGGAGGAGGAAGGTTTCCGCAAGCCGGCGCCCCGGCTCTTCCTCAAGGCGGCCGGGGGCTTGGGCGCGGTGCCTGGGGAGGCCCTCTTCGTCGGGGACGACTTCGAGGCGGACGTGAGGGGGGCCCAGGCGGCGGGGATGCCCTGCGCCTGGCTCAACCGCCGGGGAGAGGCGCCTCCCGAGGGCGCCGCCCCTCCCGATTTCGAGATCCGAAAGGTCGAAGAAACCCTCCGGCTCCTCTCCCTCGCCTAGGGCCGACGCTTGGCCATCTTCGCTTTTCAGCATACCGACGCGGAGCATCTTTCGCTGCTGGGCGGGGTCCTCATGCGGCGGCGGATCCCCGTCCGCTACTTCCCCCTTCACCGGGGCCATCCCCTTCCTTCTCCGGAGGAGCTGTGGCGCGAGGCGAGGGGCCTCGTGGTGCTGGGCGGCCCCATGGGGGTCCATGAGGCGGAGAAGCATCCTTGGCTAAGGCCCGAGATGGCGCTCCTCGGTGAGGCCCTGCGGCGGGATTTTCCCGTCTATGGCCTCTGCCTGGGGAGCCAGCTCATGGCCGGAGCGCTCGGGGCGCGGGTGTATCCGGGCGGGGCCAAGAAGGAAATCGGCTGGTTTCCGGTCCAGCGGACGGGGGAGGGCGCCCGCGACCCCCTGCTGGCCGGTGAGGGGGACGAGTTCACCGCCTTCCAGTGGCACGGGGACACGTTCGATCTTCCGGCGGGCGCCGCGCACCTCGCCTCCTCGGAGCGCTATCCGCACCAGGCCTTCCGGTCCGGGCGGAGGGGCTACGCCTTCCAATTCCACCTCGAGGTGGCCCCGGAGGACATCCGCCGGTGGCTCCGGGCCTTCGCCGGGGACCTGGCCTCCGCCCGCTCGGACGCCGATCCTAAGGAAATTCTCGCCCGGATGCCCGCCGCCATCGGGGAGCTGAACGCCCGGGCGGAGCGCCTGTTCCTCCGCTGGCTGGAGATGGCGGGGTACCCGCCGGCCTGAAGAGCCCTTGCCCCCCGGCGGGCTCTTCTCTAAGATTCGGCGCCGGATGTTCCCCCCCTTTGCCAGGAGATTGGCGGCGATGGCTGAACCCATTCGAGGCGAGATCGTCGCCATCGGGACCGAGATGCTCCTCGGCGACCTGATCGACACCAACAGCGCCTTCATCGCGCAGCAGCTCAAGTCCATCGGCGTCAACATGTATTTCAAGCACACCGTGGGGGACAACCTCGACCGCATCGCCTCGGTCATCGGCAGCGCCCACGCCCGCAGCCAAGTGGTCATCACCACCGGCGGCCTCGGGCCCACGGTGGACGACCTCACGCGGGAGGCCGTGGCCAAGGCGATAGGGGTGGAGCTCGAGTTCCGCCAGGACCTCTACGATTACATCGACGCCTACTTCCAGCGGCGCGGCTTCAAGATGTCGGACAACAACCGCAAGCAGGCCTTCGTGCCCAAGGGGGCGACCGTCATCGAGAATCCCCGGGGCACGGCCCCGTGCTTCTACTGCGAGGACGCGAAGGGCATCATCCTCGTGAGCCCGGGCGTGCCCCACGAGATGCGCTACATCATCGGGGAAAGGGCCATCCCCATCTTGCGCGAGAAGTTCCCGCTGACCGACGTCATCCGCACCCGGGTGCTCAAGAGCTGTGGCCTGGGGGAGAGCCGGGTGGACGAGATGATCGGGGACCTCTTCCGGGAATCGGTGAATCCGAGCATCGGAGTGCTGGCCCACCCCGGACAGGTGGACGTTCGCATCACGGCCCGCGCGGCGAGCATCGAGCAAGCGGAGAAGATGATCGACGGCCTCGAGGTCAAGGTCCGCGAGCGGCTGGGAGCGGCGATCTACGGAGTAGGAGAGGTCACGCTCGACGCGGCGGTGGCGCGCCTTCTCGCCGAGAAGGGCCGCACCCTGGCTCTGGTGGAGTCGAACACGGGCGGGGCCATCCTCCAGCGCCTGTCCTCCTGGCCCGAGCGGGTGAAGTTTCTCAAGCGCGGCGTGGTGGCCCTCAATCCCGAGGAACTCTCGCGCATGTTCCGCCTCCCGCTCGACAAGGAGCCCTCCGGCCAGGACTTCGCCGAGGCCCTGGCCGTGCGCGTCCGGGAGGAGAGCGGCGCGGACCTGGGGCTGGCGGTCTTTGGGCCGAACCCTCCCGAGAACATCGAGCCGGAGAAGAGCCGGGCGGCCATCAAGGTCGGCAACACCTACGTCGCCCTCTCCACGGACAGCAAGGTGTTCCACTACGAGGGGAACTTCGGCGGGGACGAGCGCTTTGTTCAATCCCGAGTGCCCGTCTATGCCCTCGACCTCGTCCGGAGAGCCCTCCTGGGGCTGGATTAGCCCCTTCCTGCCGGCGCCACTGGCTCCACTGCAACAATATGCGGGGTATCTCCTA
>Ga0326597_10013322_pt1 | contig 10816 bp, 14 predicted proteins | sample RVTome_12_FD_203789 | JGI IMG/M metagenome (GOLD analysis project Ga0326597, IMG submission 203789) | Soil microbial communities from uranium-contaminated site in the Upper Colorado River Basin, Wyoming, United States - RVT100D185 | ecosystem: Environmental > Terrestrial > Soil > Contaminated >... | reverse complement strand
ATGGATCATCCGCAATGCGCCGGTGCCGATCGGCACGGTGCCGATCTACCAGGCGCTGGAGAAGGTCGACGGCGATCCGGTCAAGCTCGACTGGGAGTGCTACAAGGACACGCTGATCGAGCAGTGTGAGCAGGGCGTCGACTATTTCACCATCCACGCCGGCGTGCGGCTGGCCTACATCCACCTGACCGCATCCAGAGTGACCGGCATCGTGTCGCGCGGCGGCTCGATCATGGCGAAGTGGTGCCTCGCCCACCACAAGGAGAGCTTCCTCTACGAGCGCTTCGACGAGATCTGCGACATCATGCGGCGCTACGACGTGTCGTTCTCGCTGGGCGACGGGCTGCGCCCCGGCTCGATCCGCGACGCCAACGACCGCGCGCAGTTCGCCGAGCTGGAGACCTTGGGCGAGCTCACCAAGGTGGCCTGGGACAAGGGCTGCCAGGTGATGATCGAGGGCCCCGGCCACGTGCCGCTGCACAAGATCAAGGTCAACGTCGAGAAGCAGCTGAAAGAGTGCGGCGAGGCGCCGTTCTACACGCTGGGCCCGCTGGTGACCGACATCGCGCCGGGCTACGACCACATCACCTCGGCGATCGGCGCGGCCATGATCGGCTGGTTCGGCACCGCCATGCTCTGCTACGTGACGCCGAAGGAGCACCTCGGCCTGCCCGACCGCAACGACGTCAAGGACGGCGTGATCGCCTACAAGATCGCGGCGCACGCCGCCGACCTCGCCAAGGGCCACCCGGCGGCGCAGCTGCGCGACGACGCGCTCAGCCGAGCGCGCTTCGAGTTCCGCTGGATCGACCAGTTCAACCTGTCGCTCGACCCCGACACCGCGCGCTCCATGCACGACGAGACCCTGCCCAAGGAGGCGCACAAGGTGGCGCACTTCTGCTCGATGTGCGGGCCGAAGTTCTGCTCGATGAAGATCACCGCGGATGTGCGGGAGTATGCCGCGGGGCTGAGCGACAACGAGAAGGCGGCGCTTTATCCGGAGGCCCGCTCCAACGGCTCGCCTCATCCTGAGGAGGGCGCGCGAGCGCCCGTCTCGAAGGATGAGGCCGAGGCCGGGATGCGGCAGATGTCGGAGAAGTTCAGAGAGATGGGGAGTGAGGTTTATGTGGAGGCAGAGAAGGTGAAGGAGAGCAATAGGTCGCTCTGACCAAGCCGCGTGCCGACCGTCATCATCATTGCCGGGCCGAACGGTGCCGGCAAGACGACATTCGCCAACGAATATCTCTCGACCGAGGAACGGCGGCTTGAGTTCGTCAACGCCGACGAGATTGCACGAGGCTTATCCGCGGGAGTTCGCTCGGACGTCCTCGCCGGCAGGCTCATGCTGGCGCGAATTGACGAACTGATTGAGGACGGAGCTGATTTCGTGGTTGAAACGACGCTCGCGAGCCTGGCCTACGCGCAAAAAATTTCGGCTTGGCGCATGCGGGGCTACAGAGTGTCGTTGATTTACCTCCGCCTGGACTCCGTAGACGAGTCAATGCTGCGCGTTCAAAGGCGCGTCGCGGCCGGTGGCCACGGCATTCCCGAGGAGGCGGTCCGACGCCGTTTTGGCAAGAGCCTTGCGTACCTCGAAACCATCTACAAACCGATCGTGGACGCGTGGTATATATGGGAAAGCCGCGAAGGCGCGTTCCGCCTCGTCGAATCATCGGAGCAATCATGACCGCGAAACTCGACCTCGGAAAAATGGAAGCGGCGTTCAAACGGGCGGCGCACAAGGCGCTTCATGGCACGCGCGAAGAACGTTCTGGCCGCTTTATGGCCAAAGCCAAGCCTGGGCAGAACTCCTCCCGCGGGGAGCTACGATCTTCTAGTGGCCGCGACGCAGCGAGGCGCAAAGGATGATCTGCTCGATGTGCGTGAACTACGGTGACAGTGCACTAAGGTGACAGTGCACTAAGGTGACAGTGCACTTAATTGATTGTGCCACGGCGCGTCGGGTGAAATAAGTGCACTGTCACCGTAATACTACCGGGAACGCGACATCATTCAAGAGATGATAGAGGCAATCTAAAATTCATAGCCCGCAGCATGGGCTGACCGCACCAAAACCCATCGCAATTTGCTTCCGCCGAGACGACGGGTGTCGCTTCCGCTCAACCCATCCTACGCGCCGCCGCACTGCGCCCCGCCGCGCTCAGGTGCTGTGGCCGCTTCCTTCGCGATCCTTCAGCCAATTCGCAAGCGTCCCGGATGCCGATTTCGGCTTGCGCGTGCGCTTGGCTTTGGTCGCGGCCGCCGCAGAATTACGGTGACAGTGCATTTAATTGACCGCACGCCCCATCCGCGCCATTATACCGTATGGCCCGCCTCGCCCGCGTCATCGTCCCCGGTCATCCGCACCACGTCACCCAGCGCGGCAATGGCCGCGCACGCACCTTCTTTTCCGACGCGGACTACGCGTTGTACCGCGACCTGCTGGCCGAGCATTGCCGCGCCGCGAATGTCGCGGTGTGGGCCTGGTGCCTGATGCCCAACCACGTGCATCTGATCCTGGTGCCGCGCGACGCCGACGGCCTGCGCCGCGCGCTCGCTCCCCTTCACCGCCGCTACGCCGGCATCATCCATGCCCGGCGCAGGCGCACCGGCCATTTCTGGCAGGGCCGGTTCGGCTGCGTCGCCATGGACGAGGCGCATCTCGCCGCCGCGCTGCGCTACGTGTCGCTCAACCCGGTGCGGGCGCGGCTGGTCGAACGCGCGCAGGACTGGCGCTGGTCGAGCACGCGCGCGCATCTGCGCGGCAAGGACGACGGCCTGACCGCGCTGGCGCCGATCCGGGAGCGATTTCCCCGCTTCGCCGATCTGCTCGACGATGAACCGGCGGCAAACCTGTTCGACCGCCTGCGCATGGCCGAGAGCATCGGCCGGCCGCTCGGCGACGATCGGTTTGTGGCGCGCATCGAGCGGCTGACCCGCCGCCGGCTGAGGGCGGGCAAGCGTGGTCCGAAGCCGAAAGCCGCGGTGAACGAAGCGCAGGGCGAGCTATTGAGTGCACTGTCACCGTAATCCGTAATCATCGCCGCAACCAATCCCGCACTTCGCTTCCCTCCAGGCGGGCTACACGCTGCGCGCTACAACCTCTTATCGTCACCCACGAGCAAATCCCGAATGTTGTAAGGTACCGGGAAGCCGTACCCTTTTCCCGGCTCCAGCCACATCAGATTGCCTGATGCGTGGTGATCGCTCGCATAGATTTGCGCGCCCACGATCTGTAATGCGATGTGCAGCGCCTGGATCGCGTCAACGCCTCCCGCCGCCATCGCCAACGTACTATCGGGCCAATCGACCTCCAATTTGCACGACCACGAATTCGCTTCCTGTTTCGGAGCGAAGATTCGGATCGGAATTTCGATTTCTCCAGTTGTTCGGCGCAGCTTTAGCACGCGCGTTGCGATGAGCATGGCATCGACCTCAGAAGTTAAGGGGCGGGATTGGCCGGCCCGCCAGGCAGTTCCCCAGGCGCTCGGCAGCCTGCTTCCAGCATGCCGCCTGCCGGGACTTGGGTTTGACGGAATTGCACATCAAGCCGTCGATGGCATATTGGGCCATACAATACGCCGCGGATCGACCGCGACGACGCGCGGCTGCAAAGCTCTCCAACGGATCGTTGCTTTGCCTCCCGTCGGCGCTGTTGTCTTGATCGCCACCTGCATCGACCCACCGGCCGTGATCGTCGCGCGGCTGGTTGGGATCGAAGTTGGCCTTACGCGCGAGTTTGCCTAGCCACGCCTTCTGGCCGAAGCGCAACCAGTAATAGTCCGCTCGTACTCGGCGGAGTTCATCTGGCGAGAGGCTGTCGAGATGAGCCTTCAGTATTTGCTCCCGCGATTGCCATCGCTCGAGTGGCGGTGAGGGCCTTGTTGATGTCCAACGGATCATGTCCGTGTCCTAGGTAATCTGGACTATTTTCCTATCATGGGCCGATTACGCGGTCAAGGACTATGGTCCTACAATCATCAAGCTGTTGATATGTATCGATATTATCAAAGATCGCCTGCGACTTATCCACAACACCCGCGAATGGATCATCCGCAATGCGCCCGTGCCCATTGGCACGGTGCCGATCTACCAGGCGCTGGAGAAGGTCGACGGCGATCCGGTCAAGCTCGACTGGGAGGTCTAAAAGGACACGCTGCTGGAGCAGCAAGCGTAGGGTGGGCAAAGCCGCGAAGCGGCGTGCCCACGCGTTTGTCGATCCGCCGCACGCGTGGGCTTCGCTGCGCTCAGCCCACCCTACAAGCTCACCCCGCCTTCAACCGCCTCGCCTTCCGCAAATCTGCATTGATCCGCGTCTGCCAGCCCGAACCGGTCTTGCGGTAGGCCGCGAGCACGTCGGCGTCGAGGCGAAGCTTCACCGCCTGCTTCGGGCTCGGCAGCGGCGGGCGGCCGCGGCGCACAAGCTTGTCGCCCTGCCGGATTTCGGCGCGGTCGAAGAACTTTTCGGTCAGCAGGCGTAGCCCGGATTGAGCGGCAGCGAAATCCGGGGCCGACATCGATTCCGGTGGATTCCGGGTGATTCCGATTCCGGTGACAGTGCACTTAATTGACTGTGCTGCGGCGCGTCGGATGAATTAAGCCCATAGCATGGCTTAAGCGCACCAAAACCCATCGCAATTCGGTTCCGCCGAGACGACGGGTTTCGCTTCCGCTCAACCCATCCTACGCGCCGCCGTACTGCGCCCCGCCGCGCTCAGGTGCTGTGGCCGCTTCCTTCGCGATCCTTCAGCCAATTCGCCAGCGTCCCGGATGCCGATTTCGGCTTCCGCGTGCGCTTGGCTTTGGTCGCGGACGCCGCCGCAGGCTGGGCCGCGGCGTCCTTTGCGTCGCGCGCCAGCCGAAGCTGCCGCAACTGCGCGGTCTTGGCGCGAACGGCGGCGGCATCGGATTCATATTCGGACATCGCCTTGCGCCCGTCCTCGGCCCGCTGCACCTTCTTGAATTGCGCGTCCGCGCGCTGCGTCTTGAAATTGTCTGCCAATGCAATCTCCTTTGCATGATATATAGCGATGCATCGAGCGTCCCGCAATTGGCGCGTCTTGCCGTAGATGTGATGGCTGCCGCTCACCCGCAGCAATTGCCAGCCATGCCGCTCGACCAGCCGCGCAAGCTCCCGGCCGGAGACTGATTTCATACCGCGATTTCGAGAACGCGCCCGCCGGAGCCTTTCGGCTCGGCGACATCGACCGAGAGACAGCCTTCGATGGCTTCCTGGATGTTGGCGAGAAGCTCGTCCATGGTCTCGCCCTGGCTGGCGCAGCCGGGAATGGCGGGGACTTCGGCCCAGAAGCGCCCTCTTCCGCCTCGTGAACGATCACCTTGATCTTCATGCGCCTGCCTTTCTCTACGGCAAGGAATCTACGGCGTCGCCGACGAGATGCAAGCGCGCCTTCACTCCGCAGTCATCGCCGGGCATAGCCGTCCGAAGGACGGCGTCGCTACGCTCGCCTATGTCCCGGCGATCCCGCTTAGGCAAGCAAGTTGCCCACCGGATCGGGATCACCGGGTCACGGCGCTATCGCGCCGGCCCGGTGATGACGACGGCCGACGTTGCGCCCCCTCACTCCCCCCACACCCACCTCACGATCCGCGCGTCCCTCGCATACCCGCCGTTCTTCGCAAACGGCTCCTCGTTCCAGAACTTGTCCGCCGCCGCGCGGTCGGGCAGCTCCAAGAGCAGCGCCGTGCCGATGTTGTCGGCGCCGTCGGCGGAGCGGATCGGGCCGCGGAAGATGAAGCTGTCGCCATAGCGCGCGAAGTAGCTCTCGTGCGCGTGCAGCTGCTCGCGGTAAAGCTCGGGCGTGGCGGTCTTGGGCCCGGTGCACAGGAACTGCTGCAAGCCCTTGCGCCGGTACTCGGCCGCGCGCTTGCCGAAGCTGTTCGACCAGCGGTGAATGTGGACGTGCTTGTAGAGCCCGGCCTTGCTCATCGGCTCGTCGGCGACGAAGGCGTCGGCTGCGGCGCGGTCGTCAAGCTGCATGAAGAACGAGCTGCCGAGCGTCACGCTTGCGTCGTCGGAGACGAAGTGGCCAAAGCCGATGACGCGCTCGCCGAAGCCGCGCACGTAAGCCTTCTGCGCGTCCAGGAGCGCGCGGCGCCTCTCGGCCGCGCCTTCCTTGTCCCAGCAATAGATCGCCCACTGCGCCGGCTTGTTGCGGTAGTAGTCCTTCAGCGCCTCGCCCTGCAATCCGTAGCGCGGATCGCCCGGCAGATATCCGGCAGGTGCTTGGCTTGACATGGTGTCTCCAGGATTGCGTCGCGTGAGCGTAGCCCGGATCGGGCGTCGGTGAAATCCGGGACCGCTTCCTTCCCTCTCCCATAGGGAGAGGGTGGCGAGCGCGGAGCGCGAGCCGGGTGAGGGGTTACGGACTATCGAGGGACTATAACCCCTCACCCGCCCTCGCCATGGCGCGTCGAAGACGCGCGTAAACGCGCTTTCGGCTCGGGCACCCTCTCCCTATGGGAGAGGGAAGCGCGCCAGCGGCGACGGTTCGAGAATTTGCAATTCCGGGGATAGAAGCAAGCGCCGTGCTATCCCCGGGGGGAGTGCGGCCTTATCCCGCAAAATAAATTTCGCAGATCGCAAATATTTTCCTTGGCGAACTTATCCCCGCGCGCCTTTCCCGGACTCATAATGCGCCCAAGCCGGTCCATCCGAGGGCGCTTCGCGAGGCGTCGTTAAGCGGGACCGGCCGGCGGTGGCCGCGCACGGGTGCAACACGCACACCCAACGCGGCGGCCCAAGCCGCGCGGTCCCGGCGCCACGGGTTGGCGTCACGAGTCTCTTGACGGCAGCGCTGTAACTCCGTGTCAACGGCCAGGCGCTGTCGAGACTCAAAGCGGTGGGTAGGCCCCGATGACGCAGCAGCGTAGGGGACCTGAAAACTCAGCCCACCGGGGGTCGCGCGGAGCAAGCCTATAAACACCGCGCGCGGGACGCCGGAGAGAAGGCGGACTTGCGGTTCCAAGACAGATGGACGGCGGTCTTTAGCGGGACCGCCGTTCCGCTTCGGCGTCGCGAGAGGCCGAAGCCCGTGGGTCCGTCATGACCCCCGGTGTCCCGCGCGCCCTCGGACTTTTTCCGAAGGCGCGCACGGCTCCAAGGCTCGGGCGCATGCGCGTTGCGAGAACGATGGCGGCTGGCTTGAATGACGAAGCTTGTTTGGAATCTGAATCGATGTTGTGCACGGATGCGAGGCACGCGCGCTTCCCTCTCCCCTTGAGTTCTCGGTGGGGAGTGTCCCCGAGATGGTAATTGATTGCTGTTGGTTCATAACGCGTTGATTTGTCTTGCGTCAACGCGGACTGCGTATCACGTTCGATCCTGTCATTTCACTTACGGTGCTACCTATGTGCAAGCAAGGTAGCACCGCCCGACAGGATCTTAATTCCATGCCCCGCATCCGATTGACCAAGAGCGTTGTCGACTCGCTACCGACTGCTACATCGGACGTCGCCTATTGGGACAGCGGCTGTCCAGGTTTCGGGGTGAAGGTTACACCCGGGGGCCGCAAGGTATTTATCGTTCTGTATCGCGCCGGCGGCGCCGGATCGAAGCTGCGCAAATACACCATCGGTCCGTACGGTCGCGTGACGCTTCACCAGGCGCGCGTGGCAGCGCAAAAGGTATTCGCAGCAAAATTGGATGGTCGCGATCCAGCAGCCGAGAAGCAGGAGGCAAGGCGGCGGATTGTGGCGGATCGGGTTGAGGACCTATTGGAGTCATTCATATGTCAACGGTTGGCCCAGAATCGCTCCGCGGCGGAAATCGGAAGGCTTCTGCGCTGTGAGATCGGCACGCCCTGGTCCGGCAGGAGCATTCACGAAATCAGAAAACGGGATGTCGTCGATGTCGTCTCTGCCATAGCGCAACGCGGAGCGCCGATTGCAGCCAACAAGACCTTAAAATCGATAAAAACCTTCCTGCGCTGGTGCGTGGGCCGCGCCATCCTCGATCAATCCCCTGCGGAAGGGGTGCCGTTGCCGTCGAGGGAGGTTGCACGCGATCGCGTGCTCAACGATCAGGAGCTTGCCCGAATCATTCTTTCGGCTCGAAAGATCGGTGGTCCCTACGCTGGCATCGTCGAGTTTTTAGCGCTGACCGGCCAACGCCGCGAGGAGGTGGCAAGGGCAACCTGGCAGGAAATGGACCTAGTCCAGGTCCAGAGGGTTTGGATGATCCCGAAATCACGGACGAAAAACGCCCGGGCTCATCTGGTGCATCTTTCTGCGCAGTCACTGGCCATACTCAAGTGCGCCGGGGTTCGTGGGCCGTTGGTCTTCTCCCTGCGCGGAACCAAGCCGTTCAGTGAATTCAGCGGTGCCAAGCGTTCGCTCGATCAGCTTTCTGGGGTGACCGGCTGGCGGCTTCATGACCTGCGGCGGACATGTGTTTCGGGGATGGCCCGGCTGGGCATCGCGCCCCATGTCGCCGACAAGATCCTCAATCATCAGTCCGGTACGATCTCGGGTGTGGCCGCGGTCTACCAGCGGCACGAGTTTCTTGCGGAACGAAAAGAGGCGCTCGACCGGTGGGGCGCTCACGTGGCTGACATTGTCGATAAAGCTCTGCAAGAGATTCATCGCAAAGTCGCATGACGTTCTGAAACGGCTGCGGGGATGCCCTCCTATTTCAACATCGACCGGGACATTCCCCGGCTGCAGTGAATCGTCGTTTCCGTTGTCGTGTCGAGGTGTGCCGCCTGTCACCTCGTGTAAGCGATAGCAACAACGAGGTGCCCCAAATGGACTTCAAGTTGAGAGCTTCCCGCATTCGGGGCCGATGTTGATATGACGCGACTGCCGGCCAGCGGAACCAGGATTGACACGCCCTCTCGCCCTAAAGGGCAATTAAGGGCGGTTCTCTGCAATCTTGGTGCTGGCCAAGCGTTCGACGAAGCTACCCAGGACGAGTTGTACTGGAAGCTCGGAGCGATCATCGGACGGTGGTCGCAGGGGCGGGATCGCCTAGCGGTCTCGCCAGTCGATGGGGCGCTTCGAGCGTTGGCAAAGAATCTCGCTGAGGCTTCCCGGCTTCTCCGCGGGCTCGAAACCGGACTTCGCAACGATCTCGAGATTGCGGTCGCGTCCCAAGTGGCGAATGTGCTGTCAATGAACCCAACGGTTGGCTCACGGTCTGGACAGGAGATGCTTAGATCCTTTTGCGAAGAGGCCGATCACATTGCCCATGTGTGCCTGGTCGCCGCGACCGACCTCCCCCAGACGCCCGGTAAGCGCGGATGGCCAGCTTTATTCTGGCATGATGAGTTCACGGCCCTATTGTTGGATATTGCCTGCAAGGCAGGCATTGCACCAACACACGGGAAAGACCGCATTACCCGAAAGCGAACTGGATGGCTGGTTGAAGCCGCAAAGGCTCTGGAGACCTTCCTGCCCCGGGATATGCGTTCACCAGATGTAGAGACCTGTGGCAAGCGGTTGGAACGCAGTCTCCAGAATCTCGGTAAAATTGAACGCCAAAAATTCTCCCCCAACTGACGATTTATGTCGATGTGACCGTCAGTAGCCATCTCCCTATGTTGGCGGTGAACGCCTGACGCGACCCTTTTGGGGCGCTTTGAGGCACGTCATTGCCAATAGGGATTCATCGCCATGACTTCGCAATCCGCTCTCGTTGGCGGCTCGACGCCCTCCAAGCCCGCCCAATCGATCCTGGTGCTGCTCACCCCGAAAGAGGCCGCGAGACTGCTCAAGCTCAGCACCTCGTGGCTGGCAAAGTCGCGGATGCGGGGCGACGGAGCGGACATGGCCGGGGGCGGCCCGGTCGGCCAAGACCAAGGGCCGACATCGGGTCTCAGCATCAGGTGGGCCGGTTATATCGGTCTGCCGGTCGAAATAGCATCGGCGTAGCGGCGCTTGCTGTCCGCTCGGCAAATCTGCAACGTGCACACCCTGTCTGTACCGAAAATCAGATTCTGCAATATTGGCGATGAAGGCCGCCGAGAACGGGTTGTGATGTGATAGCACCGAGGCGTTGAATAGCGCGCTGGAACGGCGCGTCCTTGTTCAGCGATCGATGAGTCCTCGTCTGACTATAGTAGGCGGCATATGCGCCTAGAATCCGGCTCAGGTGCGCTTCGCCGAATACGATCATGTGGTCCAGGCACTCCCGGCGAATGGAGCCGATGAGCCTCTCGACACATGCATTTTGCCACGGTGATCGGAACGCAATCGGCCGATCCCGAATGCCCATGGCGCGCAGACGCTGCACGAAGACCGGCCCGTATGAGGTGTCTCGATCCCTAATGAGATATCGCGGTGCGTGGTCCCACGGGAACGCCTCGGTAATCTGGCGCGAGATCCACTCCGCGGTCGGATTTGCCGTTACGCCAAACGACACCCAAACTCGTCGTCCATGCCGCAGGACGACAAGACAATAGAGGATCTGGAACGCGAACGTCGGCAGTACAAAGAGGTCGACCGCCGCGATGCCGTCGACGTGGTTGTTTAGAAACGTCCGCCAGCCCTGAGACGGGGGTTCCGAGCGGCGGCACATGTACCGAGCAACCGTCGACTGAGCGACATCGAAGCCGAGCTTGAGCAGTTCGCCGTGAATGCGGGGTGCGCCCCAGAGCGGGTTCGCGCGACTCATCTCGCCAATGAGCGTGCGCAGCTCAGCCGAAACCTTCGGTCTGCCAACACGGTTGCGCGACCGCCAGCGCCAATACGCCCGAAACCTAGTCGGCCGATTCAGCTAGATTGAAGGGTATAGGTGTTTAAGTTTGACACGGGCAGTGTGGGTTGTGAATTGCCAATCTGCCTTGGTGTGATGGGC